>Ga0105248_10008320_pt1 | contig 11398 bp, 6 predicted proteins | sample KBSS34metaG_FD_81524 | JGI IMG/M metagenome (GOLD analysis project Ga0105248, IMG submission 81524) | Switchgrass rhizosphere microbial communities from Kellogg Biological Station, Michigan, USA - KBS S3-4 metaG | ecosystem: Host-associated > Plants > Roots > Rhizosphere > Soil | place...
ACGACCATCCGCGTTTCTTCAATCGCCCAGTCGCTCATCGACTGTGCGCCCGTAGCGTCTTCGGCAATGATCGACTTCAACACAACGAAGCCTAGCTGCTCTTCACAGTCGCGACGTACTTGCGAAAGATTCAGCGAGAGTTGACCCGACGCTTTGCCGAACGGGTTCTTGATCGCGTGATCGCCGTAAGCAGTGGATAAATCGACTCGATATTGCTCGCGCACGTAGTCTTCCAGATCTTCAGGCAGACCGGCGCGAAAACGTTCGTAATCGCGAACGAGCGACACGCGATCGCTGGAGTCGATTTTTGGATGTCCACTGACCAGGGAAAACATTATCCAACTTGCACATTCAGAGCATTGAGTACGTTTGTGATGTTCTCGACGTCGTGCGGAGTCAGCGGCGGCCCCCACGGATCGTTTGCGGCCTCGACCGGCATCACGCCGAGCTTCGCGAGCGCAAAAAGAATGCGGCCGATGTAACCTTCCATCGGGTGAATGAAAAGCACTTCGGCGAGCTGATCGACGAGGCCTGACAATTCGAGAAATCGCTCAGCTCGGGAATCGAAATGTGCGCGCATCAATTCAGCTTGCAGATCCGTGCAAACAGCGGCCATTCCAATGAGTGCGGCTTGCGCTCCTCGACACAGGCTGTAACCAAGAAAACGATCTTCGCCCGTGATGAGCAGCTTGTCGGGTTGTTTGGCTTGAAGGTGACGAGCAACGTCCTGGTAAGTCATCACGCTGTCGAGCGTCGCCATCTTGATGCCCGTCACATTCGGCAGCGCCAGCAGCTCGTCCAATACTTCGGTCGTATAGCAAACGCCACCCGCTGCCTCGTAGAGATAAAACAACACAAGCGGCACACCGAGCGCGGCAAGCTGTTCGTGGTGCTCGACAATGAGCGCGTCTCTTTGCTCGTGATCCCTCAACCACGACGGCGGATACACGAGTAGCGCGTCTGCGCCGTACTCCGCTGCCGCCTGGGCCATCGAAAGCGTCGCGTTTGTTGCCTGCCGCGGATTTGAATCTTTACTGCGAGCACCAACACCCGCGATCAAAGGCTTGCGGGCGAGAGCGCGGCGCCACTGCTCCATCACGACCCGCGCCGTCTCATCATCAATCAGCAGTCCTCGTCCGGTATGCGCCCAAACGGCAGCGCCGGCGATCGGCTGCGAGCTCATGAACGCGACGTATTCCTCGTGAGCACGTTCGTGAAAACGCCCTTCACGATCGAACATGACGGGCATTGCAGGAATCAGCCCTCCGGCAATCGCCGCCTTGAGTTCGTCCGGACTGTAGTTCGCTTGCTGCATGTACGGATCAGCCCATGTGTGGTACTGACAACAAACTGTTTTGAATCAACGTCAACGCGCCTTTCAGACTCGGCCGGACCTCAAATGCCGAGGGTCTGATCGCGATGTTGTGTGCGCGCGGCGCCAGCAGGTTTCGTTTTGTTTCCTCGACGATGATCCGTTCGATCACTCCCCAAACCTTCGTAATCTCACCGCCGATAACGACGATTTCAGGATCGAGTCCATTGACCAGCCCGGTGATTCCGATGCCGAGATAGCGCGCAGTTTCACGGACAGCTTCTGTTGCCGCCGCGTCACCACCTTCAACCAGCTCGACCAGCTTGCGCATGGTCGTAACTCTTTTGCCGCCTGGACCACGTAATTCTGCATAACGTTTGAGCGTGGCTTTGTCCGAGGCGTAAAGATCCCAGCAGCCTCTCTGTCCGCATCGGCATTCAGGACCACTCAGATCGATCGGAATGTGTCCGAATTGTCCGGCTGTGTTGTTGCCGCCGCGGTAGAGACCGCCGTCGATGACCACGCCGCACGCCAGGCCGGTACTGACGCCGACATACAGCAAGTTGCGAACGTGCGCGTATTGCGCTTTGCCATGCCAGATCTCGGCGAGTGCCGAACAACGCGCTGAGTTGTCGATGATAACGGGAAGATTTGTTGCTTTCTCCAGGAGATTAACGACCGGCACGTCGCGCCACGGCAGGACCACGGAGAGAAGAAATTTTCCGCTCTGATTGTCGACGAGTCCCGGCAGGCTCACGCCGATGCCGGGAAACTCGATGAATGAATCGTGCTTGAGCTGAAGCTTGCGAATCTCTTTACCGATCTTGCTGAGAAACGCAGTCGCCACCGATCCCGTTTCAAAACTCACGCGTGAGACGATGCGGTTATTGAAGTCGCTGAGCGCGAGGATCGTTTCGTCGGCTCGAATGTCCACGCCGAAAAGCCCAAACCGGTTTGCGTTGAGCCTCAACGGCGTTGGCGGTTTGCCACCAATCGGCGTGGTTCTTCCCGAGCCCTCCTCGATGATGCAGGCGTCTTTGAGTAACTCGCCGGTGATCGTGGAGATCGTGGCTTTCTTCAAACCACTTATCTTCGCGATCTCCGCCCGCGAAATCGGCTGCCGATCCGAGAGGATGCTCAGCAGGATGCGGCGATTAACCAGCCGCAGCATGTCGTGTCCGGCAGCGGTAACGTCCGCAAGGTTAGGTTTGCGTGTGAAGTTATGACGCGAAGCGCTGCTCATGATACCCGATGGTTTTGAACTGCCATTCCACTAGAACGTGAGCCGTAATTTGGCGCGAATCGATCGACGATTATCAATTCCCTCCTGCGTCCAACTGAATTGATTGCGTCCAAAGTTCGGGTTGGGGTTCACGCTGTCCGGAGCGATTACCGGCTGCCCTGACGAATTCAACGCGACGTCGAAATCGCCGAGGTTCGCAAACTGCGTGTCGAGTGGTGAAAGCAACGGATGGTTGAAGACGTTGTTGAAATCTACGCCCACCTCGAGTTTCGTATTCTCGCTCAGTCTGAAAAACTTCCGCAGTCCCAGGTTCACTCCCCACGTTCCGGGCCCGATGAGAGAGTTTCGTTTCGCGACGTCGGCGTTGTCGAAAACATCAGCGCCTGTCGTCGGTACCGTAAACGCCGCGGGATTGAAGAACCGATCGCCACTCACACCCGCATACGGATCACCGACAAGTCGGGGACGGAAACTCGGACCACTGAAATCGCCGACCGCATCGACAAAGCCGCTGGCGATGTTGCCCGGGAATACCGGACTGCAGTTGTTGCAGGTCCAGAACGGCGTGAAGCCGGTACCGCTCTTGGCGAACATGTTCCACGAGATCTGAAAGCCACCCAACACGGCGTCAGTCGCTTTCGAGAGTGAGTTGCCATACCGCCGTCCACGACCGAAGGGAACGTCGTACACGCCGTACGAGACCAGCCGGTGTCGTGAAACAAAAGAGTCGGTAGAGAGATCCGTATCGGGATGAAACTGATTGTAGATCGCGCCGCCGAGACTCGAGTTACCGATGTCGAGACCACTCGACTTCTGATCGAGCAGAGTATACGAGACGTTGAAAGTCAGACCACGAGCAAACCGGCGGTTAACTTCAACCTGGAAAGCATGCGAACGGCCGCGGCCGATGTTTCCATAGCTCGCTAGGAAGTCGCCGAGCCCGTTCGGAAACGGCCGGCGCGCTTCGTCTTCGGCTGATTCCACGCAGTTGCCTAAGTCGGTCGTGATCGCGCCCGGAGTCGTGTCGTAACAGGGATTTCCTTCACCATCGGTGATGCCGAAAGGCGTGTTACTCGGCGCCAGCTCGTTCAGATCGAAACCGCCGATCAAACCGTGTTGGCGAGCGCCAATGTAGGAGAAGCGAACTCCGAGATCGTTTGACAACTCCTGCTCAAACGTCGCATTGAATTGCTCGATGCGCGGGCTCTGCAAATCAAACGGAATCGCATTCGCCGCGATGCCCTGAACCGATGCGAGCACTGCATTGTTGAAGGGCGTCAGTCCGCGGCCGAAGTTTCCGCCGGCCGGGTTGATCCCAAGTGGGAGGCCCACCCTCTGGTTGGTCCTGACAGTTTGATTGAACGTGTTGGTCGCGATTGCGTCGCGCATTCCCTGTGCAGCAGAGGTCGGATAGACCAGGGCGTAACCGCCACGAATCACGCTCTTGTCGGTGACGCGCCAGGCTGCGCCGAGACGCGGCGCGAAGTTGTTTTTGTCCGTGTTGGCGAGCCCGCGTCCGACGCCGGCTTCCGCCGCCGTCACGGTTCCATAGGTGATAAAGAACGGGTGAATCAGCGCCTTCACTGCTTCCGTTGGCACAACAAACCGGCCTTTCCGGCCGCCGTTGCCGGTACCGTTCGGATCGAAATTGACCATCAGGTCATTCTTGTCTACGAACGGAGTTATCAACTCGTAACGCAGTCCGAGATTGAGCGTTAACCGCGGATGGACGCGGTAGTCGTCCTGGAAGAAAACGCCCGATTCACTGTTCGACACGTCGAGAGCAGGCCGAGCATTGCGAACGAAAAGCGCGGAGTTGTTCACCGTTGACGGCATCCCCAGCAGAAACTGAGCATAGCCGTTGAAGTTCGCGCCCCAGGTTAGAGTTCCACGCGGATTGTTTCTGTTAAGAGCAAACCCGTCGACGGCCTGGTTGTGAACAAAGTCGCCTCCGAACTTGAGCGAGTGCTGGCCCTTGCTCCACGTCACGGTGTCACCGAAGGTTGCTAATTTCTGGTCAAGCGGGCGATCGGTGTTTCGACCACCGTTGGGAATTCCGGAAAATGGTCCAAACGTAAACGCCACCTGTCCGGGAGTGTCGACAAGACTTGCGCCAACAACACTACCGTACGCGGCGACCTCCTGCTCGTTGAAACCGATGCTCGACAAAAACTCGCCGCTCGTCTGGTTTGCACGGCGATACAGGAACTGGTAATTGATGCCGCCACGCGCTTCGTTTACCACGGTGTTTGAAAACAGATGCGTGTAAGACAAAGAAACCGTGTGATTCTTCTGGTGCTGCGAAAGCAGACCGAAGGCGGGCAGCGGGCTCGCTACGAGGCCGCGGTTGCCGTTGCGAACCTGAAAGTTATAGACCGCGTAAAATTTGTCCTTGTCGGAGAAGTCGTGGTCCACGCGCAACGTAGCCAAATCGCGGGTTAGCAAACCGCCAAAGCTTTGCGCGAAATCGAGCACGCGGCCGGTGGTGTTTTGGCCGGCGGAGTTTGCGTTTAGCAAAGGCGCGGACGGATTTGGGTGCGGGTAGTACGCGTTGAGAAGATTAAGCGCAAACGGATTCAGCAACCGCGAAGGGATGCTCACAAACCGGCGGGTGCAATTCTCCGGGTGATTGTTGCAATCGGTTCCGGTCAGAATCGTATTGTTCGCGAGCTCCTCAGCCGTCAAACGCGGGATCACAGAAGCAGGGACTACTGGCTTGCTGTTGTTGACGATCTGCGTGAAGTTTCCCGCCAGCACCAGCGAGCTCGGTAGATTGTTGGACCGCACGCGAACCGGCGCGAAGTCCCAACGTCGCTCGTACGACATCAGGAAAAATGTGCGGCTGGTGCGCGGAATCGGACCACCGAAAGATCCGCCGACCTCATTCAGGTTGAAATAGGGTTTGACGTAATTGGGCACCGCGGTGGTCGGCAGAAAGTTCGCTTCGTCGATCTTGTCCTGAATCGTGCGCGCAGCGAGTGCTGAATTCTTATTGTTGTAGAACAGCGAGCCGTGATAGTCAGCCTCGCCGCGCTTCGTCTCGATGCGGATGTTTGCGACGCCCGAGTACTCAGCCGTGAAGTTCTTCGACAGCACGACCAGCTCGCCAACCGTTTCGAGTGAAGGCTGACTCGACGTCGGCTCACCAAAGATTCCGCCATTCGTACGCTGGCCATCGAGCGAGAAGGTTGCGCCGTAGCTCTGCGCGCCGATGAACTTGAAGGTGCCGTCACCGCCCGGGCCCTGCGTGATGTCCGGATTCAGGTAGAGAAACTCCAGAATCTCGCGACTGTCACGCGGCACTTCCTGAAGCTGACGATTGTTGAGTACGCCCGCGATCACCGGTTGCTCTCTCTGAATGAGACCCGCGTCGGCGCCACTGACGATGACCGTCTCGCTCTGAGTACCGACCTCGGCTTTCAGATCGGCGCGAACAGTTTCCGATCCACTGATAACGGCTTCGACTACGGTCTTCTTGAAACCGGTCGCGGTTACCGCGACTTCGTAAGCTCCGGGCTTCAAGGCGGCAGCTTCATAATTTCCCTCACCGTTGGTGGTCAGGTCTCGCGTCAGGCGAGTCGCTTTGTCAGTGATCTGGACTGAGGCGTTAGGAATCACGGCCCCGTTCGCGTCCGTGACGGTGCCACGAATCGTTCCGAGGTTTGTGCCCTGGGCCTGGGCATTCCCGATACAGCACAAGAGAAATCCCGTCACCAAAACACTCATCATGAATGTGCGTACGATTTTCATCTCTGACTCCTTAAGAACTGATCGCATTCGCGGGTGCCGGCGTCCGGGCGGGCTCGAGCACCGCTATTCGCTTCAGTGAAGATGTATTCAAAACTTTGGGAGGTTTGTTCACGTTTCAAACGAACCTGCTGCTACTCAAGTAAGAACCTTGCTCGGAAGCGGGTTAGTCTGGAACTGGAACTAACCTGCCGTGTTTCTACTGTTTTCGTTTTGCGCTACTCGTCTGAGCTGTTTCGCTGTGTTGGACTCGAACTAGTCCGCGGCTTAACCAAATCTGGCGCGCTTATAACATTCAGTCTCGATCGTTTGCAAGCAGAATTTGCCCGACTCACCGCCTCGCGGTCGCGCCACGCCGCGGAATCACCGGCAGGATCAACGCCGAACTGCGCTCACGATCGTGATAGATGGTCTGATGCGCCCGCACCGTGCGCGTTGAGGTCATGATGTCTTCCCCCGTGTTCAAATTGCGATTGAATCGGGGGAAGTTGCTGCTCGAAACATACAAACGTATCCGGTGTCCCGCCTTGAACACGTTCGCGGTCGCCCACAAGTCGATCGTGTACTTGTAAACCTTGCCCGCAACGACCTCCGCTGCGTTTTTAGTACTCTCCCGGTAACGCGCGCGCACTATGCCGTCGGTGAGTAAACGCGCGTAACCACTCTCATCGACGTCGACAAGCAGCGCAGTAAAATCAGTGTCGAGAGCCGAAGTAGCAGCATAAAGCTCGAGCGAAATAAAACCGGTAACCTCGGTATCTTCCGTCAACGGCGGCGTGGAAAAAACGAGCACATCCGGCCGCGATTCATTGGGTCTCTGATCAGCCGGACCGGGCGGCATCGCCTGGCCGCAACATAGCCGGCCGCCGATAGTCGGAACGGGATTCAACGGATCGTAGTCAAACTCATCGGCTTTTTCGGCGCCCGGCGACGCGGAACTCAACACTCCATCGCCGGCCACGCTGTTCGCGCCCTTGGTTGAGTGGAGGTAGTACTTCGTGTTGCGAGCGCGGGCAAGCGGAAACTCCTGTTCATCACGCCAGACGTTGTCGCCCATGATAAAGAGACGAACCGGAGCGCCACTCGAGTACTCGTTATTCATTCCCTTGAGCGAATAGTCAAACCACTTCAGCGCGGTCGCTGTCAGATCGACGACGGCGGCTTTACCAAACACGACGTCGCCGATCTTTCCCTCGCTTGAGGTTGGCGCATGCGCCCAGGGACCGACGATCAATCGTTGCCCGGCGCGAGCTTCCGCGGTGGCGGCTTGCTCGCGTAATCCGGTGTAGTTTTTGATCGAACCCTTGAGAAACAGATCGTGCCAGCCACCGCCGTGCAATCCCATAACGGTCATTCGCGGGTAGTTGTCGGACACGCGCCACTGCTGCCAGTACGCGTCGTCGCGCTCATGCGACAACCAGTCGCGAAAATACGGCGCGAGTGATGACGGTTGCGGTGTCTTGACGAGCGCATAGTCCTGGAGCGGCAGATTCTTTACCCATTCCTTTGGCGCCTGCGCGACTTCCGTCTGCCGTCGCAGCGTGTCAATGACGAGACCCGACGTCCACGAGCTGCTGAACCACTGCATCAGCGCGCCGTTCTGATAGGTCCAACCGTCGTAGTACTCGGACGCAGTGACGTAAGGAAAGATCGCGACGAGATGTGGAGGCACGGCCGTCGCCGCGAGCATCTGCGTTGCTCCGACGTAAGAGCCGCCAAACATTCCGACCTTGCCGTTTGACTGGTCCAACTTTGCAGCCCATTCGACGGTGTCGAAACCGTCAGCACTCTCGTGACGAAACGGATAAAACTCTCCGCCGGAAGCGTATCGCCCGCGCGTGTCCTGGAGCACGACGATGTACCCGTGCGCGGCCAATGCGTTTGCCGTGCCGGCTTCATTCGTTCGGTTGTAGGGTGTGCGTTCGAGCAGCACCGGAAACTTCTCGTCACTCACCGGGCGATACACGTCCGCCACGAGCGACACGCCATCGCGCATCTTCACGCTCACACCCTGCTGAACGGTGACTCGATACAGCGTCTGCGCATCGGCGACTGTTTGCAGCAGGAAGATGACAGCGAGTAACCGCAGAGTGATCGCGAACTTGCGTTGAGTAGTCATAGTCGTTTCCGTTCGGTGAGTTTGATTCAGGCTCTTGTCCGGCCTGCGCCCTGGCCCTGGTGCTGCGCGAAATAGATGAGCTGGCTCGTGAATTGAAAAGCCCAATTGAAAGCACGCGCGGGACGATTCATGTTGAGTTGAACAGCCAGAGCCAGGAAGCGTTGCAAACGTTTTAGGTAAATCTGTTTGCGACGCGCGTCGTTCGTGAAGAACAATCCGAGCGCAAACGTGTAGGCCATTTCGGTGTTGTGCATCTCCATGTCCGGCCCGGGCTCGCCGGGCGACGCTTTCGGATCATCCGCCGCAAAACAGTTAATCACGTAGTAGGCCTTCGATCCGTCAGGCACGATACCCTGTCGGTCGAGAAAATCACACCATTTCACGACGATCTCAGCGACGCGACGGTCGTTCGTAAGCGTCCAGTAATGAAACAAAGGATCGAGCAACAACGCCATCATCCAGGCTGAAGTCGCTCCGGGAAAAGTCGCTTCGTTTGGATCATACAGCTCCCAGTTCTGGCGCAAAGAGCCGTCGGCAGGGCGTCCATCGGGTGGTTGCTGCTGGTGTTTGTAATACGCGTCGACACACTCACGGGCCTTGGTCCAGTACTTTTTATCGCCGGTCATTTCCCAACCGTGCAAGGTACCGAGGAGTCCATAGCCCTGATGCCGGAGCGTCCAGAAGTTTCGGCCGCGTTCCGGATCGACGTTGAGCGGAACCGGCTTGATCAAGTCAGGCCGGTAGACCGGGTTCTGATGGTTGAAGCAGTACTCGGCCATCACTTTGCCGCACGCGAGCGCGCGATCGTCACCCGTCAGCAGGTAATGAATGTGCATCGCGCGGGGATAGACATACTTCAGATCAGGTCCTTTCAACGTGAAGATACCGGCGTCTGGACCATCGAGCTTCGTGTGTTCGCGAACGAAGTTGGCAGCGTGATACGCGGCAGCAAGATATTTGCTATCGCCGGTGCGGACGTACATCTTGTAATAACAGGTTGTTCGATCAAACAGCCATTCGCTGTAGACCTTGCTGTCGAGGTAAGCGAGCGAACCGGGAAAGTTCTTTTCTACGAACTGATCGTAACTGGAATATTCACCTGACTGGACGGCAGGAACCTGTGGCCCGACCACGCCCGAAGCGCACAACCACGCCGCGGGCAGAACGGCCGCGACCCGTGGGCCTTTGAGCCCGCTCTCGTCAATCAGTGTCTGCGGGATGAATGTCGCTTCGCTGTGCCTTCGTCGTGTGTTGAAGCGAACGACGACTCGTTGTGTTTGCTGTTTGGAGAAATCCAACTTGAATTGGATCAACAGTGATCGGATGGAACCGTCTCGTCCGCCGGTGCGCCACGGCTCGAGAGATCGAACAGCAGCCCGCACTTCCGCGCCACGTTCGTCGACGATTTTGACTTTCGCCGAATCGTGTAAAAAACCAAATGGCAGTGGCAGGCCAAAACTCACGACTTCTTCACCGAGATCATCGGCGCGTCCTTCAAGAGTGACGGTTACAGACTCAGTAGCGGCCCACGTGGTACGGCGCACAAGCGGCATAGCGGCCAGAGACATCAAGCCGTTCTTCAAAAAGAGTCGTCGTGAATTTTCCGGCATACTCATAGACCCAAGAGCCGGGCCGCGTTCTCGAAGTAAACCTTTTTCAGAATCTCGTCGGGCAAGCCGATTCCGTAAATACGCCAGCGGCCCTGCGGCGGAATTCGCGCCGGAGCGTAGTCGAAATATTCATCCTCCGTCTCGAGAAAACGGTAGTAGATCTCGTACAACTCGTTACCGAAGATCTGCTGCGGAGTTTCATCTCCGTGAGGCGTCGCGTCTGTCGCAAACAGGATCCGGTCCTGATACTTATCGAAAAACTTCCGCGTCATGCGTGGCTGCCGGCCGAGCTCGCCGATGCGCGCAGCAATATCGACGTACATGTTTGGATAACGATCGAGACACTCTGAAACGTAAGGCAGGTTCTCTGAATCCGCCGTGTGCAGGCAAACGAATTTCGTGCGCGGGTGGCGTTGCATCACGCGATTGCGCGCCTCCTGAAGTTCGGCGTTACTCGGATAGTCTTTTCCGTGAAATGACCAATCGGGATGCGCGCTGAGCTCTTCGTAACGCTCGTTGAAACGATCGGTCGGCAGGAAAAATGCCTCGGGATCTGACACGTGAATAGCAACCGGCATATCGAGCGATCCTGCCGCTTCCCACATTTCGTCGAATCGTTTGTCATCAACCTTCACGAGGGAACCCGTCGTTACATTTTCGCGCAGGTAAAGACCGAGAGTCTTGAGAATCTTCAGTCCTCGCGCGCCTGCCTTTTTCGCGGCTTCCAACTGTTCCGCCTGGAACCGCGAATAATTCGGCAGCTTAATCTTTGCGTACCACGGCTCTGTGAAAATGATGAACCGATCAGGATGAGGTTGTTGCCAATGGTGCACAGTTTCTTCCAGTAACGCGCCGTATCCGCCCGTCAGGTTGACCATGATGCGGACGTTCTTTGCGTCCATGACTCTTAAGACTTCCTCGGGCGTCGCATTGTGATGAACAACATCGGTCTTGCCTTTGCGATCGATCCAGGTGAGATGCGTGTGAAAATCGATAGCGGGAAAGCGGGAACGAGGAACGTGTGTTTCCGGCACGTGCAGCATGCTCTTCGGCTGGTAATCTTTCAGGGCCAGGGGCTGGATTCTCGTTGTTTGGGCATGAATGCGTTCGGGCAGTGTGTAACCAAGCGCACCAACCCCCGCGGCTGCAATGGTCTTGAGCCATTCTCTTCTTTGTAGAGTCATGCATCTTCTCCGATGTGACTGAAAATTGAAGTTCCCAAACCCGGGCCAGTTAAGGTATTGTTTGTAAGCAACGTGAACAAACCTCTCGCGGTTTATAGCATCAGGCGCCTGAGCTGGCAATTTGTTTTTTTGGAGTGATCGGCTTTGCACAAAAGTCCTTGTTCTGGGATTTCTCTGTGCAAC
>Ga0105248_10008321_pt1 | contig 11397 bp, 8 predicted proteins | sample KBSS34metaG_FD_81524 | JGI IMG/M metagenome (GOLD analysis project Ga0105248, IMG submission 81524) | Switchgrass rhizosphere microbial communities from Kellogg Biological Station, Michigan, USA - KBS S3-4 metaG | ecosystem: Host-associated > Plants > Roots > Rhizosphere > Soil | place...
CGATCCGGCCGGCATTCCAATCGCCGCGCGCGAGTTCAGCAGAACCGATCGCTTGATCATTCGCGTGCCGGCCTACGGGCCCGGCGGAACTACGCCGACCCTCAGCGTTCATCTGTTGGGCCGCGCCGGCAACGCCATGAGCGAGCTTGCGCCGGCTCCGGCGCCAACCGCCGGGATGCAGCAGGTGGAACTACCGCTCGCCGCGTTGGCGCCCGGTGAATACGTCGTCGAGATCAAAGCCACCGGTGAGGGCGGCGAAGCCACCGAACATGTCGGGTTCCGTGTGACCAGCTAGCTTGCCATGCGCGCGGTCGTCGCGATCCTCGTCGCCCTGGCGGTGTCGAATGCGGAACCGGCCGGGCGTCTCGTCCAGATCGACGTCAGCGCGGTCAACGCGCGCGGCCAGGCCGTGCTCGATCTCAAACCGGGAGATTTCCAGCTCCGCGAGGAAGGCGCCGCACAGGCCGTCGACGGCGTGCGATTGGTCCGCGGGGAGCCGCGTCTCGTCGCCGTCTTTCTCGACGAGTACCACGTCGACGCCAGCGCGACGTCGCGCGTTCGTGAAGCGGTCGCGCATTTCGTCGATCAGGACCTCGCACCGACCGATCTCCTCGTGGTGATGAAGCCGCTCGACTCGATCCTGACGATTCGCCTGACGACGGATCGCGCGGACGCGCATCGCGCGATCGAGGCGTTCGAGGGGCGGAAGGGCAGCTACCAGCCGCGCAACACCTACGAGCGCGAGTTCATGGCGGGGACGCCGCCGCGAATCGAGGCGGCACGCATCCAGGTCGCGCTGTCGGCAATCAATGCGCTCACGCTTCAGCTGGGGAGCATGGACGATCGGCGGAAGACGCTCGTCGTCGTCACAGAGGAGATCGGCCGGCCGGATCGGCGCCGCGGGCAGGACCTGCCGACACTCGACACCATCGTCCGGTCCGCGAACCGAGCCAATGTGTCGGTCTATCCGATCGACCCCGGAGAAACCCCGCGCCCCGCCGCGGCCGATCCGCGAAGTGATTCGTTCCAAGTGCTGGCCGGTGAGACCGACGGTCGCATCGCCGCCAACCTCGCGGCCGGCCTGAAGCGCGCCGTCGCCGACGCGACCGACTACTACCTGCTGACGTATCGGTCGTCGCAGCCCGACGACGGAAAGTTTCGCGGCGTGGACGTGCGGGTCGCGCGCAAGGGCGTCACGCTGCGCGCCAGAAAAGGCTACTTTGGCGCGTCGCCAGACGAGGCGCTGCGCGCCGCGATACTCGCCCGGCTGAACGAACCCAAGGCTCCCGCGCCGATCGAACCGGCGCCCCACGCCAGCACGCTCATCCGTCCGTGGTTCGGCATGTCGCGCGGTGACGACGGCAAGACGCGCGTGACGTTCGTCTGGGAACCGGCGGCGCGCGTGCCGGGCGACCGTGTCCGTCACACCGCCAGACGGCTCGTCCTGACGGCGCTGGCCGCCGACGGCTCGGTCATCTTCGAGGGCGCCGTGGCGCCCACCGGACCGGCGGCGCTCGACGAACCGGGAACGACGCCGGTGCGCGCGGTGTTCGACGTCGCGCCGGGCCGCCTGCGCTTGCGGATGACGATTCAGGATGTCGCCGCGCAGGAGATCGACCGCGATGTGCGCGAGTTGTCGATTCGCGACCTGCGAGGCGGGGTGGCGATCGGCACGCCTGAGGTGCTCCGCTCACGCAACGCCCGCGAATTTCGCTCGCTCGATGTCGCGGCCGCGGTGCCGGTGGTGGCGCGCGAGTTCAGCCGAACGGAGCGTCTCCTGATCCGGTTCCCCGCGTATGGCCCATCCGACGCCGCTCCGGATGTGTCAGCCAAGCTGCTCGGGCGGATGGGACACGCGCTGAGGGAGCTGACGGTGTCGCGGGCGTCGATGCCGGGCGGCGAGAACGCGATCGATCTGCCGCTTGCCGGTTTCGCGGCGGGCGACTACACGATCGAAGTGACCGCGGTCAGCGGATCGGCTGACGCCAAGGACCGCCTGGGTTTCCGCGTGACGCCTTAGCTTGCCCCTACGGCAGCTAGCCCCGAGCCCCTAGCCCCTACTGGTCTTTACGCGTACATGCCGCGCATCCGCGTCACGGTCGCGACGCGGCTGATCGCGACGATGTACGCGGCGGTGCGCATGTCGACTTTGTACTTCAGCGACGTTTGCAGCACGGCGTTGAACGCCTCGCACATTTTTGCTTCGAGACGCTCGTTCACTTCCTTCTCCGCCCAGAAGTAGCCGTAGCGATCCTGCACCCACTCGAAGTACGAGGTCGTCACGCCGGAGCTGTTCGCGAGGATGTCCGGCACCACGAAGACGCCCCGTTCGTGCAGTTGGCGATGCGCGTCCGGTGTCGTCGGGCCGTTGGCGCCCTCGATCACCACTTTGGCCTTGATCGCCGGTGCGTTCTCGATCGTGATCTGATTCTCGAGCGCCGCCGGGATGAGGATGTCGACGTCGAGCGAGAACAGGCTGGCCGCGGGCAGCGGTTCGCTGCCTGGGAATCCGTCCACGGTCCTGGTGTGCTGCACGTGGGCGAGCAGCTTGGTGATATCGAGGCCGTTCTGGTTGAACACGCCGCCCTTCCAGTCGGTGACGGCGACGATCTTCGCTCCCTGTTCCGCGAGCAGTTGGGCAGAGACCGATCCGACGTTGCCGAAACCCTGCACCGCCACCGTCGCGCCCTTGAGCGAGAAGCCGAGGTGCTTGACCGCTTCACGCGTCACGATCATGACGCCGCGGCCGGTGGCTTCGCGGCGCCCCAGCGAGCCGCCGAGCTCAATCGGCTTGCCGGTCACGACGGAGGTCGTGGTGTGGCCGACGTGCATCGAGTAGGTGTCCATCACCCAGGCCATGATCTGCTCGTTGGTGTTCACGTCCGGCGCCGGCACGTCCTTCTCCGGCCCGATGGCGTCGACGATTTCGGCGATGTAGCGCCGCGTCAACGCTTCGATCTCGCGCTTGGACATCTTCGTCGGATCGCAGATCACGCCGCCCTTGCCGCCGCCGAACGGGATGTGCGCCACGGCGCATTTCCACGTCATCCACGCGGCCAGCGCGGTCACCTCGTCGAGGGTGACACCCGGGTGGTAGCGGATGCCGCCTTTGGCGGGGCCAAGCGTGATGTTGTACTGGACGCGATAACCGGTGAAGACTTCGATCTCTCCGTTGTCCATCTGGACCGGACAGGACACGGTGATTTGCCGCTTGGGGTGGGTGAGGATCTTCCAGATACCGGGTTCCAGGTTGAGGATGCGGGCCGCGCCATCGAACTCCTGAAGCATCGCCGCGAAGATCGATCCGTTCGTAGCCGCCATGTCCGTCCTGCAGTCTCGCCGGCTGGTCCGCCGAAGCGCGGCGTGCGTAGGGAAAGGTCGCCGCCCGCTTGGTGCGAAGGCGGAAAACGGCGCAGCGTACCGTGCCCGCCTGAGGGAGTCAAGCGAGGCGTCCGTAACTCATTGGGTATAATGACGTTTGTATGAAAACCGCTGCGGAGACGGACCGCGAGCCGACGAGTCGCTTCACGACGATCTCGGGCCGGCCGATCGAGCGGCTGTACACCGCGGCGGACGTTGCGGACATTCAGTACGCGCGCGACCTGAACGATCCTGGCGTGTTCCCCTATACGCGCGGCATCCACGCCACCGGCTATCGCGGCAAGCTCTGGACGATGCGGCAGTTCGCGGGCTTCGGCACGCCGGAGGACACCAACCAGCGCTACCAGACGCTGTTGCGCGCCGGCGGCACCGGCCTGAGCGTCGCGTTCGATCTGCCGACGCTGATGGGCCGCGATCCGGACCACGAGCTGTCGCTCGGCGAGGTTGGCAAGTGCGGCGTCAACGTGACATCGCTCGCTGACATGGAAACGCTGTTCGACGGCATCCGCGTCGGCGACATCACCACCTCGATGACGATCAACTCGCCGGCGGCGATGATCTTCGCGATGTATCTCGTCGTCGCCGAGAAGCAGGGCGCCGACTGGAAGAAGATTTCCGGAACCATCCAGAACGACATTCTCAAAGAGTTCATCGCGCAGAAGGAGTACATCTTTCCGCCCCGTCCCTCGATGCGGATCATCACCGACATTTTCGCGTTCTGCGCCAGCGAAGCGCCGAAGTGGAACACGATTTCGGTGAGCGGCTATCACATCCGCGAAGCCGGCGCGACGGCGCTGCAGGAGCTGGCGTTCACGCTGCGTGATGGTGTCGAGTACGTGCAGTGGGGCGTGGACGCCGGGCTGGACGTCGACGCCTTCGTGCCGCAGATGTCGTTCTTCTTCAACGCCCACAGCGACTTCTTCGAGGAGATTGCCAAGTACCGGGCGGCGCGGGCGATCTGGGCACGCACCATGCGCGATCGGTTCGGCGCGAAGAACGAGCGCGCCTGGAAGCTGCGGTTTCACAGCCAGACGGCCGGCGTGTCGCTGACCGCGCAACAGCCCTACAACAACGTCGTGCGCACGGCGCTCCAGGCGCTGTCGGCCGTGCTCGGCGGCACCAACTCCCTGCACACCAACTCGCTCGACGAGGCGCTGGCTTTGCCCACCGCCGAGGCGGCGACGCTGGCGCTGCGGACCCAGCAGGTCATCGCGCACGAGAGCGGTGTAGCGAACGTCGTCGATCCGCTCGGCGGCTCTTATTTTGTCGAGCGTCTTACCCAAGATCTCGAAAACGGCGCCCTCGACTACTTCGCGCAGATCGACCGCATGGGCGGGATGGTGGAAGCCATCGAGCGCGGGTTCCCGCAACAGGAAATTGCCGAAAGCGCCTACCGGTTCCAGCAGGCCGTCGAGCGTCGCGAGAAGGTGATCGTCGGGGTCAACGAATTCGTGCAGAGCGATGAGCCGCCGATCGAGATTCTGTACATCGACGACTCCGCCGCCGACAGGCAGCTGGAGAAGCTGGCGACACTGAAGCGCACCCGGGACAACGACGCCGTGAAGCGTGGTCTTGATCGCCTCAGCGCGGCGGCTCGAACGAGTGAAAACCTGATGCCGCGCATTCTCGAGGCGGTGCGCGCCTACGCGACAATCGGAGAAATGTGCGACGCGCTCCGTGACGTCTGGGGCGAGTACGAAGAGGTGCCGCGGATATAGACGCCACGGCCGTCGGGGCTCGGGGCTAGGGGCCAGCTACAACGGGAGTTGGGGCTCGGGGCTAGGGGCTAGGGGCTAGCCAGGATGGGGACTGGGGACTGGGGTGACAGCTAGCCCCAAGCCCCCAGCCCCGACAAGGATCACTGAGTGCGTAAGCTACGAGTCGTCATCGCCAAACCGGGGCTGGATGGGCACGATCGCGGCGCCAAGGTCATCGCGCGGGCGTTGCGCGATGCGGGTATGGAAGTGATTTACACCGGCCTGCGGCAGACCCCCGAAATGATTGCCGGCGCCGCCCTGCAGGAAGACGCGGACGTCGTGGGGTTGTCGATTCTGTCCGGCGCCCACAACCACATTGCGCCTCGCCTCATGGAGCTGCTCCACGCCAAGGGGCTGGACGATGTGCTGGTGGTCATCGGCGGCATCATTCCGGATGTCGATATCCCGAAGCTCAAAGAGATTGGCGTGAAAGGGATCTTCCTGCCGGGCACGCCGATGCAGGAGATCGTCGACTTCATCAATACCCATGCGAGGGCGCGGGTGTGACAAGCACCACTCTCAACTTGAGACTTGAGAGTTAACATCTACAGCGACTGTTTCATTCATCCGATAGGACCAAGGTGCCATACACCCTCCTTCTGGCCGACGACAGCGTGACGATTCAGCGCGTCATCGAGCTGACGTTCGCCGACGAGGACATTCAGGTGACCGCGGTCAGCGACGGCGAACAGGCGATTCAGCGCCTCGAGACGGCGCCGCCGGACATCGTGCTCGCCGACATCGGGATGCCCGGACGCAACGGCTACGAAGTCGCGCGATTCATCAAGCAGTCGCCGAGGCTGGCGCACATTCCGGTGTTGCTGTTGACCGGTGCGTTCGAACCGGTGGACCAGGCGCGCGCGTCCGAAGCCGGCTGCGATGGCGTGCTGGCAAAACCGTTCGAGCCGCAGCTGGTGATCGGTCGCGTGAAGGAGCTCCTCGCCCGGCTGCCGGCGCCGTCTTCGGCGCCTCCGCAGGGACAGTGGGCGCCGGGCCCAATTGCCGAGACCGCGCCCAGCGTGCCGGCGCCGGCGGACACACCGCCGATTTCGCTCGACTCGTATTTCGATCGGCTCGACGCCGCGTTCACGAATGTCTCCGCGACGCCCGCGGCGCCGCCTGCCGCTCCGGCGGCGGCGTCGTCCGTGGCCGATGAGATCGATTGGTTCGCGGCGGCGAAGGCTACGCCACCCGCACCATCGGATCTGGATCTGCCGACGCCGCCGGCAATGGACGAGCGGCCGGACCTGCCCCTCTCGGCGTCCGCGGCGACGGCATCCGAGCCTGAAAAAGCTCCCGGCCCGACGGCGATCGCGCCGCAAGAGCACCACGCACCGCCGGCGCCCATCGCGGAAACGCCTCACGCGCCGATCTCCGGGACAGCGGACCCGCATGAGCCTGTCGCCGACGCACCGGCGCCTGTCGCCGAGGTGCCGGCCGCCGACGCCCCCGTTGCCCAGCCTGGCGCGACGGCCGCGGTGCCCGCGGCGCAGCCGCAGGTGCCGGTTCATCAGATCCCCACGCTCGCCGATGCGTTTGCGGTGCTGCTCGCCGCGGAGAAAGGCGAGGTCATCCCCTCGTGGCCCGCAGACGATATCGTCGAGCAGGTCACCAAGCGCATCCTCGCTCAGCTCTCGGAGCGCATCGTTCGTGAAACGGTCGCTGACGTCGTAAATACCGTTGCCGAACGGATGATCCGGGAAGAGATCGAACGAATCAAGTCCGCAATCCAGTAGTTGGCGAGTTGGTGAATTGGTAACTTGGTGAGTTGAATTCGCCAAGTCACGAATTCGCCAATTCACCGACTTCTGTATACGATCTATTCATGCCGCTGCCCGAGAAGCCTGCACTGGAAGGGCTCGAAGCCAAGTGGATCGCGCGATGGGAAGAGACCGGTGTGTACCGGTTCGACCGAGCGCGGCCTCGTGAAGAGGTGTTCTCGATCGACACGCCGCCGCCGACGGTGAGTGGATCGCTCCACGTCGGTCATGTCTTTTCGTACACGCACACGGACCTGGTGGCGCGCTTCCAGCGGATGCGCGGCAAGGCGGTGTTCTATCCGATGGGATGGGATGACAACGGCCTGCCGACCGAACGACGCGTGCAGAACTACTACGGTGTCCGCTGCGACCCGTCGCTCCCGTACGATCCGTCGTTTACGCCGCCGGACCAGCCGGCGAAGCCGCCGATCTCGGTGTCGCGCCCGAACTTCATCGAGCTGTGCGCGCGCCTCACGCTGGAAGACGAGAAGGCCTTCGAGCGGCTCTGGAAGTATCTCGGTTTGTCCGTCGACTGGTCGATGACCTACGCGACCATCGGCACCCGCGCGCAACGCGTCTCGCAGCTGGCGTTTCTCCACCTTCTGCAGCGAGGGCTGGCCTATCAGGTCGAGGCGCCGACGTTGTGGGACGTCGATTTCAAGACCGCCGTCGCCCAGGCCGAGCTCGAGGATCGCGAGGTGCCCGCCGCCTTTCACCGGATCCGGTTCGGATCGGTCGAGATTGAGACCACCCGTCCTGAACTGATTCCGGCATGTGTGGCGCTGGTCGCGCATCCGGACGACGAGCGGTACAAGCCGCTCTTCGGCACAGAGGTCGTGACGCCGCTGTTCGGCGTACGCGTGCCGGTCAAGGCGCACAAGCTCGCCGATCCTGAAAAGGGCAGCGGCATCGCGATGATCTGCACGTTCGGCGACATCACGGACGTCACATGGTGGCGGGAGCTCAGCCTGCCCGTCCGCGCGATCATCCAGGCCGACGGCACGCTGCGTCCAGTGATGTGGGGCACCGATGGCTGGGAGTCGACCGATGCCGAGCGGGCGCAGCGTTTCTACGATACGCTCGCCGGCCTGTCGGCGTCGAAGGCTCGGGCGAAAATCGTCGAGCAGTTGAAGGAGAGCGCGGATCTCGTCGGCGACCCGCGGCCGATCACCCACGCCGTGAAGTTCTACGAGAAGGGCGATCGCCCACTGGAGATCGTGACGAGCCGCCAGTGGTTCTTCAAGACGATCGAATTTCGCGAGGTGCTGCTGGCGCGCGGCCGTGAACTGCGGTGGCATCCGGAATACATGCGGGCGCGCTACGAGAACTGGGTCAACGGTTTGAACGGCGACTGGTGCGTGAGCCGCCAGCGCTTCTTCGGCGTGCCGTTTCCAGTCTGGTATCCGATCTCCGATCTGGGACGCGTGGACTACGAGCATCCAATCCGATCCGCTGAAGATCGACTGCCGATCGATCCATCAACCGATCCACCTCCGGGCTACCGTCCCGATCAGCGAGGCGTGCCGGGCGGCTTCGTCGGCGATCCCGATGTGATGGACACCTGGGCCACGTCCTCGCTGTCGCCGCAGGTGGTGTGCGGCTGGCCCGACGACCAGGACCTGTTCCGGCGCACCTTTCCGATGGACATGCGTCCGCAGGCGCACGACATCATCCGCACCTGGCTGTTTTCGTCAGTGCTGCGTGCGCACCTCGAGCACGGGTCGCTGCCGTGGTGGAACGCGGCGATCTCGGGCTTCGTCACCGATCCGGATCGCAAGAAGATGTCGAAGTCGAAGGGCAACGTCGTGACCCCGCTGGCGCTGCTCGAGGAGCATGGGTCGGACGGCGTGCGCTACTGGGCGGCGAGCGGACGGCCGGGCACCGATACGATGTTCGACACCAACCAGATGCGCGTCGGCCGGCGCCTGGCGATCAAGATCCTGAACGCTTCGAAGTTCGCGCTCTCGTCGGCCGAGCCGATAGCACCGATCGACGTGCCGGTCGATCGCGCGATGATCCGCAACCTGGCGGCGCTGGTTGACGAGGCGACCGCCGCGTTCGAGGAGTACGACTACGCGCGCGTGCTGCAGAGAACGGAATCGTTCTTCTGGCGTTTCTGCGACGACTATCTGGAGCTCGTCAAAGGCCGGCGCTACGGCGAACAGGGACCGGAAGCCGCCGGATCGGCGAATCGCGCCCTGACCGCTGCGTTGTCGGTCATGTTGCGCCTGTTCGCCCCGTTTCTGGTGTTCGTCACCGACGAGGTCTGGTCGTGGTGGCAGCCGGGATCGATCCATCAGGCGCCATGGCCCACGGCGGCCGAGCTGCTGTCGCAACTGGCCGACCACAGCGAGGCGACCCGGCAGGCCGACGAGCGTGCCTATCAGTGGGCCACCGATCTCCTCTTCGAGGTTCGGAAGCAGCGATCCGAAGCCAAGCAGCCGCTGAAGGTGCCGATCGCGAGAGTGACCGTGAAGGCAGAAGCCGAAGCCGTGGCACTGATGCCGATCGTCGAGGCGGATTTGAAGGCCGCGCTCCGCGTGAAGGCATTCGACCTCTCCGTTGGCGACCGCGAGGTGGTCGTGGCCGGCTACGAGGCGGCGGCGCCGCACGGCTGAAACGAATAACCACGGTGGAGCCGCTCGATCCGCAGGTGTATCGCGATCTCGTGCGCCGCGCGCTCGAGGAAGACGTCGGCGACGGCGACGTCACCACCGAAGCGATCGTTCCGGCGCACTTGCAGGCGCGGGGGACGTTTCTCGTCAAGAGCGAGGGCGTCCTCGCCGGGCTCGAGGTGGCGTTCGAGGTCTTCAGACAGCTCGAGAAGGGGCCCGTGGGATCGTTTGCCGTCCGGGTGCGCGACGGCGAATGGTGCCGGCCTGGCACCGAGGTCGCCGACATCGTCGCGCCCGCGCGGACGCTGCTCGTCGGCGAGCGTACCGCACTCAACTACCTGCAGCGCCTGTCGGGGATTGCGACGCTGTCGCGCCGGTTTGCCGAGGCGGCGAACGGCCGGATCACCATTCTCGATACGCGCAAGACGACGCCGACCCTGCGGGCGCTCGAGAAATACGCCGTGCGTGTCGGCGGCGGCGCGAACCATCGCGGCGGCCTGTTTGACGCGATCCTGATCAAGGACAATCACATCGCGCTGGCCGGCGGCGTGAAAGCCGCCATCGACCGAGCCCGCGGCCACCGGCCCGGGATGCCGATCGAAATCGAAGCGGCGACGCTGCACGACGTGGACCGCGCGCTGGCCGGAGGAGCCGAGGTGATCCTGCTCGACAACATGTCCACCGCTGACATCCGCATCGCCGTCGCCCGAGCGGCCGGGCGCGCGAAAACCGAAATCTCCGGCGGCGTGACCCTCGAGCGGCTGCCGGAACTCGCCGCGACCGGAGCAGACTTCGTGTCCGTCGGCGCGTTGACCCATTCCGCGCCGGCAATCGACATCAGCTTTGACATCGAACCCCTCTGATCTGCCGACGGAGCTTGCCGACCTGCTTGGTCGATCGCGGGCGCGCCTCGGACCGTTCAACACGGTCCACTACTTTTCCGAAGTGGCCTCGACCAACGACCTGGCGGCGGCGTTGCCCGAGGGGACCGTGGTCCTCGCCGACCGTCAGACCGCCGGGCGTGGACGGCGGGGGCATACGTGGTTTTCGCCGCCGGGCAGCGGGTTGTACGCGTCGGTGGTGCTGGCGCCCGGTCGCTCGTCGGATCCGAGGCGCGCCACGTCGCTGCTGACGCTCGCGGCGGGTGTCGCGCTCGCCGAAGGTGTCGACGCGGCGAGCGGGCTGTGTGTGGATCTCAAGTGGCCCAACGATCTGTACGTGTCGCGCCGAAAACTCGCCGGGATTCTCGCCGAAACCTCGGAGGAGCGCGTGGTGCTCGGGTTCGGCATCAACACGTCGGTCGCGTCGTACCCGCCGGACCTCCACGACCGCGTCACCTCGATCGAGTCGGAATTGGGTCGGAGCGTCGATCGCTATCCGGTGTTCGTCGAGACACTCGCCGCCTTGTCGCGCCGCTACCGCGATCTGCTGCTCGGCCGGTTCGATGCTATTCTCGACGCCTGGCGCCGTCGTGCGCCCGCGGCTGTCGGCGCGCGCGTCGCGCGCTCGGTCGATGGCAATCTCGTGACGGGAGAGACGGCGGGCGTGGACGATCAGGGCGCGCTGCTCGTACGCATGGGCGATCGCCTCGAGCGGATCGTCTCTGGGGAACTGCAGTGGTTGTGACGCGCGTGGCTTTACCTCTGTGTCCTTTGTCTTCCTCTGTGTCCTTGGTGGGTTTTTGTGCTTCTAGCCATTGATGTCGGGAACACGAACATCGTGCTCGGCGTGTTCGACGGCGCCGAGCTGATTCAGAGCTGGCGCCTCCAGACGGTGCGCGAGCGGACGTCCGACGAGCTCGGCCTGCTGGTCGATGGACTCTTCGCCCACAGCCGGATCGAACGGGTGCAGATTCGCGCCGTGATCATCGGCTCGGTCGTGCCC
>Ga0105248_10008326_pt1 | contig 11395 bp, 11 predicted proteins | sample KBSS34metaG_FD_81524 | JGI IMG/M metagenome (GOLD analysis project Ga0105248, IMG submission 81524) | Switchgrass rhizosphere microbial communities from Kellogg Biological Station, Michigan, USA - KBS S3-4 metaG | ecosystem: Host-associated > Plants > Roots > Rhizosphere > Soil | place...
ATCACCCGGCTGCTCTCCTTTGCGTTCGTGGGGTCGGCGTTCGTCTTCGGCCCACTCGGCGACAGCGCGCAGTGGCGGACGATGACGCAGGCGCTCGGACCGGCCGCGTCGAGCCTGCCGGTGGCGATTCTGGTGGGGCCGACGATCATCTTTGTCGCGGCGCTGTTCGCGATCCTGTACTACTTCGGCGTGATGCAGATCATCGTGCGGTTGTTCGCGGTGGTGATGCATCGCGTGATGCGCGCGAGCGGCGCCGAGTCGCTCAACGTGGCCGCGAGCATCTTCATGGGGCAGACCGAGGCGCCGCTGACGATCCGGCCGTACCTGCCGGAGATGACGCAGTCCGAGCTGATGACGGTGATGACGTCCGGCATGGCCCACATCTCCGGCGGCATCATGGCGGCCTACATCCTGTTCGGCGTCGAGGCCAAACATCTGCTCACCGCCGTCATCATGACGGCGCCTGGCACCATCATGATGGCCAAGATGTTCGTGCCCGAAACCGAAGTCCCGAAGACGATGGGGGCGGTGCGGCTCGACGTGGCGCAGACCGACGTCAACATGATCGATGCGGCGGCGCGCGGCACCAGCGAAGGGCTGCATCTCGCGCTCAACGTGCTCGCCATGCTCATTTCCTTCATCGCCCTGGTCGCGCTCGCCAACGCGCTGCTGGGCCGCGCCGGGCTGAGCCTGCAGCAGATCTTCGGCTGGGTATTCGCCCCGGTGGCCTGGGCCATGGGCGTACCCTGGCGCGACGCCCCCACCATCGGCAATCTGCTGGGCACGCGGATGGTGCTGAACGAGTTCATCGCCTACTCGCAACTCGGGCCGATGAAAGGCATGCTCGATCCCAAATCGTTCACGATCGCGACCTTCGCGCTCTGCGGGTTCGCCAACGTCGGCTCGATCGGCATTCAGCTTGGCGGCATCGGCGCGCTCGCGCCCAATCGCCGTCACGATCTGGCACGCCTCGGGCTGCGGGCGATGTTCGCCGGCACGCTGGCGAATTTCATGACCGCGACGATTGCGGGGTTCCTCCTGTGACCGTGAAGTGATGGACTACTACAGCCAGGTCAAGCAAGCCTCCGATGCGATCGCGGGTCGCGTGCGCGAGGTGCCGCGGATTGCGGTGGTCCTCGGATCCGGCTTGGGCGATTTTGCCAACGGTCTCGCCGCGAGCGTGTCGGTGCCCTACACCGACCTGCCGCACTGGCCCGCGTCAGGCGTGGTGGGCCATGAAGGACGCCTGGTGGTCGGCGCCGTCAAGGGGCGGACCATCGCCGCGTTGTCCGGGCGCTGCCATGTCTACGAAGGTTACGACATGCGTACGGTGACCTTCGCCGTGCGCGCCCTCGGTGTGCTTGGGGTCACGACGATCGTCCTGACGAACGCCGCCGGCGGCGTGAACACCGGGTTCTCGCAGGGCGCGTTGATGGTGATCGACGATCACATCAACCTGATGGGCAACAACCCGCTGGTCGGCGCCAACGACGAACGGTTCGGTCCGCGTTTTCCGGACATGACCGACGTCTATTCGCGGCGCCTGCGGCGACTCGCCGACGAAGCCGGCCGTGACAACGGCGTCACCTTGCCCCACGGCGTCTACGCGGGTCTACTCGGGCCGAGCTACGAGACCCCCTCGGAAATCCGGTATCTGCGGACCATCGGCGCCGACGCCGTCGGCATGTCGACGGTGCCCGAGGCGATCGCCGCCCGTCATATGGGTCTAGAGGTTCTCGGCATCTCGTGCATCACCAACATGGCTGCGGGCGTTCTGCCGCAGCCGCTCGATCACCGAGAGGTCATGGAGACGGCGCGCCGCGTGCGCGGGCAGTTCATGGCGCTACTGGAGGGCATCATTGGGCGCATCTGATGAAACTCGCTTGTCGGTCGTCATCGTGAACGTGCGTCCGGGCCGCGAGGGCGATTTCCTGGCGGTCGCCGACCGGCTCAAGGAGACGTTGGAGCGCCAGCAGTACTGCGTCGAGGTGCGGACAATCCGCGACGAGGGGGTCGATTCCTGCTTCTACGAGGTGTGGCAGTGGGTCAACGCCGACGCGGCCAGACGGAGTCATGCCGATCCCGAGGTCAACGAGTTGATTACGGAGCTGCACCGCGTCGGCCTCGTCACCCACGCGATCAACGGCGCGCGCGAGCGCTCGTTGACCGAAACCGACGAACGCCGGGTGTTGATCGAATGGAACCGCCGCGCCGGTTTCGACAGGCGCATCGGCAGCGCCGGACCGCAGGGCATCGAGCGCCGTGTGCTCGCCGAGCGCCGGCTGGGACCGCGCCGCCAGTGGGAGCGCACGCCGGATATCCTCGGCGCGGCGCGCCGCGCGCGAGAGAACGCGGACGCCCAGTTCTCGCATTTCAAAGTCGGCGCGGCGCTCGAGACCACCGAAGGCACCATCGTGACCGGATGCAACATCGAGAACGCCACCTACGGCTTGACGATCTGCGCCGAACGCGTGGCGATGTTCAAGGCGCTCTCGGAAGGCCATCGCGGCTTTACGCGGATCGCGGTCGTCGCCGACACCCAATCTCCGACGCCGCCGTGCGGCGCCTGCCGCCAGATTCTCTGGGAATTTGGCGGTAACCTCGAGGTTCGTCTCGCCAACCTGACGGCGGAGACGGGGACGTTTCAGCTCAAAGACCTGTTGCCGTTCCCGTTCGATGCACGCCTGTTGAGCCAGCCTTAGGAGCGTTGGGGACGCATGATCGGCCGTCTTCAATCGAACGAGCGCGAAGTGGCAGGCCCGGCGCTGTCCACATTGACCGTCGCTGCCAGGGTGAATTGAATCGTATGTTGCCGACTATTGCCAGAGAGCACGATGCCGTTGTGATGATCGACCAGCGCAAGCTGCCGGCGGTCGAGGTCTACGTCCGCTGCCGAACCGCTGCCGAGGTCGCCCGCGCGATCAAGACGATGGTGATCCGGGGAGCGCCGGCGATCGGCGTCGCGGCGGCCCTGGGCATCGCCCTCGGCATGCGCAGGAGCACGGCCACGGGCACCCAGAAGTTCGCCGCCGAGTTCTACAAGACCTGCGAGTTGATGGCGTCCACCCGCCCGACGGCCGTGAATCTCTTCTGGGCGATCGAACGGATGAAGCGTTCGCTGGCGGCGGCGGCCACGGCGGGCGAGTCGGTCGATCAGATCAAGGACCGGCTGGACCGTGAAGCCGGCGCCATTCACGACGAGGATGTCGCCAGCTGCCGCGCGCTGGGCGCCTTCGGCGCGGAGGTGGTGCCGCCGGATGCGGTCGTCCTCACGCACTGTAACGCCGGCGCGCTGGCGACGGCCGGCTACGGCACGGCGCTCGGCGTCATTCGCGGCGCGGTGGCGCAAGGCAAGCACGTCACGGTCCTTGCCGACGAGACGCGTCCGTTCCTGCAAGGCGCGCGGCTCACCGCCTGGGAGCTCCTTCGCGACGGCATCCAGACGACGGTCATCACCGACAACATGGCGGGCGCCATCATGAGAACCGGCCGCATCGATCTGGTCGTCGTCGGCGCCGATCGGATCGCCGCCAACGGCGATACCGCCAACAAGATTGGCACCTATACCGTCGCCATCCTCGCCCGCGAGCACAACATCCCCTTCTACGTCGCGGCGCCTCTCTCGACCATCGACCTCGACACGCCCGACGGCACGGGGATTCCCATCGAGGAGCGCAGCGCGCGCGAAGTGACGCACATCGGCGGCCAGCAGATGACCCCCGTCGGGGCGCTCATCCGCAATCCCGCATTCGATGTCACGCCGCATTCGCTCATCGCGGGTATCATCACCGAGCGCGGCATCTTCAGGGCGCCGTATACCGAATCGCTGAAGCGCGCGTTCGAGGTCATGGCGAGCGTGTGACGAGATCACGTCAACCACGGAGATCGCCGAGATCACCGGGAGGCATGCTTGAGAATTCGCAGCGATCCTCCGGGAGTTCTGCAGGACGACGTCGTATTGTTCACCGGCTCTGAAGGCGCGTCCCCGCCGCATCAAGGCACATGACCGGAGTGTCTCGGTGCCCTCGGTGGACTCGGTGGTTATCGTTCACTTATGCGCATTCTCGGTATCGAAACCTCCTGTGACGAAACCTCCGCCGCGATCGTCGAGGAAACCGGCGACGCCGAGCGCCCCTGGGCCATCCGTTCGAATATCGTAGCCTCGCAGGTGCTCATTCATCGCGAGTGGGGCGGCGTCGTGCCGGAGCTCGCGTCGCGGCAGCATATCCGCGACATCTGCAGCGTGGTCGAGCGCGCGATGGACGAAGCCGGCACGGCCTGGAGCGATCTGGGCGCTGTCGCCGTGACGCAGGGCCCCGGGCTGGTCGGGTCGCTGCTGGTCGGGGTCTCCTTCGCGAAAGCGGCGGCGACAGCGAGCGGCTTGCCGCTCGTGGCGGTCCATCATCTCGCCGGCCACATCGAATCGCTGGTGCTGCAAAACGGCGAGATCCCGCTCCCCGCCGTCGTCCTCGTGGTGTCGGGCGGCCACACATCCCTGTATCTGATCGAGCATCCCGGCCGCTATCGGTTGCTCAGTCGGACGCGTGACGATGCGGCCGGCGAGGCGTACGACAAGGTCGCGAAATTGCTCGGGCTCGGCTATCCCGGAGGTCCGGTCGTCGACCGGCTCGCACAGCGAGGGAACGACCGCGCCGTGGCGCTGCCCACGACGCGCCTCACGCACGCGGATCGCAACGCACCGGCATTGAAGGGCGACCTCGACTTCAGCTTCAGCGGACTGAAGACGGCGGTGCTCCGCTACGTCCGGCAGAAGGACGGCGAGCACGGAGGGATATCACGGTTCAGTGAAGGGGAAATCGCCGACATCTGTGCCAGCTTCCAGCGGGTTGTGGTGACGACGCTGGTCGATCGTTCGTTCGAGGCGGCGCGGCGCTTCCAGGCCCGGAGCATCGGCGTCTCGGGCGGGGTATCGGCGAACAGTCGGCTTCGCGCCGACCTGAAGATGCACGGTGAGCTGCGCGAGACGCCGACGTTTGTCCCGAGCCTGCAGCTCTCGACCGATAACGCAGCCATGATCGCCGCGGCGGGACTGCGAAAGTTCAGGGCCGGTGTGATCGCCGCCATGGACGTCAACGCCGACTCGTCGCTGGCCCTGCCCGAAATGTAGACCGGATCATCTGGTCATTTCGTGATCGGGCATCGATTTGGCAATGTGGCGACTCGCGTCAATCCCTCAATCAGTGCCCAGATGACCAGATGAGCAAATCCAGAACGTTTCCCGAGCGCCCGATTGTCGGCGTCGGCGCCGTCGTGTTGAACGGCGCCGGACAGGTCCTGCTCGTGAAGCGCGCCCACGAACCGCTCAAGGGTGAGTGGAGTCTGCCGGGCGGTGGCGTGGAGGTTGGCGAGACGCTTGAAGCCGCAGTGGTGCGCGAGTTGTTCGAAGAGACCGGCCTCACCGTCATCGTCGGCCCCGTCGTCGAAGTGCTCGATCGCATCGAACGGACGCCGGACGAACGAATCGAGTATCACTTCGTCATCATTGACTACCTGTGTCACGCAACCAACGATCATCTCGTCTGTGGCTCCGATGCCGACGATGTGCGATGGGTCGCGGTCGATCAACTGGCCGACTACCGCGTGAGGAAGAACGCGATAGCGGTCATCATGAAGGCAATTGCCGCGAATGCGGAGCGGCTCCGCCAATCGATTCGTCCGTAGGGTGCGCCTTCAAGCGAACCTGCCGCGTGTGACTGGAACACCGAGATCCAGATGCTGATCGTCTCGGTCGGCACGGGCGCAAGCGCCAACGCCCGGGAGGATTTGAGTCCCGACGAAATGCACCTCCTCTACAACGCCACCACCGTTCCCAGCGCGCTCATGGCGGCGGCGCTGTACGAGCAGGACTTTCTCTGCCGAATCTTTGGGAAGTGCGTGCCCGGCGACGGTTGGATTCGGTCGAGCACCTCGCCGAAATGCAAGAGGTCGGGAGGGCGGTCGCCACGCAGAAGGTCAAGTTGGCGCACCTGGCAGACTTCCCCGCGTAGGCCACACGTCAACCATCACCAGGCGGCACCATCATGGACAAGAAAACCTGCTTCGTCGTCATGGGTTTCGGCTGGATGATCGAGTCGACCGAAACCCAACTCGCCAGTCTTCGCGGACTCCTGCACGCCGCGGTGAAGGGCGTTCCGCTGCAAGCGCCAACACCGTCCTGAGGATCCTACGTACTAAGCCTTCGGTCTCCAGAACAGGTACACCGGCACGCCGAGGAGAACGATGATCAATCCCGGCCAGGTGGTGGCCGTCCGGAAGACGAACAGCACGCCGAGAATGACCGCCGCTCCGGCGATGTAGAGCGCCGGCACCAGCGGATAGCCGACCGTTCGATACGGGCGGTCGGCGTCGGGGCGCGTGTGCCGCAGGCGGAAGACGCCGGCAATCGTCAGGATGTAGAAAATCAACGCCGCGGAAATCACATAGTCGAGCAGATTGCTGTAGAGGTTGCCGTAGGCGCGGGTCACCGGGTCGAACGTGCGCGGCAGGACGAGAAACGCAGCCCACAGGCCCTGCAGCCCAAGGGCCCAGGCCGGCACCTTGGCCCGGTTCAACTCACCGGCCGACCGGAAGAACACGCGATCGCGGGCCATGGCGTAATACGCGCGCGCGCCCGCGAGGATCAGGCCGTTGGTGCAGCCAAAGGTCGAGATCACGATGCCGATGGCCATGAGCGTCGCGCCCCAGCCCGGAAAGACGACGTTCAGCGTCGCCGTCGCCACGCGGTCGCTCGGCGCGTGCTGGACGGCGTCGAACGGCAGCGTCACGAGGTAGGCGACGTTGGCGAGCAGGTACAGACCGATGACCAGGACGGTGCCGAGCGCCAGCGACAGCGGGATGTTGCGGCGAGGGTCCTTCACCTCGCCGGCGGTAAAGGTGATGTTGTTCCAGGCATCGGCTGAAAACAGCGAACCGGTCTGCGCCACGCAGATCGCGACGAAGAGACCGAACGCGCTGGTGGCGTTCATGCCAGGCACGATGTCGACCACTCCGCGCCGTGCCCACAGGTCGCCGAAGTTCCCTGCCACGGCGGTGTAGTTCCAGCCGAGCGCCAGCCCGACAACGATGAGGCCGACCAGCGCGCCGGTCTTGGCGGTCGTGAACACGTTCTGTACGAGGCGGCCGTACTCCAACCCCTTGGTGTTGGTCCAGGTGAGCAGCGCGATCATGAGGATGCCGACCAACTGCGCCGTGGACAGCGACACGGCATAGCCGGTAGACATGTGGAGCGGTGGAATCAGATAGCGTTCCTCGGAGATCCACGGCACCAGGACGCCGAAGTACCGCGCGAAGCCCACCGCCACCGCGGCGATGGTCCCGGTCTGAATCACGAGAAACAACGTCCAGCCGTAGAGGAAGCCCCAGAGCGGAGAAAAGGCTTCGCGGAGATACACGTATTGTCCGCCGGCCCGCGGCATCATCGCGGCGAGCTCGCCGTACGACAGTGCTCCGACTATGGTCAGCGCGCCAGTGAGCACCCAGGCGGCCAGCAGCCAGCCGGCGCCGCCCAGGTTGCGCGCCATGTCGGCGGAGACGATGAAGATGCCCGATCCGATCATCGAGCCGACGACGACCATGGTCGAGTCGTAGAGGCCGAGCCCGCGTGCGAACTCGGTGTCGAGCGCGGCCGCCTTGGCGGTCGAATTGGCCATCATCCGCTCCTGCATTAAGATGCTACATCGTTCCGATGTCGTTCACGCCCAACCGCGACGCCGCGTGGCAGCTGCTGACGGAGTACACGAAGGGCGACAGTCTGTTGAAGCACGCGTTGGCAGTCGAGGCCGCGGTACGCGGCTACGCCAGGACGTTCGATCAGGACGAGGAAGGCTGGGGCGTGGTCGCGCTGCTGCACGACTTCGATTACGAACGGTGGCCGAGCGTCGAGGAACATCCGTTTCGCGGCAGTGAGATTCTTCGTGCCCGCGGGTATCCCGAGTGGGTCATCCGCGCGATTCTCTCGCATGCCGAGTACAGCGGCGTATCGCGGGACAGCCTGCTCGAGAAGACGCTGTTTGCCTGTGACGAGATGGCCGGCTTCATCACGGCGGCGTCGCTCGTCAGGCCGAGCAAGAGCGTGCTCGATCTCGAAGCGACGTCCGTGGTGAGGCGGATGAAGGACAAGGCGTTCGCGCGCGGTGTGAAGCGCGAGGACCTCGTCGCCGGCGCCGCGCTTCTCGAATTGCCACTCGGCGAGCACATCGCCAACGTGATCGGGTTCATGCGCGCCAGCGCCGATGCGCTCGGGCTGCGGGGCGCCTTGTAGTCAGATCGCGAACCGTGTGGGAGAAATCTCAGATACCCGCCGCGGCCGCCGAGATCATCCGGGGAATTCCCGGCGAGCTCTGCGTGGTCGGCGGTGACACGTCGCCTCTGTTCAGGCGTTCAGATCGGACCGACGCCGTACGCCGGACCTTCTGAGGTCCGGCATTCGTATATCCACCTGCATGCCTGAATCCGAATCCGTCGTCACGCTGGACAACGTCACGGTCGCGTACGGCACGAGCGTGGCGCTGCACGAAGTGACGGCGAGCTTCGCGGGCGGTGCGGTCGGGCTGCTCGGACCGAATGGCGCGGGCAAGAGCACGATGATCAAATCGCTGCTGGGCTTCATCGCCCCCGCCACCGGCCGCATGCGGGTGCTCGGCCTCGACGTGGCCACGGCGCCGCTCGACATCCGTGCGCGCGTCGGCTACATGCCGGAGAGCGACGCGCACATTCCTGGCATGAACGCCGTTACCTTCGTGGCCTACTGCGGTGAACTGGCCGGGCTGCCGCGCGTCGACGCGATGCAGCGCGCCCACGAAGTGCTCTTCTATGTCGGCCTCGGCGAGGCGCGCTATCGAAACGTCGAGACCTATTCCACCGGCATGAAACAGCGCATCAAGCTGGCGCAGGCGCTCGTGCACGATCCCGACCTGTTGCTGCTCGATGAGCCGACCAACGGCATGGATCCGAAAGGACGCGACGAGATGCTGGATCTGGTCCGCGACCTTGGCCACAACAAGGGCGTGCATCTCATCCTGTCTTCGCACCTGCTTCCCGACGTCGAATACACCTGCGACCATATCGTCGTCATGGACAAGGGGCGGGTTGCGGTGCAGGGACCGCTGGCGTCGCTCAAGCAGCCGCGGGGTCAGGTGTTCGAGCTTCGCATCAAGGCGCCTGGCGCCGATCCCGGAACATTTGTCGAGACGTTGCGCCAGGCCGGCCTGGAGTGTCACGCCACGGACGAGGATGTCATGCGCGTGTTCGTGCCGGGCGAGGATGGCGCGCGCCGCTTGTTTGCGCTGGCCGCCTCCGCACAGGTGCAGGTCCGTCACCTTCGCCCGAGCGTCGCCACGCTCGACGACGTGTTCGCCACCGCGGTCGGAGAAGCCTAAGTACTGTGTCTCACAATTCCAACAACGTATCGGCCGCCGATGCATCCCGCCTCGCTGCGTTGCTCGTCCGTCAGATACTCCCGGTATTCTCGCTCCTCGCGCCTTGCGATCCGGGCGCCTCGGCGCCCGAATACGTCACCGTAATCGTGCGACGCAGTACGAAGGCGGTCGATGCCGATTCATGATCAGGGCTATCGGCGCTACGGCGGGGAGCGCGCCGGGCGCGGCCGCGCGTGGGCGGTGATCGCGAAGACCGGTATCCGAACCCGCCTCGGTCAGCGCGCGTTTCTCGCCTTGCTGCTGGTGTCGTGGATCCCGTTTCTGGTGCGCGCCGTCCAGCTCTATGCCGCGGCGAATCTGCCTCAGGCCGCTTTTCTCGCGCCGACGCCGGCCATGTTCCGGCAGTTCCTCGAACAGCAGGGCATCTTCGTCTTCTTCCTGACCGTGTACGGCGGGGCCGGGCTCATCGCGCAGGATCGCCGCGCCAACGCCTTGCAAATCTACCTGTCGAAGCCGCTGACGCGCGCCGAGTATGTGTTCGGCAAGCTCCTGATCCTCATGACCTGGCTGTTGCTGGTGACGTGGGTGCCGGCGATCCTGTTGTTGGTCGTTCAGGTCGCGTTTGCCGGGAATGTCGAGTTCTTCAAGAGCAACATCTACCTGTTTCCGGCGATCACGGTGTTCGCGTTCGTCCAGATCGTGACGGTGTCGACCGCCATGCTCGCGCTCTCGTCGCTGTCGAACAGCAGCCGCTACGTCGGCATCCTCTACGCCGCGCTGCTGTTCTTCAGCCAGGCGCTGTTCGGCGTGCTGCAATTCGTGGCCGGGGACACCCGCCTGTCGTGGATTTCCGTGCCGTTCGACCTCAATCAAGTCGGCGATGCAATCTTCCGCCTGCCCCTTCGATACGACACGCCGTGGCCGATCTCGCTCGCGGTCCTCGTCCTGCTGGTGGTGGTTTCCGGGTTCGTCCTCGAACGGCGCGTGCGCGGCATCGAGGTGATCGCGTGAGCGGATCGGCGGCTCCGATCGTGGCGGCGTCCCACCTCTCGAAATGGTACGGCCAGGTGATTGGGCTCAACGACGTGAGCGTGACGGTCCCCGCGGGCATCACCGGTCTGCTCGGCCCCAATGGCGCCGGCAAATCCACGTTCCTGAAGCTGATCACCGGACAGCTGAAGCCGAGCAAAGGCGAGGTCACCGTCCTCGGAGAACGAATCTGGGGGAATCCGGCGCTGTATGTGCGCATCGGATTCTGCCCGGAACAGGACGCGTTCTACGAGCGGATGACAGGGCTCGAGTGGGTGAGCGCCCTGGTTCGCCTGAACGGCCTCGGCGATCGGGAGTCCAATGAGCGCGCTCACCGGGCGCTCGAGGCGGTCGACCTGCTCGACGCGGCCGGGAAGAAGATCGGCGCCTATAGCAAGGGCATGCGTCAGCGCGTCAAGATGGCGCAGGCTCTGGCGCACGATCCCGAGTTGCTCATCCTTGACGAACCGCTTTCCGGGCTGGACCCCACGGCACGACGCAAGACGATCCGTCTCGTCAAGGAGTGGGCGCGGGCGGGCAAGAGCATCATCGTCTCGAGTCATATCCTCCACGAGATCGAGTCGATGACATCGAATATCCTGCTCATCAACCAGGGCCGGATCCTGGCCGAGGGCAACGTCCACCAGATTCGCGACCTCATCGACAAGCATCCGCACACGGTCTTCATCCGGGCCGACCAACCGCGTGCGCTGGCCCGGGAATTTCTCGCGGCCGACGATGTTCTCAGCCTCAAGTTCGAAGACGATGCCGTCGTCGTGCAGACGGCGCAGCCGGATGTGTTCTACGCGCGCCTGACGGCGCTCGCCGCCAGCGGGGAGCTGGGATCGATTCACGAGGTCACGTCCCCGGACGACAATCTCCAGGCCGTGTTCCAGTATCTGGTGACGCCATGAGTCCGTCCGCCGACAGTCAGCCCGTGGTCGTCACGCCTCAGTCGGCCGTCGACG
>Ga0105248_10008328_pt1 | contig 11391 bp, 11 predicted proteins | sample KBSS34metaG_FD_81524 | JGI IMG/M metagenome (GOLD analysis project Ga0105248, IMG submission 81524) | Switchgrass rhizosphere microbial communities from Kellogg Biological Station, Michigan, USA - KBS S3-4 metaG | ecosystem: Host-associated > Plants > Roots > Rhizosphere > Soil | place...
AGCCTCAAGCCGCGCCGCAACGGGAACTACAGACAAAAACAAGCAATGCCGACGCTTATTATGGAAGACCACGAGCCACCACCGACGATGCGCAGAAAGGCCCGCTACCAGCACGAAATGACCGAGGCCGATCTGCGTCAGCTCAAAGCCTGTTAGTGCATTGAAATAGTCATTTTCAGAAAAGTAAAAATCCGCAAAAAATCCGCAAGGTATTTCTGGGCAGTGTTCATACCCTGGTCATGGCCTCACCCTAATATGGCCATATCCCTGCAACACCCAGCTTCACCCGACCAAGCGCGGAGCTTACTATGCCTGAACAAACTCAAGATGAACAAAAGCTGGTCACGGTCTTTGGCGTGACAAATCGGCACCTGGCGGCGGACGGCAAAACCTTTGAAGACGGCGAGCTGGAAGTCAAACGCGACGCCCAGGTGCACTACTACAAAGAAGTGGTGCCGGTACAGGGGAGGGCCAAAGACTACAAAGCTACTGGCGCCGGCGATATTACAGTCATAGACAAAGCCACCTTTGATGCAGAGACACGCGACGCCGTCGACAAAAGAGGCGGCAAACTCGGCATTTTCATCCATGGCATCCGCAACGCAGTAGGCGAGCCGGGCCAGAAGGCAGCCGAGCTCAGTGCCTACAGCGGTGAGACATTTGTCGTCGAAGACTGGGCCTCTACCAAAGAAATGCCGCCGCAATCGCGGCTGCAAGACTTGCTCAACATAGCCAGTCAACAACGAGCCGACTATCAATCTTCGGCCCAGAGTCAGGAAATGATCAATGGCGCATCGGTAGATTTGATTGAAAAATTTGGTGCCAAAAATATCGACCTGGTTGCCCACAGCCGCGGCTCAGTCAATCAGGCTCGCCTGCTGACGCACTTGCAGTCGCGCGGTGGTGAGCCCATCCACAGCGCCACATTTGCCCATTCGGATGTTAATGCCGCCGACTTTGCTCATTCGCTACCTCACTTTTATAAAGCCACCGAACACATTAACGTGCTCTACAACGTCAACGATAGAGCCCTGCGGGTTTCAGCAATGCAAAAAAGCGGGCAAGCCAATTTGCGCGACGGCTGCACAATTATCAATAGCAACTGCCTGGGGAATGTCGGGGGTGCCGACCAATTTTTGCAAAATCAATCGGCCGAACTGGTCGGCCCGGGTTATTTACTCTCGATGGCTGACGTATCCAACGACCGCGACAGCTACGGCCATCTCATGACCAGCAAAAAGGTTGCTGAAGTGCTAACCGTCCCAAATATCTGGGCGACGGATGCCAACGAACTAAAAAATGGACCGCAATATAAGGAGTTGGACGCAGCCCATTCTCCGGTGCTCTTAAGCAACGCGCAAAGTACCCGAATCGCCGAACCAGCACAGACAGGCGAAGCCTGGAAACATACGCGCCAGGAACAGCGTGTTCTAGACGAGACCCAGATAATCAGAGACTTCATTTCTGCCAGCCCTGAGGTGGAAAAAGCCGGCGGAAATAGAAGCTTTGGCGGCTGAGTCCTTGTACCTGCCCAAATCAATTTAATCAATAACGCTTCGGCGCCTAAGAAAATGCCAATCTGAGAAATGCATAAAAAGTGGGAACCAGGTCCCAGTGCGTCCGTCGACCTTCTTAATTGGCCCAATAACTTAGGCTGGCGACCGAAGTGGAGATAATCACGTGACCATGTCATTAAAACGAACCGGGAAACCCAACTCAAACAATTCAGTTACGTCACCAAAATCTTCGTACTCCTCTCTTCCTCCCTCACCATTCCGTAATGTTGATATCGATCAGTTGGAGCAATCTGACCGCAGCAAAACAATCATGCTAACGGTGGCTTCAGTATCTATTGTTGTGGTACTGACATTGACTCTATTTTTTGTGCTTCTCAGATAGTCTGCAAGCAGTCAGGGAACCAAATTTTTAAACGCACGGTCGTTGCCTACACCAAGTAAGTGAGGTAAATAACCGTATGAAAAATAGAAAACACTTGTCGTTAGCGTTGACTGCATTTGCGATGTCGGTTATGCCGTCCTTTGCACAAAACGAGATTTCCAACAACCAGCCGGTGAGCAGAGAAATGTCAGCTGAGGAAATCCGCATCGAAGCAAAATTGAAACTTGATTTCAAAAATGGTTTGATTGATTCCAATCAACTGGCCCAAATGCAGAGAGACTTTGACGGCATACTCGTTAAAGAAGACAGCTTCAAAGCCCGCGGCTTGACCGACGACGGCCGCAAGGCTATTGGCGAGGCGCTCTGCCAATTTGAGTCAAAACTCGATAAAGCCGCCGGCGTTTCGACCACCGCGGAAGCTCAAAGCACTGTGCAGGTCAAAGCTGACCAGAACAATGCCGGTCTAGAAAACAAAGCCCCGACTGAATAAACGGTCGATGCGACAAAACACTAGCTGTTATACAGGCCGCTCGTATTAACGCTCGACTGCCGAGCGAGAGTGGCCTGTGTAGCGGCATTGTTTGTAAAAGTCTCCGTGTCGCGGATGATTGCTTGTGGAATAAGCTGGGGTGATTGTACGTTCATCCCGGGCATTTTTTTGATCGCAGTGCCCACAGCGAGCAGCTCGACCACACCAGATCCCAATTCATAGACATAGGTCTTGATACCAACTACATCATCGGCCTCGTATCTATTAGCTTCCTCATCTATTAGAGCAAGCGCTTTGAGCCGGGCATGATAAATCATGTTAGTCAGCTCCTTGATTTCACCGCGGGTGAAACTTTTGAGCATGGCCTTGAAACCGCCGGCAATACCAACCGAAAAGACCGACGCACCGAGCACAAGACGTACAGGACAATATCCCATATGCACGACGTTCCACATTTCCTCATTGGTAAGGTCGCTGGTTATAGGATTATCTTGGTAGTGCGCCGCTAGCGCCGGGTGATATGAGGCAGTGCCGGTCATGACCATCTCCTGCACGCCGACCAGGGGCGCAATAGTAGTCTGGATACCTAGCACGGCATTAGCACCGACGTCCTTTGCCTCTTTCGTGATGCGTTCCACCGCCAGGTGGCGCGTGTGATTTAGCATATTAGAAAATTCGGTCACTTCGCCGGACTTGAGCATGCGTAAAAGGCCCATTACACCGCCACCCAGACCCAGACCATAAGCCACATTGCCAAAAACAAACTTGATTGGAGTGAAGCCGCAATCGAGCTGACAATAAAGTTCTTGTCCATTGGCGGAAGTGGAAAACGGCACCTCGGAATTTGCTTCATGTTCGCGATGAATAGCCGAACCAATGGACAAATATTCGATATTGGCCTCGTGAAAAATGAGTTGATTGGTCACGCCGGTAACACCGGCGCCGACGTGCAAGCGAGCCTCTTCCACCATGCGCATATAAGCCATATGGCGACCTTCGCGAATCAGTTCGGTCAGCTGATGAATCTCACCGCCGCCAATAGTTTTAAGGCCGGAGATCAGGCTGCCGACCACCCCCATCGAAAAAACACTATTGCCAATAACAATATTGCCGGGAGCATAGCCTTTTTCCTTAAGGCAGAACAGTTCATTTCCAGACAAACCGGTCAGTATAGCCATGCTCAAAACCCCGCCAGAAGTGGCAAGATTGTAGCACCGCTCTGTTTCTTAAAGGCGATTTCGCCTGACATGGCCAAATGACAACAGCGGAACACCTCAGGGACGAGTGCGTCGATCATTTCAGGATACCTTAGGAGGTGCCTGCAATGAACACTAAAGAGAATACCGATAAAAACACAAATGTAGGTGCGCAGGCCGTTGACGTCAACACTGAGAAAAACACTACGGTCCATTGTCTGGAAGGATTGATTGTGGTCGTGCACGAAGAGAAGCAATTGACGCCACAAACCGACGGCTGCGCCAGTGAAGGCGATGTGACCGTTCGTGGCGATGAACTCAAAGAAGCGGCAAAATTGCAGCATGTTGCAGAAAAGCTCGAAGGCGAGCACATGGATCAAGAAGCACAAATAGTAAAAGACCATGTTCGCGACATGGTAGCAAAACAACTAAATGAATTTGATGGCTTCGACCGCTAGAATTTATCAGAGCGGTATATTCATTCGACTAAAATAGTCGAACGCACTATCAAGCGTTTTCATCAAAAGGACATTTAAAGGAAGAGTAGGGCACAGCCTTTTTGTGGTGTCACCACTCTTCCTTTTTGCTGCGCCTGCTGTGGTATTTGCCTCGCCAGCTGAGATAAGGGCGACGAGCCGGTCAGTCTGCGAAGTGTCTGAAAGCACCGTAAACAGTAGATTTTTACGGCATATATTTTATCGATATATACACGGTGAGCGTAACATTTAATTGCGCAGTTAACGACTTTGAGTGGGTGTTACTGCTATTCTTCCAAGCGTTCCGCGCAAATAAAGGAGGAAGTGATGAAAAAATCAGTCACATCCGGAAAAGCAACAGCTGTCATAGAGAAGGAAACTCCCGCACCGAAGACGGTGGCAAAGCCCGCGGCGAAAATTGAAACCGCGCCGGCCAAGACCGTTGCTAAGGAAGTTACCCCGACGGCTACGATTTGCACTGAAAGCATTGCCGAGCGCGCCTACTTGCTATGGGAAGCGACAGGCTACGAGCACGGCCGCCACGACGAGCACTGGCACGCGGCTGAACAGCAATTGCTCGAAGAAGCTAAATAACTTCGCCCAAAACTGAAGACTTAGTGCGACAAAAAAGGATTTAGTTACGTGAAGCCTGTTTGTTTTTGTCTCTGAACTCAGCGTGCGGCACAGCTGCGCCACCATTGAGCTCAATCAGGACAGTATCGGGCAGCGAAGCGTTATCGAGTACACGTAGTATCAGATCTTGCACGGGACCAATATGTTTGGCTTCGATAGTCACTCTGAGAAAGTTGTGACCAGGCACCGCCGGGTGCTTATCGTACTCATTACAGTCCATGGCCGTGAATTCCGCACCGGTTGAAATCACCTCGTGAGCGAGGGCGTCGTAAACCGCTTTGGCTTTGTCCATAGCCGGTCCCTGATTGGCCGACAAAATGAAGAGACTGATGCCGCGCCGCTTCACATCGGCTTGGTCGTCCTCGTCTATGTTGAGGTCTTTGTATTTGGACAGACGATTTTTAAACAGATCCACGCAGTCCAAACGCCTTTCCAACTCATAAATTGCAGCCAGCTCGGTCAAACACTGAGCGATAAAGTGCGGCTTCTCGCTGAGTGCATTCTCCAGATCGTCGACATATGTTTTTAGTGAACTGGCCTGGTCCGAATGAAAGTTCATTATGAAATTAGAGCCGACTGTAGATAGGCGTGTAGCCATGGTCGGAGCCGACAGCCTCATACGGGCAGTCTTAGCCTGTCCCCAGATAATCACGGGCTCAGCATTGGGCGAGCCCGGTCGAGGATTGGTTTTACCAACATTGCCTTTGACTGTTTTTGATACTGCCTCGGGCGCGACGGCAAAATGTTTGTAGGACACCGAGGGTGGTGTCATATCTACAGCTTCTTCGCCGCTAGGTTTGAGATTGTCGATATTCTCAATTAACGAATCAGCAATTACATTCATCACAGCATAGAACTCGGGGGCTTTTGCAATCGCGGCTTCAGGCACGGCACTAAGGGAAGCTTTTACCTTGGCCTGCTGCGCCAGAAGCGAATTAAATATTTGCGTCGCTTCAGCGTTACCATTTATTCGTGAGCGGACCTTGGTTTCAATTTGCGCAACAGTAAGATTTTCACCTTGTTCGATACCGGCTCCCATAGCGTTCAGCGTCGATCCCAAATCTCCACCGCCGGCATTGCGCAACATATCTTGCAAGGCGCTCATCATATTGAGCGCTCCTGAAGCACGCAAGTAGGCGTTATAGAGACCTGTAGACTTAAACAACTCTACCGATAACTCACCATAAGCACTGGACACAGTACCAATTTCATCAAAAAGACGAGTCAGTGGTGACTCTGCGCCTGTCTCTTTCAAATATTCTACATAGGCTCCGGCGATGTGAAACACATGCCGTTGGCCATCTACCGTATCAAGAGGCACCACATTTAAGCCCCAACAGAGTGCCGCACGGTACAGCGCATCAACTTTGCTGTCCATCTTCAATTGCTGACAGCCGGCCGCAAGTTGAAAGAGAAAACCGCCGGCAGCACCTTCCGGATATAACTTATTTAGTTCGAGCAGCAAGTCGACGCAACCTTCGGCGACTTCTTTCTTGCCCACTTCTGCAGCCTGACTAAAAATGGATATAAGTAGCTCGCCATCCTGATCGCGCAACTGATCCGGCTTCAGTTTCAGGTCTTGCAAAGCCTTCTCATACTTGGCGAATGCTACCGCTGGATCACTGGCAGTGATACCGGAAATAATTTCGCGCAAGGGCGGGCAGTAATCTTCCAACAGATATTCTTTCCAGGAATTTATCGACTTGATGAACTCTTTAACGCCCAACTTCAAGGAAATAGAAGCATCTCGCTGCGATTCGAAATGCACCATGCCGTCTTCGACTTTCAAGCGAAACTCACGACCGTCGGCTTCGTAGTTCGGCTCCGCACCGGAGTAAATAGAGCCGATAGTCTCCGCCAACATTGTGGCGGCAATCGGATCATCACCGAGTTCGACGTTGATGAAATGCCCCAGAGCTTCGAACGGTGCTTCGACAAAAGCTTCGGGATACCCCTCTTCATCACGCGCGAAGCGCAAGGTCGGCGACATAATGTCCCCCTTCAAAAATGCTCGGTATACTGTGATTCCTGCCCTAATTGTGATGCACAAGGCGGATAAAAGTAATTCTTTACATCCTCGAATACATTCCGAAGAGAGACTTTTGGTAAATGATGAACGGTGACACGAAGCTGTCTGAAGCACTCAAAGCCAGTCCGGCTATATTGGATTACATTGTCAGCTTAAATCCTCACGATTTCGAGCGCCTGCACAATCCGCTCCTGGCCAAGGTAATGCCGCCCCGCATTAGCTTGCGTCGCATCGCAACGATGGTTGGTATGCCGGTGGCAGAATTGGTTACTAGATTAAATGAGATAGCCGGTTTACCAAACGAAAGCGCAGAACATGAAAACACAGACCATGAAAGCAATGCTGATATTGACCTGCCAAAGTCACCGACTGAGGCACCGCGTTGGTACGAGGATGCCAACAAGGACAAAATAATCTGGGTCGATGTCACCCCCATTGACCTCAAGCACGGCGACCCGATGCCGCCAATTAATATTGCCATCAACGGCAGCAAAGCCGGCGACATAATCGGCATCAAACATATGTGGGAACCCCAACCCTTTTACGACATCTGGCATGCCCGCGGTTTTAAGTTCTGGTCACAGCAACAAGGGCCGGATCTCTGGCATATCTTTGTACAGCCAAAATAATTACTTCGGTGCCTGCACTCGCGAATTTTGATCCATGGCTATGTATGTTTTGCCCGGCCGGTTCAGCACCACATAAATGAACAGCGCCAGCATACACACGCCACCACAACCTGCTGCGAGAACCAGCAGGGAGAGCATGGACACAAGGCTCGACAGTTGATTTGTGAGAAGCGACAACTTGTCGTTCAAAACGGCAAACCTGCCATCGAGATTGATGAATCGTTTATCGAGATTGGAGAATCTAGCGTCCAACGCTACAAAACGTCCGTCCAGTGCATGGAAGCGTTTATCCAAGTTATTAAACTTAGGATCGAGGGAACGCACATCAGCATCAAGCGAATTTAGAGGCGACTGAATTTTGCCCAGACGAATACTTATATCGGAAAGTGGTGCGGACATCTTTTCTATGGGCCGGCGCAACTCGGAGACGGGCTGCTCAAGACGAACAATCGGGTCCTTGAGATCAGAAATCGGCCTAACCAGGGCATTAACAGGTGCGTTAATATCGTTGAGCGGCTGCTTCAAACCGGTAAGCTCTGCTTGCAGTGATTTAATGTCACCTTGCATGCTGCCGAGGCGACCAAGTAGTTCGGCTGTCTGGGCTTTAATATCAGTCATATCTCGGTCAAGGGCCACAGTGCCCGGCTCCAGCTTATCGAGCGGAACAGTGAGCTTGTCCAGTTTCTGCTGAAGATTTATCACCTCGCCTTCCAAACGGCTGACGGGCGCCAAAAACCAGTTACTTTTCGGGGCACTGAGGGGTTGTACCGATAACTTGCCAGTTTCTTCCGCAACAGAGGGTAACTGGCAGGCAATTAGCATCCCGAAGGCTAGGACTAGCGTTGACTGCATCTTCATCGACATGGATACCAAAACCTTTAGCTATGGGGGCGCATGTCACATGAGACACCTATTGAAGACGAATGTTCCGGCTTCAAAGAGGCTTTTCGGCTACAATTAATAAAGGCTCGGGATTGATTGGTACGTTGAAAGTCCGCTCAAGATCTATTGCGAAAATAGGCACACACTTGCCGATCCTAGCGATTTTCGGCACGTTTTTTTTGGCGGTTCCAAGGGCCTTGAGCCAGGGACCTGTGATGTACGTATTCGACCCTGCTGCATGGAACTACGTTATGTCCAAAAATATAAGTGTCCCGTCCCAGACAGACTTGTACTGGGATCCTGAGACATACATTGCAATAGGCTTGTGGATTTTGGCTCTGTTCCCAACAGTTTTGCTTATGATCATGATGCGAAAAATCAATCCTCCAGTTGAACGGATATCGACCGAAGAATCTGGGGTTGGATCGTGAGCATCACCCTTGATGGCACAAAGAACTAAGCTAAAGGAAACCAAAATGCCCGCCACCAAACAAACCAACATACAGCGATGCTCCTGGTCCGGTTCGGATCAATTGATGATTGATTATCACGATCAAGAGTGGGGCGTGCCTCAGTACGACAGCCGCGAGCTCTGGGAGATGCTGATGCTGGAAGGATTTCAGGCCGGTCTTTCCTGGTCGGTGGTGCTAAAAAAACGCAAGGCCTTCGAGAAAGCATTTAAGGGTTTCGATCCCGTCAAAGTGGCAAAATTTGACGAGGATGATATTCAACGTCTACTCAAAGACGAAGGTATTATTCGCGCACGTGCAAAAATTGAAGCGACCATAGCCGGTGCACGCATTTATATCGAGATGAAAAAAAACGGTGAGGACTTTTCATCGTTCGTCTGGAGTTTCTGCGGTGGCAAACCAATACAAAATCGCGGCCCTGTTGCGACTCAATCGGACTTGTCCGTTGAAATTTCAAAAGCGCTGAAGAAAAAGGGATTTAAGTTTGTCGGGCCGGTGATAGTTTATGCCTGGATGCAGGCGATTGGCATGGTCAACGATCATTCGGAAACATGCTTCCGCCGAAAGGAAGTTGTAACCAAAAGGTAACGGCTTTGCAGGACCACTTAACCTTATTATTGCCCACCGCTGGAGCACTTAAGAGGCTCCCTTAACATTTAATCCATTGCACACAAGATTTTTCGGGCAAAGGTGTACTATCTGTCCAATAGTAGCGGCCGAGACACGTGCCGCATCCCCGGCCAAAATGGATAAACTATGAATTGTAGAGCTATTTCGTTCATTACCGCCGTCGCAGGCGGTATATTGCTTGCTTCCAGCGCACAAGCGGAGACTGCCAAATTGGAATTCCCTTCACCCAGCCCAGCCTGCACCCTTAAGCAGCGCGTCGGATTGACCGACATTGAAATTTCTTACTCCAGACCCAGTGTCAAAGGCCGTGTGATATTCGGCAATCTTGTACCTTACGGCAAAGTCTGGCGCACCGGTGCCAACCAGGCCACCACGCTCGTTCTCAGCACACCAGTCAAATTGAACGGTACCGAAATCCCCGCCGGCACCCATGCCATTGTTACTATCCCCGGCAAGGACGAGTGGACCGTCATCATTAACAAGGGCGCCGATAATTGGGGCGCGTATAAATATGATGAAAAAGCCGACATCGCACGCATCAAAGTGACACCCGTAAAAATCGATCACGCGGTTGAAACTATGGCCATAAACGTTGACGATATTAAAGAAGATTCGGCAACAATCGACATTGTCTGGGACCATACAAAAGTGCCGGTCAAACTGGAAGTAAATTTCGTCGACAAACTTCTTGCCGATATCAAATCTGTTATGGACTCTGATTCGAAAGACAAACCATATTTCCAGGCCGCTGCGTTCTATTACAACCATGGACAGGATTTGCCCACAGCAAAGAAATGGATTGACCTGGCACTGGCCGACAAAGATCCGTTCTACATGGTTTTCATGAAAGCGCAAATCCTGGCAAAAATGGGCGACAAAGCAGGCGCTCTGACGGCCGCTAAGCACTCACTGGAACTGTCCGAGAAAGCCAATGACCATGCATATGTGTTGCTCAACACGGACTTGATCAAAACCCTCAATTGAAAACACGAAACTGGCGCCACGTACTAGCTTGGACTTTAGGGTATTCACTAACTTGTATCCCCTTAGTTTCATTGATGTGCGCGGCGCCGGTTTTTCCGCTTGCGCTTTCGGGAGCCGAAATGAATTTGGACTCACCCTCGGCGATTCTTCAGGAACTTAAACGCTTTCGCCAGATGGGAAGCGTGTTGTACATCGCCGCACATCCGGATGACGAAAACACGGAACTCTTAGCGTACCTATCGCGTGGACGCAACTACCGCACGGCCTACTTGTCATTAACCCGCGGCGATGGCGGCCAAAATGTGCGCGGTCCCGACATCGGCGAAAAGCTCGGTGTCGCACGTACACAAGAACTACTATCGGCAAGACAGATTGACGGCGCGCAGCAATATTTCTCGCGCGCGGTCGACTTTGGTTTTTCCAAAAATTATCTTGAGACCTTAAAAGTCTGGAGCGAACAAGATGTGCTTTCGGATATGGTGCGAGTGATTCGACTCTTCCATCCGGACGTGCTGGTAACACGCTTCTCGCCCAGTCCGGGCGGCACGCACGGTCATCATACGGCGTCGGCTGTAATCGCTATGAAGGCATTCAAACTCGCCGGCGATGCAAAAGCATTTCCGGAACAGGGCCTGGAACCCTGGCAACCAAAACGAATATTTTGGAATATATCAACCTTTCAAAAAGAAAAAGCAGTCGGCCTAAACGCTCTCAAAATAAATGCCGGCGGCAATGACGCTCTGTCAGGAGAGTCATTTACCGAAATTGCTGAAAAAAGCAGAAGCATGCATAAGACGCAGGGCTTCGACACTTTCCATTTCCCCAACGCACATGGTGGCGAACGCATAGAATCGTTTCATCTGTTGGATGGCGAAGCGGCGACCAAAGACATCATGGACGGCGTCGATACATCGTGGAACCGCATGAAAGGTGGTTCCGCCGTTGAAACTTCCATTGATAGTATCATCACAAAATACGACCCCGCCAATCCTTCAGCCAGTGTTACCGCGCTGCTTACACTACGCAAAGAGCTGGGCGCGCTCGATCAAAAGAACCCTGTGGTCAAAGAAAAA
>Ga0105248_10008332_pt1 | contig 11390 bp, 10 predicted proteins | sample KBSS34metaG_FD_81524 | JGI IMG/M metagenome (GOLD analysis project Ga0105248, IMG submission 81524) | Switchgrass rhizosphere microbial communities from Kellogg Biological Station, Michigan, USA - KBS S3-4 metaG | ecosystem: Host-associated > Plants > Roots > Rhizosphere > Soil | place...
CTGGTCGTGCGGATCCGAACTGGCGGCGCAGTATCCGGCCCGCTACCTGTACGCGTTCCTCGATCATCACGGCATGCTGTCCGTGTCCGACTCGCCCCATTGGCGCACGGTGGTCGGCGGCTCCCACCGCTACGTCGAGGCCGCGGCGAAGGGACTCACGGCGGCGCGCACCTCAACGCCGGTACGCGCGGTGCGCCGCGGCGCGGCCCGGGCCTGGGTACACGACGACGCCGACGCGGTGGCCGAGTTCGATGCGGTGGTCGTGGCGACCCCGGCCGACCAGGCCCTCCGGCTGCTCGCCGAACCCTCCACATTGGAGCGTGAGGTGCTGGGCGCGTTCACCTACTCCCGCAACCACGTCGTGCTCCACACCGACGAGACGCTCCTGCCTCGCCGACACACGGCGCGGGCCAGCTGGAACTATCTGCAGACGTCGTGCACGCCCCCGCCCGGCCCAGTGCGCATGAGTTACGACATGAACCGGTTGCACCGTCTCGACGCCCCCGTCACCTACGTGGTCACGCTCAACGATGAGGGCCGGATCGCGCCGGAGCGCGTGCTCGACCGGATGGTCTACTACCACCCGGTCTTCACCCCGACCGCGCTGGCCGCCCAGCAGCGGCTGCCGTCGCTGACCACGAACGTGACGGCGTTCGCCGGTGCGTACCACGGCTGGGGCTTCCACGAGGATGGGGCCCGCTCGGGGGCCGAAGCCGCCCGCAGCCTGGGCGCCGCGTGGTGATTGCCGACCGCCCCACCCGCTGTCGGCAATCCACGACCACGGACCCACGCTGCCGTCGGGGGTACGAGCCGGCCGAGGCGACGGCGCTCTTTAAATCCTTAAGGTAGCGCTTCATTATCGGCCGGCGCCTGTGCACACCACGCCATGGAAGTGGCTTACATTTTCCTGACAGAGATCCTGAATCGGTAATACTATCGCTGAATGCAAAACATAACCGGCCAGGTGCCGCCAATAAACGCAACCGTCGTACAGTGACGTAGAAGCTACCTAAGCCCCTTCGAAGATTAAACCGGACGCCCGTCCACGCTTAGACGCTAGCGGACCGCTGTCCGACAGCCGCGCATAGCCGCCTGATCGGCCGCCATGGTTGACCTTCCAGACCGATAGCACTCAACCCGCTCGCCCCGTCGCCGCCATTACGACACCACTCGTCGCGGAACGGCCTAAGTCTTGCAACGGGCAGCCTAGGCGCTTGCACATGAAAGCACTCTCCCCCACACTCAAACGCGGCGTCACTATGCAACTGTGGTTCGCAGCACCCAACAAATCCATGTCCGCGTTCGTGCACCAATCCGCCATAAATGTCCGCCATCAGCGGGCGCGACTCCAAGGGGAGTTTCAATATGGGCGACGCCTTGATCCGTCGGTGGTGGATGATCATAGGTCGCGGCGCCGGCCTGATTATTGCGGGCGTTCTATCGGCCGTGTGGGCAGAACAGTCGGCCCCGCCGGCATTCGCGCTTTTTGGTGCAGTCATCGCCATCGACGGAACTGTCGTCCTGTTCGCGTCCCTCCGAGTCGCCGAACATGGGCTCTGGCTGGCGGTCCAGGGTATCTTCGCTCTGCTAGTGGCATTGGCGACGCTTGGCTGGCCGGCACCGCACACGCTGGTCCTCCGATGCCTTGTCGCCGCTTGGCTTGTTACGAGCGGCGCGTTGGAGATCTTCGTCGTAGCCGTGTTCTTTCGTATCCAAAGGGGTCGCTGGTGGGTTGTCCTGGCGGGCGTCGGGTCCATCCTGGTGGGCGCGACATTCGTCCCCTGGCCCGTGTCGAGCGCCAATTATCAATTCCCGACAATTGGGATTCTTGCCGCGGGTCTCGGAACGGTCCTGTTCATCATTGGGGGGCGCCTCCGCCGATTGGGCCGACCGGCCGACATCGTTGATGGAAGTCGCGTCCACGATGACCTCCAAGCCACACAGCCGGTAGTCAGCACCAACCGGGCCCGGGTTCCGGCTACCTTCGCACCAAGGGAAAGCGCCGACAATGAGACAGTTCTGGACGGAGAAATCGAAATAAACAGCTTGGTCCTTCTGGTAAACGGCGCCCGATCTCCCGAGGATTTCACCGATCAGTACGATGACGCAGTGGATGAATTGGAGGACGAATTCACGGCTCGCGCGCTCCAGGCATTGGGCCGGTTCGAAATCGCTCCTGCGCTCGAGGCCATAACGAAGGCACGACACGTCAGACTTCGTTACCTCGAACTTCTCGAACAATCGGAGTCCAGTCCCGAGCATCCAATGTCATCGCGCTTCCCCGCACTCCGTTCCTATGCGCGCGATATGGGGAATATTGTCCTTGGGTTCAAGACAGTACTCGAGGCTCTCACGGAGTATCAGCGAGGAAACGGGCAGCGCGCGCTAAGCCTTCTGGACCGCTTAGAACCTCTGGAACTCAACTTGGACTCTCGAGTAGGTTCGCTATTATCGCTCAACACAAAAACTGCCCTTCACAATATTACTGGGCTTATCCGTAGGGGGGTTCTGGACCTGGCCGGAGCCCGGGCTGCCTTCGATCGGGCCGCGGCCGTCGCGAACGTCATCTATGAATTTGCGAATGACCTCGACGACTCGGACTATGACGAGGGCAAAAGCATGATCATCTTAGGGTCCAGCTACAGTCGATGGACAAACGAGGCCTCAAGCCTCCGGGTCCAATACCAGCAGATGATGAACAATGTCGATTATGTTGGCGCCATTGATGCAGCGAAGGCGTCTTCAGCGGCCTACCTCGAGGCGGCCAAGTTGATTGAAGGGTCCCCTATTGAGTTCTTCGCGCAGGTCTCGCCGTTCCTGCGGGCGTCTTCCTTTGAATCGCTGGCGGAGGCCGCCGCGGCTGAAGCGTACAGATCACTCGAGCAAGGCGACTGGACGGCCGCTGAGGCCGCGGCGAAGGCCGTGCGCGATAATTTCCAAGCGGCTAGTGTCGAGGTGCTGAAGAGTCAGCTTCCGGTTGCCGTGATGACGCAGGAACGGTATCTCAATGTTGGGTTCTCTTGGGTCATACAGTTTCGTAGAGAGCTTGCGCGCGAACGAACCCATGCCGAGCACGTCGAAAATTTGCAGCGTGAGTTGCGAAGTCTTCTCGATAGCATGCGTGGAGCGTTAAGTCCGGCAGGCGTTGTCGTTAATAATGCTACGGAGATGGTCACGTCTGTCAGGCAACAAGTTGAGGTCACTAGCCGCTTGGAAGCCAATATTCGATCGATGCTGCGCGAGATTCCGGACGCGCTCAGAACCATTGAGCTGTCCGCTCCGGATAGGGAGGCATTGATCGCCGAGGCGCTCCGACTGGCTGACGACCGCAGCGATCGAACTGGATTTTTCGCTAAGGTTCGTATCTACGGCAAGAAGCTTGGCACAATGGTGGGCTCGGCAGCCGAGATCGCCGCACCAGTTCTAGCATTGCTCAAGGCGTTGTCAATCCTGTAGGGCGTTCGACCGTCATCTCGGCTAACCCATGCTCAAGCCTAGGTAGCGGCGCGACGCAGGATCGGCTCGCGCAATTGCCCCGTCCGTGCCCGGCACGACAAGAGCCCGACGCTAAGCGCAGTCCTTGTAAGGATAGACGGATAGCTAATGAGCGCTTGGCACCGAGTTGCCAAAGGCAAGCAGGAGGGCGGCGGTCCGCGTCGGATCCTCGACCATGGGCGAGTGTCCGACACCGGGAATCAGCTCGACCCGGGCGCCCGCGACGACCTGGTACGACGCGGCGGAGGCGGAGCGCCACCGCTGGTCCTGCTCCCCGAAGATCACCAGCAGTGGCTTGCCGAGGGCGGCGAGCCGATCCGGAACCGCGCGCTCGTTCACGTAGTCATCGGAGGCGTGCGATGCCGTGGTCAACGAGTGGTACGTCATGCCCCGCAGGTCGTCCACGAACGGCTGCGGGATCTCGAAGCCGGGGGTGAACGCGGTACTCAAGCCCTTGCGGATCAGGCCGTCGGTCCTCAGCCGCCACAACAGCTGCCCCACGACCGGCACGTCGATGAGCTTGCCGACCGGGCCGTCGGAGATGAAGGCATCCATGCGGGGTCCGGTGTCGATGAGCGCCAGCGCGGTCACCAGGGCGCCCCGTTGCTCGGCCAGGGCGGTGGCCACGTAGCCGCCGCTGGAGTGGCCGACCACGATGGCGTGCGCGACGCCGAGCCGGTCCAGCGCCTGGCCGATCCGGTGGGCCTGATCGCCGATCGCGTAGCCGCCGCGGGCCGGTTTGGCGGACTGGCCGTGCCCGAGCAGGTCGAACCGGATGACCCGGTAGGACCTCGCCATCATCGGAACCATGCGGTCCCACCAGCGGGTCGAGCCGCCCAGGCCGTGGATCAGGACGATGGCCGGGGCATCGAGGGGTCCGTCCTGGCGCACGTTGATGTTCCCTCCGTCCAGAGGCAGGGTCGAGTTTCCGGTGGCGTCGGCGCTCTGCCAGTCCACCATGGCCGCGTTGCCCAGGAGCAGCCCGACCACGAGAACGATTGCGGTGGCGATGATGCGGCCTCGACGGCGGCGGGTGTGGCCCTTGGCGGGCATCGCATCCGGTTCGGCGAGTTCGGGCGCGCGTGAAGTCGTCATGGGCCCACCATCGCCGTCCGGCCGCGGCGGTGGCTTGGACAAATGTTCCGCCGGGCGGCCCGCGTAGCATGGCGGCGATGGGATCCGCCGGGCCCGAGCACGTTGCTGTGACCGCGTGGGACGTCGCCTGCCCGCGACGGCCCAGCCCGCTGCCCGGTGTGACCATGGCCGGATTCCGCGACCGCGGCCTGAACCCGGTGGGTCACCGGGCGATCCCCCACCCGGCCGTCACGCTGGCTATTGAGTTCGGCCCCGGGCCGCTCCTCGTGGACGATGCCGCCGGGCGCCAGTATCGCGGAAGTCTGGTCGCCGGGCTCGGATTCGGATCCGGCGCGCTGTGGGTGCGGGGCCAGAACTTCGAGGCCGTGCAGGTACGCCTGTCCCCGCTGGTGGCCCGGGCGGTCCTGGGCGCGTCCCCGGCCGACCTGGGCGGAGCCTTCGCGGACCCGGACGACGTGTGGGGTCGACCGGCGGCCCGCATCCGCGAGCAGTTGGCCGGTGCCCGGTCGTGGGAGGACCGGTTCGCGGTCACTGAGGCGTGGCTGATCCGCCGATGTCAAGCCGGATCGCGGGCGGTGCGAAGGTCCCTGGACCCCGAGGTGGCCTGGGCCTGGAACCGGATGCTGGCCGGCCACGGCCGGGTCCGGGTCGACACCCTGGCCGCCGAGGTGGGATGGAGCCGCAAGCGGCTATGGTCCCGGTTCTACGCGCAGATCGGCCTGCAACCCAAGCGCGCGGCGAAGCTGGTCCGCTTCGACCACGCCGCGCACCGGCTGGCCGCGGGTGACGCCGCCGCTCAGGTCGCGGCCGACGGCGGCTACACCGACCAGTCCCACCTGCATCGCGACGTCGTGGCGTTCACCCGCACCACGCCGGCGCTCGTGGCCGACGAACCCTGGCTCGCCGTCGACGACATCGTCTGGCCAGATCACCCGACCAGCCGAGCGGTGCGCTGACCCGGTATGGGTATGCATGAGGGCGAGATTCGCGCCACCGTCGGACAGGTACGGCGACTCGTCGACACTCAGTGTCCACAGTGGAGTGACTTGCCGGTCACGCCGCTTCCCGACGACCTCGAGGGTACCGACCACGTCCTGTTCCGGATCGGCGACGACTTCGTCGCCCGGCTACCTAAGGTCGCCTGGGCGCTCGACCAGGCCGACTCCGACGCCCGCTGGCTGCCCCGCTTGGCCCCGCACCTGCCAGTCCGGATTCCCGTCCCCCTCCACGTGGGTGAGCCCGGCCACGGGTACCCGTGGCGGTGGACTGTGGTGGCGTGGATCGCGGGGGCCACACCGCCCCGGCTCGGCGTCGACGACGTGTCCCTGGCCCGCGAGCTGGCCGCCTTTGTCCGCGCTCTGCACGCGGTGGATCCGGCCGGCGGCCCGGTCAAGCCCCCGGGCTCCCGCGGGTCGGCCCTGGGCCACGCCGATGACGGTGTGCGCCAGGCGCTGCTCCGGCTGGCCGAGCATGACGACGGGTTCGACCTGAGCGCGGCCGAGTCGGCCTGGGAGGCCTGCCTGGCCGCGCCGGAGTGGGACCGTGATCCGGTCTGGCTCCACGGCGACCTGCAACCCGGCAACCTGATCCTCAACGGCGCCCGGCTGGCCGGGGTCATCGACTTCGGAGCCTTGGGCGTGGGCGATCCGGCGCCCGACCTGGCTCCGGCGTTGTGGACCTTCACCGGCGCGGCCCGGGAGACCTACCGGGTGGCGGTCGGATACGACAACGCCACCTGGCGCCGGGCCTGTGGCTGGGCGCTCGCGCCGTCGTTGACCGGTATCGACTACTACCGGCACAGCTTCCCGCGCATGGCCGAACACGGCCGCCGCATGATCCGCGCGGTGATCGCCGAACTGGCGTAGCCGCGCCGCGTCCGGTCTGACCCAGAAGGTCGCAGATCTTCCCGCGAGGGGGGCATCGTGCGACTACGCCACGGTTTCCGGCTGCGGGGGCCAGGTGTGCTGGGGATCGACCTGTTCGGCGACCCGGCGGCCAATGTCGCGCAGTTCAGTCACCTGCTGCGGCGACAGCGCGTCGACCACGTACCGCCGGACCGCCTCGACGTGCCCGGGCGCGGCCTGCTCGACGACGGCCCATCCGGAGTCGGTCAATGTCGCCTCAACGAAGCGACCGTTACCGGTACAGGGCTCCCGGTAGATCCAGCCCCGCTCTTCCAGCCGCTTGACCACGTTCGACAGCCGGGAGAGGGAGCCGTTCGCGAACTGGGCCAGGTCGCTCATCCGCATCCGCCGGTCGGCTGACATGGACAGCCCGCTGAGCACCATGTACTCGAAGAACGAGATGCCGCTGTCGCGCTGGAGCTGGGCGTCGAACGCGCCCGGCAGCCTGATCATGAGCCAGGACAGGGCGATCCAGGCGTCGCGCTCGTCGGGCGACAGCCATCGGGGTTCGTTCCGGCCCTCCACGGCGTCCAGCCTACCGGCCCGAACGGGTGAGAGAAGATCAACAGCAGGGTTGACTTCATGCTTGAAGTCGAGCTAGCGTCAACTTCAAGCGTGAAGTCAAACTCCGAAGGGTGAACATCATGACGCTGTTCCGGTTGGACGCCAGCATCCGGGCGGAAGGGTCGGCCAGTCGCGAGATCGCCGACATCGTCGAGCAGGAGTGGCTCGCCGCGCACCCGGGCGAAACCGTCCGGCGCCGGCACATCGGCGTCGACGTGCTGCCGGCCGACGCGTGGGGCCACGCGGTCAACGCCGGCTTCGTCGCGGCCGCGGACCGCACCGCCGAGCAGGCGGCCGCGGTCGAGCTGGCCACCACGCTCACCGACGAACTGGTCGAGGCGGACGCCATCCTGCTCGCCGTACCGCTCTACAACTGGGGCGTCTCGCAGCACATCAAGGCGTGGTTCGACCTGATCATGACGGATGCCCGGGTTCGCGGCCCCGAGCCGTTGCTGAAGGGCAAGCCGGTCGTGCTGGCCACCGTCCGCGGTGGCGGGTACGCGCCCGGCACGCCGAAACACGGTTGGGACCACTCGACCCCGTACCTGCGCCGGATGCTGGGCGACCTCTGGGGCGCCGACCTCACCGTCGTCGAGCGGGAGCTGACCCTGGCCGGGGTCAACCCGGCGCTGGACGCGCTGCGACCGCTGGCCGCCCAGTTGCACACCCAGGCCCTCGAGTCGGCCGTGGCCGCCGGCCGTGCGTTCGGGCTCTCGCCCGTGGCCGAAACGGTCTGACGCCGAACCGCCCGGAGACACCGAGCGCGAACGAGTCGCCGAGGATATATCGTGGGCCGATATGGCTACCTATCGAACGGCTGCGGTACTGCTGTCTGCGGACGGCGTCAGAACTCCCGGGACGGCCGCGCTGTTCAGCGAGCCCGGCCGTAAGGGCCGCGTTCCCGCCTGGGCGGGCGACTTCCGGCCGGCGACCGACGCGGTCGGCCTCAAGGTCGTGGCCGGGACGCCGCTGACGCTGGAACTCCCCGACGGGCGGTCGGGCAAGGTCGTGGTGCAGAACGTCAAGCGGGGCAAGGGCGGCGTCACGTTGGCGCTCATGGGCGAGGACCTGGCGCCGTTCTGAACCCCCGGCTGGGCGTCGTTGGGAGCAGCGCGGGGCTACCGCGGCGTCCGTTGTGGTCCGGGCCGCCGCTCCCGCGGCCTCACCCTGAGCGCCCCGACCCACCCCCGACCGGTCTATCCACGATGGACGTTGGGTACGACGTTGACGCGGTCACCCGCCGCCGCTGATCACGCCGGCGGGTGGGCGTCGAGCCAGTCGGCGGCCCGCCGCGCCGAGGCCCGGGACAGCCAGGCGTCCTGGATCACTTCGGCCAGTTCGGTGCGGGTGAGCTCACCGATGCGGCTGGCCCGGACCAGCACCGACGGGTGGCCCTTGAAATGCGCCGTGGTGAAGAACGGCGACGACTCGTCCTGGATCATGTCCTGCTTGTCCGCCTCCGAGCCCACCCAGAAGACGATCACGTCCGGATAGCGCTCCCCCGTATCGGGGTCGATCGCGTCCGGCCGCGGATTGCGGAAGAAGATGAACGACTTCCGGCCGACCTGGTAGACCGGATTGTCGCCGGAACCGTTCTCGACGGTGACGTGCGGCATGGCCAGGGCCAACTCATGAACATCCTCGACCCGAGCGGGCCGGTCTGCATCGGGCACGCCCCCAGGGTAGGCGGCCACCCCGCCGGTGCCCGACGCCACTCCGGAGCCGGCCGGCCCGCGGCGGCCGGCTCGACGGCGACCGAACCGGGGACGGCGGCCGGTCCACAGGGGACGGTCAGGGCGGAAGCGGCCGGAAGCCGTCGCGGAGGGCGGCCGCGCTGTCCCGCCCGTCGCGACCGGTGGAGGTCCAGAACCGGCCCCGCTTGACGATCCGCGGGCCGGCGGCGGTCGGTATGATCATCGCGGCCCGCCCTCGGTCCACTGTGGTCAGTATCCGGCCCTCGGCCAGCGCGTCGAGGAACAGGACGAGGTCGGTGGCCGTCGCCGCGGCGTACCAGGCGTGGGCGGGTTGGGAGATGTCGTACCGCCCGCTGTCGAGGAAGTAGTGCAGCCGGACCGAACCGTCCACTCCGAACAGATCGAACTCCAGGCCCAGGAAGCGGTTCGGGTCGACCAGCACCATCACCCGGTACCCCGGACGGGCGAGCGTGTACCGCACAGCCGATCCCTCGACAGCACCGCTCACCGGAAGCTGGGTGGCCCGCAACCGTTCGACCACCGCGGCGATCCGGTCGGCCGGACCCGCCGTCGGGTGCTCGCTCATGCCGGCATTCTACGAACGCCGGGACCCGGCCGGCTCATCCTGGCCGGGCAGTCCGGTGGCGGGATGATCCGTCGACGTTGGCGGCCGGTGACCGGGGACGCCGGAAGGGTCGCGGCGCGGGAGCAGCGCCGGGCTCGCCAGAGCCAGTAGTCCGGCGGCCACCAGCGCCGTCCGCGGGCTGGTGGCGCCGGCCAGCAACCCGCCCAGCGCGGTGAGGATGGCGATGGACGCCTGCTGGCCGATCGACCACGCCGAGAGCGTGCGCGCGACGCGGTCCGCCGGGGTGCGCTGCAGGCGGTAGGTGGCCAGCACCGGGTTGTACAGGCTCATGCTGACAATGATGGCCAGTTCGACCGCGATCACGGTGACCAGGCCGATCGCCCCGGGCCGGATCAGGGCCAGCCCGATGAGCCACACCGCGCGCAGCGTGCCCACGGTCCGGAAGACCCGGGGCGGACCGTATCGGGCCACCACTCGGCCGGCCAGTCGGGAACCGATCAGCCCACCCGCGCACGGGGCGGCGAAGGCGAGACCGTACTGCCACGGGGGGACACGCAGCTGGCGCAGCAGCAGCACGGCCAGCAGTGGCTCGGTAGCCATGATGAGCCCGCTGACCAGCACGGCGTTGAGGTAGAGCGGTCGTAGGCCGGGATCGGTGAGGATGTGGCGCCAGCCTTCGACCAGTTCGCCGGCCCGGACCCGGCCCCGGCGGACCGTGGGTCGCGCCTCGTCACGGCCGGGTATTGCGATGATGCCCAGCGCCGAGCCCAGGTAACTGAGCGCGTCGGCCGCGACGGTGATGACCGGCCCGAAGGCGCCGATCGCGGCCCCGCCCAGCGGCGGCCCGACCGCGAGGGAACTCCAGTTCGTCGATTCGAAGCGGGCGTTCGCGGCCAGCAGATCGGCCGGGCGCACCAGGGTCTTGAGGTAGGCGCCGCTGGCCGCGGTGAACGCGATCCTCGTCGCGGCCACCACGGCCGAGACGACGAACAGCTGCGCGACACTCAGCCGGCCGATGGCGTAGGCGAGGGGAATCGTGAGCAGGATGGCGAAGCGGCTCAGGTCCATCGCGATCATCACCGGCCGCTTGCGCCGGAACTCCACCCACGGCGCGAGCGGCACGGCGAGGAGCGCGCCGACCGCCGGCCCGACCGCGGACAGCGCGGACACCTGGGCCGGGCCGGCCCGCAGCGCCAGCACCGCGATCAGCGGGAACGCCCCCAACGCCAACCCGGAGCCGTAGGCGCTGACCGCGTAGGCCGCCCACAACCGGGCGAACGGCCGCCCCAATGATCGCCGCGCCAGCACGGTCCGCGCCTCCCGCGGTGCACAACTCGTCGTTGGTTGACGAGTCATCAGATCAAGCCGCGCCGGTCGGATCAAACAACCGGTGCGGTCGCCCACCACAACCGCGCGTTGTGTCAGTACTCTCCGGGCGTGGACCTCGACGCCGTGCGCACGTTCGTGGTCGCGGCGGACGCCGGCCAGTTCCAGGAGGCCGCGGCCGCGTTGTCGATCACGCAGCAGGCCGTCTCCAAACGCATCGCCGCGCTGGAGAAGGACCTGGCGGTCCGGCTGTTCACCCGGACCCCGCGCGGGGCCCAGCTCACCATCGACGGCCAGGCGTTCCTCCCGCACGCCCGTGACCTGTTGCGGGTCGAGCAGCGGGCGACGGACTCCGTGCGCCCCGGCCGGCGGGCCCTGCGGCTGGACATCATGAGCTACCGCACCGCCCCGGCCGCGGTGGTGCGGGCGTTCCATCAGCGGCATCCGGAGATCGAGCTCGATCTGGTGACCATTGTGGACGCCGCGCCGGCCGCCCTCGCCGCCATCGAGGCCGGCACGATCGACGCGTCGTTCCGGGCGGTCGGTTCCCCGGTGTCCCGGCTGCCACCGGGGATGGCGGCGGTGCCAGCCGTCGACGACGCGCATCAGCTCCTCGTCGGTCCCGCCCATCCGCTGGCCGCCGGCCGGTCGGTCACCCCGGCCGAGCTGGTCGGGCGGCGGATCTGGATGCCCGGCATGCTGCCCGGAAGCGAATGGGACAGCTAC
>Ga0105248_10008337_pt1 | contig 11388 bp, 14 predicted proteins | sample KBSS34metaG_FD_81524 | JGI IMG/M metagenome (GOLD analysis project Ga0105248, IMG submission 81524) | Switchgrass rhizosphere microbial communities from Kellogg Biological Station, Michigan, USA - KBS S3-4 metaG | ecosystem: Host-associated > Plants > Roots > Rhizosphere > Soil | place...
CCTGACCGGCGAGAGCTTCGACTACGGGCCCTATCGTTTCCTGCCGCGCTCGGACCCGGCCTTCACCGCGGCCTATTTCGACCAGACCGGGCTCTACGCCTTCGGCCGCCAGCCCGAAGCGGTGTTCTGGAACCTGCAGCAGCTGGCCGGGACCTTCAGCCTGACCACCGCAAGCGATCCGCTGATCGCGGCGTTGAACGGCTTTGGCCCGGCCTATCAGCGCGAACTGGTCGCCGCCGTGCTCGAGCGGCTGGCGCTGAGCTCGCGCGGCGAGGCGGCCGACGTCGCCCTGGTGCAGGCCGCCTTCCGCGCCCTGGCCGAGGGCGGGGAGGCGCTGCGCTGGGAGCCGTTCTTCTTCGACTGGTTCGCCAAGGACGAGGCCCGCGCCCTGGCCGGGCCGCGGGCGGAGCTCTACGCCGCCGAGGCCTTCGTCGCCTTCCGCGCCCTGCTGGCCGACTATGCGCCGGACCGGCCCGAACGGTTGGCCGATCCCTATTTCGCGCGGCCCGAGCCCGAGGAGCTGCTCTACGACGAGATCGAGGCGATCTGGGCGCGGATCGCCGGCGACGACGACTGGTCGGCCTTCGAGGCCAAGCTTGCGGCGATCGAACGCGCCCGGCTCGGCTGGGGGCTGACGCTGCAGGGCGCCGAGGGGCCGGCCTGACCGCCGGCGGCCCTTTTCGGCGGAACGGCGTTCTTCAGCCCACGTTGAGTCTTGGGGCCGGACGCGGGGCGTTGAGGAGAGGCCCGCCCATGAAGGGCATGCTCTGGTGGCTGATCGGGGTCCCGGTCCCGGTGATCATCTTTCTCTACCTGTTCGGGATCATGGGGCGAGGCTAGTGAGGTGAATTTGACGCTCGCTCGCGGGCGGGGGCAAGCTGGGTGGCGAGCGTCAAATTCGTAAACCTCACTAGCAAGATAATTTTTCTAGTGCCCTTATCGTATCTGACGTTCGTTCGAGGCCGCCCAAGCGACTACGAACGTCAGATACGGGACACTAGGGCGCTGAGGCTCAGGTCCGACTGCGGGACGCCCGCTGCGCCAGCACCACGCCGGCGAGGGCGACGCCCGCGCCGAGCGCCTGCAGCGGGCTGATGGATTCGCGGAACAGCAGCCAGCCGAGGCCGGCGGCCACCACCGGCTGGACCAGCACCACCACCGAGGCGGTGGTGGCCGGCAGCCGGCCCATGGCCCAGGCAATCGAGCCCTGGCCGGCGACATGCACCAGTCCCAGGCCGACGCAGGCGGCCCAGCCGCCGACCGCCAGCGGCAGGATCCGTTCGCCCAGCAGGACGGCGGCGGCCAGCATTAGCGGCGCTCCGGCGAGGCTCGACCAGAACATCACCGCGCTGGCGGTTTCGCGCCTGCGCGCGGCGCCGACCAGCAGCATGTAGAGGGCGTACCAGAGGGCGGTGGTGGCCGAGTAGGCGTCGCCCCGCGGCGGGTCGATCCCCACCGCGCCGGCCTGCTGGCTGGCCATCAGCCAGGCGCCCGCCAGGGCGAGGGCGACCGCGGCGAGGAACAGCGCGCGCGGGCGCTCCTTGAGGAACAGCCAGGCGAAGGCGGTGACCACCACGGGGGTCAGGTTGGACAGCACGGTGGCGTTGGCGACCGAGGTGTATTTGACGCCGTAGTGCCAGAAGCCGAGGTCGAGGGCGAACATCACCCCGGCGACCACCGCCAGCCGCGAGGGCGCGGCGATCCGCCCGCCGGCGCGCTGGGTCATCGGGCCAAGGAAGGGCAGGGCGAACGCCAGCCGCCAGAAGCCGGCGGCGGCGGGCCCGGTCTGGGTCAACCGCACCAGGATCGGCGAGAAGGCGATCACGCAGGCGCCGAACACCAGCACCGCCACGGCGCGCCAGCGGCCGGGCGCGTGGGTGGTGGCCGCAGGCGGCTCAGTCAAAGCCCATCTCGCTGCGCAGCGTCGCGGCGGCGACGCCGCGCGCCCGCAGCTCGCGCAGGGTCTCGGCCCGGTCGCGCTTGGCGTAGCGCCTGCCGTCCGGACCGGTCAGCAGGCGGTGGTGGCGATAGGTCGGCGCCGGCAGGCCGAGCAGGGCCTGCAGCAGCCGCTGGACATGGGTCGCCTCGAACAGGTCCTGGCCGCGGATCACGTGGGTCACCCCCTGCAGGGCGTCGTCGAACACCACCGCCAGATGGTAGGCCACGCCGACGTCCTTGCGCGCCAGCACGACGTCGCCGCCGAGCTCGGGCCGCACCCGGATCTCGCCGCGCTCGCCGTTCGGCCCCTCGCCCTCCTCGTGAAAGCGCAGGCTCGCAAAACCGCCCAGCGCCGCCTCGGCGGCGGCCAGCGACAGCCGCCAGGCGAACGGCTCGCCAGCGGCCAGGCGGCGGGCCTCCTCCGGCGGCGCCGCGGGTGCGCCGCGGAACACCTCCATCGCCCCGTGCGGCGCGCGGCCGATCTCCTCGGCGATCTCTTTGCGGGTGCGGAAGCAGCGGTAGATCAGGCCGCGCGCGCGCAGCTGGTCGAGCGCTGCAGCGTAGTCGGCCAGGTGATCGGACTGGCGGCGTACGGGCGTCTCCCATTCGAGGCCGAGCCAGGCCAGGTCCTCATGGATCGCCGTCTCGAACGGCGGTCGGCAGCGGGTGGCGTCGATGTCCTCGATACGCAGCAGGAAGCGTCCGCCGGCTTGGCGGGCGGCGGCCTCGGCGGTCAGCGCCGAATAGGCGTGGCCCCGGTGCAGATAGCCGGTGGGGGAGGGGGCGAAGCGGGTGACGAAGTCGCTCACCCCGTGGCGTTTAACAGGCCGCTCCGGAGCGCGCGAGGCTCAGCGGATGTGGCTGTACAGTCCCATGTGGCTGAGCACGGCTTTGAGAAACGGCTCCTCGCCGCCCAGCGCTTCCTTCAGCCGGTCGAACTGCCGAAAGCCCGCCATTTCGGCCAGGCCGTGGGCGCCGCACCAGGCCGCGGCGATTCCAAGCTCCATCTCGTTGAGCGTCGCCTTGCTCTCGCGCGCCAGGGCGTCGCGCACCCAGGCGTAGGGGGGGTTGTTCTCGGCGAGGCCGACGAGCGGCAGCGACTCGGCGTCGCGGGCGGCGTCGTACATCACCCGATAGAGGGCGGGCCGGGTGCGGGCGAAGGTGACGTAGGCGATCAGCGGGGGGATCACCTCGCCCGGGCTCGCCGTCGTGGCCTCGAAGATCACGGCGCTCAGCATCGCCCAGCCTTCGCTGGCGACGGCGTCCATCAGTTCGCCCTTGTCCTTGAAGTGGTGGTAGGGCGCGGCCGGGCTGACGCCGGCCTCGCGCGCCACCGCCCGCAGCGACATCGCGGCCGACCCCTCGGTCTCCACCAGCCGCCTGGCGGCTTCCACCAGCGCGCGGCGCAGATCGCCATGGTGATAGGGACGGGCCTCGGGGGCGTTGGGGTCTGACATGGCCGGCCACCCTAGTTTTCCATCTGAGCGTCGTAAAGATCATCTTGACGCCGCATGATCGCGCGCCATCTGAACGCTGTTCAAATAAGGATAAGGCCCGCTCCCTCCGGGCAGGACGTCGAAAGGCGCCATCATGTCTCGCTCCGCTTCCGCCAAGTTCGAACGTCTGATCGACCGACTGGTCCGGCGAGGGTCCTGGCCCGCGGCCTCGCGCCGTTCGGCGCCATGGCTTTGCTGGGCGGTTGACGGCCGCGGGGTCGGCCCCGCGAAAAAAGCCATCTGAACATCGTCAAGATATCTTGACGGCGTTCAGATGGAGTCCTATCTAAACATTGTTCAAATCGAGCCGGCCCGGTTCCGCCGGGCGCCAGAAGAAAGGATCGTCCCCATGTCTCAAGCTGCCGTCGCCCATTTCGAGCGCGCCATGGACTACGTGGCGCCCGCCGTCCTGCTGGCTATCGGCCTGGTGGCGGCGCTGGCCACGGCGATGATCGGGTCCTGAACCAAATCGCCGCATCTGATCAGCGTAAAGATATCTTGACAATGATCAGATCGATGCTATCTTAGCATTGTTCAAATAACGATAACCCCGGCTTCCGGGGGTCTCCAACTCAAGGTGTGTGTCCCCATGATTCTCGCAGCTGTCGCCCACTTCGAACGTTTCGTCGATCGCTTCGCCCCCGCCGCTCTGCTGGCTCAGGGCCTGGCGTCCGCCGGCGCCATCGCCCTCGTCGGCGCTTGATCGCTCGGCCTGGCGGCTCCTCCCCTCGCCAGCCGTGACGTTCTACCGGGGCCCCTGTGGGGGCCCCTTTTCTTTTGCGGGTAGGCGGCCCCTGTGGGGGCCCCTTTTCTTTTGCGAGCAGGCGGCCCCTGTTGGGGGCGGCCTCCGTGGCGCCCTTTTCTTTTGCGCATGAAGGCGGCCCGAACCGGGCAACTTCTTTTTGTCCGCCGTCCCGCCGTGGCGGCGGGCGCAAGTCATGGAGCTGTTGTCGAATCTTTCCTATAGTGCGGGGAATAGGGTGGCTTTAGCCGCCTGCGCGTCGCGGAAGGGGCTTTGTCTTCAGTCCACTAGCGTACGACATAGGCGCCGGCGTTTCCGGTGAGGGTTCCGGTGAGGGTTCCGGTGAGGGTTCCGGCGCGCTGGCGGCGCACGGCGTGCCGCGGACGAACCTGTGATGCAGGTTCTCCGCAAGCCCCCGTCCGGCTGTCCCGCCCTGGTGCTGAACGCCGACTACCGGCCGCTCAGCTACTATCCCCTCTCGCTCTGGCCGTGGCAGGACGTGATCAAGGCGGTCTTCCTCGACCGCGTCGACGTGATCTCCACCTACGACCAGTCGGTCCATTCGCCCTCGTTCGAAATGAAGCTGCCGAGCGTGGTGTCGCTGAAGCACTACGTCGCCCAGGACCGGCCGCCGGCCTTCACCCGCTTCAACCTCTTCCTGCGCGATTCCTTCTCCTGCCAGTACTGTTCGACCGGCGAGGACCTGACCTTCGACCACGTCATCCCGCGCTCGCGCGGCGGGCGCACGACCTGGGAGAACATCGTCACCGCCTGCGCCCGCTGCAACCTGACCAAGGGCGGGCGGATGCCGAACGACGCCGGGATGCATCCGCGCCTTCGCCCGCGCCGGCCGACCGCCTTCGAACTGCAGGACCGCGGCCGCCGCTTCCCGCCGCACCACCTGCACGAAAGCTGGCTGGACTACCTCTACTGGGACATCGAGCTGGAGGCTTAGCGGCGGCGGCCTTATCTCCCCGTGCGTCAGCGCGGGGGAGCTGAAGGTTTGACCGCCCACCGGCGCGCGAAGCGTCAGTACGACCCCTTGCGCAGCAGCACCGCCGGAATCGTCCGCAGGATGATCAGCAGGTCGAGCTCCAGCGAGCGGGAGCGCGCATAGAAGGCGTCGAGCGCGACGCGCTGGCGGTAGGACGTGTCGTTGCGGCCGCTCACCTGCCACAGGCCGGTGATGCCGGGCCGCACCGCGCAATAGTAGCGATAGGCGTGGCCGTAGCGAACGATCTCCGCCTGGACGATCGGCCGCGGGCCAACGACGCTCATCTCGCCGCGGAGCACGTTGAACAGCTGCGGCAACTCGTCGAGGCTGGAGGTCCGCAGGCGGGCGCCGAGCGCGGTGACCCGCGGGTCGACCCGCAGCTTGTGATCCGCGGCCCATTCCCGCCGCGCCGCCAGGTCGCGCCCCAGAAAGCGCGCAAGACGCGCCTCGGCGTCCACGCTCATCGTGCGGAATTTCCAGCACTTGAAGGTGCGGCCGCTGCGGCCGACGCGGGTGTGGGCGAACAGAACGGGGCCGCCGTCGTGCAGCTTGATCATCAGGGCGATCAGCAGCATCAGCGGCGCGCAGAAGATCAGCGCCGCGGCGGCGACCGCGACGTCGAAGAGCCGGGCGACGTCGAAGAGGCGGGCGGCGTCGATCGCAAGCTCGGACGGCGCATCTTCCCTGCGCAGATCGAAAGCGGCCGATGGGACGGTCTGTCGAACATGGCTTGAGCCAACCAGGTACAAGGCGGCGCCTCCGAGCGAACTCTGGTGTTTGATTGCGAGATGGTCGGCCCGCCCCCCCGCGGAGCGACCCCGTGCGGAACTGGTATCCGTCGCGGGCCTGGCGGAAATGACCAAAAGACGTTCTCGCGGCGAGTCGCGCTGGGGCATCTGGTCACACGAGGCGCGAGCCGCCGAAGCGGCAGCGCGGGCGCATCCCTACAGGCGTGGCGCGGCGATCGCCGGGGCGGGCGCCGGGCGAAAAAGCTCGGATCTTCCCTGCTTGGTGCTCACCGGGGATTCACGAGCATAGTGCTCACGCCCGGTGCAGCAGGATGCGAGGCCCAGACCTCCAAAGGACCGAGAAGGGCGGGCCAAAGCCCGCCCGTCCCGGCGTCCGCGGTGTCAGCGCGGGCTGATGGCGGTGGAGGTCACCCAGCCGCGGTTGCCGTTCTCGTCGTCGACTTCCCACCAGATGCCGTTCTTCTTGCCGGTCGGATAGATCAGGTCGCCGGGCTGGAAGGTCCGCACCGCGGCGGCCTGGGGCGAGGAGCCCTTGCGCAGGGCGACAGGCCTGGTCGCCGCATAGGCCTGCACGCCGGCGTCCTGCTTGACCTGCTCGCCGGTCGGGGCGTCGCGTTGCATGTAGTGGACGAGGTCGGTGAAGGCGTTGAAGTAGGCCGCGGTGATGACCTTGCCGATTTCGGTGTTGGAATAGCCGCCGCCGGCCGCCGCGGCGAACCCGCTCCAGCCGCCGCCGCCGCCGCCGAGCTCGAAGCCGATGTCGGTCTTCTGCGACACGCCCTCGGCGACATAGAGCTGCTCGGTGGTGCGGGCGTCGACCAGGGTGATCAGCGCCTGGGCCTCGGACTTCTTGGTGCGCAGGCCGCCGGCCAGGGCGCCGAAGCCGCCCAGCCGGCTGCCGAAGGCCCCGGCGATGGCGCCGATGTTGTTGCCGCCGGAATTGGAGTTCGAGTTGGCGATGTCCGGAATGATGAAGAAGTCGGCCGCCGCCACCTGGCCGCGTCCGATGTTGGAGCCGCGCCGCAGGTCGCCCGAGGCGCCCAGGTCCTTCTCCTGGTTGCGCATGGCCAGGCCGCCGTTGCGGTCGACGATGCGCAGGCAGTTGGAGCGGGCGGCGAACAGCTTCAGCAGCGACTCAGGGTTGGACAGGCCAAGCTCGGTCCACCAGCGGTTCTCCGGCTCCTGGATCGCCGCCCGGCCGAGCGGGCGGTCGCAGTGCGGCAGCTCCGGCGTGGCGGCGTTCTTTGGTCCCTTCTTGTCCATGCCGTACTGCGCCGCCGCCGGCGTCGCGGCGATCGCCGCGGCGATCAGGCCTGCGGCGATGGAGATGGAGGATTTGCGCATCGGAATGATCCCTGGGAAAACCGGTGGCCAAGCTAACCATCTGCCGCCCTGGGATCAACGGCGCCGAAAACTTGTCCAGCGAAGAGTTGGAGCCGCGGATCGTCTCCCTGGCGTAAAGCCGCCAGGCGCGGGCCGCGGCTAGTCGCGCCGGCCCAAGTAGAGGCGTGTCAGAAATGTGCGTCGACCTCGCCGCCGAACGCCTCGTCGGCGACGCGCGCCACCTCCGTCAGGATCCGCGCGCGCATGTCGGGCGGCGCGGCCTTGAGGGGCGAGAAGCTGCCGTAGAGCGCGACCATGCCCGCGGTCGTGCGCGGCGATCGTCGTGCGCAGATAGTCCGCCAGCCGCGGATCGGGCTCGATCGCCAGCAGGCCGCCGGCGCCGGCTGCGAGCAGCGCCCGCGTGGCCAGGCCGCTGCCGGCGCCGATCTCGAACACCCTGGCGCCGGGAAGCAGGCCGCAGCGCTCGCCGAGCCGGGCGAACAGCTCGCGGGGATAATCCGGGCGCGCCTGGTCATAGCCCTCAGGGTCGTCGCCGAAGGTCCGGCGTCCAGCGCTGCGGGGCAGATAGGCCACTATCGGAAGATGAAGATCGCCCCGGCCGCGCCAGGAGGGGCTTCGGCCAGGCCGCGGATCTCCAGCCTGGCCTGGCGCGCGCCGCAGCCGCAGCGCAGGCGGTCTTCCAGCGCGCTCAGCGGATGGCGCGACAGCCCCTGGCCGAGCCAGGGCGCGGGATCGAGCACCGCCTGCTCGCCGCAGCCGCACCGCGCCCACAGGGTCGAGCGGCCCGCCGAGGCGTGGCCGAGCCGCGCCGTGTCCTGCGGCGTGGCCGCGCGCCAAGATGTTCCGTCCGCCATGCTGCGCCTCCGAGACGTGAACAAAAGCAGAACTCCCGTGTTTTGGCGAGTCCGCGGAAGCTGTGTTTGGCGGGGCGTCGCAACCGAATGGGGTTGCAGATGCCGCCGATTCCGCACCGGTTGTCGATGCGGCGCGGGGCGTATTTTGTGGATGGCGGGGCTCGGCCGCAGGCCCCCTCCGTCGGCTTCGCCGCCACCTCCCCCGCTGCGCGGTGGAGGATCTGGGCCGCCCCTAGATCTTCTCGCTGATGCGGATCGCTGCGCGGCAGCCGGCGCCGATCACCGCCGACAGCAGGCGGTAGCCGGGGGCTTGGCGGGCGCCTTCCTCCACCGCCTGGTCGCGGTGGGCGATCTCCTCGTCGCGGAAGGCCGAAAGCTCGGCCGCCAGTTCCGGCTCGAGGTCCGCCAGCTCGTCGATCTGGCTGGCGTAGTGCTGGGCGATCACCGTCTCGACCGCCTCGGTGCAGGCGTGCGCCGCCTTCGGGCCGAGCAGGGCCGTGCCGGCGCCGAGCGCGAAGCCGGCGAGCCGCCAGACCGGGGCCAGCGCGGTGGGGCGTATGCGGCGCTCGCTGACCAGTTGGTCGAACCGCGCCAGGTGCGCGGCCTCCTGGTCCGCCATCTTGGCCAGCTGGCCGGCGATGCGCGCCTGGCCGCGGGCCTCGCCCAGCACGGCGCTCTGGCCGCGGTAGATGGCGACGGCGCCCAGCTCTCCGGCATGGTCGACGCGCAGGATCTCGGCCAGCCGGGCGCTCAGGCTGCCTTCGCCGGGGCGGGGGAGGGGAGCGGCGGGGCCGCGGGGCGTGTCGCTCATCGCTTCGATCTCTCGCGCAGGGCGGCGGCGAGGCTGAAGCCGCTCAGGCCCAGGGAAATCAGCGCGTTCCAGCCGGCCATGGACAGGCCCAGGAACACCCAGGCGGCCTTGTCGCAGGCCGGGCCGTGGATCTTCGCGCCGCCGAGCAGGGCGGCCATCGCCTGGGCGTCGACGCCCGCGCTCCCGGCGCTGGCGCAGGTCGTCGGCCCTGGCCAGAACTTCCACTCCGCCCCGGCGTGATAGACGGCGACGCCGGCGCCGATCAGGAACCCCAGCGCCAGGATCCAGCAGGTCGCCTGGCGGATCCGCGGGCCGCCCGGCAGCCGCACGAGGATCATGAAGGCCAGGGCCAGGCCGGCGATCCACCAGTAGACCTCGCGCTGCCGCAGGCAGAGCGTGCAGGGGGCAAGGCCGCCGAAGCGTTCGAAGGCGTGGGCGATCGCCAGCATGGCGGCCGAGGCGGCGAGGGCGCACAGCCGCCAGCGATCGAGGAAAGGACGCAGCACGTCGGTCATCATCGGCGCCGATATGACCCGAAAGCGGGGCTCAGCCAAAGACCTTCATGGCGACGACCACGCCGACCAGCAGCACCAGGAAGAGGCCGGTGTAGAGCCCCAGCCGGCGCTCGACCTCGGCGCGGATGGCCGGGCCGAAGTATTTCAGCAGGGTCGCCGACAGGAAGAAACGCGCGCCGCGCGTCAGGATCGAGGCCCAGACGAAGGTGAAGAGGTCGAATCGCGCCAGCCCGGCGGTGATCGTCACCAGCTTGTAGGGGATCGGCGTCAGCCCCTTCACCAGGATGATCCACACTCCCCAGTGGGAGAACCATTCGTGGAACTCGGCCTGGCCCTGCGGGTGGCCGAACAAGGCCAGGATGGTGTGGCCGAGCGGCGCCAGCCAGACGCCGATGGCGTAGCCGAGCATGCCGCCGATCACCGAGGCGGCGGTGCAGATCGCGGCGTAGAGGAAGGCCTTCTGCGGCCGCGCCAGCACCATCGGCGCCAGCATGACGTCCGGCGGCACCGGGAAGAAGGAGCTTTCGGCGAAGGAAATCACGGCGAGCGCCACGGGCGCATGACGAGAGCCGGCCAGGTTGATGACCCAGTCGTAGAGTTTGCGAAGCATCGACAGCCCGGAATGACGGAGTTGAGCGTTCAGCTAGCAGGCGCGAAGAGTCTTGTCTCGCTTGGCGCTGACTAGTTACAAGTGATACGAATTTTTGCAGCGAGGAGCGTGGCGAATGGGCGCCGAGACGCCGATCCAGGCGAACGATCTGTTCGACAACCCGCTGGGCACCGACGGCTTCGAGTTCGTCGAGTTCACCTCTCCCGAGCCCGAGCGGTTGAAGGCCCTGTTCGAGCTGATGGGCTTCACCGCCGTGGCCCGCCACCGGTCGAAGGCGGTGCTGCGCTTCCGCCAGGGCGACATCAACTTCCTGCTCAACATGGAGCCGTCCGGCCAGCCGGCGGCGTTTCGGCAGGCGCACGGGCCCTCGGCCAACGCCATGGCCTTTCGGGTGCGCGACGCGGGCCTGGCCCTGAAGCTGGCCGTCGAGCGCGGGGCCACGGCGGTCAGCGGTCCGGTCGGGCCGATGGAGCTGAACATCCCGGCGATCGAGGGGATCGGCGGCTCCAACCTCTACCTGGTCGACCGCTACGGGGCGCAGGAGATCTACGATGTCGACTTCACCCCCATCCCCGGCGCGGCCGAGGCGGCGGCGGCCAATTCGGTCGGCCTGACCTATATCGATCACCTGACCCACAACGTCTTCCGCGGCGCGATGGACCGCTGGGCCGGCTTCTACGAACGGATCTTCAATTTCCGCCAGATCCGCTACTTCGACATCGAGGGCCAGCAGACCGGCCTGTTCTCCAAGGCGATGACCAGCCCGTGCGGCAAGATCCGCATCCCGCTGAACGAGAGCCAGGACGACCACTCGCAGATCGAGGAGTTCCTGCGCGACTATCACGGCGAGGGGATCCAGCATGTGGCGCTGGGCACGCCGGACATCTTCCATGCGGTGGAGGCCATGCGCGAACGCGGCGTCCGCTTCCAGGACACCCCGGAGACCTATTACGAGCAGCTGGAAAGCCGCGTGCCGGGCCACGGCGAGGACCTGCAGCGGCTGCACGCCGACCGCATCCTGGTCGACGGCGCGCCGACGCAGGGCCAGGGACTGCTGCTGCAGATCTTCACCGAGAACATGATCGGCCCCATCTTCTTCGAGATGATCCAGCGCAAGGGCAACGAGGGTTTCGGCGAAGGCAACTTCAAGGCCCTGTTCGAATCCATCGAGCTCGACCAGGTGCGCCGCGGGGTCCTGCCCGGAAAGGACGGCTGATGACGGCGACCTGGTCCCTCGCCGCCCACGGCGGGGCCGGCATGATCGGCCGCGGCGACCTGCGGCCGGAGCAGGAGCGCGCCTACCGCGAGGCGATGGCCTGCGCGGCCCAGGCCGGC
>Ga0105248_10008338_pt1 | contig 11388 bp, 8 predicted proteins | sample KBSS34metaG_FD_81524 | JGI IMG/M metagenome (GOLD analysis project Ga0105248, IMG submission 81524) | Switchgrass rhizosphere microbial communities from Kellogg Biological Station, Michigan, USA - KBS S3-4 metaG | ecosystem: Host-associated > Plants > Roots > Rhizosphere > Soil | place...
TCGGGCCGGCCTACGAGCTGGAGGAGGCGATGGCGCTGCTGGACCGGCCGATCGATGCGGCGGTGCTGGACGCCAACCTGAACGGCCGCTCGGTGACCCCGGTCGCCGAGGCGCTCGCCGCGCGTGGCGTTCCCTTCGTCTTCGCCACCGGCTACGGCGAGACCGGCGGGGCGCCGGGCGGGTTCGCGGCGCCGGTGATTCGCAAGCCCTACGACGTCACCCAGGTCGCCGCCGCGGTCGCCGACCTGCTCGCCGCCCGCTGAGCCGCGCCGCAGGACCGGCTGCGACAAAATCGCCGCGCGCAGTCGGTCCGCCGGGGCGCTTGCGCGCCGCCGCAGAGGCGGCGGCGGTCTATCGCCAAGGTTGCGCGCCTCTTGCGGGCTCGCCGAATAGGCGGTGAGACAAGGCGTCGCCTATGCCCTAGTAGAGCTGCACTATATGACGCTGAGCCAAGGAGATCTGCGGCGCGTTCGCAGAGGCCGGACCGGCGGCCAGGATCCTCGCCCGAGTCAAGCGAGTCCAACTTCTGCTTACGGTCCGCGGCATAGGTCGCGGACCGAATGCTTTTGGCGTCCTGTTGCGGGCTTCGATTGCCTTGGGGGTCTTCGAAAGCTTCGTAAGCGTTAAGGATGCTGGAACCAGTACCAGCGTTCAGTCTGTGTTGACTTATAGTGTGCGTACCGGATCTGGAGTTCGCATCGCCGGCAAAAGCCTGCTCAGGCGAGCTCCAGATCCATCCCCTAGATCACCCCGAGCTCCCGCAGCGCCGCGATTCGCTCGGCCGAACAGCCGGCGCGTTCCCGCAGCACCGCTTCGGTATGTTCGCCGAGCGCCGGACCGGCCCATCGCACCGCGCCCGGGGTGTCGCCGAGCTTTGGGAAAACGTTCTGCATTTTCACCCGGCCGAAAACCGAATGGTCGGTCTCGACGATGGCTTCGCGCGCGGCGAACTGCGGGTCCGCCAGCATCTCGGGCGCCCGGTAGAGGCGGCTCGCCGGGACCCCATGGGTGTCCATCAGCTGGAGGAGGTCGTCCAGAGCCCGGGACCCGGTCCAGGCGGCGATCAGGGCGTCGAGCTCCTGCTGGTTGGCCCCGCGGCTCGGATGGTCGGCGTAGCGGGGGTCGGTCTTCAGCTCCGGCCGGCCCATGGCCTCGGCCAGGCGGGCGAAGACACCGTCGCCGTTGGCCCCGATCAGGATCATCTGGCCGCCGGCGCAGGGGTAGACGTTGGAGGGCGCCAGGCCCGGCAGGATCGAGCCGGACCGCTCACGCATATAGCCGGTCAGGTCGTACTCGGTGACCAGGTTCTCCATCACCGCGAAGACGCTTTCATAGAGGGCGGCGTCGACCAACTGGCCGCGGCCGGTGCGCTCGCGCGCATGCACCGCCATCATCACCCCCAGGGCCGCGTGCAGGCCAGTCAGGCTGTCGCCGATGGAGATGCCGGCCCGCGACGGCGGCCGGTCAGGCTCGCCGGTGACCTCGCGAAGACCGCCCATGGCCTCGCCGATCAGGCCGAAGCCGGCGCGCTGGGAATAGGGCCCGGTCTGACCGAAGCCGGAGATCCGGGCCATGATCAGCCGCGGGTTGAGGGCGGAAAGGGCCGCATAGCCCAGGCCCCATTTCTCCAGCGCGCCCGGGCGGAAATTCTCGATGAGCACGTCGGCCTCGGCGATCAGGGCGCGAGCCAGCGCCTGGCCCTCGGGCACGCGCAGGTTCAGCGTCACCGACTGCTTGTTGCGGGCGATCACCGGCCACCAGGGCGACAGGCCCTGGGGCAGGGTGCGGCCCCACTTGCGCATCGGGTCGCCGGCGCGCGGGTCCTCGATCTTGATCACCTCCGCGCCGAAGTCGCCGAGGATCTGGCCACAGAACGGGCCGGCGATCAGGGAGCCCATTTCGACCACCTTGAGGTCGGCGAGCGGTCCGGCAGGCTGGGCGGCGGACGGGGTCTCGGACATCGGCTTCCTCGTAGCGCGGGCTCGGCGTCGCGCGCGGCAGAGCCTGGCCCGGCGCGGCGGCTTGTCAACCGTGCGCGCCAGGCGCCTCAGGCCGCGCGGCGCCGGGCCGCGGGGCTTTCCCCGGTGTCGACCGGCTGCGGCTTCGGGGCCCAGATAGCGCCTGCATAGGAGTCGATGGCGGCCACGGCATCGCCAGGTCCGGCGAGAGCCAGTCGCCGAGCTGAGTCGGGCCGACATCTGCGATGGTTCTTGCAGCGCCCACGCGTTAATCCAGTGGCATGAGCCAGTTCCTGTTCGAACCCTCCGCCCGGCCCGTGGTCCCCGTCCAGGACGAGGCGGGGCTGTTTCCGGTGCGGCGGATCCTCTGCGTCGGACGCAACTACGCGGCGCACCGGCGCGAGATGGGCGGCGACGATCGCGACCCGCCCTTCTTCTTCGCCAAGCCGGCCGACGCCGTGGTTCCGCCGGGCGGCGAGGTCGCCTATCCGCCGGCCACGGGCAACCTGCACCACGAGATCGAGCTGGTGGCGGCGCTGGGCGCCGGCGGCGCCGACGTGCCGGTCGACAAGGCCCTCGACCTGGTGCTGGGCTATGCGGTCGGCGTCGACCTGACGCGGCGCGACCTGCAGGCGGCCGCGAAGGACAGGGGCCAGCCGTGGGATGCAGCCAAGGGCTTCGACGCCTCGGCGCCGGTCTCCGCCATCCGCCGCTGGAGCGGGGCGCCGCCGAGCGGCCGCATCTGGCTGAGCGTCAACGGCCAGGTCCGGCAGGACGCTACGGCGGGCGAGATGATCTGGGACATCGCCGAGGTCATCTCCGAGGCGTCGCGGCTGTGGCGGCTGGAGGCCGGGGACCTGATCTTCACCGGCACGCCGGAGGGCGTCGGACCGATCGTCCGCGGCGACCAGGTCGAGGGCGAGGTCGAGGGCGTCGGCCGGCTCGCCTTCGGAGTGGTCTGACCGTGAGCCTGGTTCTGCACAGCTACTGGCGCGCCACCGCGCCCTACCGGGTGCGGATCGCCCTGAACCTCAAAGGCCTGGCCTTCGACTACGTCCCGGTGAACCTGCTGGCCGGCGACCAGCACGGCGAGGCCTACCGCGCCCTCAATCCGCAGGAGCTGACGCCGGCGCTGCAGACCGAGGACGGACGCCTGCTGACCCAGAGCCTGGCCATCCTCGAATGGCTGGAGGAGACCCATCCCGTCCCGCCGCTGCTGCCGGCCGACCCCTTCGACCGCGCGCGCGTCCGCGCCATGGCCGCGATCGTCGCCTGCGACATCCATCCGCTGAACAATCTGCGCATCCAGCAGCAGCTGACCCGGATGGGCCTCGACGCCGACGCCCGCAAGGTCTGGACCCAGCGCTGGATCAACGACGGCTTCACCGCCCTCGAGCCGATGGTCGTGGCCCATACCGCCGGCTTCGCCTTCGGCGCCGAGCCGACCCTGGCCGACTGCCTGCTGATCCCGCAGGTGTTCTCGGCCGAACAGTACAAGGTGGACCTGGCGCCCTATCCGGCGATCCGGGCGGTGGCCGCCCACTGCGCGACCCTTCCCGCCTTCCAGGCGGCGCATCCAGGGCGCCAGCCCGACGCGGTGGCGAAATAACCCTGCCGCGGCTTGCCCGACGGCCCGCCCGGGCCTAAAGCGGCGCCATGCTCGACGACCTGAAGAACAACAACCGCGACTGGGCGGCCCGCAAGATCGCGGCCGATCCCGGCTTCTTCAAACGGCTCGAAAACCAGCAGGCCCCCAAGTACCTGTGGATCGGCTGCTCGGACAGCCGGGTGCCGGCCAACGAGATCGTCGGCCTCGACCCCGGCGAGCTCTTCGTCCACCGCAACGTCGCCAACCTCGCTCCGCCGCAGGACGCCAACTACCTGTCGGTGCTGCAGTTCTCCGTCGAGGTGCTGAAGGTCGAGCACATCATGGTGGTCGGCCATTATGGCTGCGGCGGCGTCGCCGCGGCGGTGGACGGCCAGCGGCGCGGCCTGGTCGACCACTGGCTGCATCCGATCCGCGAAGTCTGCCACGACCACAAGCACGAGCTGGCGGCGATGGACACCGACCGCGCCCGCTGGGACCGGCTGGTCGAGCTGAACGTCATCCGCCAGGTCAAGAACGTGGCGCAGGACGTCTTCGTCCAGGACGCCTGGGCGAACGGCCAGAACCTGAAGGTGCACGGCTGGGTCTATTCGATCGCCGACGGCCTGGTGAACGACCTGAACGTCACCGTCGCCAGCCCGGACGACATCGATCGGATTCTGTAACCTGGCCTACGCCAGCTTGATCTCGCGCAACCGCTGCCGAAGGAAGGCGTCGGCGGTGATCGGCTGCGGGTAGCGGTCCGGATGCTCCGCATCGACGCAGGTCGCCAGGGTGCGGATCTCGTAGTCCGGATTGAAATGCAGGAAGAAGGGCGTCGAGTAGCGCGCATGGCCGCGTCGTTCGGGCGGCGGATTGACCACCCTGTGGGTCGTCGAGGGCAGGCGGTGGTTGGTCAGCCGCTGCAACATGTCGCCGATGTTGACCACCAGGGCGCCCGCCGGCGGGTCGATCGGCAACCAGCCGCCGGCGTCCCCGCCTTGCGAACGGTCGAGCACCTCCAGCCCGGCCTCCTCCGCGCCCAGCAGCAGGGTGATGACGTTGATGTCCTCGTGCGCGCCGGCGCGGATATGCGGACCGGCCTCGGCGACCGGCGGATAGTGCAACAGCCGCAGCACCGAGTTGCCCGCCTCCACCGTCGGCGCGAAGAAGCGGCGTTCCAGCCCCAGCCAGACGGCGATCGCCTCCAGCAACTTCAACCCCATGGCGTCGAGTGCGCCATAGAGCCAGCCGATCGCGTCGTGGAAGCCGGGGACGTCGGCGTCGGGCCAGACGTTCTCGTCCATCATCGCGCGGAACCGATGCCCGGGCGGCAGGTCGCGGCCGACGTGCCAGAACTCCTTCAGGTCGTGGTGGGCGTGGCCCTTGGCGGTCTCCACGCCGAAGGGCGTGTAGCCCCGCTGGCCGGCCTCGCCGACCTGATAGCGAAGCTTGGCGTCCACCGGCAGGGCGAAGAAGGCGCGGGCGGCGGCCAGCGCCGCCTCGATCTTCGTCTGCGCCAGGCCGTGGTCGGAAATCACCGCGAAGCCGAAGCGGGCGAAGGAGCCGCCCAGCCGCTCGGCGAACTCGCCGAAGTCGCGGTCGACGTCGGCGAAGGAGACGGGATCCAAGGTGGCGGGGAGGGCTGAGGCCGGACTCATGCCGCTGTCCTACACCTGCTCCCGCCGCGCCTCCACCTGGCCCGGCGCAGCGGCCGCGTCCTCCTCCTCCTCGCGCAGGCGGGTCATCTCGGCGCGTAGCAGCTTCTCCATGGTCTCGCGGGAATCCCGGCTCGCCATGATGTAGCGCTCCTCCTCCCCGGCCAGCGGCGCCAACTTCTCGAACAGCGCCTTGTCGTGCTCGCGGAAGACCACGGCCGACTTAAGGGCCTGCCGCTCCGGCACGCCCAGCTTGACCAGCGCCCGGCGCCCGAAGTTGAGCGCGCCTTCGAACGTCTCGCGCTCGACGACCGCCGCGCCCTCCCGCAGCAGTTCGTAGGCGTGGCGGCGGTCGTAGGCGCGGGCGAGGACCGTCAGGTTGGGGAAGACCTCGCGGGCTGTCTCGACCATCTCGACGGCCTTGTCGCGGTCGTCGATCGCCACCAGCAGCAGCTTGGCCTTGTCGGCGCCGGCGGCGCGCAGCAGGTCGATGCGGCTGGCGTCGCCATAATGCACCCGCCAGCCGAAGCGCCGTATGATCTCGATCTGTTCGATGCTGGATTCCAGCGTCACCACCTTGAAGTTGTGGGCGATCAGCAGGCGCGCGGCGATCTGGCCGAAGCGGCCGAAGCCGGCGACGATGACATCCGGATCGCGGTCGTCGAACGGCAGCTGCTCGGGCTCGTCGCGGTCCCGCACCCGGCTCAGCACCACCCGCTCGAACAGCACCAGCAGCAGCGGGCTGGCCGCCATGGAGACGGCGATCACCGCGGTGAACAGGCGCGACAGCTCCGGCGGCAGCACCTGGGCGCCGACCGCAAAGCCCAGCAGCACGAAGGCGAACTCGCCGCCCTGGGCCAGGGCCACGCCGATGGTGGCCGCGGTCTTCGCCGGGGTGCGGAACAGCCGCGCCGCGCCATACATGGCCAGCACCTTCAGCGCGATCAGCCCCGCCATCAGCCCCGCCACCAGCAGCGGGCGCTGGGCGACCAGCTGCAGGTCCAGGGCGGCGCCCACGGTGATGAAGAAGAGGCCGAGCAGCAGGCCGCGGAAGGGCTCGATGTCGGTCTCCAGCTCGCGGCGGAATTCGCTTTCCGCCAGCACCACGCCGGCCAGGAAGGCGCCCAGCGCCGGCGACAGCCCCACCGCCTCCATCAGCGCCGCGACGGCGACCACCAGCAGCAGGGCCGAGGCGGTGAAGATCTCGCGCAGCCGGGCGGCGGCGATGTAGCGGAACAGCGGCTGGGTCAGGTAGCGGCCGCCGACGATCACGGCGGTGACGGCGCCGATGACGCAAAGCGCGCGAACCCAGGCCGGAAGGCTCGCCAGCAGGCCGCGATCGGCCGCCACGGCCCCGTGGCCGAGCAGCGGCAGCAGCGCGAACAGCGGGATGACCGAGAGGTCCTGGAACAGCAGCACGCCGAACGCCGCCTCGCCGACGGCGCCTTGCCGCAGGCCCTTTTCGTCGAGGCTCTGCAGCACGATCGCGGTCGAGGACATGGCCAGGATCAGGCCGGCCGCCAGCGCCGTGCGCCAGTCCAGCCCCAGCGCGGCTGCGGCCGCGGCCAGGAGCGCCGCGGTGCCCAGCATCTGCGCCGCGCCGAGACCGAAGATCGCCGTCTTCATCCGCCAGAGCAGGGCCGGCCGCACCTCCAGCCCGATCAGGAACAGCAGGATCACCACGCCGAATTCGGCGAAGCTCATGACGTCTTCCGGCCGACCGGTGAGGTTCAGAAGGTGGGGTCCGACGACGACGCCGGCCAGCAGGTAGCCCAGCACCGAGCCAAGACCGAGCCGCTTGGCGAGCGGCACGGAAATGACGCCGGCCGCGAGGTAGACGAGCGCTTCGAACAGGACGCCGTTCATCGGAGCGGTTGTGGCATGAGTGATCCGGTCATGGCTGCAATGGATCGCGGCTTCATGCGCCATGCACGCGAATTCTTCCCCGCGCCGGCTGCATCCAAGCCGCGCCTAGGGGCGTATCTTCGACGCAAACAGGAGCCCGCCGCATGTCGTCCCGAAGCCTCGCCGCCGTCGCCGCCTTCGCCCTGCTGGCCGCCCAGGCCGCGCCGGCCGCCGCGGCGCTGAAGACTGCCGTCTTCGCCGGCGGCTGCTTCTGGTCGGCCGAACACGACATCGAGCACACGCCCGGCGTCGCCAAGGTGGTGGTCGGCTATGCCGGCGGCGCCTCGCGCAATCCCACCTATGGCGACCACCAGGGGCATCTGGAATCCATCCAGGTCGCCTACGACCCGGCGAAGATCAGCTATCCGCAACTGGTCGACGCCTTCTTCCACCACATCGACCCCACCGATCCGAACGGCCAGATCTGCGACCAGGGCCCCTCCTATCGGACCGCGGTGTTCGCCGCCTCGCCCGAGGAGCGCGCCCAGGCCGAGGCGGTGAAGGCCAAGGTCGCTCAGATCCTCGGCAAGCCGGTGGCCACCAAGGTGCTCCCCGCGGCGACCTTCTGGCCGGCCGAAGCCTACCACCAGGACTACGCCCGCAAGAACCCGGTGAGCTACCAGGCCTACCGGATCGGCTGCGGCCGCGATGCGCGGTTGAGAGCGGTTTGGGGTGGCCGGCGCGACTAATCCCGGCCCTCTGCGCAGATAAGCGGCGCTGACGAGCAGGCCTGGCGTTTTCTCGCCAGGATTGCGTCCGTCTGTAACAAAACCGTCGCTGTTACGAGCGATTTGTGCGCCCGGCGTTGCCGGCCGGGCGAAACTTTTGCCCGGCCGTCACACGGGCTTGAAGGGCAACCTCTAAGCCGATCCGCAGGCGGGCCGCCCGGCCGCCTCAGCCGATTCAGCTGAGGTCCCGGTCTGCGTCGCCGCAAGAAGGTGCGCCGCGCTCGGGCCGGGCGCGGGGTGTCGAGGAGTTGACGGCCACGAACTTTATGCAGGGCCCGAGGGGCCGCCTTAGTCAGTCAAATCACGAGGGGGCATCTCGATGACATCAGGTTTCAACCGCGCGCTTTGCGCGACAACGGCGCTTGCGACCGGGCTTCTTCTGGCCGGCGGCGCCTTCGCGCAATCCACCGGCACCGCCGTCGTGGAAGAGCTGGTGATCACGGGCGGGCGCGGTCCGCTCAGCCAGGGCGGGATCGTCGCGGTGGAGACGCCCAAGTCCCGCTCCACCATCACCCAGGAATTCATCTCGCGGCAGCAGCCCGGCGCGACGGTGCTGGAGACGATCAACCTCCTGCCCGCGGTCAACTTCACCAACAATGACCCCTACGGCTCGGCCGGCGGCGACCTGACGCTGCGCGGCTTCGACTCTCAGCGCATCGCGCTTCTCGAAGACGGCATGCCGCTGAATGACACCGGCAACTACGCGCTCTATTCGAACCAGCAGTTGGACCCCGAACTGATCGCCCGGGTCGACGTGAACCAGGGCACCACCGATGTGGACAGCCCCACGGCCGCGGCCGCCGGCGGCACCATCAACTACATCAGCAAGACGCCGTCCGACGTCATGGGCATGCGCGCCGAGATCGGCGGCGGCTCGGACAACTTCCAGCGCTATTATGGCACGTTCGAAACCGGCAGGTTCGGCCCCTGGGGGACCAAGGCCTGGCTCAGCGCCACCTACACCCGCAACGACCTCTTCCGGCCGAAGGATTCGCCGATCGACGCGCCCGGCAAGATCGAGAAGAAGCAGTTCAACGCCCGCATCTACCAGGACCTGGGCCATGGCGACTTCGTCAGCCTGACCGCCCACTACAACGAGAACCGCAACAACTTCATCCGCCGGATCAACCTCTCACAGTACAACATGCAGGGCGTGACCAGCGCGAACCTGCCGGATACTGGGTGGGTCTATGATGCGACCTGCACACGTCCCACGCCGGTGGCGGGCACGGCGCAGAACGAAGCGACCACAGCCAGCGGCTTCACCGCCGCCTGCGCCAATTACTACAACAACAACATCAACCCCTCGAACACCGGCAACATCCGCGGCCAGAGCAGGTTCCATCTGCGCGACAACCTGGTCCTGACGGTCGACCCCTCGTTCCAGTACACGCTGGCCAACGGCGGTGGGCGGACGATCATGCCGGAGAACGATCTGCAACTGCGCGCCGCGACCGACCTGAACGGTGACGGCGACACCCTGGACCGCGTGCTGCTCTACTGGCCCAACACCACCAACACGCGGCGTTATCTCGTCACCTCGTCGCTGATCTGGAATTTCGCGAAAGACCAGACCTTCCGGGTGGCCTACACCTACGACTACGGTCGCCACCGTCAGACCGGCGACGCCGGCTACTTCGACCAGAGCGGGAATGCCGAGAACGTATTCGGCGGCAAGAACGGCTATGGCGAGAAGGTCCTGCTGTCGGACGGCACGGACCTGCGCCGCCGCGACCGCTTCTCGGTCGCCGAGCTAAACCAGTACTCCGCCGAGTACCAGGGCCGCTGGCTTGACGAGAAACTTCTGGTGAACGTCGGCGTCCGTCTGCCCTACTTTCACCGCGAGCTGAACAACTACTGCTATCAGCGCGACACCTTCAACGCCTTCTGCACCACGCAGACGCCGTTCGTCGTGGCCGGCACCAATGACGGCGCCGGCGCGCCCTTCGTGGTCTTCCCGACGAGCGCCAACGCTCCGGCTGGATCCGGCGTCTTGACCGCGGACCAGTTCGCCGCCTTCCGCGCGGTCTATGGGGCGACGGCCAATCCCAGCGTCTATTTCGGCCAGCCCCGCAGTTTCGAGCGCAATTACCACCGCGCTCTGCCGAATGTCGGCCTGAGGTACGAACTGAACGACCAAATGTCGGTCTACGCCAGCTACGCCGAGGTGTTGTCGGCGCCCCGTACGGACGATCTCTATGACCGCAACGCGGTGAGCCCCAAGGCCGAACTCAACCACGCCTACGATATCGGCTGGCGCTACCAGACGCGGACCTTCATGGCCACGCTGACCGGCTTCTACAACAAGTTCGAGAACCGGATCGAACGTCAGTTCGACGAGAATGCGCAGATCTTCTTCTCGGTGAACGTCGGCGAGGTGCAACTCAAGGGCTTCAACGGCGACATCGCGTGGCAACCCACGGAGGCGCTCAACCTCTACGGCTCGCTGTCCTACGTCGACTCCGAGATCAAGAACGACTTCCCGAACGGTGCTGGCGGCGCAATCCTGGCCACCAAGGGCAAGGAGCTCTACGAAACGCCGAAGTGGCAGGCGGCGGGCCGCCTGACCTACGATCTGACCGACAACCTCTCCATCGGGGTGCAGGGCAAGTACGTCGGCGAACGCTGGACGAACCTCACCAATACCGAGAAGACGCCGAGCTACACGCTCTGGGACCTCGACGCGCGTTACATGGTCGGCGCCTTCGGGTTGAAGAACACCTACCTGCAGCTCAACATCAAGAACCTGTTCGACGAGCGCTATCTCGGCGACATCACGACCAACACCAACGGGAACGGCCAGTTCCAGCCGGGCTACCGGCGGACGTTCATCGTGACGCTGCACGCCGAGATCTGATCCGGCGCGCGAAGGTTCGAACAAGGAGGGCGGCCCTGCGACGGGCCGCCCTCAGCTTTTCCGGCGGCGCCCGCATTCTTGACGTGCGGTCCCCCTGGGGCCATCTGCGCGCGGCTAAGGTCGTCGAGGGTTCAATGAAGGTCATGGTTCCTGCCGAATGGGCGCCGCACCGCGCCATGTGGCTGGGGTTCCCCAGCCATGCGGAGCTGTGGGAGGACGACCTGCCCGCGGCGCAGCAGGAGGTGGCGGCGCTGGCCCGCGCCCTGGCCGGCCCTGGCGGCGAGCGGGTGCGGCTGCTGACCGGCTCGCCCGAGGGCGAGGCCGACGCCCGCCGGCTGCTCGGCGAGGTCGCCGGCGTCGAGATCGTCCCCGGCGCGTTCGGCGACATCTGGCTGCGCGACACCGGCCCGATCTTCGCGCGCGGCGACGCGGGGCTGCAGGCCCTGGGCTTCCGCTTCAACGGCTGGGGCGGCAAGTACCAGCTGGCGCACGACGACACCGTCGCCGGTCAGATCGCCGAGGCTTCCGGCGTCCCGCTGGCGCGCCACGACTTCATCCTCGAGGGCGGCGCGGTGGAGCACGACGGCGCGGGCACGGTGCTGACCACCGGCCAGTGCGTGCTGAACCCGAACCGCAACCCCGGCTGGGACCAGGCCGCCGCGGAAGCCGCCTTCGCCGAGAGCCTCGGCGCGAAAAA
>Ga0105248_10008341_pt1 | contig 11381 bp, 11 predicted proteins | sample KBSS34metaG_FD_81524 | JGI IMG/M metagenome (GOLD analysis project Ga0105248, IMG submission 81524) | Switchgrass rhizosphere microbial communities from Kellogg Biological Station, Michigan, USA - KBS S3-4 metaG | ecosystem: Host-associated > Plants > Roots > Rhizosphere > Soil | place...
ACTCCCGACGCGCTGTTCGTCGTCGCACCCGCGGGGTAGAACTTGGCGGCGCTCCAGACCTTTTCCTCGAATCCACGCGCCACCTCGTCGGGCTCGACATTGTCCGTGAGATAGCAGGTCATTAAGGGCGTGAAGCCAGGATCGGTCACTTCCATGATCCGCTTCCGGTAGTCACGCGCGGCCTCGACCGTCGTGATCGGCGGCACCAGGTTGGGCATGACGATCGCCCGTGCGAATTGGCGCGCGGTGTACGGGGCGACGCGCGCCAGCATCTCGCCGTCGCGAAGGTGCACGTGCCAGTCGTCCGGCCGGCGGATGGTCAGAGTTTGCGAAGCCACGTGGCGCTCCCTAACTGATGGTCATGGCTGCTACCACCCTGACGGACCGGGCCCTGGTTCGCCTTTCGGGCGAGGATGTTCGAGGATTCCTTCAGGGTCTCGTCACCAACGATGTCGCTGGAGCGCTGCCGGTCTGGGCTGCGCTTCTCGGTCCCCAGGGCAAGTGCCTGTTCGACTTCATCGTCTGGGCTGATGACGATGACCTTTTGCTGGATTGCGAAGCCGACGCGGCGGACGATCTGATCAAGCGTCTCGCGATTTACCGGCTGCGGCGCCCGATCCGGATCGAGCGCGATCCTTCACTGGCCGTCCACTGGTCAGTCGATGGCGAGGGTACTCCCGACCCGCGCTTATCCCAACTCGGAGCCCGCTGGCTCGGGACGCCCAGCGAACCCGTGACCGGCTGGCTCGAGCATCGCCTTCGCCTCGGCGTTTGCGAGGGGCGTGCCGAGCTGGGCGACATCCTGTGGCTCGAATGCAATTCCGCCGAGCTGAACGGCGTCAGCTTCAGCAAGGGTTGTTTCGTTGGCCAGGAGAACACCGCACGGATGAACTGGCGGCAGAAGGTCAACCGGCGGCTGGTCGTCGTTGAGACCAGCACTCCAGGCCCACGGACTCGCGTCCATTATCCCGAGCTCGGCCTCGCCGCAGAGCATCGCCGGGTTGACGACCTCAAAGACGCGATCGTGCCCGATTGGCTCGAAGCGGCGTTCGCTCAGGCGAGCACGGCGTAGGCGCGGACGGGGAATGTCCCCATTCCCCGCACCTTGGGCGGCACCGCGGAGAAACGGAATCCTTCGTCGGGCAGGCTGCCGAGTGCAGTCATATGCTCGCAGATCGGAATGGTCGCCGCGAGCAGCTTCGTGTGAACGGGGCGCGCCCGCACGCGCGTATCGTCGATATTGTTACTGTCGATACCGACCAACGCCGCGCCGTTGACCGCAAGCCAGTCTGCAGCCTCGCTCGTCAGAAATGAATGGCCTTCGCCGTAGCGGTCGGTGCGCCAGTGCCGGTCCCAGCCGGTGTGGACCAGAACCGCCTTGCCGCGAACGTCGAGGCCTTCGAAATGGGTGGCGTCTATTGCGATCCCGTCTTCCCATGGACGTCGAACGACGATTCCCGGCAGGTTCGCGAGGGACGCCAGGTCGAGGTCGGCGAGGTCGATCCCGTCGGCGTAGCGATGAAAGGGCGAATCCAGGTAGGTGCCGGTATTGGCGACCATGTCGATCCGACCGATCTGAAACGTCGAACCATCGTCGTAGTTTGCCGCCGAGTCTTCGCGTGTCCAGAAATCGCAGATGTGCGGTCCCGGCAGCCCGGGATAGGTCGTCATGCCATGTTCGATCACATGGCTGAGGTCGACGATCCTCTTTTCTTCAATATCCGCCATGATGCGACCGCTCCGATGAGCAGCCATAGCACGTTGAGCGAGGCGGACGGCAAGGCGCCGTGCCACCAGCCGTTGATCACGAAGCCGGCCGCGCCGACGACGTTCATGCCCTGGTAGACCAGCGACTGGCCCGTTAGCCTGCCGGCCGACAGCAGCAAATAGGCAAACAGGATGAGCGCCGCGCCGGCCCAGCCGGCGACTTCGACCGCGATCTGGATCGGCGTCACGCCGCCGCCAGCCTCCGAAGGACGTAATGCAGGATGCCGCCGGCCCGGAAATATTCGAGCTCGTTGTAGGTATCGATTCGGCAGCGGGCAGTGAAGCTGAACTCCTCGCCGCTGTCTCGGGTCACCTTCACCTCGACATCCTGCCGGGGCTTCAGGTCGGCAATGCCCGTGATGGTGTATTTCTCGGCGCCGGTCAGGCCGAGCTTCTCCGCATTCTCGCCCTCTCTGAACTGCAGCGGAAGGACTCCCATGCCCACGAGGTTCGACCGGTGGATCCGCTCAAAGCTCTCGGCGATCACCGCTCGGACGCCCAGCAGGACCGTTCCCTTGGCTGCCCAGTCGCGCGAACTGCCCGTGCCATATTCCTTGCCGGCGATGACGACGAGCGGGCGCCCGTCCTGCTTGTAGAGCATCGCTGCGTCGTAAATCGGCATCGTCTCATTGGTCGGTGCGTAGCGCGTAAAGCCGCCCTCGACATTTTCCAGCATGCGGTTGCGGATGCGAATGTTGGCGAAGGTTCCCCGCATCATCACTTCGTGGTTTCCGCGACGCGAGCCATAGCTGTTGAACTCGCCGCGGCTGACCCCATGCTCGAGCAGGTATCGACCCGCAGGGCTGTCGGGCTTGATCGCTCCGGCTGGTGAGATGTGGTCCGTGGTGATCGAATCGCCGAAGATCGCCAATGGCCGCGCGCGATCGATGTCGGTGAGGGGCGTCGCCTCCATCGACATGCCGACGAAGTAGGGCGGGTTCTGGATGTAGGTCGACAACGATGGCCAGCTGTAGGTGTCGCCGCCGGTAACATCGATCTTCCGCCAGCGCTCGTCGCCCTGATAGACGTCGGCATAGCGACGGCGGAACATCTCCGAATGGACGTGCGCGTCGATCAGTGTGCGAATCTCTTCGTTCGTCGGCCAGATGTCCTTGAGGTAAACCGGCTCGCCATTGGCCGCAGAGCCGATCGGCTCGTTCACCATATCCGACCTGACAGTGCCCTTCAGCGCATAGGCGACGACCAGCGGCGGTGAAGCCAGGTAATTCGCGCGGCAGTCGGGCGACACCCGTCCCTCAAAGTTGCGGTTGCCGGAAAGGACGCTGACCGCGACCAGGTCATTGTCGTTGATCGCCTTGCTGATCGGCTCGGGAAGCGGCCCGGAATTGCCGATACAAGTCGTGCAACCGTAGCCGACGAGGTCGAAGCCGAGAGCGTTGAGATCTTCAGTCAGCCCGCTTTCGTTCAGGTAATCGCTGACGACCTGGCTTCCGGGGGCAAGACTGGTCTTCACCCATGGTTTGCTGGTGAGGCCCTTTTCGCGTGCCTTTCGGGCGACAAGGCCAGCCGCGATCAGCACGGATGGATTGGAGGTGTTGGTGCAGCTGGTGATCGCCGCGATCGCGACATCGCCATTGCCGAAGTCGAAGCTCTCGCCCTCGACGGAAACGCGCGGGTCCTTCGCCTTCTTGTAGGTGCTGTCGAGCTCCGCGTTGAACTGGTCGTCGACGTCACTCAGCAGAACGCGGTCCTGCGGCCTCTTGGGGCCCGCGAGCGAGGGCTCGATCGTGGCCATGTCGAGCTCGAGCGTGTCGGTGAAAAGAGGCTCGGGCGACGAGGCGTCGCGCCACAGCCCCTGCGCTTGCGCATAGGCGCGAACCAGGGCGATCTGATCGTCCTCGCGGCCCGTCAGCCTCATATAGTCGATCGTGCGTTCATCGACCGGGAAGAAGCCGCAGGTGGCTCCATATTCGGGCGCCATGTTGGCGATCGTCGCGCGATCGGCGAGCGGAAGGTTGTCGAGGCCGGGTCCAAAGAATTCGACGAAGCGGCCGACAACGCCCTTCTGCCGAAGCATCTGAGTGACGGTCAGCACGAGGTCGGTCGCGGTAATGCCCTCGCGAAGTTCGCCCGAGAGGCGGAAACCGACTACCTCGGGGATCAGCATGCTGACCGGCTGGCCGAGCATCGCCGCTTCGGCCTCGATTCCGCCGACGCCCCAGCCCAGCACACCGAGTCCGTTGACCATGGTCGTGTGGCTGTCGGTGCCGACCAGCGTGTCCGGGTAGGCGACGACCTGCCCGGTCTGGTCCTCGCCGGTCCAGACGACCTGCGAGATATGTTCGAGGTTCACCTGGTGGCAGATTCCGGTTCCGGGAGGCACGACCTGGAAATCGTCGAACGCCTGGCTGCCCCACTTCAGGAATTCGTAGCGTTCGCCATTCCGCTCATACTCGAACTCGACGTTCTTCCCGAAAGCGCGCGGACTGCCGAACTCATCGACCATGACGCTGTGATCGATCACGAGGTGCACCGGGACCAGGGGATTGATCTTCTGTGCATCGCCGCCGAGCTGAAGCATTGCGTCGCGCATCGCAGCGAGGTCGACCACTGCCGGGACGCCCGTGAAGTCCTGCATCAGCACCCGTGCCGGCCTGTATTGGATCTCGCGGTTGATCCGCCGTTCCTTGAGCCAGTCCGCCATTGCCTGGAGGTCGTCGCGGGTAACGGTTTCGCCGTCCTCGAAACGCAATAGGTTCTCCAGCAGCACCTTCATCGAGAAGGGCAGGCGCGACACATCGCCGAGCGTCTCGGACGCCTTCCTCAGCGAGTAATAAGCGTAGTTTTTCCCTTCGACTTCGAGAGTCGAGCGGGTGTGGAGGCTGTCCTGGCCGGTGGGGATCATCGCTGTCCTTCGAATCTTCGTAAGAAACGGCTTCAAATGCGCGCGCTTCATGGGGGCGAGCGGGGCCTTAGCAACCTGCTCCAAACCCCGCAAACCGTTAGCCCACAGGCGAATTCTTGCGGTAGGATGAACAGACATCGCGCCAGACGGCGTGTCGCGACCCTCGCAATCATCTCGCACACGCAATAAATCCTAGGGACAAGAAGCAGGAAAGCGGGCCAAAACGTGACCCACGACACTGAATATTTCCGCCGCAGGGCTGCCGAAGCGCGTGCCGCCGCCCATTCGAAGGACGAACCTGAGCGGGTCGAAATCGCTGGCGAGCTGGCGCTTGCCTACGCTGCTCTCGCCAGGCGCCGCGCCAAAGAAGCATCCGAGGCCGAGGATCGCTCCGCCATTCCGCTCGAACAAAACGCCTGAGCTAAATCCAGCCGCGGCGCTTCAAATACAGGATCGGAAGAACGGCGCTCGCCACGATAAGCACCAGCGACGCTGGATAGCCGTAATACCAATCAAGCTCCGGCATGTGATGGAAATTCATGCCGAAGATGCCCGCGATAAGTGTCGGCGGAAGGAACACAAGCGCCGCCCAGGAAAACAGCTTCATCGCGGCGTTCTGCTCGATACTGATCAAGCCGAGCGAGGCATCGAGCAGGAATTGCATATTGTCCGACATGAAGCTCGCATGCTCGCTGAGCGAGGTCGCATCGTTGCTCATGCTGACGATATGATGCCGGGTCTCCTTATGCGCAGTGTCGTGGGCCCAATTTGACCCCGAGAGAAAGCTCAGCATGCGGATGGTGCTAACCGCGGAGTAGCGCATCTTCGTCAGCAAGTTCTGCGCCCGGCCAATTCGCGTCAGAAGCGCAGTGAGGCGTGCCGCGGGAATCCGACGGTCGTCCATCTGCCGCTGGAAGATGTGCGCGGAGATCTTCTCGATCTCGCTGATCTGGCTCTCGATCTCATCCGCCAGGCGATCGATGATCGCGTCGAGCATCCGAACGAGGACCGTGCCCGCGTCGCGCGCGAGCTCTGGCTCGCGGCGCACATGGTCCTCGAACGCCCTGATCGGCTTCGGCTTTGCATAGCGGACGGTGACTAGGCGGTTGTCGGCGAGAACGAAGCTGATCGGTGTCGTCGTTGGCGTACCGTCGACGACGCCGCAGAGCACGCTCACGGTCATATAGAGGGCGCCATTTCGCTCGAAGAGCCGGCTGGAGGGTTCGATTTCGGCCATCTCGGCCTCGGTCGGAACATTGACGTGGATGCAGCGCTCGACGAGCGCTTCCTCTTCCTTCGTCGGCTCTTCCAGATCAATCCAGGTCGCGTCGTCGGGAATCTTTTCGACCGGAGCTTCGACGATACTTCCATCGCAACCGGGACCATAGGCGCGCAGCATGAAGGCGTGTGTCGTCTGAACTGCGGGTGTTTGCAAGGCGCTCAGCTCTGCTAAGCCTTTGTCCCAATGTCCCGCCGCGCCTGGCTTCTCGCCCTACTCATCGTCGCGGCTGCTGCTGCGATCCTCCTGGTGATGGGTCGAAATCCCATCTGTACCTGCGGAAGCATCGACCTGTGGGTCGGCACTCGAGACAGTCCCAAGACCAGCCAGATGTTGGCAGACTGGTACAGCCTCAGCCACATCGTTCACGGGCTGCTCTTTTACGCGGCGCTATGGCTCGTTGCGCGTCGATGGCCTGTCGAGTGGAGATTCCTCACGGCATTGCTCATCGAAGCGACCTGGGAGGTCATTGAGAACACGCCGCTCGTCATCGATCGATATCGGGCGACCACTGCGGCGCTCGGCTATACGGGCGATAGCGTCATCAACTCGTTGTCCGACATTGCCATGATGGCGCTGGGGTTCCTGGCCGCTCGCAAATTGTCGGTTCGCTGGGCTATCATCCTGCTGCTCGCGCTGGAGATCGTCCCGCTGTTTACCATTCGCGATAACCTGACGCTCAACGTCTGGGCGTTAATCAGTCCGAACAAGGCACTGCAGGCGTGGCAGGCCGGAAGCTGAGGCACCCATTGGCATGCCTGTGTGTTGTGTTAACGGCCCGCCGAGGAGAATTTCTTGAAACCTGCAGTCCTATGCGCGGCCGTCCTTGCCGTCGGATCGCCAAGCGTCGCGAACGCCGGCGAACTGTTCGCGGGCGTTCATGTGCACGACGTCAGGACACCGCTCGACGAATCGGGCATCGAAAGCGGATTTGACCTGTCGCTGGGGTATCGCGGCGGGACCATCGGCCATCTTTGGAAGGGAGCGCTGCAGCCCTATGTCTTCGGCGCCATCAATACGGCGGGAAACACCGACTATGCGGCTGCCGGCCTGTCGGCCCGCTTTCCGCTGGGCCATCAATGGTATTTCCGTCCCGGTCTCGGCATTGCCATCCATGACGGTTCGGCGGGCAAGTTTTACCGCACCGACAAGATCGCATTCGGAAGCCGGGTCCTGTTCGAGCCTGAAATCGCTGTCGGCGTGCAGGTCAGCCAGCGCTTCAGTGTTGAAGCGAGCTGGGTGCACATGAGCCATGGGCAGCTTGCCGGAAAGGAAAATCCCGGGATCGACAATCTGGGAGTTCGGTTGAACCTCGGCCTTTAAGCAACGGCTTATCGCCCGATCATCCTCTCCGGCTTGACCACCCGGTCGAACGTCTCTTCGTCGACCAGACCGAGCTCGAGACCCGCTTCCTTGAGGGTCAACCCCTTCTTGTGGGCGTGTTTCGCGATCGTCGCCGCATTGTCGTAGCCGATTTCCGGCGCAAGTGCGGTAACGAGCATGAGCGAGCGGTTCATAAGCTCGGCAATGCGTTTCTCGTCGGGCTCCGTCCCATCGAGCATGCGCTCGGTGAAGCTCTGCATTCCGACCGACAACAGGTTGATCGAACGGACGACGTTGGCGCCGATCAGCGGCTTGAAGACATTCAGCTCCATATGCCCCTGCATGCCGCCGATCGTCACCGCGACATGGTTTCCCGCCACCTGGGCCGCGACCATCGTCAGCATTTCCGCCTGGGTCGGATTGACCTTACCCGGCATGATCGAGCTGCCCGGCTCATTCTCCGGAAGCTTCAGTTCGCCAAGTCCGCAGCGCGGTCCCGATCCGAGCAGGCGGATGTCGTTGGCGATCTTCGTTAGAGCGGTCGCGATGACATTGAGCACTCCAGACAGCTCAACCAGCGTGTCGTGAGCGGCGAGTTCGGCAAACTTGTTGGGTGCTGAAGTGAAGGGAAGCTGGGTGAGGCTTGCCACCTCCTTGGCGAATTCCTCCGCAAAACCCTCGGGCGCGTTCAAGCCGGTGCCGACCGCCGTCCCGCCCTGCGCAAGGCGGAACAGCCTCGGAAGGACGGCTTCTACCCGCTCGATGCAGTCGGCCACCTGCGCTGCATAGCCAGAGAATTCCTGGCCCAGGGTGAGCGGAGTTGCATCCTGAAGATGCGTCCGTCCGATCTTGACGATGCCGTCCCAACGGCTGGCCTGGTCCGCCAGGCGCGCGAGCATGGTCTGGAGGGCAGGAATCAACCTCGAGCAAACAGCACGGGCCGCCGCGATGTGCATCGCGGTCGGAAAGCTGTCGTTTGACGACTGGCTCTTGTTTACATGGTCGTTGGGATGGACCGGATCCTTGCCGCCTCTTTTCCCCGTAAGGATTTCATTGGCGCGGCCCGCAATCACTTCATTGGCGTTCATGTTCGACTGCGTGCCCGAGCCGGTCTGCCAGATGACCAGCGGGAATTGGTTGTCGAGGTCGCCGCGAGCGACTTCGGCGGCAGCCTGCTGAATGACCTCCGCGATCTTCGGGTCGAGGCCACCGATCCGGGCATTCACGCGTGCCGCAGCTTGCTTGATGAATCCCAGGCCATGGACGATCTCGAGCGGCATTTGCTCGCGAGGCCCAAAGGGGAAATTGCCGATCGAGCGCTCGGTCTGCGCTCCCCAATAGGTATCGGCGGGAACCTGGATCGGCCCGAAGCTGTCAGTTTCGGTGCGCGTGGCGGTGCTGGGCATGGAATCCTCTTTCGTCATGCTGAACTTGATTCAGCATCCATTTCATTGCCGGGCGCACTGCTCGAAAATGGGCCCTGAAACAAGGGACGCGGCCCCGCCCGGGGAGTATCGGACAAGCGCTGCTCAGGGCGAGCTGAGCGATGTGCTCGCCTGTCCCCCAGACAGGCTGCGCGCATCACTTCTTGCGCGTGAAGTCCACGTTCACGACGTTGGACCCGTCTTCCTTTGTCTCGCCTGCAGCGCCTTCAGGCGGGTCATTCTCCGCTTCCCCATGCTCGTCGGCCGGCATTTCCAAAGCATTGGCCTGGAAGGTGAGCGCGAACTCGACGGCGGGGTCGTGGAACTGGGTGACGGCCGCAAAGGGAACGTGGAGGGTCGCCGGAACTCCGCCGAATGAAAGCCCTACCGTGAAATTATCCTCTTCGACCTTAAGGTCCCAGAAGCGATGCTGGATCACGATCGTCATCTCGTCCGGGAATCGCTCGAGCAAATGCCTCGGGATCGACACCCCCGGCATCCGGGTCTTGAAGGTGATGTAGAAATGATGATCGCCGGGCAGGGCGCCCGATTGCTCGATTTCCCCGAGAACACGGCCGACGACGGCGCGCAGTGCGTCCTGCACGATCTCATCGTACGGGATCAGGCTTTCGGGAGTCTCGTCGGTCATGGCTTTGTGGTAGCGGGCGAGCGAGCACCGTCAAGCGGAGTCAGCAATGCCGATCGATGCGACCCAACCTTATGATCAGAATAACATCTTTGCTCGCATCCTGCGTGGCGAAATCCCCTGCAAGAAGGCTTACGAGAACGATCACGTGCTCGTATTCCACGACATTAACCCGCTCGCTCCGACCCATCTCCTGGTTATCCCAAAGGGTCCGTACGTCTCCTGGGACGATTTTTCGGCCAATGCTTCCGATGAGGAGATCGCGGCCTTTGTGCGCGCGGTTGGCAAAATCGCCCGAGATGAGGGACTCGTCGAAAACGGCTATCGGCTGCTCGCCAATGCCGGATTGAATTCAGGCCAGGAGGTGCCGCATCTGCATGTCCATGTCTTCGGCGGACGACCCCTTGGCCCCATGCTCTTGAGATAGACGTTAAGCCTCTCGACAGGACGGCATGTCGAAAGAGGGATTGCCCTGACGTCCCCAGCCGTTAGGGTCGCTGCCGAAAGAGAATCCGATAGGGGAGATTGATGGCGACGACAGCACCGCGGCAGGGACTCCTGCTTGGGCGAGTAAAGCCGCTAGATGCCATTTTGGCGACCGCCGAGAAGAAGGGGCTGCATCGTTCGCTCGGTGCATTCCAGCTGACCTTGCTCGGGATTGGCGCCGTCATCGGTACCGGAATTTTCGTGCTAACGGCGGAGGCGGCTCAAAAAGCCGGCCCCGCGATGATGCTCAGCTTCGTCATTGCGGGCGTCGTGTGCGCGGTTGCTGCGCTCTGCTATTCCGAGCTCGCCTCGATGGTTCCCGTCGCCGGGTCGGCTTACACCTACACTTATGCGGTGATGGGCGAGCTGTTCGCCTGGATGGTCGGCTGGGCCCTCATCCTCGAATATGCGATCGGTGCTAGTGCGGTCGCCGTCGGCTGGTCGGGATATTTCGTCGGCCTGATGAAGAGCTGGGGCGTCATTATTCCTCCAGCGCTTGCGGCGGGTCCTTTCGGCGGCGGCGTGTTCAACCTCCCGGCTGCGGTAATCGCCGGACTGGTCACGATCCTCCTGATCGTCGGCACCAAGGAAAGCGCGCGCGTCAATGCCGTTCTCGTGCTCGTCAAGATTGCCGCGCTGACCATCTTCTGCTTCTTGACCCTCCCGGTCATGAAGGGCGAACACTTCAGCCCGTTCATTCCGAACGGCTGGGGCACCTACGGTGTAGTCGGTGCGGCGGCCTCCATCTTCTTTGCCTATGTTGGCTTCGACGCAGTCTCCACTGCCGCGGAAGAAACGAAGAATCCGCAGCGCAACGTGCCGATCGGCTTGATCGGATCGCTGGGGATTTGCACCATTTTCTACCTGGTTGTTGCCGCGGGCGCGATCGGGGCGATCGGTGCACAACCCGTGCGTGATGCGCTCGGCCACCCATTTCCGCCGGGCAGCATCGAACTCACCAATCAGTGCAATGCAATCGTCGCAGGTGGCGTAACTCAGCCTTTGGTTTGCTCGCGGGAAGCGCTGGCTCACGTGCTCCGCACCGTAGGCTACCAGCGCGTTGGCGATCTGATCGGAGTTGCCGCCTTCATCGCGCTGCCGTCGGTCGTTCTCATGATGATGTTCGGCCAGACGCGCATCTTCTTCGTCATGGCGCGTGACGGCCTTCTTCCCGACAAGCTCGCTTCGGTGCATCCGCGGTTCAAGACGCCGCACGTGGTGACGGCCGTTACCGGCGTTGGCGTGATGCTCGCCGCGGCGTTTCTGCCGGTCGGAAAGCTTGCCGACTATTCGAACTCGGGCACGCTGTTTGCGTTCGCGATGGTTGCGGTCTCGGTTCTGGTCCTGCGTCGCACCGATCCGGGGCGCAAGCGTCCGTTCCGCACGCCGGCAGTAGGGGTAATTGCGCCAATCGCGATTTTGGGATGTATCGCGCTCTACGTAATGCTGCCGCCGCTCGCGATTGCCGTGTTGCCAGTATGGGGCGCGGTCGGATTGCTGCTCTATTTCAGCTATTCGCGCCGCCGCAGCCACGTTGGCCGGGGCATCATCGATGTGCCGGAACTGGCGCCGGAAGCGCCGGGCCTGAGC
>Ga0105248_10008342_pt1 | contig 11380 bp, 11 predicted proteins | sample KBSS34metaG_FD_81524 | JGI IMG/M metagenome (GOLD analysis project Ga0105248, IMG submission 81524) | Switchgrass rhizosphere microbial communities from Kellogg Biological Station, Michigan, USA - KBS S3-4 metaG | ecosystem: Host-associated > Plants > Roots > Rhizosphere > Soil | place...
CGGCAGCGGTTTCGTCACGCTCTCGACCGTGCATTCGGCGAAAGGCCTCGAGTGGGACAACGTCTTTTTGATCTGGATGACTGACGGCTGGTTCCCGGCAAACCGCTTCCAGGACGAGTTTGACGACTTTGAAGAAGAGCGGCGGCTGCTTTACGTCGCAACCACGCGCGCAAAACGCGACTTGACCTTCGTTTATCCCGCGGTGAACGTTTACGCCGGCCCGGAAACAGACGGCACGCCGACTCTTTCGCGCTTCCTGGAACCGATTGCTCCTTCGGTTTTGCATCATGCGTCGCTGTCAGGCGGGGAATAAGGTAAACTGTTGCGCCTGTTCAAACTAAACGGATGACTCTCGGCACTGAATGGCTCATCGATGCAAGCGGCTGCGACCCAGAGGCGCTTGCCGATCTCGAAAGCCTGCGCGCAGTTTTCGATCGCGTCATAAACGATCTCGGCCTGAACGTCGTCGGCGAGATCGCGTGGGCCAAGTTTTCCCATCCGGGCGGCGTCAGCGGACTCGCCCTGCTCTCCGAATCACATCTTGCCTGTCACACGTATCCCGAGTCTGGCGCCGCTACTTTCAATCTCTACTGCTGCCGCGACCGCGCGAGCTGGCCGTGGGAACTCAGGTTGAAAGAGATGCTCGGCGCGACGAAAGTTCACGTGCGGATGTTTGAACGCATGGTCCACGAATCCACGCCTGCACTCGAAGGAGCTGGAGCCGCGAGATGAGTGTGCTCGTCGCGAATTGCCCCTCCTGCGGGGGACCGGTCGAGTTCAAGAGCGGACAATCAATCGTCGTTATTTGCAGCTACTGCCGTTCGGCGGTCGCCCGCACCGATCGCGGCTTGAACGATCTCGGCAAGGTCGCGGAGCTCGTCGAAACCGGATCGCCGCTCGACGTCGGCCTGCGCGGCAAGTGGAAAGATCAACCGTTTGAACTGACTGGACGCGCGCAGCTCGGTCACGAGATGGGCGGCCAATGGGACGAGTGGTACGCGACGTTTTCCAACGGCTGGCTCGGCTGGCTCGCCGAAGCGCAGGGTCGTTTCTACCTGACTTTTCAGTATCAGATTCCCGAAGGCGTCGCGGTCCCGACGTTCGATCAACTGCAACTGGGCCAACCGGTCAACGGCCTTCCGTGGCCTTCGCCGCTGATCGTCGCGGAGACCGGACGCGCCACCGCGCTCGGCGCAAAAGGCGAGATTCCTTACCTGCTCACGCCCGGTGAGACTTACTACTACGCCGATCTCTCAGGCACGAATCGTTCGTTCGGCACGCTCGATTACAACCAGACGCCGCCGCTCGTCTTTCTCGGACAGGAAGTCACGCTCGCCGAAATCGGGATCACCACGACGCGCGCACCGGAGCGTGAAGAACACCGGGTTGGCGCGGCCGCCCTCAGTTGTCCACATTGCGCCGGTCCGCTCGAACTCCGCGCGCCCGACAAAACCGAGCGAGTCACGTGTCCAAACTGCAATTCACTTCTCGACGTTAACCAGGGCCGGCTCGAGTATTTGAAAACGCTCGAGCCGCCATCGTTTCAACCGCTGATTCCGATCGGCACGTCTGGCGAAGTGCCGGAAGGAAAGATGACCGTCATCGGCGCGATGCAACGCAGCGTCACGATCGAGGGCGTTCAATATTTCTGGAGCGAGTATCTGCTCTATCAGCCGCAGATCGGATTTCGCTGGCTGGTCCAGAGTGACAATCACTGGAATTACGTGCGCGCAGTGCCGCCGGGTGAAGTCGAGGAGTCGGCGAAATTCGCGCATTACAGCGGCAAGAACTACAAGATTTTTCAGGACGCGCAGGCGCGGGTCGAGTCCGTGCTCGGCGAGTTTTACTGGAAGGTCGAAGCGGGCGAGCAGGTGCGCGGCATCGATTACGTCGCGCCGCCGTACATGCTTTCGAAAGAAGTCTCGACGATTTACATTTCCGATCCCGAAGATCCCGAGAAGCAGCGACGCGCCGCGGGCGAGATCAACTGGTCACTCGGAACCTACGTCACCGTGCCGCAGATCGAGAAAGCGTTTTCGGTCAGCGGCCTGCCACGCCCTTCAAACGTCGCGCCGAATCAGCCTTACAAACACTGGTGGGTTTACAAGTACTGGATCGCTTTCATCGTTCTCCTGCTGCTCGTCGGATTCGTGACGCTCGTGATCTCCGGTTCGACTAAAGAAGTGTTTTCCCAAACGATAACGCTGCCGCCGCTGCCGAATGCGGACGGCACGCAGGTCCTGTTCAGCCAGCCTTTTGAGCTCGCCGGGCGGCGCAACATCAGGATCGTCGGCGAGTCGCCGGTGCAGAACACGTGGGTCTATCTCGAAGGTGATTTGATCAACGACGAAACGGGCGTGGTCCAATCGTTTCCAATCGACATCTCTTACTACCAGGGTGTCGAAGACGGCGAGTCGTGGAGCGAAGGCGGGCAAAGTGATTCGGCCTACACGTCGGCGATGCCGGCGGGAAGATACGTGCTGCGAGTCGAAGGCCAATGGGAACGCTGGCAACAGCCCGCCACGATCGCGATCAGGATCGAACAGAACGTGACGCACGGTTTCAACCTGCTGATCGCGCTGATCGTCCTTTCGATCGGCCCGATCCTGATGGGCATTTACCACATCAGTTTCGAACGCCGGCGCTGGTCCGAGAGTATGTTTACCGTAACCGGCTCGGACGACGATGATGATTAACTCGAGAGAAACAAGATGCTGAAAACACTCTACACAATCTTTGGCGTCGGCGTGGTGACGCTCTACACCGCGGCGGCGATGCTGGGTTGGGAGATCGGTAGCGGCTCGCGCCGGCAACTGCCGCCCGACGCGCGGCAGAACGGTTATCGCTCGTTCCACTTCTGGCATTACGGTTTGCACGGAGGAAAATGATGCTGATCAATTCAATCGCCGGATTGATAGTTCCTATGGAAACGATCTTGCCGGTGCTCGTAACGACGCTGGTTTTCGTTATTCTCGGCCTGATTATCTTCGCGCTGGCTTTTCTCGTGATCGCGAAAGCGACGCCGTTCTCGGTGCGGAAAGAGATCGAAGAGGATCAAAACGTCGCGCTCGCGATCGTGATCGCTTCCGTGATCCTCGGCAGCGCGCTGATCATCGCGGCGGCGGTTCACGGCTGAGTCCGCGTTCACGAATGTTTTTGCAAGCGACATGAAACGCCCGCCGCTACTCTTTCTCAACGTTCTCATTGTCGCGACCTGCGGTCTGATTTATGAACTCCTCGCGGGCACTCTCGCGAGTTATGTCCTCGGCGACTCAGTCACCCAGTTCTCGCTGATCATCGGCATCTATCTCTTCGCCATGGGCGTCGGCTCGTGGCTCTCGCGCTTCATCGAAAAAGGACTCGCGCGACGTTTCGTCGACATCGAGCTGGCAGTCGCAGTTCTCGGCGGTTTCTCGGCGCCCCTCCTGTTTCTCACGTTCGCGCGCGTGAGTTACTTCTACGCCGTGCTCTATTTCGTGGTGTTTGCGATCGGCGTGTTTGTCGGACTCGAGATCCCGCTGTTGCTGCGCATTTTGAAAGATCAGGTCGAGTTCAAAGAGCTCGTCTCGCGCGTGCTCGCGTTTGACTACGTCGGCGCTCTCCTCGCCTCGATTCTTTTTCCGATACTCTTCGTGCCCCGACTCGGACTCGTGCGCACGTCTTTGATCTTTGGAATGCTGAACGCCGCCGTCGCGTTGTGGGGCACGTGGTTGTTGCGGCCGCTGATCAAAGGCAGCATCACGGGACTGCGCGTGCGTTCCCTCGTCGTGATGGCGTTGTTGCTGGTCGCGCTCGTCAAGGCAAATACGCTGACGTCACTGGCGGAAGACGAGATGTTTGCCGACGAGATCGTCTACACGAAAAACACGCCTTACCAGCGCATCGTGATCACGCGCGGCCGCGCGGGTTTTCAGTTGTTTCTCAACGGCAACTTGCAGTTCAGCTCGACCGACGAGTATCGCTATCACGAAGCCCTGGTGCATCCGGCGATGCTGCTCGCGAATAATCCGAAGCGTGTGCTCGTGCTCGGCGGCGGCGATGGACTCGCAGTGCGCGAGATACTGAAGTATCCATCGGTGCAGCACATCACGCTCGTGGATCTCGACCCGGATATGACGCAGCTGTCGAGTCGTTTTCCGTTGCTGGCGGAGTTGAACAAGCGGGCGTTTGACGATCCGCGGGTGCGCGTGATCAATGAGGACGCGTTTATATGGGTCGAGCGCGGTGGTGACGAACCGTTCGATGCGGCGATCGTTGACTTTCCGGATCCGAACACGTTTTCGCTCGGCAAGCTTTACACGACGCGTTTCTATCGTCTGCTGCGAAGCCGCTTGAGGCCCGAGGCGGCGATCAGCGTGCAGTCGACGTCGCCGATGTTCGCGCGCAATTCCTACTGGTGCATCATTCGCACGCTCGAAGCCGCGGGGCTGACGGTGAAACCGTATTACACGGCGGTGCCGAGTTTTGGACTCTGGGGATTCGCGCTCGCACGCTCGACGCCGTTCGAGATTCCCACGAAACCACCTGATGGCTTGCGCTTTCTCGACGAGCAGACGCTCGCGTCGATGTTTCAGCTCTCAAAAGACATTGAGCCCGTGCCGGTGGAGATCAATCGCTTGGACAATCAGGCTTTGGTTCGATATTACGAAGGTGAGTGGAAACGTTTCGAGTGACAAGATTGGTTTTTCAGTTATCGCGATGTGAATGGCAACGTCTTGAGTGATCTTACCCGCCGACAAATTCTCGCGGCTTTTCTCGGCCTTCCGGTCGCGCTCGCTGCGTGCAGACGCTCCGACACTCCGCCGTTGCCCGCGGGCGAAATCGTCGGCGCGTCGGACGTTTTTGGTCATCAAGTCCGTGATGGTCTGCGGCTCGAAGTGCCGCAGGATGCGTGGACCGACATCCCGGTCGTCATCGTGGGTGGCGGCGTCGCCGGTCTCACGGCCGCATGGCACCTGCAAAGATCCGGTTTTCAAGATTTCGTTTTAATTGAGCTCGAAAAGGCTCCCGGCGGCACGTCTCGTTCAGGCTCGAACAGCCAGGTCTCTTTTCCGTGGGGCGCGCACTACATCCCGGCGCCGATGAAAGACAACACCGCGCTGATCTCACTACTCGACGAGATGGCCGTGATCGAGGGAAAAGATCCCGAAGGCGAGCCCATCGTCGCCGAGCAATTTCTCTGTCGCGATCCCGAGGAACGGATTTTCTACAAAGGCCGGTGGTACGAGGGACTCTACCTCCACGCGGGCGCCGGCGCCGACGACGAACAGCAGTTACAGAAGTTCAACGACGAGATCAATCGCTGGGTTTCGTGGCGTGACGCAAAAGGCCGGCGCGCGTTTACGTTGCCCGTCTCCGCGTGTTCAGACGATGCGGAAGTGACGGCCCTCGATCGCCTTTCGATGGGCGAGTGGATGAATCAGCGTTCCTTCACGAGTGCGCGGCTGCGTTGGTGGGTCAACTACGCGTGTCGCGACGACTACGGCATGACGTTGGACCAGACAAGCGCGTGGGCCGGACTGTTTTACTTCTGCGCCCGCGTGCTCAAGCCAAACGTGGAGTCGCAATCCCTGATTACGTGGCCTGAAGGCAACGGCCGGCTCGTTAACCACCTTCACCAGAGTATCCAGGCGCATGTTCAGCTCGACCGCGCCGCCGTCGATATAAATCCGTTTTCAGATCGGATCGAGATTTCTACCCTGGATCGTCTCGGGAAGAACCCGCGTGGCTTCAAAGCGCAACGTGTCATCTTCGCGGCGCCGCAGTTCATGGCTCGCTACGTGATCCGCCCCTATCGCGAAAATCCACCGCCACACATCGCTGAGTTTCAGTTCGGCTCGTGGATGGTCGCCAACCTCACGCTCAAAGATCGCCCAAAACTGAGTTCCCAGCGCGACTTCCCTCTCGCCTGGGACAACGTCCTCTACGAAAGCGAATCGCTCGGCTACGTCGTCGCGACACACCAACGCGGTATCGATCGCGGTCCAACCGTCTTCACTTATTACTACCCGCTTTGCGACGACAACCCGCGCGCGGCGCGCACGCGACTGCTGGAAACCGATTGGCGCGGCTGGGCCGACGTCGCCCTCACCGATCTCTCACGCGCGCACCCGGACATTCGCCATCTTGTCGAACGATTAGACGTGATGCGTTGGGGCCACGCGATGATCCGCCCGCGCACCGGATTTATGTGGAGCGGAGCGCGCCGTGAGGCCGCGAAACCGTTTCGCTCGATTCACTTTGCGCACTCAGAATTGAGCGGTGTGGCTTTGTTTGAAGAGGCTTTCGATCAGGGATTGCGCGCCGCGGACGAGGTGCTCCGTTCAATCCGTGTCTCGAGAGCGTGACGAATCACGCAAATCGCTTCTTCCAGCTCTTCTCCGATCAACTCTAATCGCGGCGGCCGCACGCGCGCCGATCCCATCCCGACTTCCTCTTGCACGAGCTTGATCAACTGCACGAACTTCGGCACCGTATCCATCCGCAGCAACGGCAGGAACCAGTAATACAACTCACGCGCTTTCTCATGCTGCGCGTTTAGCGCGTAATTGAATAGTTCGACTGATTCTTTCGGCAGCGCGTTGACGAGTCCTGCAACCCATCCGACCGCGCCGGCGGCAATCCCTTCCACGATCGCATCGTCGACACCCACCGAGATCGCGAGCCGATCGCACGTCAACTCCCTGATCCACGTAATGCGTCGCACGTCCGTGCTCGACTCTTTCACGGCGGCGAGGTTTTCGTGTTCGGCAGCAAGCTCGCGAATCTGCTCGGGAAGGAAGTCGGTGCCATAAGCGACCGGGTTGTTGTAAAGCATGCACGAGAGCTTCGTGGCGCGCAGCACGGCTTGGACGTGTGCTTTCATCTCGCGCCAATCGCTGCGATAGACGTAGGGCGGCAGGACCATCAAGCCCGAACAGCCTGTGTCTGCCGCACGCTGCGCGAGGCCCGCGGCTTCGGCTGTGCTCAACGATGCGATCGCGGCGACGACCGGCACACGATCGCCGACCGCGACGACGAGTGTGGACCAGAGCGCGAGTTTTTCGTCGAGCGCGAGGGTTGCGCTTTCGCCCAGTGAGCCCGGAGCGATGATCGCGGTGCAGCCCTGATCGATCAGCCAGCGCGCGTGTTTCGCCACGAAGTCGTGGTCGATCTTCAGGTCTTCGTCAAAAGCAGTGGTCGTCGCGGGCATCACGCCGCGCCAGTTCATTTGCATAGCATGCTCTCCACTCGAACAGGAAGGATTGGCGGCCGCACTGACTCGACTCGCCACCCGAACAGGAATTCTACAGCAGCGCCACAGACGCGGCCCTGGCATGGTCCCATGCCGCAGCGCGTTTGCAGCTTCGCGGCGCGCCACGAATCGTACGCTCGCAACCGCTCAAAACTAACATCCTCACACCGGCACACGATCGTCTCGCCTTTGACAAGATGTCTTAACTCCTCACGCAACGCGAACGTCTCGCTCAAAATTCGCGCAAATTTTCTCCCCCTCGCTCTCTCGCCAAACAGCTTCTCCGCTTCACTGCGCTTTCCCGCCGCTGCAAGTCCCGCGATCTCACCTTCGACGAGCGAAAGCTCGAGGCCGCCAATGCCCGTCGCTTCTCCGGCAGCGTACACCTGCGCGACACTCGTTTGCTGAAACTCATCAACGCTCACCGCGCCGTTCTCAATCTTGCAGCCGACTAACTCCGCCAACTCCAGATTCGGCACGAGGTGAAATCCACACGCGAGATAATCACACGCGACCTGCCAACGCTTTCTGCCTCGCTGCAACGTCACCGTCTCGAGTTTTTCAGCGCCCTGCGCGGCCACCGGCCAGCATCCGGTCAAATAACGAATCCCCTTCAACTTTCGCCGGAGCTCGCCGGCGGAGCGTCTCTTGGTTTTTTCATTTAACAAATGCAACCCGAATCTTGCTAATCGCGACGCGGGCGCCTGCTCGGCGATCAGCAACACGTTTGCGCCGCGCTCGCGCAAGTACGCAGCAACTGCCAGCAACAGTGGACCACTACCGGCGACGACGACCTTCTTTCCTTCGATTGGCAAACCGGTCTTGACGAGCGCCTGCAGGCCGCCGGCGCCGAGCACGTTCGGCAGCGTCCAACCGGGAAACGGCAAAAAGCGCTCACGCGCGCCGGTCGCGAGTATCAGGTTTTTGTAGTTTAGCTCGACCACGCCGGCAGCGGTTTCGGCCGACACTGCGCCGGGTTGCGCTTGTTGAAAGATCCTCGCGCCACGGATGAAACGGATGTTGACGGATCGGAGCCGCTCGAGCCAAATCTGCGCTTCGGTCGAAGCGGGTTTGGTTTCTTCGCCGCGCCAGATCTGCCCGCCGGCGTTTGGGTTGTCATCGACGACCGCAACACCCGCGCCCTCGCTTGCCGCGCGCCACGCGGCGGCGAGACCTGCCGGCCCAGCGCCGACCACCAGGACGTCGTGATCGACCGGCGCGCTACTCATCGGTGCGCACGTCCATTCCGTTTTCACAAATCGTTTGACAGCTACGTGCGTGAGCCACGCCGTCGATCGTCACGCGGCACTCAAAACAGATTCCCATCCCACACAGCGGCCCCCGCGCCTCACCCGTCACCGATCGTCTGAACGAACTGATGCCTGCTTTCATCACCGCTGCCGCGACCATACTGCCAGCGGGCATGGTAACGGGCACACCATTGACTCCAATCGTAACTTCCGCCATCTATTCGTCCGTCTTTTAATCGAGGGTTTTAAATTCCTTCCCCGCTAACTCACGCGAGCCGGCAGATACGGCTCGAGCGAGATCGCCGGCTCCCGCTTCACGATCTGGTCCACGAGCAATTTCGCCGTCCCCAGCGACGTCGTGATCCCCAGCCCCTCATGCCCCGTCGCCAGAAACACCCGTTCATCCTCCACACTCGGCCCAATCAGCGGCAACTTATCCACGGTCGCCGCACGAAACCCCGTCCACGCGCGCAACGCCGATAACTTCCCAAGCGAAGGCAAATACTCGATCGCCCTTGCCAACATCCGCGTCACCACCGAACTCTCGACGCCACCATTCTCCACCCCATACTGCCTTGACGATCCGATAAGCAGTTGCCCGGTCCGTCTCGGCTGAATATTGAAAGCCACCGAATCCGCGGTCACCGAATGCGCGCTCTTCAAATACCCGAGCTCCACGAGCTGATGCCGCAAAAACCGCGGATACCGATCCGTGATCACGAGGTGGCCTTTGCGCTTTTTCACATTCAAACCCGGCGTTAACTCCGGCGACCAACTGCCGGTCGCATTCACCACCAAACCACCCGCGAGCGACGAGCCATCACGCAAGCGGACGCCTTCGCGCGTGACCGCCGCCACAGGCTGACCGACAAACAAAGCCGCGCCACGCTCCACCGCGCGCTCGACAAAAAACTGCGCCGCACACGGCGGATAGATCACGCTGTCTCCCGCCACGCGCAAACCACCCGCGAGTCCCGGCCGCAAGTTCGGCTCTGCTTCCGCCAGCGACCGCTCGTCGAGAACTTCAACCGCCACGCCGCAATCGGAATAGTAGCGCTGCTTCCGCCGCACCTCAGCCATCTCTTCATCATCGGCCGCGACCCAGATCGTTCCGCACGCATCGTACTCGACCGTTTGCGGCAACTCGTCTTGCAACTCGCTCCAGAGAACTTGCGAGTAGCGCGTGAGTGCAAACTGCGCTTCGGAGTCGTCCATCACCACGAGATGGCCCATCCCCGCGGCAGTCGCGCCGCCGCCGATCATTCGCGCCTCGATGATCGCGACGCTCAGTTTTGCGGCCGCACACTCCACCGCGCACGCGGCGCCAACAATCCCGCCGCCGATCACGATTACGTCGTAAGCCCGCGCGGTCATCTACGAATGCCCGTGCAAAACGGATCGCGTGGGTCGAGAATCAGGTCTGACTCGGCGGTGATGAACGCGGTGCCTTTGATGTGCGGATGTATCTTGTCGCCGGCGACCGAAACAGTCCCTTCGAAAACGCTGCCGACGATGCTTTCCTGGCGCCAGACCTCGCCTTCGCGCAGCTTGCCGTCGGCGAAGAGACAAGCGAGTTTGGCGCTGGTACCGGTGCCGCACGGCGACCGGTCGTAAGCCTTGCCAGGACAGAGCACGAAGCTGCGGCTGTTGACGCCTTCGAGGTCTGAAGGGCCGAAGAGCTCGACGTGATCGATCTCGTGTCCGTCCGCGCCGGTGATGCCGTCGCGCGTCAGCGCATCGCGAATTTGCGAAGTGAAGATGGTCAGGCCTTCGAGGTTGTCGAGGGTGAGTTGCCGGCCGTGATCGTTAACGAGAAAAAACCAGTTGCCGCCCCACGCAACGTCGCCGGTGACTGGACCAACGCCCGGCACGTCCACGGTTTCTTTTGCGAGATGACGATAGCTCGGAACGTTTTCGATCTCAACCTCGCCGTTTTCGTAAAGACGCGCGGTCACGATGCCGACGGGAGTTTCGATCTTGTGGATGCCGGGGCCGATTCGACCGAGATGGGCGAGGGTGGCGATCACGCCGATGGTTCCGTGGCCGCACATGCCGAGGTACGCGACGTTGTTGAAAAAGATGACGCCGGTGACGCAGGTGTCGTCGAGCGGTGGGCAGAGTAGTGCGCCGACGAGCGCGTCCGAACCGCGCGGTTCGTTGACGATGGCCGAGCGGAAGTCGTCGTGTTGCGCGCGGAAGCGATCGAGGCGTTCGGCGAGTGGGCCGTGGCCGAGATCGGGGCCGCCGCTGATGACGACGCGCGTTGGCTCGCCGCCGGTGTGCGAATCGATAACTCTGACGCGCTTCATTTCTGACACGTCGCACATTCTCTCATAACCGGGCCAGCGACTGCGTCGCTGGGATTAGAGCGAATAAAAGACGAACCGATCGTGGGGCTGATCTGTTCGGGGCGCCCGGTCTTGTGATACTTTGCCAAACGCATGCGAAAGCTCCTCCTCCCGCTCCTCCTGCTTGTTGTCGCCTCAGTCGCGCCAACCCATGCGCAACCGACACGTCTCCAGGCGCGCGAGGCTGAGTGGAAAAACTACCCGCTCCCGAAAACAAACTTCTCGCGCAAACTGAACCCCGACAAGAATTTCATTTTCCGCGTTCCCACCGACTGGCAACAGCTCGGCAACGAACTCGAGTTCAGCGGCCCACACGGCGCGGGCCTCAAGATCCTCGTCGACAAAATTCCCGAAGGCTACCCGCTCGACGAGTACTTCGCCGCGATCCTGCAAGCCGTCAAAGACATGTCCGGCGCAGCGGAAACCGTCCTGTCGCGCAAGATCGAACTCCAGGACGTCGAAGCGCGCGAGATGCTGCTCGAGTTCACCGACGCCGAAGGCACCTTGATTCGCAGCACTTCGTGGGTCACGATTCGTGGACCGCAGGC
>Ga0105248_10008343_pt1 | contig 11379 bp, 10 predicted proteins | sample KBSS34metaG_FD_81524 | JGI IMG/M metagenome (GOLD analysis project Ga0105248, IMG submission 81524) | Switchgrass rhizosphere microbial communities from Kellogg Biological Station, Michigan, USA - KBS S3-4 metaG | ecosystem: Host-associated > Plants > Roots > Rhizosphere > Soil | place...
CCGGTCGCCAGGCAATCGGCGCCAAGCTCGCGGGCAAAGGCCACCAGATCGACGAACTTCACGCCCTGGTTGCAGCTGGCGCAGGGCACCGGCGTGCGGCCACGCGCATATTCTTCGACAAATCGATCAATCACGCCGTCGCGGAAGCGACTTTCATAGTCGAGGACGTAATGAGCGATGCCGAGCCGGTCGGCGACCGTCTTCGCATCGTAAATGTCCTGGCCGGCGCAACAGGCTCCCGAGCGCCGCACCGCTTCGCCATGATCGTAAAGCTGCAGCGTCACGCCGATGACTTCGGCGCCGGTCTTCGCGGCAAGCGCAGCCGTGACCGAACTGTCGACGCCGCCAGACATGGCGACGACGATTCTGGCATCGCCGGAAGGGCGGCCAAGCTGAAAATCGATCCGCATTGGAGTTTCTCTTGCTGGGCTCTTTACCCGAATTTCACTCCTGCAGACTAGACCGGACGCACGAGAGGCAATCGAGGGGGGAGTTTTGGCGCGTCACGAGGGCGACTTTCGCGGGAATGCCGAGGAGCCGCTCAGCCTTAACGAGCTGCTCGCGCTCCTGGGAAGTGCCGCGGAGAGCGACGAGCGGTCACGAGAGGACGCCATCGCTTGCTATCTCTCGGGCGGCGATGGGTGGCGCGAGGCCTTGAAGCTCCTTGGCGGAACCTTCGCCGAAGGGGCCGCAGGGTTAAGAGGCCATAAAGACGACTGACCAGTGCATTAACCACCGCGTTTCAGAATATTTTCAACGGCACGACATTAAGAGACGACCAGTACCAATGATTAAGCAGGTGTGACGGAACAATGCTCGAGAACCAAAAGATTCGACCGGCACAGGTCATCGGCCCTCTTGGGGAGCCGCTGACGCTCGAGTCGTTGCCGCCACCCGAGACGACTCGCTGGGTCGTTCGCCGCAAGGCGGAAGTCGTGGCAGCCGTTGCCGGTGGCCTTCTGTCCGTCGACGAAGCCTGCAAGCGCTATACCCTAAGCCTGGAGGAGTTCACGAGCTGGCAGCGCGCGGTCGACCGCAGTGGTATGCCGGGGCTCCGGGTTACTCGAATCAAGCAATATCGCGATCAGTACGAGCGTCAGCAGCGTTACTGAGCGAGGCTTAGACCGTCAGCAATAAGCGCTTACCGGCGTTTATTAACCAAATTTCTGGACGAACCCTTCCGAATCCGGAACAATCGGCAAGCATCGCGCGTCTGTGGTGCCGAACGGCTGCTGCGTCGCTGACCTGCGGCCGCGATAAACAAGGAGGGAAGCTGATGGGAATTATCATCTGGCTGATCGTCGGCGGAATTTGTGGCTGGCTGGCGAGCTTGATCATGAGAACTGACGCACAGCAAGGTATCGTTCTCAATATCGTTGTCGGCATTGTTGGCGCGGTTATCGCCGGACTGCTGTTCGGCGGCGGATCGTCGCTGAACAACGGAATCTCGATCGAGACATTCCTTTATTCGCTGATCGGCGCGGTCATTCTTCTGGCGATCGTCAACCTGATCCGCCGGGGAACCGTGCGATAGACTTCAAGACCTGATTTGAAACCAAGGCCGCGCGGGACTTTCCTGCGCGGCCTTTTTCTTTTCGATCACTGCAGCTCGAACGTCATCGCCAGATTGACCTGCAGCTTTTGCTCGCCCGGTTCGATCTCCGTCTTTGCCTGCGCCGCTTCGGCACGCGCATACATGGGCACTGGCGGAGGAGCAGGATAGCTGCCTCCGCTTTCATTAACGGAGACGATCCTGACGACCCTAAGTCCCATGGAACGCGCGTAAAGCTCCGCACGGGCCCGGCCGACGGCGATCGCCTTGGCTCGGGCTTCGTCGAGCGCAGCTTCAGGCTTGTCGACAGTGAGGTTCGGGCCGTTGATCTGGTTCGCACCCTGGGCGACCAGTGCGTCGAGGATCTTGCCCGACGACTTGATATCCCGGAATCGAACGCTGACGTTGTTCGACGCCGAATAGCCGACGAGCTTTGGCGGCTCATTATTCTCGTAACGATATTCGGGATTGAGGCTCACATTGCTTGTCTGGATGTCGCGAGCCTCGACGCCGGCGCGGCGGAGCGCAGCGAGAACCGCCTGCATCCGGTTTGCCGTATCTTGAAGCGCGGCAGTCGCGGTCGGCGAGCGCGACACGACGCCCGCCGTTATGATTGCGATGTCCGGTACGCGGGTCACCTCGCCCGTCGCATTCACGTCGAGCCGTGTCCCGGCAATGGTCTGACTGATCGTCGATTGTTGGGCCGCGGCCGGTATTGGGAGCGCCGCGACGCCAAGGATTAGCGCCGTCAGGACAGCCTTCTTCATCAATATTCCCCTGGCAACATGTTCCACGCCGGCAACGATTGCTGCCGTGCCATGGCTGTTTGCTGAATGGAAGAAGGGGCTTAGGCGCGGCGCCCCGCGACAAGCCGGTAGATCAGCAGGAGCAGGAATGCGCCGACGATGGCGGCAACGAACCCGGCTTTTTCGCCGGTGGAATACCAGCCAACCGCATGTCCGAGCCAACCGGCAATTAGGGCTCCGGCGATCCCGAGCAGAATCGTAATGATGCAGCCGCCCGGGTCCTTGCCAGGCATCAAAAGCTTGGCAATAGCGCCCGCAAGACCGCCGATCACGATCCAGCCGATGATTCCATATTGTTCCATTGGCTTGCCCTTTTCGCCATCGTTCTTGTATTGTTCTTCAGCGCCGTTCAACGAGCCTTCATTGTGACCCTGCAAACGCGCGCTTGCGAAACTGGTGCCACCGTTAGTCGAAAAGCAGTGGCGGGGATTGGGGGCGCGGGGGTCTGTGTTGCGCAAGGTGACTTATTGAGCTAATACAGCTCCGCGTAGGGCACAGTAAAAGATCTGTATGGGTATGGACATTATGAACAGGGAAACTTCGATCCATTCATCGGACACGCTGGTCGTGGTCGACCGCTCGCGGCGCCGGCGCCAGCTGGTGATTGCGGCTGCGGTCGGAATTGTCCTGCTCATCGCTGCACTCTTCTTCATCTTCGGCCGCGGAGGCTCGGACAAGGCCGCCCAGAAGGCGGGTGGCGCCGGGCAGGTGCCAACGGTCAGTGTGATCGTCCCGGGGCACACGCAGGTGGGCAAGGTGATCGGCGCCAGCGGCCCACTTGGCGCGAAGCGGGATCAGCCTGTCGGGATCGCCGGTTCGGGCGGCCGCGTCGTCCGCGTGCTCGTCGATGCCGGAAGCTGGGTGCGAGCCGGCCAGACGCTGGCGGTCGTCGACCGCTCCGTTCAGGCGCAGCAAGCCGCACAGCTTGCCGCACAGGTTGAGGCCGCAAAAGCCAATGCAGCGCTTGCTCAGTCCAACTACGATCGAGCGGTCGCGCTGCAGGGTCGCGGCTTCGTCTCCAAGGCGGAGATCGACTCCAAGAAAGCGATCCGCGACGCCGCATTCGCCCAGGTCCGCGTTGCTCAAGCGCAACTCGCAGGAACGCGCGCCGAAATCGGGCGCTTGAACGTCGTTGCGCCTACTTCCGGCCTGATCCTTTCCCGTAGCGTCGAGGTCGGTCAGATCGTCAGTCCCGGATCGGGCGCGCTGTTCCGGCTCGCCGAGGGCGGCCAGATGGAGATGCGCGCGCAGCTGTCGCAGCAGGATATCGCGGCGGTCCACGTCGGAATGCCGGCCCAGGTAAAGCCGGTCGGCTCCGACCACAGTTTCACGGGTACGGTCTGGCAGGTATCGCCCATGATCGATCCACAGTCGCGGCTTGGTGACGTGCGCATCGCGGTATCTTACGACCCCGTCATGCGCCCGGGTGGATTCGCCGAGGTGCGGATCACGGCCGGCACAACCAGTGCCCCGCTTCTGCCGCAGAGCGCAGTGCTGAGCGATGACCAGGGCAATTACGTCTATGTCATCAACGGCAAGAACGAGGTCGAGCGCCGCAACATTCAGATCGGCACGGTCAATGACAATGGCGTGACCATCGCGTCGGGCCTGTCCGGAAATGAATCGGTCGTGCTTTCCGCCGGCCCGTTCCTCAACCCGGGACAGAAGGTGAAGCCCAAGCGCCAGGCTGCAAACGCCGCAAACTGAGCGTCAAGGACGAGCAAGAAAGAAGTTAGCTCATGAATTTCCGCAACATCTCGTCCTGGTGCATTCGCAACCCGGTAGCTCCAATCGTGCTCTTCGTCGGCCTGATGCTGGCGGGCTTCGTCGCGTTTGCGCGGATGCAGGTCAACAACAATCCAGACATCGATTTCCCTGCAGCCATCGTCACGGTGTCTCAGCCGGGCGCCGCGCCAAATGAAATGGAGACGCAGGTCACTCAGCGCGTCGAATCCGCCATTCGTGGGATCACCGGCGTCGACGAGATCAACAGCACGATCAGCGAGGGCAATAGCTCGACGTTCGTAACGTTCCAGCTCGGCACCTCACCCGATCGGGCTGTCAACGACGTTCGCAATGCGATCTCACAGATCCGCAGCAACCTGCCGGACGGAATCCTCGAGCCCCAGGTCGTACGGGTCGATGCCGAAGACGATCCGATCATGGTGATGTCCGCGCAAACGACGGACATGACGCTTGAGCAGCTGAGCTGGTACATCGACAACACCATCGCCAAGCGCCTTCTCGGCGTTGAAGGCATCGCCGCGGTTTCGCGCGGTGGCGGTGTCGACCGGACGATCCGCGTCATCCTGGATCCGGCAGCGCTCGAAGCGCAGGGCATCACTGCGGCACAGGTCAACCAGCAGCTGCGGCAGAGCAATATGAACGGCGCCGGCGGCCGCGCGGAAATCGCCGGTTCCGAACAGTCGGTTCGGGTCCTCGGCAACGCCCAAGATGCTTACCAGCTGTCACAGACCCAAATTTCGCTCCCGGGCGGCCGTTTCGTGAAACTCGCCGACCTCGGTCAGGTCAAGGATTCGTCTTCGGAGCAGCGCACGCTGACGAAGATGAATGGCCGCCAGGTCGTCACCTTCTACGTACAGCGGGCGAAGGGATCTTCCGAAGTCTCTGCCTACGCCGCCGGAATGGCGGAGCTGAAGAAGCTCGAGAAGGAGAATCCGCGGGTCCACTTCTCGGAGATCGTCAACCGGGTCGAATATACGGAGGCCCAGTACCGCTCGGCGATGGAAGGGCTGGTTGAAGGTGCGGTCCTTGCCGTGTTGGTGGTGCTGATCTTCCTCCGCGACATTCGCGCGACCGCCATCTCCGCACTCGCAATTCCGCTCTCGGCCATCCCGTCCTTCTTCTTCATGAGCATGATGGGAATCACGATGAACTTCATGTCGACCATGGCCATGGGGCTGGTCGCGGGCGTTCTGGTTGATGACGCAATCGTGGAAATCGAAAACATCGTTCGACACATGCGAATGGGTAAATCTGGCTACCAGGCGTCCCTCGACGCCGCGGACGAGATCGGGCTCGCTGTGCTTGCGACGACCATGGCTATCGTCGCGGTGTTCCTTCCCGTCGCGCTGATGCCTGGAATTGCTGGTCAGTATTTCAAGGCATTCGGCTTCACCGTGGTGCTGTCCGTGCTGATGAGCCTTCTCGTCGCGCGCATGATCACCCCGCTGGTCGCGGCCTATTTCCTGCGGTCGCACGGCGCCCAGCCGCACGCGAACTGGAAGTGGATGGACCTTTACCTGAAGGTCCTGAACTGGAGCCTCGACACGACCAAGGCGCACGCTCTGCTCGCCAAGCTTCCCAAGCTGCCGAGCCGGTTCGGCTATTATGCGATTGCCGTGCTCCTCGGGTTGCCGGTGGTGCTAGTCTTCTTCGCCGGAACCGCCGGTGCTCTGATGGGCACGGGCAAGTTGGGCGTCCCCGGGGCGTACGGTTTCCCGATCGCAGTGATAATTGGCGCGGCGCTCGCTTATGGAGCGGCCAAGCTGGTCGCCATGCTCGTCCAGATGGTCGGAAGCGCGGCATTCGCGGACTGGCATGGGATCATGGTCGCGCGCTGGAACGCCAGAATGCACGATCATCGCCTGGCGATGGTCGGCGCGGGCATCGCGACCTTGCTCCTCAGCGTTACGCTGTTCGGAACGCTGCCGCTGTCATTCTTCCCGCCGCAGAACGACGACTTTGCGCGGGTGAACATTACCCTCGCGCCCGGCACCACCTTGAAGCAGACCGAAGTCGTGGTCGATAAGGTCGCAAGGCTCGTCGAAAAGGATCCGAGCGTCGAGCGTGTCTTCGAACGCGTCAATGTCGGCGATGGCCGCGTCAGCATCGTGCTCAAGAAGGACCGGAAGGTCACGAGTACCGAGTTCCAGCGCGCCCTCACTCCGACTCTTGCGACCATTCCGGATGCGCGTGTCAGCTTCCAGTCGCAGCAGGGCGGGCCCGACGCGGATTCGCGCGACATCATGCTCTACCTCGGCGGCGACGATCCGGTCGAGCTCCAGGCGGTCGCGCAAAAGCTCGCCAAGGAGATGGCAACCGTCCCGGGCCTCGTCGCTCCGCGTGTCGGAAGCAATCTCGCCCGGCCCGAGATCACCATCAAGCCGCGGTTCGACCTGGCTGCTGATCTCGGCGTCACGACCGCCGCACTGAGCCAGACCATTCGCATCGCGACGCTTGGCGACATCGAGCAGAACAGCGCGAAATTCTCGCTCTCCGACCGCCAGGTGCCGATCACTGTATCGCTGTCCGAGAATTCGCGCCGCGATATCGAGACCCTGAAGAACCTGCCGGTCCCGACCACGGGCGGCCGCTCGGTGCCGCTCAATGCGGTGGCCGATATCGGCTTCGGCTCTGGCCCGACCACGATCAGCCGCTCGAACCAGCTTCGCCGACTGTCGATCGGCGCCGATCTCGCACCAGGAGTGGTCGAGGGCGACGTGTGGGCGAAGGTCTATCAGCTCCCGGCGTTCAAAAACCTGCCACAGGGCGTCCAGAAGATGAATCTCGGCAACCAGAAGTGGCAGTCCGAGCTCCTGTTCAATTTCGCCGTCGCGCTGATTTCGGGCGTGCTGCTGGTGTTCGCGGTGCTGGTGCTGCTCTATCGCCGCTTCCTCGCACCGTTCGTGAACATGGGCTCGCTGCTCCTGGCGCCGCTGGGCGCCGCAGTGGCACTGCATATCGCCGGACAACCGGTCTCCCTGTTCGTGCTGATCGGGATCCTGATGTTGTTCGGGATCGTGGCGAAGAACTCGATCCTTCTCGTCGATTTCGCGGTCGAGATGATGAACCACGGAATGAGCAAGAACGAGTCGATCTGGGAAGCCGGTCACAAGCGAGCGCAGCCGATCGTCATGACGACCGTCGCGATGGTTGCGGGCATGCTCCCGACGGCGATCTCGATTAGCGGCGACAACAGCTGGCGCGCTCCGATGGGCATTACCGTCATCGGCGGCCTGATCTTCTCGACGCTGCTGACGCTTCTGCTGGTGCCGTCCTATTTCTCGATCGCGATCTCGTTCGAATCGCGGATCGGGAAGCTCTTCCACCGCTTCGTCGGCGCCGACGCCCACGCGGCAGGCCACCCCGTCCCTGCGGAGTGATGAGCGGGGACTTGTGAACCTTAGCGCCGGCTCGTTTATTGGGCCGGCATGAGGGCGATGACCAACAGCGCACTGTCCCGCTTCAACCCTGCGCAGCCTGGCACGCAGGGAATGAAGGTCGTCGCGACCGGGCTGCTCGTCGTGATGGCAGCCGTCTTTGCCGTCACTCGTGCACTGCAGCCGCTCTATCCCTGGCTCGGTTACGTCAAGTCGTTCGCTGAGGCCGCAATGGTCGGCGGCCTCGCAGACTGGTTCGCGGTCACGGCCCTCTTCCGGCACCCGCTGGGCCTCCCGATTCCCCACACGGCGATCATACCCCGGAACAAGGACAGGATCGGGGAAGCGCTCGCGAACTTCCTTAAGGAGAATTTCCTCGTCCCGGCAGTCGTTGCCCGCCGCATGCAGCGGCTCGACGTAGCTGCTGCCGCCGGCCGTTTCCTGCAAACTCCCGCTGGGGAAGGTACCCGCATCCGCGCCGGTGCGTCGCGGCTGATCGCCGACATTTTCGAGAGCCTGGATGACGAACGCCTGGGCGGACTCGTGAAAGGCGCCATCTCCTCCCGGCTTCGATCGATGGAGATCTCGCCCCTACTCGGTCACGCGCTCGCCTCAGCGATCAACGAAGATCGGCACGTCCCGATGCTTGAGGCGGCCATCCGCTGGACCGCGCGAGCGCTTGACGCGAACGAGCAACTGATCCGTGACATGGTCCACAAGAAGGCGAATTGGGTACTGAAGATTGCGGGGCTCGATGAAAAGCTCGCCGATGCGATCATCGATGGCCTCAGGAAGCTCACCGTCGAAATGTCTACCGATCCCGCTCATCCGGTCCGGGTCAAGATCGAGGAGGCACTGGCACAGCTAGCCAACGACCTTCAGGCCCGGCCCGAAACGCGCGAGCGAGTGGAGGCGATCAAGGAGCAATTGCTCGACAACAAATCAGTCAGCCTGTGGCTCGACACGCTGTGGCAACGAGGCCGCGAAGCAATCATCCGCGCGGCTCGCAATCCAGATGCCGTGCTCGCCGGAAAGCTCGGCGAAATCCTGAAAAGCATGGGTGGGACGCTCGAAAAGGACGCGCGCATTCGCGCCGCCATCAACCAATTCGCGCGGCGGGCTGTCGTCGGAATGGCGGCAAGCTACGGCGGCTCGATCGTGAAGCTCGTGTCGGAGACGATCCGGAGCTGGGATGCGCAGACCGTCACCAACCGCCTCGAAGCCGCCGTGGGCCGCGATCTTCAATATATCCGCATCAACGGCACCCTGGTCGGCGGGCTCGTCGGCCTCATCCTTCACTTGATCGACAGCATATGAGCGATCCCCGTATCGACGATCTCGCCGAAAGCGCTCGGAATCGAGGCCTCAAGCTCGTTCGATCGAGGGTTCGGACCCCGAACAAGCGGCGCTTCGGAAAGGTTGGCCTGACTGACAAGGCGGGAAAGCCGGTCTTCGGGATGGACTCGAAGGGGCCAAATGCCAGTCCCGAGGACGTTGAGGATTATCTGCGGAACCTCGGTGCCAGGGACTGGGGCGCTTCGCTCGATGTCGCCGTGCTCCCTAGGAAACGGCCGAAACCGAAACGCCAGGCAGCGAATGATGCCGAGCCGGGACCGAAGCGAGCGCCTCTGCCCCCTCCGGCGCCGCCAAGGCCGAAGCTGAAGATCCGCGACGCCAAGCCAGCCGATTCGGCCCGGCTTGCCGAGTTGATCAATGAGCTAGGCCACGAGATCAGTGAAAAGCAGGTTCGGAAGAACCTGGCTGCGCTCAAGAAGTCAGGCGAAACGCCGCTCGTCGCCACACTCGACAAGAAATTGGTGGGAATGTGCGGAGTTGGGCGTCGGGTGGTCATCCACCGCCCTGCCCCGCTCGGGCGGATTACCGCTCTGGTCGTCTCAAAGGAGGCGCAAGGCCACGGAATCGGCCGAATCCTGGTAGAGGCCGCGGAAGACTGGATGCGCAAGAAGGGCTGCCAGCTTGTCGAAGTGACGAGCAATGATCGCCGGGCTCAGGCGCACGCCTTTTACCGGCACCTCGGTTACGAGAGAAGCAGCATCCGCTTCTTCAAGAAGCTTTAGCCCGCGCCCTAGCCCGCGCTGCGCCGCTCGATCGTTGCTCCGACGGCGCTGAGCTTCTCCTCGAGCCGCTCATAGCCGCGGTCGAGGTGGTAGACCCGGAGGACCTCGGTTTCGCCTTCGGCGGCAAGCCCGGCGAGCACCAGGCTCATCGAAGCGCGAAGGTCCGTCGCCATGACGCTGGCGCCGGTCAGCTTTTCGACGCCGCGGACGATGGCGGAGCGGCCATGGATCTCGACCTCTGCGCCCATCCGTCGGAGCTCGGGTACGTGCATGTAGCGGTTCTCGAAGATCGTTTCTTCGAGGAAACTGTCTCCCTTGGCGAGCGCCAGCATCGCCATGAATTGCGCCTGCATGTCCGTCGCAAAGCCAGGAAACGGCGAGGTCGAGAGTGCGAGCGGCTTCAGGCCGCCATTTGCGCTGACCTTGATCCCGCGATTGTGGAACTCGATGACGAGGCCGGCATGGGCAAGCGCGTTGAGGGTTGCCTGCATGTCGTCGGGCCGGGCGCCGATCAGGTCGATCGATCCGCCCGTGAGACCGGCCGCGCAGGCATAGCTGCCCGCCTCGATCCGGTCGGGCATCACTTCGTAGGTCGTTCCCCGAAGACCCTCGACGCCGTCAATGATCAGATGTGAAGACCCAATGCCTTTGATCTTGGCGCCCATGGCAACCAGCAGGTTGCACAGGTCGACGATTTCGGGCTCGCGCGCGGCGTTGAAAAGCTGGGTCTTCCCCTTCGCGAGCACCGCGGCCATCACCGCATTCTCGGTTGCTCCGACGGAAACCACCGGGAAACTGAAATCGCCGCCGGACAGGCGGCCCTTCGGCGCACTGGCTCGCACATAACCGGCCGCCAGCTCAATTTCCGCGCCCATGGCTTCGAGAGCCTTGAGGTGGAGGTCGATCGGCCTGTCGCCGATCGCGCAGCCACCTGGCAACGACACGGTCGATTCGCCGCATCGAGCCAGCATCGGCCCCAGCACCAGCACGGAGGCGCGCATCTTACGGACCATGTCGTAAGGAGCAACGGTCGAAACGATGTCGTCCGCCTGGAGCGTCATCCGGCGCCCATATTCGCCCTTCTTGACGCCAGCGACGTGAGTCGAGACGCCAAGCTGATTTAGCAAGTGGGCGAATGTGTCGACGTCCGCCAGGCGCGGAAGGTTGGTGAGCGTCAGCTTGTCTTGGGTCAGAAGCGCGCAGGGAAGAAGGGTCAGTGCCGCATTCTTCGCGCCGCTGATCGGTATTTCACCCTTTAAGGTGTTGCCGCCCTTGATCCAGATGCTGTCCACGCCGCGCGCTTTAGCGCGTGACGACAGTGTGACAAGGACCGCGGCTCAGGCTTTCTCGAGCGTGCACTGCAGCGGGTGCTGGTTTTCTCGCGCGAAATCGATGACCTGGGTGACCTTTGTCTCGGCAACTTCGTAGGTGAAGACTCCGCACACGGCGACGCCCTGCTGGTGAACCTGGAGCATCACGCGGGTCGCATCCTCGATGCCCATCGAGAAGAAGCGCTGAAGCACGAGGACGACAAACTCCATCGGAGTGTAATCGTCGTTGAGCATCAACACTTTGTAGTTCGACGGTTTCTTGGTCTTGGGCCGGGTGCGCGTTGCAACGCCGGTCTCGATCTCGTCGAGGCCATCATCGCCGTCCGGGCCGGCCGCCATCCTGATCAGGTTCGAAATCATCAGACTCTAAAATATGGCAGTCCACGAAAACGCGGCAAGTCAGCAATAAGCAGCAGATCGGTAAAAAAATGGCGGCCGCCCCGAACGGGAGCGGCCGCCGACAGTCGTTGCCCTGACTTTAGGAGGGGA
>Ga0105248_10008344_pt1 | contig 11379 bp, 9 predicted proteins | sample KBSS34metaG_FD_81524 | JGI IMG/M metagenome (GOLD analysis project Ga0105248, IMG submission 81524) | Switchgrass rhizosphere microbial communities from Kellogg Biological Station, Michigan, USA - KBS S3-4 metaG | ecosystem: Host-associated > Plants > Roots > Rhizosphere > Soil | place...
ATGCCACCGCCGGCGAAGTCGCCTCAAAACTGGAGGCGCTGCCGGTACAATAATGTTCAATCAATTCAAGAAAAATTTCAAAATCAAAAGCAGCGCAGAACCACCCACGCTCGTCGAAGCACCTCTAGTAGAGACGGCGGCAGGAGCCCAATTGACGGTTCCTCCTCAAGCACAAGCGCCGAAGTCTCAAGACTCCGAGCGCACAAACACCAATACTCCAGAAACGAGCAACATTCCACCCAGACACCGCGCCGCGCCGCTCAAGCTGCGTCCCAAAAAGCCTTTCAGGATGGGCAAGGGATTCTGGTTTGGTCCGATACCTGCAATTATTGTCGTGACGCTGCCAATAATTATATGCGCGGTTTCATATTGCCTCAGTCCGACTACACAGTTATATTTCGAGGCCGTAAAAGACTCGCACAGCCAAGAAGAACGAAACAGTTACTACGCCAAAGCTTTCAACTCCGGGCATGATCTCGATATTTTGAAAGAACAGGCAATGTATTTGATTAACCAGGAAGAATTAACTCAAGCGCGGCCTCTATTGACAAAATTGGCAAACAGCAAAGTCAATGACCCCGAAGTTTATCTGAAGCTTGCTCAAATCAATCTGGCCGAAAATAGTCAGGCCAAAGAGACAAAGCGCTTACTGCTCAAGGCAGCAACGATTGCAAAAGCGCACTGCCAGAGCTTCTCACTCGATACAAACGATGAATCGGTGACTCTATACGACACGGCAAATCTGCTTCTGGACAGCTCCGATATCGCAGCCGTACTGGATATCTGCAAGATGAAGCCGCACGAAACAATGAATGATGCCCATATAAATTATCTGAAAGGCCTGGTCCTGCGAGAGCAGGGGAAGGAAGCGGAAAGTCTGGCAATCCTAAATAAGGTCGAGGCTAAGAACAGCTCTGACTGGGATGGTAAAGAGCTGGAGAGCTATGCCGGCTCAGCTAAAGCAATGCTGGCCCTGGATCGATCAGCCCCCAGCGGAGCCGATAAATTCCTCAAAAATGGCCATAAATCTGCCTATTATGATTGGGTGCTAAACGTGCCGAGGGCCTGGGTTGCTTATGAACAGGGCAACTACAAGCGTGCTCTCTCTTTGTCAAACAAAGGAATGGATATGGACAAGCAAGCCGAGGCGGCTATGAGTCTTCTGCGCTCGCATATCTATCGCCAACAGAAAAAGGTCGCGGAGGCAAAAGAAGCGCTGCAGACCTATACATCGCAGGGCCGGTCCGGTATTGCCTTTATACCCAAGCCTTATCGTCACTGGATAACTGAAGCCCGCGCCGGTCAGAAGTGATAAACGCTCTAAAGCGCCAGGCCCACGGCGCTATGCCTGGCAGGACAAGCGCGACGGCCACGGGTCGGGTATAAATTGAAGAAGGCACCCCGGTAACAACAAGTTACTGCTTATTCTGTTCATCTGACTTCGTCGCTCCAACCAGAAGGTGCCCATGCTGCCGGCAAATGTGACTGCCAACCACATAGACAATAGCGGCGAGAGGCCGGCATCCTTTTACTTTCCGTTAGGCGGGCGCAGACTATTCTATAAGAATCCGACGAGCGGCAAAAGGCGCTGGGAAAAACTAGCCATCTACCAAATGTGCGTCGCCGCCTTTTTAATTATCAACTTTGCCATGACCTGCATCAACCACCAGGCTTTCTCAGGAAGCGGACTCTTCCTAATTGGCTGCTATGGAATGGCTATTTTCGCCATAACTCTGGCTTTCGCAAAGTTGCGATCCCGTGTCACATTATCGAAGGACAATTTCAATTCTCAGCTTTTGCTACCACTCGTCCCCGAATGGCTTCTGTACCACAAGAATAGATCTTGGTCCGATCTCGAGTGCGTACGCTTCCAAAAAGCCGAGGGCATACCGGAGCTTGTCGTCAGCCGCTATGGCCGCTGCGACATGCTGGTCTTTGACTGGCGCGGCCGCAAGATCAGCTATCAGTCGATGATGGCAAACACTTCATACGTAAATCTCTGGGCCCTCACTGATGTCGAAAAGGAGAAATTTTTTGCTGCCCTCTCGCGCTTCGTGCCACAAGAAGTGCTGGCTCCCGAGGTGCTGTATCTGCAAGTGCAGACGCTCTCGGGCAACAACATCCAAGATCTGGAAAACTGCACCCAAATCTGGCTGGAGGAATACAACCGGCGCTTTGAAATATCCAACTATGTCACCCTGCCGCCCGGTACAGTCTGCGCCAATGGTCGTCTGACCATCAGCATGACGATTGCCGCTCGTGTCAACAGCTCTACCTATCTCGCAGCGACATCAACCGGCACGAAAGTAATAGTAAAAGAATTGGTGGCACCGGTCGACAGCGACGATCAATTGCAGCAGAAGATGCTGGAACAATTTAACAGAGAAGCGGCTATTTTAGCCAAGCTCGACCACCCTAACATCGTCAAGGTAATCGATCACTTTATCGAAAATGGTCGCAGTTATATCGTAATGGACCAGGCACCAGGCAGAAATATTCGAGAACACGTCCGGCAATTCGGACCGCTGGAAGAGCCGCAGGTTAAGGCCATAGCGCGGCAACTGGCTTCGGTCTTACACTACCTGCATCATCACAGTCCGGCAATCCTGCATCGCGATTTCACTCCCGATAATTTGATCTTGGCCCAGGACGGCACGGTAACAGTCGTTGATTTTGGCGCGGCAAATGTGTACAACACCGGTAAAACAGCCACTCTCATCGGCAAGCAAAGCTACATGCCGCCGGAGCAATTGCGCGGCAAACCATCGCCTGCAAGCGATATCTATGCGTTGGGAGCATCGCTAGCCTTTTTGCTGACCGGCAAAGACCTGCCCAGCATGGGCAAATTGCCGCCTTTTGATCAAAGCAAAGTCAGTCACTCAATGCGTCAGCTGATCGAACAATGCACGGCCTTTGACAGCGAAAATCGCCCAGACAGTGACAGTTTGCTAAAGGCCCTGAATCTCGTGAATGGCGAAAGTGACAAGCCTGTGTCTATGCCTGAATCTGAATCACAGCCCACGCTCACGTCCGCCGGCGGCTGATTATGCAAAAACCCAATCTACTTAAATTGAAATTGAATCCACTGACCATGCTCAAAACCTGGTCAACCGAACCGCCACTGGCACCAGGCGAATCACGTATCCCGCTTTTGCCCTCAAAAATGATGGAATCGGACGGCCTGGTAAAAGCCAGCGAGGCACGCTTCTGGTTCTGGAAATGTGTTATCAATTCCTATACCTCAAGCATGGCCAAGGTACTGGCGCTAACCGGTCCACTCTACACGGCCTGGGCGATTTTGATGGCAATTTCGCAGAGTCATTACTATGGCCTTGCTTCACTTACTCATGCGCCGTTTTTATATTTGCTCGCGGTAGGCAACTTGTTTGCGTTGTTCTACACTTTTTTATTTGCCTTTGTCCTTTCAGGTCTGCGTGTGTCTCCACACACCTACACACCCTTTCCCGACTCCGTCTATCTGAGCAAAACCGGCTTCGCATTCGGCAGTCCAAGACGATTTATATCATGGGACAAAGTTCTCATGGCCAAGACTCAACGCCTGCAATTTCGCGGCCAACGCGAGTGTCAGGTGCTCGAGCTTTATCTCGATGGCAAACCATATGTGGCAAAACAAAATGCATTTCAAAAACTGGCAGGCATGCTTGAGATTGATGGCCTGCAGCGCAAGCATCACTTTATGCAATTGGAAAGCAAAAAATCACCGGAAAATATCTACGAGGGGATGTGCTTGCGCTTGCCCCTTGAGCTCTTCGCATTCGACGCAGACTGTCAGAAGTTTCTCCGCGCCATGCGTGAGCATGTGCCGCTAGAGGCCGTACAAACCCAATTACCCGCCAATCTGGATGCTGCAGAGGCCGGCGGCAGTGGTTCTGGCTTCACCGAGATGTGGCTGAGCGAACTGCGCTCGCCTCAAAGCGCAAATACCAACCGACTGCTGGATGTTGGACACAAATTGCAAAACGGTCTCTACGAGCTGACCGGCGTGCTCGGCTATGGCGGATTTTCAGTCGTGTACTCCGCTAAACGCTGCGACGAAGCAGACGCTTTAGAAAGTGAGGGCGCACGCCCCGCCAGCGTAGCGATCAAGGAAGTAATCATCAACTCCGGCGGTACCAGGGCATCTAAAGAATCTATTCTGAGACAAATAGTTTCCGAAATCGAACTACTTAAAACACTCGACCACCCCAACATAGTCAATTGTCTGGACTATTTCATCGACAGTGGTCGCATCTATATCGTGATGCAAGCCTTGCAGGGTAACAATTTGCGCAACCTTGTAGATGAAGCCGGGCCGATGTCGGAAAAAGATTTGCTTTGCATTGCCGGACAGTGCTGCTCCATTTTGAACTACCTTCATACACGGGCAAAGCCGCTCATGCACCGCGATTTCACCCCCGACAATCTGATCTGGGACGGCGCAACTGTCAAGCTGGTCGACTTCAACGTAGCCGAAGAAATTAACACCTCAGCCTCCCAAACCATTGTAGGCAAGCATTGTTTCCTTGCTCCAGAGCAGTGGTGTGGCAACTTCGGGCCAGCCGGCGATCTCTATCAGCTAGGTTGCACACTCTATTATTTAGCCACCGGCAAAGACCCGGAACCACTGGCCCAATCAAATCCGGCAACACTGCGAGATGACCTGCCTGAGTCATTCTGTGGCATGGTGCGCAAGCTCACCGCGCTGGAAGCAGCGGATCGCTTTGCCACTGCGGGAGATATCGCGCGAGAATTAGAATCTATAACGGAGGCATGTCGGACATGACCCAACCGTTTAAATCACAAGTCGGAGAGAAGGAAAATATTGAAATAAAAGTAGCTTCTGAAGCCATTTCCGAAGCGGCTCCTGAAACCACAGCCGAAATCACTTCCAATCCCACGCCGGAGACGTTAACCGATGAGGCTGCGCCGGATGGACCGCCTACAGATTTGCCGACGGCGCCAGAACCGCCGAAAGCTGCACCGCCACTAAAAAGGGCCAAAGCTAAAAGACAGTACAACACGCCTCTTTTCATTGGGCTGATGTCGATCATTGCCACCCTTCCATTAATTACTCTGGGCGTTTTTACCGTCGTGGATCCTGAAGTCATGCCGTTTCTCAAGTCCAAAGCCTTTAGGGTGCATCCACAAGAGGCAATTGCAGATCTGACCGATGCCTACCACGCTCACAACAACGTTGACATTCTCGATGACCGACAGAGAGCATTCTTATGGGCTGGTGACCCGACTTCAGCAGAAATCGATCGGCGGATCATGGTGCAGGCTAATGTCAAAAACGGAAAAGTGTATAGACAACTGGCCACGCAAATATTTGAAGATACATTTATGCCCGCGACGACGATAGATTTGCTAGGTAAGTCGGCCCAATATTCGATGGAACACTGTGACCTGGTGCCTATTGACTTGAACTTTGACAGTTTTACTTTATTTGATTCGACCTATGACCTACTCTCTCTTGGGCAAACGCAAACGGCTATGGATGTAACCGCCGGGCCGGCCAAACACCATTTGAAAGGGGAAGAGATTAGCTTTCTGAAAGCTCTTGTTATGCGAGAATCCGGACATAGTGAGGCTGCTGCTTACCTTCTGCAATCTAACAACGGCAGCAAAATGCGGCGCGCGCAGATGGCGGCAACAGCGCGCTATTTTCAAGTATTGTGTGACCTCGACCTCCATGACACCGCAAAGGCAGAGCAAAACTGGAAGTCCGCCCAGAAAATCGTCAGGCAAAATGACTGGATGCGTGATCTGACAAAAGGATGGATCGACTATCAGAAAGGCGATTTGGAACAAGCTCTGAAAAACTCTGAGAAAGCCTCGAAAGAGCTTCGACACGCAGGCAGCACGGTAGCAAACAAACAGGCGAGACATGCGGTGTTTATTTTGCAGTCGCTGGCACTAAGCAGATTGGGGCGGTACGACAGCGACGCACGCAAAGAGTTCTACGATTCTGAAAATAAAAATCTTAAGGACGATAGCACAGCCGCGTATGGCCCCCGGGCCGAACAAAATCGGGAAATGAGCGACTGGGCGGATCAATTGCACAATGCTTTTGTGCCTAAGCCATATCGAGTATCTACTAAAAACTTCCCTTCCACGGAGTAGGGGCCAAACTTGCGCTTGACCCCCCTCTCTTCCCCCGTGAGAAATATATTGAAAAGCAGCTGTTAAGAGCTTTTTTGTAGTGCCCCCGACTCCCCCACAGAATCGAATGCTTAGCGCTTTAGTCGGAACGACTGCTGCTTTCCATGGCAGTACAATAAATCGCGGCTTGTGATAAAGACGTGAAAGTCTAAACCGTCAATGAAAATATTTTTCAGGCCCCACAGGCGCCGAAAAAAAGCCCGGAGAAAGATCCCCCGGGCAGTTTTTTTCGGATTTCATTTCACGTCTGGTTCGGAAGGCCCTCAGTGATATTGCTTTATTTGCTCCGCGAAGCCTTCCTCGCTTTGCTGCGGGACGCCGCTGAAGAGGACATTGCCGGACCGGTCGAGGAAGACCACGCAGGGTATGCCCCGAACTCCGTATTTCTGTTTCTCCGCTTCGTGCGAACCCGCTTCGCTTATATCTAACTGTTCAAAACTGACATCTGAAAACTTGCTTTTTGTTGCGCCAAACACGGGCGCAAACGAAGTACACGGCTTTCACCAGGTGGCCCAGAACTCGATTATCTTCGCCACCTTGGCTTGGGATTGCCCACTGCCACCGGACGATGATGCCATCGGGGCGCTGCCGCTCGAACCGCCGCCAGAGCTACTACTGGACCCGCCACCAGTTGTGCGGACGCCGGACAGTTGCGACAAGCCTGTTGTCGCCATGGGAGCGAGCCTGGGGTCGCGGCTGGCGATGACCCACTGGTACTCGACTTTGGCCTGCGCCAGATGGCCCACGGCCTGCTGGCAGAGCGCCATATAGTAGTGGACCAGGGCGTTAGTAGGATAAGAAGCCTTCACGGCCTCCAGCTTGCCCAAGGCCTTGGCGTACTGCCCGGCATTGTAATCAGCTACAGCTTCCTGGAAGCTTGGCGCGGCTAGCGCTTGCAACGCACCCGTTAAGACAAACCCCACCCCAAACAATGCGCTCATTAAAAAGCGGCGCCACCCACTTCCTGAGCTGCGGTTTTTTACATTAGCTCGCATTTCTACCTCCTGTGCTGGCCTGGCGTGACTATACCTTATTTGTCTTGAGATACTCGGCAAAGCTTACCGGCTCAGCCGGTGCCTCCGCATGGTGTTGCAGCCTGAGAGCCAGCCAGATTACATCGTGCCAGCGCCCGCTCTTGAAGCCCACCTGCTCATACACACCCACCTCATAGAAGCCCAGGCTGCGGTGCAGCGCCACGCTGGCGTCATTTGGCAGGGTAATGCCGGCATAAGCGTTTACATAGTTCTGCCCGCGCAGGATGTCGAAGAGCTTGGTGTAGAGCTTGCTGCCGAGACCTTGATGGCGCGCCCCGGAAGACAGATAAATGGATACGTCCACCGACCAGCGGTAGGCGGCCCGGGCCTTGTGATGCGACGCATAGGCATAACCCAGAACGGTCCCATCGGCGCCGTAGGCGACTATCCAGGGCAAAGTCTCGAGGGTGGTGGTGATGCGTGAGCGCATGTCATCGAGCGTGGGCGGCTCAATCTCGAAGGACACGGCCGAGTCGGGCCCGCAAAAAGGCGCATAGATGGCCAGTACGGCGGCAGCGTCGTTGGCGTCGGCCACTCTAATGTGGCTGGGAATCGACTTCGGCCCCAGGCTCGCGAGTTTCTGGCTGATTTTTTGGCTCAGGTCCATATTTCACACCCTCTATGATTTCGCATCCTCTAAATAAGTCTGCGGCTGAGTCAAAATTGTATCCTTAGACACCCATTTATTTAGCATCGAGAGTCACCCTGACAATGAAAATAATGTCCCGCAACCTCGCCCTGACCCTTTCTACAGTATGCGCCTTAAATCTCCAGCCCGCTCTGGCGCAAGCCTCGCCGGCGCCAGCGACCCTGGCCGTGGGCACTGCTGTACCCGAAACCCTGGCCAATGTGGACGTGATCGACGGCGCTGCCCTGAAGAAAGCGGGCGCAACCAAACTCAGTGTATTTTTCGTTGAAGGAGCCGACGGCTCGGACGGCAAGACTGCATTTTTGTTGGGCACTAAGGCGGGCAAAATTGTCTGGAAGGCGCCTCTGCCGCTCAAGCAAGAAATAAATCGCGCCAAAACCGACGTCATCTGCCGTAAAGGACAGATTCACATCATCTCGCAGTTTCCCGGTTGTGCCGCTTACGTCAATCAGATTTTTAGTTGGGACGGTGTAAAAGCCATCCTGGTCAAAACAATCAGCGGTGACCCATCCCAGGATGAGGTGAACAAACTCACTGCCTATGCCGCAAGCGGAACGCGCGCACAGCTCGACGCCTGGGAAGAAAAAGAGCACAATGTGTTTTATCCAGGCAATTACATCAATCAAGACAATCTGGAGAAACTTCTCAAAGGCGGACAGAAGGCAGCACAAGTCCTGGACAAGGCCGGCAAACCGGCACTGGCAGCCGCTCGCATGGAGCTGTGCTTCGATGCCGGTCAGGATCTAGTCGAGCTAGTCAGCGGTGGCTCTGAAGAAACAAAAACACCGGCCAAATGGATAGGCGCATGGCAGGCTGATTGCATCGACATGCCGGCGGCGAAGTGGACACCGATGATGAAAGACTATGCTCAGTATTTAGAAAAATGTGGCAAGAAAAAGCAGGCGCAGAGTGTGCTGGAGGCGATGAACAAAGCAACCACGTCGACAACTGCCAATGCTGGTGAAGCCAAATAGCCGACACAACACTAGATTTTACGTTGCTTTCCGCTCTTTGCGAGCAGCAATGAGTTTAGCGGCTTCCTGTCTAATGGCCTCAATGTCTTCCATATCTTCAGGTGTTAGCTCAGTTGCGTACCCGGCGGCTTCTAATTGCTCTAAGTCGTATTTCTCAAAGTAAGCAGCCTGTTCTTCCCAACTGCACTCAGGCCCCGGAGGCGGTGGAATCTTTTTTGTCTTCTTTGTTTTTTTCATTTTTGAGCGCCGTTTGTATGGTGTGGGCGCAATTTCATAATAACACTGCAAGAGCAGATGGCCTACACGAGCCGAGGCAATAAGCGCTCACCTAAAGGAGCTCGGGCCGAATTAATTAGCTATTGTAGACAGCGGCGGTAAGATGGGAAGATACTCCCACTGGAGGCCTTACCATGGCTCTAAGCCGCAGTCCCCGTTTTACCGGCCTGCAAGCGAGTTTCCTCGTGGGCAGCGCTTTGATTTTTTTCGGCCTCCCCTGGTACTGCATCAATAAAGATACCGATGGCCATGCCAAATTTCAGCCCATCGGTACTGCCATAGGCTATCTCGGACTTTGTGCCGAAAACAGCGGCCACCACAAGTGTGCCCGCAAATTACTCAATTGCGCGCTCAAGGCACACATCGGAGATATAAGCGTCGATGCCGGTTATGCATTTTTTGCGTCAACCCAATGTCAATTACTTTTAGAAGCCAACAAGGTCGAAAAATCGCTCAAACTCGAACGACGGCTCAAGGACATTTATACCAAACTTTATGGCACCAACAGCTACCCAGCGATGTGTTCATCCACCTTCATTGCCATCGATTTGAGGCGACTCACGCGATACCGGGAAGCGGCCGAAATTGCTGAAAACAATCTCAAAGCACAAGCAGACTACGGTCTTGAATTTCCGGATCTAACCATCGAAAATTTATACGTGATCGCTGATAGCTCGTTGAGCTTGGGACAAATTCAAAAAGCTGATGACGCGGCCAAGAACGGCTTTTGCGCTGACTATGGGGACCGATCATTATACACGCGGAGGCAGGCTCAATTCCTAGATTTGCACGCCACCTCAACCTTGCGTCGCGGCAACTATCTTGAGGCTCAAGAACTATACAAGAAGCAAATCGATCTTTTGCAAAAATTCCACCCAGCGAAAACCGGCTGGATTGCCACAGACAAAGCACTTTACGCCTACTGCTGCCAGATGGCAGGTATGAATTCTCAGGCTGCGGCCGCTTCGCGCGATGTTTATGCGCTGCAAACCCAGTTTGAAAAATCAACTGAAGGCTGTCCTCCCCCATTGGCTCACAACATAGCTTTGCTCAATCAATCGCAAGGTCATTATACCGAGGCGGAAAGACTCTATAAACTGTGCCTACACTCAAGGAAAAACGACCGTCCCGACAACGATCCATTGAATTTACTTAGCTGGCACAGAAAAGCTGAAGTGTATTTGGCACAAGGGAAAGTGAAAGAAGCAAGTGAACTTTGCGGTGAAGTTCTGGGGAGAAGATTGAGCGTGCTGGGAGAAAACAGCCTTGATACTGCGGCTTCCATGGAATTGATGGGCCAGATTGAAGAAGCTCAAGGGCACAAGGACGCTATGATCAAGCATTACATCAGCGCAGCGAGAGTTTACTGCAGACAACTAGGGTCCAATGCTCCTGTTACGCAGCATTTACTGCTAGTCCTTGCAGACAACAGATGGCTCCTCTCGGACTAGGTGGAGAGGATCAGCTACGCCCAGTTTGTCCAAATTATTATGACTTTGACGATGTTGACGAAGAGGGGCAGGACCAGTAATTACCCGGTGTTTGTGCTCGCCCCCATATGTTAACTTGAAAAATCACCGTCCTGTGGAGTGATTGTCATGACCATAAGCCGCAGCTGTGGGCGCCTGAATCGCCTTCAGATAACTTTCGCTTTCCTATCATCAGCATATTTTTTGGCACCATGGGTGATGATCAATAACGCAGTCGGGGGCCACGCCAAGTTTCAGCCTTTCGGAACGATTATCGGCTTCCTTGGAGACAGCGCACGCTCACGGAGTAAGGTGAAAATTGCTGGTGAGATATTTGAAGTAGCAGTCAACAGTCACATTGGCGACGTAAGCGATGACACAGGCTACGCTTACTTCTGCCATCGATTGGCAGAGGTAAGATCTCTAGAAGATCGGTATAAGGAATGCAGCGAACTTGAAATTCGGTCTAGCCGAGCTAATACAAAGGCCTTCCACACTTATCAATTGCCGGAAGTTCCAACTCCAACGGTAGAAACATTCTCGTTCCGGCGTCACCGCAGAAACTGCGTAAGGGCTAAATCCGATTTGTTGGCAATCGCTCCAGGTTTAAGAGGGACGAAAGCGAGAAAAGGCTACGGGTGCGGGCGCCGCTTTGCCAAGGCCGACGCCACTCCACAGTCCCATGATTAAAACAAGTCAGTTAGCTGGACGCTACTAAGGCAACGCGTTAAAAGCCTTCTCAAAATCCGCCTGACCCGGCTTCAACTGTGCGTCAAAATTTGGCCCGCGCATGGAACGCTGTATTTGCAGAAGCA
>Ga0105248_10008346_pt1 | contig 11377 bp, 10 predicted proteins | sample KBSS34metaG_FD_81524 | JGI IMG/M metagenome (GOLD analysis project Ga0105248, IMG submission 81524) | Switchgrass rhizosphere microbial communities from Kellogg Biological Station, Michigan, USA - KBS S3-4 metaG | ecosystem: Host-associated > Plants > Roots > Rhizosphere > Soil | place...
CCGCTACGGCATTCCCGACTTCAAGATGGAAAAGCATCTGATCAACCGTCGCGCACAGCAGATGGAAGCCGAAGGCGTGGAGTTCCGCACCGGCATCGAAATCGGCGTGATGATGTCGATCGACAATCTGCGCGAAAATTACGATGCGGTGGTGATGTCGGGTGGCGCGGAAAAGCCCCGCACGCTGGATATACCGGGCTCCGAACTGTCGGGCGTCCGCTTGGCGATGGAATTCCTGACCCAGCAGAACAAGCGCAACGCCGGTGACGACGAAGTCCGCGCCGCACCCCGCGGTTCGCTAACCGCCACCGGCAAGCATGTCATCGTCATCGGCGGCGGCGACACGGGCTCCGATTGCGTCGGCACCTCCAACCGCCAGGGCGCGGCATCGGTCACGCAACTCGAGATCATGCCCAAGCCGCCCGAGCGTGAGGACAAGGCGCTGAGCTGGCCGAACTGGCCGATGCGGCTGCGCACCTCATCCAGCCATGAGGAAGGCTGCAATCGCGACTGGGCGGTCACCACCAAGCGCGCCATCGGATCCGCCGGCCAGATCGAAGCGCTGGAATGCTGCCGCATCGAATTCGTCGATGGCCAGTTCAGGGAAATCGAGGGCAGCGACTTCACGCTGAAGGCCGATCTCGTGCTGCTGGCGATGGGCTTTGTCGGCCCCCGCAAGGCCGGCATGATCGAACAATCCGGCGTCGCGCTCGATCCGCGCGGCAACGTCCAGGCCAATTTGCAGGATTACAGGACCAGCAAGGACGACATCTTCAGCTGCGGCGATATGCGGCGCGGCCAGTCGCTTGTGGTCTGGGCGATCCGCGAAGGCCGCCAATGCGCCCGGGCGGTCGATCTCCACCTGATGGGCGCGAGCGAACTGCCGCGCTGATGGCTTATGCCTGCAAGGCCTTCGCCTCGCCCGTCGGCCGGTTGACACTGGTCGCGAGCGATGCGGGCCTTGCGGCCATCCTCTGGGAAAATGACAATCCGCTGCGGGTCCGGATCGGCGCGGTATCGGAGGATGCCGCCCATCCGGTGCTGGCCGACACCGAGCGGCAGCTTGACGCCTATTTTGCTGGCGCTCTCACAACGTTCAGCGTGCCGCTGGATTTCCACGGCACCGTTTTTCAGAAGACCGTATGGGCCGCCTTGCTGACCATCCCGTTTGGCGAGACGCGCAGCTATGGCGAGATAGCACGACAGATCGGCCAGCCGAGCGCCGTCCGCGCGGTCGGTGCCGCCAATGGGAAAAACCCGATCTCGATCATCGCCCCATGCCACCGTGTGATCGGTACGAACGGAAAGCTGACCGGCTTTGCGGGTGGGCTCGAAGCGAAGGCCTTTCTGCTCACGCTGGAGCGCACGACGCTTATGTGAGGTGGTGGCTTCTAAATCACGTCATTCCAGCGAAGGCTGGAATCCCGCCGAACTTGCCTCAAGAATAAGCTTTGGAGGGATCCCAGCCTCCGCTGGAATGACGCCAATATAATGTGAATTATCTCGTCGCCCCTAGGCCATCGTCGCAGCGCAATCACACATTGATGGCTCGACGCCTTTGGGCCAAACCCGTAACGAACGCCGCCACCCGATCAGGACACCGAAGATGGCCATATCCAGCCCCCGCCCTTCGGCTCCAAGACCGCTCTATATCGAACGGCTGCTGTTCGCGCTGGCGGTAACCGCGCTGGTCGCAACGCTGGTCCTGACGCGGATCACCGAGCGGCTCGACGACATCGTCTATGATCGCGCGCTGTCGGCGGCGAAGCGGCCGCCGCCCGACGACATCGTCGTGATCGCAATCGACAATCGCAGCCTGCAGGCGATCGGGCGCTGGCCGTGGCCGCGCAGCATCCATGCCCAGTTGCTCGATCGTCTGGCGGAGGCGCATCCGCGTGCGGTGGGATATGACGTGCTGTTCGTCGAGCCAAGCGCCGACGATGCCGCGCTGGCCGAAGCGGTGAAGCGCAACCGCACCTACCTTCCGCTGGTGATCGACGTGCCCGGCAGCAATGGCGCCCCCTATAATGTCGCGCTGCCATCCGGCCCGCTGGCGTCCGCCGCCGCCGGAATCGCGCAGGTCAGCCTGCATTTCGATGGCGATGGCGTGATCCGCAAGGCCTATCTCGAAGAGGGCGATAGCGGGCGCGGATGGTTGCAGCTCGGCGCGATCATGGCCGGCCTCCACACCAGCAATACGGCCGGGAGCAAGGAGGGTCTGTGGCAGGAGCGGCCGGTGCTGATCCCCTATGGCGGCGGTGCGGGCCACATTCCGTCGATCTCCTTTGCCGATCTGCTCGACGGCAGCGTCCCGCCCGAACTTCTCGCCAATCGCTATGTGCTGATCGGCGCGACCGCCGACGGCCTGGGCGACGCCTATTCGACCCCGACGTCGGGCGCGACCAGCAAGATGGCCGGCGTGGAGATTCAGGCGCACCTGCTCGATGCGCTGCTGCGCGGCAAGGTGATCATGCCGGTGCCGCTCCGGGGCGTTCTGGTCTTCGCGATCGCGCCGATCTGGATCATGCTGATCGGTTTCATGCAACTGCGTCCACGCGGAAACGCCAATCTGGTATTTCTGCTGGTCTTCGTGATCGCCGCGCTGACCTTCGGCCTGTTCCGTTTCGCCAATATCTGGCTGCCGCCCTCGGCCGCTTTGACCGGGCTGATCCTTGCCGTCATCATCGAGGCGCGGCGCGAACGCATACGGCTGCGCGAATTCCTCGTTCGCGAACGCGTGGCGGCGGCGGCCGTCGAGGGCGAACTGCAGGCCGCACGCACGATCCAGCTCGGCATGCTGCCGCCCCGCGAGGATCTCAAGAGCTTCGATCCAAGGCTTGATGTGGACGCGCTGCTGGAACCCGCCAAGTCGATCGGCGGCGATCTGTTCGACGTCATCCGGATCGATGCCGACCGGATCGCCTTTCTGGTGGGAGACGTCACCGGCAAGGGCGTTCCGGCAGCCCTGTTCATGGCCTTGTCCAAGGCGCTGGCCAAGAGCGTCGTGCTGCGCGGCGTGCCGAGCCTCGCCGACGCCGCCTTCATCCTCAACGAGGAACTGACCCGCGACAACAGCGAGTCGATGAACGTGACGATGCTGATCGGCATTATGGATCTGGCGACGGGCGAACTGATGCTGATGAGCGCAGGCCACGAACATCCGATCCTCATTCGCGCCGACGGCAGCGTCGAAACGCACGAACTCGACGGCGGTCCTCCCTTCTGCATCGTCGATTTTCCCTATCCCGAAGAGCCGATGAAACTGCTGCCCGGCGAGACCTTGCTGCTGATATCGGACGGCGTCAGCGAGGCGATCGACGGATCGGGCGCTTTGTTCGGGCATCAGCGGCTGCTCGCCGCGATCGAAGGCCATGGAACGGCGACCGGGATCATCGAATCCGTGCGCGACGCGGTGCGCATTTTCGAGGCCGGCACGGACCCGACCGACGATCTGACGGTGATGGCGGTGCGCTATCTGGGATAGCCGGCGCTCAAGGCCGCAACTTCGGAGCGCCCGTCATCGGATCGACCAGCGTCACATTCTCCAGCGCCTGTATCCGCCATTCGCCATCGCGGCGCGTCGCCACCGCGAGGATCAACGTATCGATCTGATGCGGCCCCGCCGGATGCGCGGCGCCGGCGTTCAACCGCGTCCAGAAATGCAGGATCATCGCATCGCCGGAAATCGGATCGACGTCCGGCGGATCGATCGCGAGCACCGAATCGCTATAAATCGACGCGTGAATGCCGGCATGGCCCGCGACGATCCGATCGACCCCGCGCCAATAGGTGCCGAAGCGGTTCACGAATGTCGCGTCGGCATGGAAGATGTGGCCGAATGCCGCCATATCGTGGCTGTTCCATGCCTCCTGAAAGCGCGTGGTGATGTCCGCTGCTGCGATCTTATGGTCCATCATGTCCTCCGAGGGCGTGGCAATGGTCACGCTTAGGACGGGAGATCGGCCAGATCGAACAACGGCCGGATCTCGATCTCGCTCGGCCCCGGCATCGGATTGGGGCAGCGCTTCACCCAGGTGACCGCCTCGTCCATGTCCTTGACCTCCCAGAGCCAGAAGCCGGCGACCTGTTCGCGGGCGTGGGCGAAAGGCCCGTCGATGACAGTGCGGCCGGTACCGTCGAACGCCACCCGCTTGCCCTGCGAACTGGGCGTCAGGCCATCGGCGATGATCAGGATGCCCGCATCGCGCAGTTCGTCATTGAACCGGCCCATTTCCGCCATCATGGCCATGGTCTCGGGCGATGGGTCAAAGCCCTTCTCGCTGTCTTCTGTCGCTTTCACGAACACCATCACGCGCATCGTCCGTCTCCTTATCGACCTGGCTCATCGGCCGCATCGGAACGACGAACGGGTTTCGCGGAAATCGGTTTCATCCTGTAATTTTTTCGTTCCGCTAGAACACCGCCCGCGTCGTGGCTCACGTAGCCGCCATGGCCAATATGGCTTGCCACTCGGCATCGGAGACCGGAGAAACCGAAAGCCGGCTCTGGCGCAGCATCGCCATCCCCGACAGAGCAGGCTCGGTTTTCATATCGACCAGCGTCACCGGCCGATTGAGTGGCCTCACCGGTGCCAGCTCAACTGCGACGAAGCGGCCCGCGGGATCGCTTTTATCCGGGAAAGCGGTGCGCGTGACCCTGGCGATGCCAACGACCTCCTTGCCCTCCTGACTATGGTAGAAGAGCACCTCATCGCCCTCCTGCATCGCCTTGAGGTGCAGCGCGGCGGCGTTGTTGCGAACACCATCCCAGACGGTGCGTCCATCGCGGATGAGATCGTCGAAGGAATAGGCATTAGGCTCCGATTTCACCAGCCAGTGCGATGTCGCCATATTACGGCCTCCCTTCGCTTGCAGCCCTAGGACATTCGCTCATACGCCCTCGCGATAGACAGCGGTCGGAGTGTTGGGAAATCGGCATCGCCTGCAAATTGTTTTCGACGCCACGATAACGCCTACGAGCGCATTCACAACTGGCTTCGGGGCATCATTCTTGGAGCGTTATTATACGTCATCCATCAGCTTTCATCATGCTCGGGTGATCTATAAACTCGTATTGGATTTTCGCCCCGCGATAGCCCCAAAGGGATCCACCGAGGATGACGACAATACACATGCCCAAAAGCAATGGCCGACGGAATTTTGGCCAGTACCCAGTAGCACAGTATGCCAATGTAAAAGTCGTGACGGCGACTTGAGCTCCTGTCGCTTCAAGAAAACGAAGCGGCGATATGCCATGTTGATAGGGTACCCAATCAGGTCCCTCATTTATGGCGAGACCAACATCCGACGGCGTGAGGTAGTCGAAACAATACCACGTCAACGTGGCGGCCATAGGTAGCAACATCGCGCCGGATAAAAATGCCCGACGCCCATATTTGGGACCCAAAAGATATGTCGCGCCCGCCTGTAGAAGCTGAGCAGGGCCGAAAATAAGCCCCACACCCATTATAGCGATGATGGACAATATGGGTGGATATAGGACCATCATTGTCAAAGCATTGCTTTGCGGCCGGTTATGGTTTCCGTGGATAAAATCGACCAACACGAGCTCCGTTAGGAGGTTGGCAGACATAGCCAACCCCACGAACGCGGCTCCCCACAGCAAGGCCCATGCGTAAGATGCTCTTATTCCAGTTCGATCCATCAAACATGGTCCCAAACGTGGGTCACAGGTGAGGACATCAATCCTCGACAGGGCTCCCGCCAAAGCGCCTCGTGATGTCCCGCACCCTCATTCCCACTCGATCGTGCCCGGCGGCTTCGACGTCAGATCATAGGTCACACGGTTGATGCCCGCGACCTCGTTGACGATCCGCGTGGCGACGCGGCCGAGAAACGCCGGATCGAACGGGAAGACATCGGCGGTCATGCCGTCCGTGGAAGTGACCGCGCGCAGCGCGCAGACATAGTCGTAGGTGCGGCCATCGCCCATCACGCCGACCGAGCGGACCGGCAGCAACACCGCAAACGCCTGCCAGATCGCATCGTAAAGGCCGGCGCGACGGATTTCGTCCAGATAGACGGCGTCGGCCTTGCGCAGGATATCGCAGCGATCCTTGGTGACTTCGCCCGGAATGCGGATCGCGAGGCCAGGCCCAGGGAACGGATGGCGGCCGACGAAAATCTCCGGCAGGCCGAGCTCGCGACCGAGCACACGGACTTCGTCCTTGAACAGCTCGCGCAGCGGCTCGACGAGCTTCATCTTCATCCGCTCGGGCAGGCCGCCGACATTGTGGTGGCTCTTGATCGTAACGGACGGGCCGCCGGTGAAGCTGACGCTCTCGATCACGTCCGGATAGAGCGTGCCCTGCGCCAGGAAATCCGCGCCGCCGATCTTGCGCGCCTCGTCGTCGAACACCTCGATGAAGGTCTTGCCGATGAACTTCCGCTTGGCCTCCGGATCGGTGACGCCCTTCAGGCCGTTCAGGAACAGGGTCTCCGCATTCACATGGACGAGCGGGATGCCATAATGTTCGCGGAACAGGCTGACGACCTGATCCGCTTCGCCCATCCGCAGCAGACCATGATCGACGAACACGCAGGTCAGCTGATCGCCGATCGCTTCGTGGATCAGCACCGCCGCCACCGCCGAATCGACACCGCCCGACAGGCCGCAGATCACGCGGCCGGAGCCGACCTGCGCGCGAATTTCGGCGATCTTGGTCGCGCGGAATTCGGCCATCGTCCAGTCGCCGGCCAGCCCGCAGACATGGCGCGCGAAATTGGCGATCAGCTTGCCGCCATCGGGCGTATGGACCACCTCGGGGTGAAACTGGACGCCGTAGAAGCGGCGTTTCTCATCGGACGTCACCGCGAACGGTGCGCCTTCCGAAATCGCGATCGGGGAGAAGCCGGGCGGGAGCGCATCGACCTTGTCGCCGTGACTCATCCAGACCTGATGATGCTCGCCTTCCTGCCACAGGCCATCGAACAAGGCGGAACGACTCCTGACCTCGATAAAGGCGCGACCGAATTCACGGCTGTCATGCGAGGGCGTGACCGATCCGCCGAGCTGCGCGCACATCGTCTGCTGGCCATAACAGATGCCGAGGATCGGAATGCCGGCTTCGAAGAAGCGCTGGGGCGCGCGCGGCGATCCGATATCGGCGACCGAGGCCGGCCCGCCGGACAGAATGATGCCCTTGGGCTTCAACCGGTCGAACGCCTCGTCGGCGGCATTGAACGGCGCTATTTCGCTATAGACTCCGGCCTCGCGGACGCGGCGGGCGATGAGTTGTGTCACCTGGCTACCGAAATCGATAATCAGGATCGATTCGTGTTGCTGGCTGGCGATCGGAATGGGGAGCTGGGCTGGCATGCGCAGCCGTTAAAGGCACGAACGCCGCCTGTCCAGACATCAAAAACCCTCTCCCACAAGGAAGAGGGTTTCGATTCAGGCGATCGGCAGCGGCTTAGCCGAGATGGACGAAGTCGATCCGGCCAAAACGCGTCCCGCAGGAGAAGGGGCGATCGTCGCGGCCGGCCGCGACCGTTCCCTCGACCCGCCAGCCATCGCCTTCGCGACCGACCGAGTCGATGCCGGTGATCCGGCTGTGGGCCATACCTTCGGCCGCGTCACTGCAGATCGACGTCACCGCGCGCGCCTCGGCGCCTGCATCGCGGACATCGTCCACGCTGCTCGACCGATAAACGGGCCGCGAATCCCGGCTCGCCGAACTCGCGATCGCGACCGCGCCGCCGACCAGCAGGCCGCCGAGCAGGAAATTGCCGAAGGCGTCGCCGCCGCCATAATAACGATGGTGATAATGGCCCCAGCCGCCGCCCCAATAGGGCCGTGCCGCCGCCGGGGAAGCCGCGCCGGCCAGCATTGAAAGAGCCGCAACCGTTCCGATCAGAATCTTTTTCATCGCCAGAACCCCAATGAACGCATGTTACAATATAGACCGAGAATTGCGTTAAACGCCAGAGGCTTGCGGCAAGCTGAACGTTAATGCGATTCCGGCGGTTGCAACCCCGTCCAATGGCCCATGAAGGTCCACAGGTCCGCATATTCGTCGATGATCTTGTCGGTGGGTTTGCCCGAGCCATGGCCGGCACGCGTTTCAATCCGGATCAGATGCGGTTTCCGGCCGATATCCGCGCCCTGCAGGGCCGCCGCATATTTGAAGCTGTGCCCTGGCACGACACGATCGTCGGTGTCCGCCGTCGTCACCATGATCGCCGGATAATCCGTTCCGCCCCGGATATTATGATAAGGCGAATAGCCGCGCAGTAGATGGAAATCGGCTTCCTTGTCGGGATCACCATAATCGTCCACCCAATAGCGCCCGGCCGTGAAGCGCGTGAAACGCAGCATGTCCATCACGCCGACGCCGGGGTTGGCGGCGGCGAACAGATCGGGCCGCTGATTGACCACCGCGCCCACCAGCAAGCCGCCATTGGATCGGCCCATGGCCGCGACACGACCCCTGGCGCTGATACCGCTACCGATCAGATATTCGGCGGCGGCGATGAAATCGTCGAACACATTCTGCTTGTTGGCGAGCCGCCCGGCATCATGCCACGCCTTGCCATATTCGCCCCCGCCGCGAAGATTGGCGACCGCATAGACGCCGCCCATTTCCATCCATTGCAAAACCGCCGGCGAAAAGCCCGGGGTCACCGCGATGTTGAACCCGCCATAGCCATAGAGGAGCGCCGGTGCGCCGGGACCGGTGCTCTTCTTGCGGGCAATGAAAATCGGCACCTTCGTTCCGTCCTTCGACGCGAAGAACTGCTGTTCCACGATATAGTCGGCGGGGTCGAACATGAGCTTTGGCTGCGCGAATATCTCCGTCTTTCCGGTCGACGTGTTCATCCGGTATATGGTTGACGGAATCGCGTAGCTGGAGAAACTGAAGAAGGTTTCGGGATCACCCATATGACCGCCAAATCCCGCACCCGATCCGATGTCGGGAAGCGTGATCGGCCCGACGAGCCGGCCGTCCAGTTCGCGCAGTTCCGCCTCGGTCTTGGCGTCGCCCAGATAGGCAAGGATCAACCGGCTGCCGACCAGCGAGACCCCAATAAGCGTATTGTCCGTCTGCGGCACGATCTCGACGGGCTTGGACGTTTCACCCTTCACATCCAGCATCACGATCCGCTGGCGCGGCGCACGAAAGTTGGTCCGGAAATAAAATTTGCTGCCGACGCTGCCGGCCAGCACCCACTCATTCTTGAAGCCCCGGATCAGCCGCCGCGGCTTTGCACCCGGGTCGGCCAGGTCGAACAGGGTCAGTTCATACCGCTCGTCGGTGCCCTCGGATGAGGTGATCAGCAGATAACGGCCATCATCCGTCGTCTCGACGCTATGGTTGAGCTTTGGACGGTTCGGCGTCGCGAAGATCAGACGATCGGACGCCTGCGGCGTCCCGATCGCATGATAATAGACCTGATGATTGAGATTGGGCTGCTGGAAGGTCCCCGCCACGTCGGGCGCCGGGAACCGCGCGTAGAAGAAGCCTTTGCCGTCGCTATCCCAGGCCAGGCGGGAGAACTTCACCCATCGAATCTCGTCCGGCAACACCTTGCCGGTCACCACGTCGATCACATGGACGGTTCGCCAGTCGGTTCCGCCGTCCTGCACGCTATAGGCCAGCAGATCGCCGTTGAGCGATGCCGTCCAGTAATCGAGGGCAGCCGCATGGTCCTTCGCCCAGTCGTTGGGATCGATCAGCAGGCGCTCCTTGCCACCCAGCCCCTCCCGTACGAACAGCACCGACTGATTTTGCAACCCGCTGTTATGCATGTAGAAATAGCGTCCGCCCCGCTTGTGCGGCACGCCATATCGCTCAAAATTCCATAGCTGCTTCAACCGCGTGGCGATCGCGTCCCGACCCGGCAAGGTCGCCAGATAGGCGTCGGTCGTCCGGTTTTCGGCCTCGACCCATTGTTCGACCGCCTTGTCGGTGCGGACATCATTTTCGAGCCAACGATAGGGATCGGCGACGGGTTCGCCGAACAGCAGGTCCACGACATCGCCGCGGGGCGTGACGGGATAGGAGACGGGGGCGGCGGAGGCCGGCATTGCAAAACTCGTCAGCAAAAGGGCGATGCAGAAAATCCTCCCCGCAACGGGGAGGGGGACCGCCGCAGGCGGTGGAGGGGCTGCGCGAGATCGGAGGCTGCCCCTCCACCATGCTGCGCATGGTCCCCCTCCCCGTTCCGGGGAGGATTTAAAATGGAAGCCCAAACGCAAACCCCTCGAAACAAAAAGAGCCGCGAACCTAGCGGCCGCGGCTCCTTTTACAATGCTCGCTGAAAGCGGGCCGATCAGGCGGCTTCGGCCTCATCATCGTTCATCACCGGGCCGGAATCCTGGCCCTTGGCGCTGACGTCGCGATCGACGAATTCGATGACGGCCATCGAAGCCGCGTCCGACATGCGGATGCCGGCCTTGATCACGCGGGTGTAGCCGCCGTTGCGATCCTTGTAGCGTTCGGCGATCACATCGAAAAGCTTGCGCAGCTGCGCGTCGTCGAGCAGGCGCGAATGGGCGAGACGACGGTTGGCCAGGCCACCCTTCTTCGCCAGCGTCACCAGCTTTTCGACATAGGGACGCAGTTCCTTCGCCTTGGCGACGGTGGTGATGATCTGCTCATGCTTGATGAGGGCCGCAGCCTGGTTGCGGAACAGCGCAAGACGATGGCTGCCAGTCCGCTGAAGTTTACGTCCGCCTACACGATGGCGCATGGTCAATTCCTTCTTGTTTGTCAGAGGGCCGTGTCAGGTACCCCAAGCCAGGCGGTGACGCGGACCGCCCTGAAATCGTCATCCCGGCGCGCCGGGACCCAAGTCAGGAGATGAGGCGCCGCCCTCCGGCTTTCACCGAAGAGCGGCGATCGCATCAAAATTCCTGTTCGAGCTTCTTGGCCATTTCCTCGATATTCTCAGGCGGCCAGCCGGGGATTTCCATGCCCAGGCGCAGCCCCATCGAAGCGAGGACTTCCTTGATCTCGTTGAGCGACTTGCGGCCGAAATTCGGCGTGCGCAGCATCTCGGCTTCGGTCTTCTGAACCAGATCGCCGATATAGATGATGTTGTCGTTCTTGAGGCAATTGGCCGACCGCACCGAAAGCTCGAGCTCGTCGACCTTCTTGAGAAGGTAACGGTTGAGCTGGTTGGAGTCGCTCTCCGGCTCGGAACCACCGGCGGCCGGCGCGGACGAACCCGACGTGGCGGCCGCGACAGCCATGCCATCGTCGAAGTGGACGAACAGCTGGAGCTGATCCTGCAGGATGCGCGCGGAATAAGCGAGCGCGTCTTCCGGGGTCACCGTGCCATCGGTTTCGATGGTCAGCGTCAGCTTGTCGTAATCGAGCTCCTGCCCGACGCGGGTGTTCTCGACCTTATACGCG
>Ga0105248_10008347_pt1 | contig 11377 bp, 10 predicted proteins | sample KBSS34metaG_FD_81524 | JGI IMG/M metagenome (GOLD analysis project Ga0105248, IMG submission 81524) | Switchgrass rhizosphere microbial communities from Kellogg Biological Station, Michigan, USA - KBS S3-4 metaG | ecosystem: Host-associated > Plants > Roots > Rhizosphere > Soil | place...
CCGCCAAGGCCTGAGTCGCGGAGCGGGAGAAGTGGAGCAGCGGACCGACCCGCTCGTACTCGTCGAAGATGGGGCTCTCGACTGTGGCGAGCCAGCCGTGGCCGCGGCCGAGGTCACCGTCACCGAGCCAGTTGTCCTCGGTCCCGGCGGTCTCGGCGACCACGCACCCGATGCCCTGCGGCAGCAGTTCCGATTCCCACTGCTGCGCCGTCCGCTGAGCGAATATACCGGACAGCAGCTTGGCGATCTGAGCCTCCTCGGCCTGGCGTCCCTCCTCGGTGGACCAGGCCGGGTTGTCGACCGGACCCCAGGGCGACAGTGCCTCAACCAGGCAACCAGGCGCATCCGATGAGCGATCTATCGTCCGCGTCTCAGCCACACTGAATTACCCCGGCATCCTGCCACTTCGATATCGTCGCGTCATCGTAGCCGAACTCCCGGAGCACCGAGACAGTGTGCTGGCCGGCCAGGCATCCGCCGGGCGCCCTGGTCTCCGACCGACTCAATCCGACCAGTGGCGAAAATCGCAGGTGTTCGTCGAAGATGGGGCTGACGGCAGTCACCGCGTATTCCGCGGCCAGCTGCGGATCAGTTTGGATGAGCCGTGCCGGAGCGCCTTCGTAGAGTTCCACACATCCAACGCCCCCTGCACCGAGGTGCTTCTCCCAGAAGGCTGCGGGCTTCTTGCTGAACACCGCCTCGAGCCGCCCGGCCAAGTCATCGTCGTTGGCCGCACGAGCGTGCGGTGTGGCAAATCGTTCTTCGTCGAGTTCGGTGAAGCCGCGCAATGCCTCGACCAATGGTTCCCACTCCTTCGGCTGCGGCGCGGCCAGGAAGACGTGTCCCTCGCTGGCGTCATAGATTCGGTACAGCGCCGACAGACCGTTGCCGCCATGTCGGGGCGTTAAAGGCTGCGGAGCCTTCGCATAGTCCACTACCCAGTCGGTCAGCACGTGAGTCACGGTGGCCAGCATCGATGTACACACTTCCGGGAGCGGCCGGCCCCGGTCACGGCCGACCAGCGCAGTGAGGATCGCCGACGCCACGCTCAGCGCCGCCAAACCGTCGCTTTGCAACTCCGGTGAGGTACCGGCAGTCGTGATACGAGGCACCTGGTGCATGACTTCATCGAGGGATGACGTAGCACACTCGGCATCGGGTGTATTGGTCAACGTCACTCCACCTGCTGCGCTGATACTGGGCGCATACGCTGGCCGGCCGCCGTAGGGCCCGTCGACCCCGTAACCCGGTGCCGAGACATAGATCAGGTCCGGATTGATGGCGTGCATAGCCTCCGCGCCGATGCCCAGTCGATCGGCCGCGCCAGCCCGCATGGATTGCAGCACTACGTCGGCCGAGGCGACCAGCCGGTGCGCAACGGCCCGTCCCTCGTCGGTGTGCAGATCGACCTGGATGCTTTCCTTGCCTTGCATCACCTTGGCACCAGCTGCCTCCGGAAACTGCAGAAGGCTCCGGATGTTGTCGCCACTCATGTTCTCGAACTTGATGACACGAGCGCCGAGGTCGGCAAGCACGCTGGATGCGTAAGGCGCGGCAAACATCTCGCCGAACTCCAGGATTGTAATCCCGGCCAACGGCGGTGTCGATTCGCCCTTGTCACCGGGGTCGGCGACCGAAGCGGTCCAGGACCACCCTCCTTGGGGGTCACCCAGTCGAGGCGCGGGCGACGGCTGGCGCAAGCGACCGGCCGATGTGTGAATCAACGTGGAGGGCTGGCGGACGGGACCGACCTCGGGATCCTCCACGACGATCGATCGCCCGTCGTGTATCAGCTGGGAATGATCGAGAACCTGTGGACCAGAACGGAACAACTCCGCGCACAGGTTGGGATTGTCGTCGAAGATCCGTTGCCATTCGGCAAGGGTGCGTTCACCCACCTTGGCGAGCATCATCGACCAGAACTCGCGGTACAACTCCGGGCTCTCCAGCACCGGAAAGCCCTTCCACTTCGGATCCGCAAGAAGCTCGATCAGGCCGAACTCGGTCAACATCGCGGTGAACAGGTGGGGTTGGACCTGGGCGAACTGCAACCAGTGACCGTCCTTGGTCGGCCCCGACAACAGAGCGAGTAGCATCGGGCTCTGCGGGGTGCCCTGCTCGGTCCAAGCCTCCACAGTGTTGAATGCCTCAGGCCAGCGAATGCCGACGAGTTCCCCGAACCAGTTCCACGTGTCGATCGCATGCACGCCCCGCACAAGGTCTGCGTCGACGATCTGACCGAGTCCGCTGCGATCCCGCTCGTGCAGCGCGGCGAGAATACCCTGTAATGCGATGTGTGCAGCCGCGTAGCTCGCATACGGCACTGTGACGTAGGACGGGCGTGGGGGCTGAGCCATCCGGCGCACCGCATGCGACAGACCGGCCTTGGCGAGCACAAGCCCCTCGTAGCCCTTGAGGTCGCGCCACGGACCGCTGCGACCCCAACCAGTGATATGCGCAATCACCAGGTGCGGATGATGTGCCAGCAAGGCATCCGAGTCGATACCCAGATCGATCAGTGCCGCGGGGCTAAGCGTCGTGACCACGACATCGGCGCCGCGCAGGACCTGATCGAGTTCAGTCAGGCCTTCCGCCGACTTGAGATCGAGGACCCGGCTGCGCTTGCCGCGTCCGAGCGCCGGCCAGCCGCGCAATGCGCGGACCGGACTCCCGCTGGGCGCCTCGACCATCAGAACATCCGCCCCGCAGTCCGCGAGGAATTGCGTGCAGAACGCGCCGGGCAGCGTGGTGGACAGGTCGACGACTCGTATGCCAGCCAACGGCGCCGTCGGTTCGGGAGCGGCCTGGTCGCCGCCGGGCGCGGACATTCGATGCGACTCCTTCGAAAAAGGTGTTAGTACTAATCCTTTGCGACCGTGGAAGCGTCGGCCGCGGTGTCGGAGCGGACGGGTAGCAGGAGCCCGTGCAATGTCTCGGCGACCGCATCCATCACTTCATTCGGTTTCAGTTTCAGCGGCGTTCCATACACGTAGAACCAGGCCCGTTCCAGTGTGGACATCGCCACCACACCAAGCGCCGCGTCTACGCCCTCCGCGCGACCGGAATGTTCCATGATCAGTCGACCGAAGCGCCGTGCGGTCCTCACGGTAAGCATGCGCACACGGACCCTGAATTCAGGGTCCTCCGGGCCTCCTTGCACCGAGGACAACATGAAGGCGCCGTGTTCGGCCATGAATTCGCAGTACTCCGTGACCCAGGCCCGTACATCGGACAACACACACGGCTTCGGCAGCTCACCCAGCCGTGCGATCACCGCCAGCTGGCTCTTGTAAGTCGATGTTCCGAGCGCCTCGAAAACCTCGAGCTTCGACGCGAAGTAGGCGTAGAAGGCTCCGCGAGACAACCCACATGCGGTGGTGATGTGTTCGATCCTAGTGCCCGCATAGCCGCGTTCGAGGAACAGTGTTCGAGCCTGGTCGAGGATGAGTTGCCGGGTCTGCAACGCCTTCGCGTTGAGCTCCCAACGCGGCTCGCGCGTCAATGCGGTACGCGCTGACGCTCCGCGGGCCGCGTCGCTGGACGCGAGTTCCTTCTTGCCGGTGATTTCGTCACTCATCCTTCGACATTCGATCCGGGGCCCCATGACCGGTCGCGATCATCGATGCGATCTTCACCGCCCGTCCACCGACGGTGGAGTCGAACTGAAAGTCCAACGCCCTTCGAACGCACTGATGTTTCCTTCGACAAATCACATCATCGCAGCTCGCAGTGCATCTCCGTTTTCGTCATCGCTAATCGATCAACAACGACGGTGGATCCAGGCTCATGCGGGAACGCATGGATCGTCGCCGTCTGACGGCCTTGGACAGACCTCGCCAGGCATCCGAGGACCTATGTCAACGCCTCCTACCGTCACTGACGGTAGGGGGCGTCAATCGGGCTGTTGGACGGAGTTTCGTTACCGGCTCAATTGATCGCTACAGATTTCATGTTCAGGAATTCGTAGATGCCGTCGCGGCCACCCTCCTTGCCGAAACCGCTGATGCCAAGGCCCCCGAACGGCTGGTTGGCGACGAGGTTGATCGCACCATTGATGCGCACTTCGCCGGCTCTGATGCTCTCCGCGATCACGTGGGCACGCCGGAGATCCTTGGTGTGAACGTAGCCCGAAAGGCCATACCGGCTGTTGTTGGCGATCGCGATGGCTTCCTCATCGGTATCGAAGACTGAGATCGCCAGGACCGGACCGAACACTTCCTTTTGGGCAAGATCCGAGTCAGGGTCGACGTCGGCGAACACCGTCGGCTGCAGGTAGTAACCGTCGAGGCCCGGTCGGTTCAGCGGACCGCCACCGGTGACGAGCCGCGCGCCGTCGCGCTTGGCTTGCTCGATCACTGCGAGGATTCGATCGAACGACTGACGACTCACCACCGGGCCCGAGATCGTTTCGGGCGCCATCGGATCCCCGACAACGATCGACTCCGCCAGGGTCTTAGCCCGCTTGATGACCTCATCGTAGATTGTCCGGTGGGCCAGCATTCGCGTTGGGAAAGCGCAACCTTGGCCGCTGAACAGCCCGATGCTCATCATCACACCGTGGCTGCACGCGCTGTCGAGGTCGGCGTCGCCGAGGATGATGTTGGCCGACTTGCCGCCGAGTTCGAGCACCGCCGGCGTCATGTTCTCGGCACAGGCATGCAGGATTTTGCGCGCCGTGTCCGGCCCACCGGTGAAAGTCACCTTCCGAACGAGGGGATGCGAGGCCAGGGCATCGCCGGCCTCCGCCGCGCCGGGCAGAACCTGCAGCACACCCGGCGGAAAGCCGGCTTGCGAAATGAGCTCTGCGAAGAGCTCGCCGGTGTACGGGGTCAGCTCAGATGGCTTGACTACCACCGTGTTCCCAGCGGCGAGCGCCGCCGGGACCTTCATAACCAGCGACATCAGGGGACCGTTCCAGGTGATGATCGCCCCGATCACACCGAGGGGCTGCGGGAGTGTGTAGGAGAACACCCCGTCGGGACCATAGGTACCGGTCACCTGACCGTCGATCTTGCCCGGCCAGCCCGCGTAGTAGCGAATCCACTCCACCGCCATGCCGGCCACCGTCGTCGCGATCGTTATCGGCAACCCGTTCTCCCGGGTGCTCAGCTCCCCGAACTTGGCGGCGTTGGACTCCACGAGGTCAGCGAGTTTGAACAGCAACGCCTGGCGCTGAACCGGAGCCGTGTTCCGCCAACCTACGAAAGCCCTATCAGCTATCACCACTGCCTCGTCGACCTCGGCTGCGCCGGCCAGCGGGATGGTGTCGCCAACTAAACCGGTGGCCGGATTGATGTGATCATGGGTTCCGCCGGAGCCTTGGGTGCGCCGCTCCCCGCCAATCCACAGCCCGACAGGGGCTGCGTCTGTCTTGATGGTCGTCATGTGATCTCTTCTCGCGACAGTCAGTTGACGGGAAGGGGGTTCGGGTAGATGCCTGATTCCATATAGGTGCGTACGTCCCTGATCGGGATGATGCCGTCGGATGTGGCGATCGTCCCGTTGGCCCGGCACGCCAGCCCATAGTAGGAGATAGTCGCCTTGGACTGGCAGTACGTGTACATGAAACGGCCATAGGCCTCGATCACCACTGCGACGACACTGTCATCAGACTTCATTGTCAGCGACACTTTCGACGGAATCGACTGTCCCGTACGAGGATCCGTCCAGAAATCGAGCTCGGTGACCTCGATCTGCCCCTCACCGAAGTGGCTGTGGTCGTTGCCAATGCTGGTGTGCCCGAACGTCACACCGGTGGCCTCCTTGATGTAGCTGAAGACCCGGAACTTCTCATCGAGGAGCCAGATCCAATAGTGGCGTGACTTTCGCATGGCGCTCGCACCGTGCACCCACTGGTCGCCGATGATGACCTTCTCGTGCATCCCGATGCCGCGCTGCAGTGAGTAGCTGTGCCCACCTGAGGAGACCGAGCCCTCCACCCACAGTGGCTGTTCAATCCCGGCGATCCCGTTGGTCTGTAAGTCGGAGAATGCTCCCAGGAAGCGAGACGCGTCGCACAGCCCACCCATCGTCACATCGAAGTCGACCCCGGCATGCTCACCCTTGATAGTCCAATAGGGTACGTCAGCCGTGGTGACAAGACCACCTTCCGTCCAGACCACCTTGTCGCCGTCGCGCGTGACCTCGAGTGGCTGTGGCCGAACTGGGTCCGAACGCACGCCAATGTAGTCGTTGTCGTCAAGTCCTTTGTACCGCTGCGATTTCGGCAACGCCATGAAGTTCGTCTGTCGCAGCGTAGCTGGCTTCCCACCCCACGCTTCGCCGTTGACATTAAAAGCCAAGCTGACCGCGAAGACGTCGTGATCGTCCGTCTCGCCGGTGATCAGAAACGCGTTGTCCTCCAGCAGATGCTTACCCGTGAAGTGTGGCTCACCCAACTGGTCTCGATAACTGAGCGTCTCCTCCGGAGTCACGTCGCTGGTGGCAGCTCGCCGAACGGTCGTCACAAGTGTCTCCTCGTTGTGTGTACTGCAGAAGGGATTCTGCCGTCCAGCAGTCCGTTGTCAGCGGACCGTGAATCCGGCATCGATGGGCAGCTGTATTCCGGTCACATACTTGGCTGCGTCGCTGACTAACCAATCCACGAGCTCGACCCTGTCCACGAGCCACACCAGTGATGAAGGCAGCTTCGCCTTCCAAGCCTGTCACCATCCCTGTGCCCGCCTTCCACTTCTGCCGGTGGGTTTGGTGACGTCGCTCACACTAGGCGACGCAGATTAGAAAGTCAACCATTGGTTGAACAGGCTGTCGGTGAATACTGCGCGCGTCACTGACAGGCAGTAGTCGGCCTCCTGAATGATCTTATTGGGTCGCGACACTGGTGCGTGCGCGCTGGTCAGCCCGAAACTGCGCGTCTGGCGGCCCACCTGCCTCAGCAGTGGCACGCCGAACCCGCCTGGCAGCAGTTGTTCACTTCCGTCCACGCCCCGCCGGCCGCAGCCTGACTCACCCATCACGAGAAATCGGCTCTCCCAGGAACAACGGTGGAAAGGCTGGGCAGACCAGCGGCTACCCGCTACCCATAATCCTGTGGTCTGCGCGCCACAGGCCAGCAGACCACGCAGGACCCACGCCGGTGGATCCGGGATCAGCCGAGTTCACTGAACTGTCAGTTCCGCTGCGCGGCAGTGGAGACTACGGTCGGTGCCGAGCCCGTCGCTCGATCGGGGTAGAAATTCGAGGCCCACTTGCGCAACGCGGAGAAGCCCCTGTCTTCCGCTCCAGCCAATCCCGGCTTGACGAGATACCGTTGCCGGTTCCAGATGTTGATGTCACCGGGAAGCGCGGCCATTGCCTCCTTGAGCCTGCGGTCGCGGCTCTCCTCGTCGTCAGCGCCGCGGTCGACCCAGTAGCCGGCGAAGATTTCGGTAGTGTCCTCATCGACCGGTGTGGTGTTGATGGTGATGATCCGAATGCCGTCGGCGGTCTTCTCGATGTTGACGCTCGTGCCAAGACCCGAGAACCAGAGGCGCAGTGTGTTCATCGTGTCGGTAACCGGGCCCTCGTGCTGGGTCCAGCGGCGGCCGAACCCGACAACTGCGTGCCACGACGTGTCCGTTGTCTCCTCTGCCAGTACCAACGGAGCCAGTTTGGTGCCGTGTACGAATCGGAAGTGCTGAGGGTCGACAGCGTTCTCGGCGACCATCTGAGGGTGTACCTCGAGTCCCGTCAAGTGCTGGGGAGTCACAGGATAAAACTCGTAGCCTCTCAGCGCATCGCCGCCGACGTCGATCGCGTCGAAAACGTCGAAATACGGTTCACGCCCGTCGACATCGTGCCAGACGTGGATGGATTCATTGCGCTCGCAGACCGGCCACGAGCGAATGCGTCGACCGCGGTTGGGGCGATCCCGATAGGGGATGCTCACGTTCTTGCCGTCGTGTCCCCACACCCACCCGTGAAAGGGGCATTGGATGCCCTGCTCGGTCACGCACCCGCCGAAGGCGAGGTTGGCGCCGAGGTGCTGACAGTAGGCATCGAGCACGTGGACCTCGCCTCGTAAATCACGATATGCGACGAGATCCTCACTGAAGTAGCGTAATGGGATGACGCTTCCTTCGGCCAGATCGGACGACCAGGCGACCTGGAACCATCCCGTCGGCTTCATGCTGAGGGGAGCGCGCATCAGAACCTCACAAACGGTTTAAGCACCTGTTGTAGATCTTGATGGTGTGTACTGAACGTGTCCTCCGGCTGGGTGGCCGGCGTGGACACGTGATCGACAGGGGGGAGATCACGACTGTCGGCGCATGTCGCGATCTCGCCGGTATCCCTCCGACCTGTCCGACGAGGAAGGGGCCCTGGTCGAACCGCTGCTGCCGCCGGTGGCCCAGGACGGCCGGCCGGAGGCGCATCCCCGCCGGGACATCGTGGACGCGATCTTGTCTGTGGCGCACAACGGCGTGGTCTGGCGCGCCTTGCCCGCGGACTTTCCGCCGTGGGAGACCGTCTATGGCTTCTTCTCCCGCTGGCGGAAGACGGGTGTCACCGCCCGTCTGCACGATGCGCTGCGGGAGAGCTTCCGCGAGGTGGAGGGCCGCGGCAGCCAGCCAACCGCCGCCATCCTGGACTCCCAGTCGGTCAAGGGCGCCCAGACCGTCGGCAGTGACTCCCGCGGCTACGACGCCGGTAAGAAGGTCAACGGCCGGAAGCGGTTCGTCATCACCGACACCCTCGGCCTGCTGCTGGCTGTGCTCGTCGTCCCGGCCAGCGTCCAAGACCGCGACGGCGGCCGGCGGATCATGGTCGATCACTGCTTCGCCCATCGGCGTTGCCGGCAGGTGTTCGCCGACGGCAGCCTCGCCGGCCGGTTCGTCGAATGGGCTCACAACGTTGTCAAGACGACTGTCGAGATCGTGCGGAAAAGGCCCGGTCAGAAGACCTTCGAGGCGCTGCCGAAACGGTGGGCCGTGGAACGCGGCCTCGCCTGACTCAGCGCGCACCGGCGCCCCGTCCGCGACTACGGACGCCACCCAGCCACCTCCGAATCCTTCACCAACTGGGCCATGATCAGAACGATGGTCCGCCGGATCGTCTGCGGAACCCCAGCACTACGCTGAGGCGAAAATGTGGACACAGAGAGTAATTGACATCAAGATCTAAAACAGGCTCTAAGGGCGGTACTGACCGGCCTGTGGCGACGGTGAAGCTACTTGATGAAGCTAACGCGATTCTACAGTAGTGTCAAATCGTAAATGTTCGGTGATCCAGTGGGCGTGCGCGTCGAGGACCCGGGCCGGCGTTGCCGGTCGGGCATGGGCCGGGGTCGGCTGAGCGGGTTAGGGCGCTGGCCCGTCGCCGGGGCGGTGACCGGGCGGGGCGTCGTCGTCGCCGGGGCTGCCAGCGGCGGGTAGCCAGACCAAGAACCGTTCGAGTGCCGTGCCGTCGGGCGGTTTGCCTCCGGCTTCGGCGCAGGCGTCGAAGTAGTCGGTCAGGTAGGCGAGGGGTTCGTGGCCGTTGCGTTCGGCGGTCGCGGTGAGGGTCCAGACCCGGGCGGCCAGGTGCGCGGCCCATTCCGCCTGCGCGCCGTAGTAGTTCTTCCGGCCGACGACCGGGTTGCGCAACGCCCGGTCGGGTAGCCCCAGCGCATTGCTGCACCGGGGCTCCCTCGCAGGGGTCAAGATCAAGGGGCCGTGTTCCGCGTGTCGGCGGCTGGGCGCGGCTGCTCGTTGAGCAGCGTCAACAAGTGTCGGCCGGACAGCTGCTCCAGCCCGACGGCCTCCTGCCGAACGATCAGTCCGCTCACCAGGGCGGTGCGCGCCCTCTCGCCAAGATGACCGCCGAACCACAGTTCCACCCACCCGGCCAGCTCAGCCGACGCTGGTGGCTGTGGGAGTCGGTGTTCTGAGGCCAGGGTGAGCTCGTAGAGCTCGCGGCATGGAACGACGGCTGGCCATCCGGCGGACTGGGCCACACCCGCCGCGAGCCGTGCGGCTCTGAGACCTCCCGCATCGAGATCTCCGAAGTACAGCACCGGCTTCTCTGGCACGTCACCAGCGTCCGCGAGTGCCAGGACGCGGGTGCCGACCTGGGCGCCGGCGCGGAAAATGATCCGCCCGTCGAAGCCGGCGAGTGTGGCGACCGAGCACAGTGATTCGAAGGTGGACCAGCTTTCCACGACCAGCCAGCGTCCGCCGCCGAAGACTCGCTGCTGGACCGGTGGCCAGGCGGGGCGGCACCGCAGGATGTCGAGGCCGAGCCGCCCCGGCTCGAATAGGCGCCCGGACCGCATCTCCTCGAGCACCTTGTCATTCCCGACGAGCTGCCACGAGCGTTCCCGCATCGGCACGACCATCGAGCGGCTGGCGTCGGGCAGCCAACGATTCACAGCGGTCAGGAAGTTGAGCTCTCCAGGGCTCAACCGACGCTCCGCGTCGACGGCGGGGACCCAGTAAAGCGCATAGTGCCAGGCCCGAGCCGGTGTGCGTGGGTCAGGTCCGTGGTCGCAGCGGCATGACGCTGGCCGGCCGCGTCCGCGGCTGCGCTCGCCTGCCCACGGAACCGGGCGCGCAGCGCCGTGTCCGAGGCACCGGGCAGCGCCGCGAGCTCCCCTGCCCGTGACTGCACAGGTGCCTCATAGCCACCCCAGGTCGCGCCGGCCTGGTCGGCGGTGACCCGAAGCGCGTCCAGCTGGGCGGCCAGTCTGGACTCGTCGAACGCGTGATGCGCCAGGCGGCGGGCCTGCTCGCGCAGGTCACGCGCAACGTCCACGCCGCCGGGCGGGACGGTGCCGACAAGTCTCACCGGGACCGCCGCAGTCGGGAGAGTCCGCGGGACGTCAGGCTCTTCACCGTGCCGATCCGGGACCCCGGCGCCTCGGCTGCCTCCGCCTCGGACAGCTGGAGGTAGCGACGCAGGACGACCGCGGAACGCTGGCGGGCCGGCAGCTCGGCAAGGGTTCCACTCGAACGGCAAATGTATGCGTGTCCAGAAGGCAGCGTGTCAGAGTAGGAACGTCCGTCGGTTCACGCTACGAGCGCGGACCGGGACGCGCAGGAGATCCGGCTGGCACTGGAGGCATGAGTATGCAGAACCCGTGGCCGTTAGCAGCCCTCCGCAGGGTCTTCTCCCGGCCGGAGGCGACGAGCGCAGTGTGGTCGCACGCAGCAGAGCGGTCGCCGTGGTGAGGCGCACCCGGATCGGCGTCCTCGACGTCTCGGTCGTCGGCATCGGCGGCAACAACTTCGGCACGGATTTCTTCGGCCGCCCGTGCGACCAGGAGACTGTCACTCGAATCGTCGACACCGCGCTCGACCTCGGGATCAACTTCTTCGACACCGCCGAGGAGTACAGCATTACGTCCTACCTCGGCGAGGGGCATTCCGAGGAGTTCCTGGGTGTCGCTCTGCGCGGTCGC
>Ga0105248_10008348_pt1 | contig 11377 bp, 7 predicted proteins | sample KBSS34metaG_FD_81524 | JGI IMG/M metagenome (GOLD analysis project Ga0105248, IMG submission 81524) | Switchgrass rhizosphere microbial communities from Kellogg Biological Station, Michigan, USA - KBS S3-4 metaG | ecosystem: Host-associated > Plants > Roots > Rhizosphere > Soil | place...
GCTGGAGGGCATCTTCCTCGGGTTCCAGCGCAGCCAGACCATCATCGGCGAGCGGGAGCGGCTGCTGGCCCTCGGCTCGCTGTCGGCCGGACTGACCCACGAGCTGAACAACCCGGCGGCCGCTGCGGTGCGCGCCACCGCGGTGCTGCGCGACCGGGTGGCCGGCATGCGGCACAAGCTGGCCCTGATCGCGGACGGGCGGATGGACGGCCGGCGCCTGCACGAGCTGGTGGAGATGCAGGAGGCGGCGGTGAAGCAGGCCGCCAACGCGCCGAAACTGTCCGCATTGGACGCGAGCGACGCCGAGGACGCCCTGGCCGACTGGCTCGACGACAGGGGGATCGCCGGCTCGTCCGAGATGGCCGCGACCCTGGTGGCCGGTGGGGTGTCGGTGGCCTGGCTGGACAGCATCACCGCCGCGGTCGGGGAGGAGATCCTGGAGTCGGCCATCCGCTGGCTCACGTACACAGTGGACACTGAGCTGCTGATGGGGGAGATCGACGACGCGGTCGGCCGGATCTCCGGACTGGTGCACGCGGCCAAGCAGTACTCGCAGCTGGACCGCGCTCCACATCAGACGGTCGACGTGCACGAGCTGCTCGACGCGACGATGGTCATGCTGAACGCGAAGATCCCGAACACGATCAACGTGGTCAAGGAGTACGACCGGACGCTGCCGCCGATCCCCGCCTACGCCGCCGAGCTCAACCAGGTCTGGACCAACCTCATCGACAACGCGGTGGCCGCGATGCCCGACGGCGGGACGCTGACCGTGCGGACGATGCGCGACGGCGAGCGGTTGGTGGTGGAGATCGCCGACACCGGGGTGGGCATCCCCGAGGCGGTCCGGCCGCGCATCTTCGAGCCGTTCTTCACCACCAAGCCGGTCGGCGAGGGCACCGGCCTGGGGCTGGACATCTCGTACCGCATCGTGGTCAACAAGCACCACGGCGACATCCGCGTGACGTCGCAGCCCGGCGACACCCGGTTCCGGGTCGTGCTTCCTCTGACCGACTAGGCACATGGCGACCGGATGGACGGCGGCTCATACCGCCCCGGTAGGCTAGGGTCCACATCGTGCCAGCAGCCCCCGAGTCCCGGTCGCAGTCGTTCGCTGAGGTCAAGGTTCTGTGCGAGGGCGTGTGGCGGAGCGCGTCGGGGATCACGCTGATCCTTCCGCTGGCGCTGGCGCCGGGATCTTTCGCCGATCGGGGCCGGATCGCCAGCACCGCGTCCCTGCAGGGCCGGCGGTCGGGGGAACCCTGCTGGGGCGCCTTCCCGTTCCAGCGGGAACTGCTCGTCGCCCACGTGCGCAAGCATCTGGCGCCGGGCGGTGACGGTGCCAGCGGGCGGGTCTACTCGCTCACCAAGGCGCAGATCGCCTGGCTCAACGGGCCTCGGGACGCGCACGCGGTCTGGTCCATGCGCGTCGACCGTGTCCGGAGCGTGCCATTCACCATCACTCGCGCGCATCTGTTCCTCTTCGTTCAGGACATCGCGTTCGTCGGCATCGAAGTGCAGCCCACCAGCGACGCGCTCGCGGACTGGCTCGATCTCGCCCACTTCGGCCGGTTCTACGGTTCGGACCGGGCACCGCAGGTTGTGCTCACTGGGGCCGACATGCGGGGCTTCCGTGCGATCGTCGACCTGTTGCTCGGCCAGGGACTGGCGGTGCCGCAGGATCGGGAGGACGGGCAGGTTGAGATCCGGATGCCCGGCCTGCGAAGCCTGTTCGTGGCCCTGCTCGCGACGATGTCTCTGCCGGATGAGGCACCTCCGCTGCTCGGCCCGCAGCCGGATGCCTGGATGGAGCCGGTGGGCGTTCCCGCACAGATGCTGAGCTACTCCATGCTGACCCTGGCCGGGGATGATCAGCTTTGCGAGGCCGTGATGCCCTGGGTGGCGGGTGCTCATCATTCGCGGCAGGGTGTGTCGACCCGGACCGACCTCGACGCTGTGACGGTCGGGCGAATGCGTTACGGCGAGAACGAGACGTTCGTGATGTCCGGAGAGGGCGCGGCGTTCATCGCCGTCCGGCCTCCCGAGGTGGTGGCGAGTCCGTCGTCGTTCCAGAGCAGCACGCTCTCGGCCCACCTGCGATCGGACTATCTGTTCGCGTATATCTTCAGCGCCTACCAGCGGTACGCGCTGATGCGACTGTCAGACGAGGTCGCCGGCAGCGTCGCCGCCGACGCACAGGACCTGCGACCCGTTCATGAGCGGGTACTCAAGTTCACCGCGCTGGGCCTGTTCGAACAGATCTCGCACAGCCAGCACCACCACGCGTTCTATCGGACGGCCCGCGGGGTTCACCAGGTCCGCGAGCTTCATCGCGAGGTCCGTGACGAGGTGGAGGCGCTCTACGACTGGCAGCGCTTCCTGGCCAGTGAGCAGACGGCCGCGTTCCAAGCCGAACAGCAGCGGCTCGCCGATGCTGAAGCCAAGCGGTCGGCCACGGATCAAAAGCGGCTCGAGCGGCGGTCCCGGTTCATCGAGGTCTCTCTGGCCATACTCACGGCGATCGTTGTCCCGATGCAGTTGGTCGCCGCGCTGTTCCCAGGCAGCGTCGGTCAGTGGCCGTACCTGAAGAACATCGGTGTGTCCGCTCAGGCGTACGGCGCCCTGGCCCTCGTCGTGTTCATTCTCGTCACCATGCTCGCGACCCTGTGGCTGTCGAGCCGGAGTCGGTCCAAATAGGATCGCCGACCCCGGTTCCGGCGTGGAGGCGATCCCCGGGCTACCCGCGGTCGAGCCAGGCCCGGTAGGCGGCGAAGTCGTACGGGCGACCGAGGAAGTCGCGCACCAGATCCGCCGCCGGCTTGGATCCACCGGGGGCGAGCACGCGGTCGCGGTACCGCTCGGCGGTGGCCGGGCTGAGCAGGCCCTCCCGCTCGAACACCGTGAACAGGTCCTTCGCGATGACCAGCGACCACATGTACGTGGCGTAGACGGCGGAGTACCCGTCCAGGTGGCCGAACCACAGGTGCAGCCAGGTGCCCGGCACGTACCGGTACGGGGTGAGCCGCTCCTGCGCGGCCGCGACCACGGCGGCGGGGTCGAGCCCGGTCGGGTCGCGCCGGTACAGCTCCAGGCTCACGGTGGCGTAGAACATCTGCTGCCGGACGAACAGGCCCTTGCCGAACTCCTCGGCGGCCCGCAGCTTCGCCACCATCTCGGCCGGTAGGGGCTCGCCGGTCTCGTGGTGCACGGCGAACGTGGCGAGGGTCGGCGCGTCCCGGACCCACTCCTCGAGCAGCTGCGACGGGGCCTCGACGAAGTCCCACTCGGTGGCGACGCCGCTGATGCCGGCCCACCGGGTGCCGCCGGCGAAGACGTGGTGGATCAGGTGGCCGAACTCGTGGAAGAACGTCTCCACATCGGAGTGTTGCAGCAGCGCCGGGTCGGCGCCGGGTCGCGGCAGGTTGCAGACGAGGGCGCACTCGGCCACCCGTACCCCCGCCTTGCCCTTGGTCATGGCGAACATCGCGGCGTGGTTGAACTTGTCCGCGCGCGGGTGCATGTCCAGGAAGATCCGCCCGAGCAGGGCGCCGTCATCGGCGGCGTGCACGTCGTAGCACTCGACCTCGGGGTGCCAGACCGGCACGTCGGTACGGGCGGCGAAGCGGACCCCGAAGAGGCGCTCGACGAGCCCCATCAGCCCGGCCTTGACCCGGCCGTACTCGAAGTACGGCCGCATGGCCTGGGTGTCGAAGGCGAGCTGCTCGGCCTTGATCCGGTCGTCGAGGTGAGACGCGTCCCACGGGCTGACCGCCTCGGCGCCGGGTTCGTCGACCCGCTTGCGGGCCAGCAGCGCCTCGTAGTCTCCGCGGGACCGGTCGGCCGACGCGTCGGCGACGCCGGCGATGAAGTCGGCGATGTTCTGCGCGGTGCCCATCATCTTGTCCTCGGCCGCGTACTCGGCCCAGTCCGCGTACCCGAGCAGCGTGGCCAGCTCGTACCGGCGCTCGAGCATGGCCTGCAGAACGTCCACATTGGCCGGATGGCCGCGCTGCTGGAAGGTGCGCCACAGCTGCTCGCGGGCGTCAGCGGCGGTGGCGTAGGTCAGGAACGGGACGTAGTCCGGGTACTCGGTGGTGATCCGGACCAGGCCGTCGTCGCCGGCCGGATGGGCTCGCACGTAGTCGTCGGGCAGGCCGGCCAGCGCGCTCGGCGGGACCGAGACCGACCGGGTGTCGGAGCGGATGTTGCGGTCGAAGTTCTGGCCGATGCCGACGAGCTCCTCCTGCAGTGCGCGCACGCGCTCGCGCACGGCCTCGTCGCGGTCCACGCCGGCCCGCCGGAAGTCACGCAGCGTCTCGGAGACGTAGTGCCGGGTCGGCCCGTCGGCGTCGGCGACATCCAGCCCGCTGAGGACGTCGTAGAGGCCGCGGTCCAGCGAGATGTCGGTGCTGACCTTGGCCAGCTCCTGCTTGACCGCGTCGGCGGTGGACCGCATCTCGGCGTCGGGGTGGGTGACCGCGACGAGATCCATCCGGTTGGCCGCGTCACCCAGCGCGGCCATCGCCTCGTCGTAGGCGTCGAGCGTCGGGAGCTCTCGCGTCGGAGCAGCCTTGACCTGGTCGATGAGGGTCCGGGCGGCGGCGATGGCGGCCTGGCCGGCCTGCTGCAGGCCGTCGGGCGTCGAGGTGACGAGCGCGGCGGCGGCGGAGTCGAGGGCGTCGTTGACCATGCTGTCGAGCCTAGTCGGGACGGCTCGGAGCACGATCCACTAGGCCAAGATCAGCGGGTTTAAGCCACGGTTAAATTCGCGCTTAAGTCTGTCGAAGGATCATGGAGCGCGATCGACGCGGCCGATAGCCTCGTCCCACGGGTCGGCTGGCCATCGATGACCGTCAACGGTGGCTCCCGTCCGCTCCACCCCCCTTGAACGGCTCGACGAGATCGGACCGGTCCATGACCCACTGGGATCCCCCACCACCCGGCGCCTGGGACGACCCGTACGGCGACCCGGACCGCCAGCCCGAGACATCGGCCGGCCGGCACGCCGCCCCGGACGACGCCGCGTCGACGTCCTTCAACGGCTTCGCGCTGGGGCAACGCAAGAGCGACTGGGGGACCCCCGATCTGCCGGCGCGCACCCCGTCGACCTGGCCGCCGCCCCCGGTGAGCGGCCTGCCCAATCGGCCGGTCTCGCCGAGCCGCCCCGCGCTGCCCAACCGCCCGGTGTCGCCCAGCCGCCCGGTCTCCCCGCCGCCACCCCCGGCCATGGCCGCGCCGCCCGTCTGGAACCCCGGTCCCGGCCCGGGCAGCCCAATCTCCGGCAACCGGTCGCACTGGGTCGATCAGTCCGGTGTGGACCATCGCGGCCGCATCATCATCGACGCCGATGACATCGACCCACACGACCGGTCAGCCGACCGGTCGCTGAACCGGCGGCGGGCCCTGCTCGCCCTCGGCACGGTCGTCACCGGCACCGCGGCCGCCCTCTCGCCGCCCGGCCTGCACCTGTTCAGCAAGCTTTTCGGCGGCCCGGCCCCGGCGGCGCCCACAAAGGACGCTCAGTCGCACGACAACCTGCCCGGCAACGGCTCGGACCGCCCGGCCGGTCGGCAGCCGTCGGCCGCCCGCACGTACACCGACCAGAACGAGTCCTACATGGGCTCGACCGCCGGTGACCACGTCCGCAAGAACACCCCGAAGACCGGTACGGTCGCTCAGGCCGGCCCGGCCCAGGCGGCCGTCTCGCCGCAGGCGAAGCCGGTGGCCGTCTCCGCGCTCGGCGCCGACCCGGCCCGGCACCTGGCCAACCGGCTCACCTTCGGCGCCACCCCCGAGCTGCTGGCCGAGATCAACCGGATCGGCATCGACCAGTGGCTGGGCAACCAGCTCGCCCCGGAGACGATCGACGACTCCAAACTGGACGCCAAGCTCGCCGAGCTGACCACCCTGAGCAAGACCGTCGACCAGCTGCGGGCCGACCGGGACGCCAACTCGAAGGCCGGCATCGCCCCCGACCAGGAGATCGTGGAGGCCGCGATCGCCCGCCAGATCTGGTCGCAGCGCCAGGTCCTCGAGGTGATGGTCGACTTCTGGAACGACTTCCTGCACGTGACCGCGTTCTTCGACGGGTCCGACGTCCAGCGGCCGTCGTTCGACAAGGACGTCATCCGCAAGTACGCGTTGGACAACTACCCGGACATGTTCGTGGCGGCCAACCGCAACGCGGCCCTGCTCAACTACCTGGACCAGGACCAGTCGACCAAGAACGCCATCAACGAGAACCTGGCCCGGGAGAACCTCGAGCTGTTCACGGTCGGCGTCGACGGCGGGTACACCGAGGTCGACGTGCGCCAGGCCGCCATCCTGCAGACCGGGCGCAGCATCAAGGACGACAAGTACTTCTACCGGGCGGACCAGCACAAGACCGGGCCCGTCACGATCATGGGCTTCACGCACCCGAACGACACCGCGGCCGGCGGCGAGAAGGCGGCCGAGGACTACTTCCGGTACCTGGCCATGCACCCCTCGACCGCGCGGTACATCGCGGTCAGCCTGGCCACCCGGCTGGTCTCCGACACCCCGCCGCAGAGCCTGGTGGACAAGGTGGCCGCGGCCTACCTGGCCAGCAAGGGGCAGATCAAGCCGACGCTGACCACGCTGCTGTCGTCGACCGAGTTCTGGGGCTCGGTGGGGCAGAAGGTGCGCCGGCCGATGGAGTACCTGGTCGCCACCTACCGGACGCTCGGCGTGCGGATGGACACCCCGGCCGCGTTCAAGAACACCAACGCCAACGCGAGCCCGTTCCTGCAGGGCCTGCGCCAGATCCGGCAGAAGATGGACGAGCTGGGCCAGTTCCCGACCGGCCAGCCCACCCCGAACGGCTACCCGGACGTCTTCGTCGCGTGGACCTCGGTCGGCACGATGGTCAACGGCTGGAACGAGGCGTACAACATCCTCTCCGGCAACCGGCCGATGTTCACCTACGTCAACCCGAGCCAGCTCGTCGGAGCCACCACGCCGGCCACCGCCGGAGCCTATGTGGACGCGCTGGCCCAGCGCCTGGTCCACCAGGCGCTCACCCCGGCTCAGAAGGCGGCGGTGCTCGAGGTCGCCGGCGTCGCGGATGCGTCCACAGTGGACGGTACGTTCAACGGCGCCATCCGCGCGGTCGCCCGCACCATCCTCGCCAGCCCGCAGCATCACCTCCGGTAGATGGAGACACCGATGGGAAAGCATTCGTACCGGAGCCTCGCCGACAATCCGGGTGAGGCGCTGCTGCGGGCCGAGGCCGAGCTGGTGGACCGCGAGAACGCCGAGCTGCGCGACCGTTTCCACCGGCTCAACACGCTCGAGGAGGAGCAGCAGGACGGGCGCGGGGTGTCGCGGCGGCGGTTCATGGTGGGGGCGGCCGCGACGATGACGGCGCTCGCCACCGTCGACTTCAGCTACACCCGGGCCGCGTTCGCCGCCACCCCGGGCGGGACGCTCATCCACGTCTTCCTCTACGGAGGGCTGGACGGGCTCGCCCTGGTGTCGCCGGCCACCGCCGCCGACGAGGACATCCTGCGCGCGGCCCGCCCCGACCTGCTCCTGCCGAACAGCGGCCCGATCGCGCTGGACCGCAACTTCAAGCTCACCGCCGCGTTCGCGCCGCTGAGCGACAACCTCAAGGCGGGCCAGCTGGCCTTCATCCCGGCCGTGTCCGACCTGCGCCTGTCCCGCAGCCACTTCCAGGCGCAGGACGCCTGCAACCTCGGCGGCCTGCCGGCCGAGACCGGCGGGGTCGGCTTCCTGGACAGCCTGGTCGGCCTGCTCGGCGACACCAACCCGTTCCGCAGCGTGGGGGTCGGCTCGACGCTGCCCCGGTCGCTGGTCGGCAAGAACGGGGCGCTCGCGCTGAGCAGCGTCGGCGCGCTGAACCTCAACGGTGAAGCCAAGTACTCCGACGCCACCGCGGCCGCGATCGGCAAGCTCTTCACCGGGATCAACCACCCGCTCGAGGAGTCGGTCATGGCCGGCCTCGCCGCGCTGACGAAGGCGCAGCAGATCGCCGCCGCCGGGTACACGCCGGCCAACGGGGTGACCTACGACGGCATCGGCAACTCGTTCAAGCAGCTGGCCCAGCTCATCAAGGGCGGGGCGAACGTGCGGGTGGCCACCATCGGCATGGGCGGCTTCGACACCCACGAGGACGAGGGCACCCGGGAGGGTGGCTTCCTGTTCGGCCGGCTGGCCGAGCTGGCCCGGGGCATGGCCGCGTTCTTCAAGGACCTGGGCGACAAGGCCGCGGACGTGACCGTGATGGTCTCCTCCGAGTTCGGCCGGCGGGTGGCCCAGGACGGCTCCGGCACCGACCACGGGCACGGCGGCTGCGTCATCGTGCTGTCCGGCAAGAAGCTCGCCGGCAACCTGCTCGGCACCTGGAACGGACTGTCCACGCTGGACAACGGGGACGTTCCGGAGTACAACAACCTCTTCGATGTCTTCGGCACCATCGCGAAGGGCCGCTTCGGCCTCACCGACGACGAGGTCGCGAAGATGTTCCCCGCCCGTACGTTCAAGAACATGGAGATCTTCGCCCCCTGAGCTTCTTCGCCGCGGCACCACCGGGCGGCCCGCGCGTGTCCGGGCCGCCTGTTCGGCGTCCGCCGCGGGCGGGCGGCTATCTCGGCCGGGACCTGGTCGGCGCCACGATCTACGTGGGGCTGCTGTGCAGCGTCGCCCTGTGGTGGCTCGACACCCCGGCCCGGTCCCTGAACAACCGGGGCGAGCTGCTGATCGCGGCCGGCCGCATCACCGGGCTGGCCGCCGGCTACCTGTTGCTCGTCACGGTGGCGCTGCGCAGCCGGGTCGGCCTGCTGGAGCGGTTCGTCGGGTCGGAGGCGTTGGGCCGCTGGCATCGCGAGCTCGGCGGCGCGCTGGTGGTCGCCATCCTCGGGCACGCCGCGCTCATCCTGGTCGGGTACGCGGCCCTGGACGACCTCCCCATTCTCAATGAGCTCAACGTGCTCATGAACGAGTACGAGGACATGACGAGCGCGATCGTGGCGGTCGGCATCCTCGTCGGCATCGGGCTGCTCGCCATCCGGGCCGTGCGTACGGTCATGCCGTACGAGCTGTGGAAGTTCCTGCACCTCGCGTCGTACGTGGTGCTGCTGCTCGCCTACGGGCACCAGTTCGCCGACGGTCAACAGCTGTTCCGGCCGGGCCCGGCCCGCACGTACTGGATCGGGCTGTACGTGGCGGTGCTGGCCTGCCTCGCCTGGGGCCGCGTGGTCGGGCCGCTCATCTTCAACCTGGGACACGGCTTCCGGGTCGCCGACGTGGTGCAGGAGGGGCCGGACATCGTCTCGATCTACCTGTCCGGGCGGCGGCTGCGGCAGACCGGGCGGGCCGGGCAGTTCTTCCGCTGGCGCTTCCTGGCCCGCGGGGTGTGGACGCAGGCGCATCCGTTCTCGCTCTCCGCCGCGGCGAACGGTCGGTGGCTGCGGCTGACGGTGAAGACCGTCGGTCGGCACACCGAGGCGTTGCGCGGCCTGCACGTCGGGGTACGGGTGTGGGCGCAGGGTCCGATGGGCTCGTTCACCGCGGTCCGCCGTACCCGGGGCCGCGCGCTGCTGATCGCCGGCGGCATCGGCATCGGACCGATCCGGGCGTTGCTGGAGGAGCTGCCGCTGGGCGCCTCGGTCATCTACCGCGCCAGCACGGCCGACGACGTGGTGTTGCGGGAGGAGCTGGACCGGCTGGCCGAGCTGCGCCAGGCCGACGTCTGGTACGTCATCGGCTCCCGCTACGACCCGGCCCCGCGGGCGCTGCTGACCGCGTCCGGGATGCTGCAGATCGCCCCCGACGTGGCCAGCCGCGACGTCTACCTCTGCGGCCCGCACGGGTTCGTGAAACAGGCCCGTGCGGCGCTGCGCCGGGCCGGGGTACCGCGGCGGCAGCTGCACGACACGCTGTTCGAGTTCTAAGGGGGTTCGTGTCTTGCGTCGGGCGTTCGTGACATTGGGCGGGCTCGTGGTCGGCACCACCCTGCTCGTCTCGCTGAAGAGCGCACCCGGTGCCAGCCGCCCGCCGGCCGCCTACGCGGCAGCCACGCCCTCGCCGACGCCGCTGCCGTCGAAGACCCTCGACCTGCCCGCGGTGCCGACACCGTCGCTGTCCCGGTCTGGAACGCCATCCCGTTCCCCTTCGCGGGCGCCGTCCACCCCGCCCCGGACCACTGCGCCGCCTCCGCCGTCCCCGCCCGCCTCGCCGGCCGTCGTCATGGGCGATTCGGCGCAGACCGAGTTCGGGTACGTGACGATCGGCATCACCGTCGGCGGCGGCCGCATCACCGACGTCATCCTCAACGAGCTGCCCAGCGACGAGCCGCGGTCGGTGTCGATCAGCGCCAAGGCCGGCCCGGTGCTGCGGGAGCGGGCGCTGGCCGCCCAGGGCACGAACTTCGACTCGGTCTCCGGGGCTACCTGGACCAGCGACGCGTTCAAGGTGTCGCTGCGGTCGGCCATGACCAAGGCCGGCCTGAGTGGCTGACCCACTGTCCTTTGTGGAGCCCATCATGGGCACCACGGTCAGTCTGGACCTGGACGGAGTGCCGCCGTCGCTGGCCCGGGTGCTGGCCGACGAGACGTTCGCGTACCTGCACGGCATCGACGAGCAGTTCTCGACCTACCGGCCAACCAGCGAGGTCTGTTCCCCGCTGGCGTCGCCCTCGCCACGCCTCGCCGCCGTGCTCGACCGCTGCAGTACATTGTGGACACTCACCAACGGGTACTTCGACGCCTACGCCACCGGTCGGCTGGACCCGTCGGGGTTCGTCAAGGGCTGGGCGGTCCAGGTCGCCTCCGACCGGCTGGTCGAGGCGGGCGCGGTCAACCACTGCCTGAACGCCGGGGGAGACCTGCTGGTGCGCGGCCGGTGTGCCGGGCGGCCGTGGCGGATCGGCGTGCGCCATCCGTTCTCACCCGAGCAGGTGTGCTGCGTCGTGTCCGGCACCGATCTGGCCGTGGCCACGTCGGGCGTGTACGAGCGGGGCCCCCACGTCATCGACCCGTTCACCGGTACGCCTGCCCACGGTCTGCGGTCGGTCACGGTGACCGGGCCCGACCTGGGGGACGCGGACGCCTACGCCACGGCGGCTGTGGCGATGGGCGCGGCCGGCCTGGAGTGGCTCGCCACCCTGCCCGGGTACTCCTCGGCCGTGGTCACCGACGACGGCCGCTTCTTCTGCTCGGACGGCTTTCCCGCGGTCCCGTGACCGCCTCCACGACCCACGCCGAGATCGAGCCAACTGTCCAACAGTTGTGGGGTCGGTAGCGCTGGAACCCCACAACTGTTGGACAGTTGCGTGGACCTTGAGGTGTTGACCGAGGGGTCAGCCCAGCCCGAAGGAGCGCCAGCCCAGGTCGGGGAA
>Ga0105248_10008354_pt1 | contig 11374 bp, 10 predicted proteins | sample KBSS34metaG_FD_81524 | JGI IMG/M metagenome (GOLD analysis project Ga0105248, IMG submission 81524) | Switchgrass rhizosphere microbial communities from Kellogg Biological Station, Michigan, USA - KBS S3-4 metaG | ecosystem: Host-associated > Plants > Roots > Rhizosphere > Soil | place...
ACGGCCTCGACTACGCCGAGCGCTACCGCGACCTGCCCTACATCGGCACCCTCGACCCGAAGGTGTACGAAAACGGCTGACGAGCGCTTGCGCGAGGAACATTCAGCCCTGACCGAAGGAGGCGTGGACGTGACTTCTGCGCATGTCGCCGCAAGCGGCTCCGCCGCCCAAGTCGAAACGGCACTGCGGATCTGCCCCTTCTGCGAGGCCACGTGCGGGCTGACGCTCACCATCGAGGCGGGCAGGGTCACCTCTGCGCGCGGCGACCGCGAGGACGTCTTCAGTTCGGGTTACATCTGCCCCAAGGGGGCCAGCTTCGGCGAGCTCGACGGAGATCCGGATCGCTTGAGCGCACCCCTCATTCGGCGCGACGGCGAACTGGTCGAGGTGAGTTGGGACGAGGCGTTCCAGGCCGCCGCGGACGGGCTGGGTGCGGTGCTGCGCGACCACGGCGGTCCGTCAGTCGCGGTCTACATCGGCAACCCGAACGCGCACACCATCGCTGGCGGCCTGTACGTGCCGCTCATCATCAAGGGCCTCGGAACTCATCAGACGTTCTCGGCGAGCACGCTCGACCAGATGCCCAAACACGTCGCGCTCGGGCTGATGTTCGGCAACCCCGTCGCCTTCACCGTGCCAGACGTCGACCGCACCGACCTCCTCGTCGTCATCGGGGCGAACCCGTTGGTGTCCAACGGAAGTCTCGCCACCGTCGCAGACTTCGGAGGCAAGCTCAAGGCACTTCGCAAGCGCGGCGGGCGCCTGGTGGTCATCGACCCGGCCCGCACCCGCACCGCCGAACTCGCGGACCGCCACCTCGCGCCTCGGCCCGGCACCGATGCCGCACTGCTCTTCGCCCTCGTGCACACGCTGTTCGACGAGGGGCCGGTGACCGAGCACCTCAACGGGCTCGCCGACCACGTCGTCGGCGTCGAGGAGGTGCGGGCGCTGGCCGAAGAGTTCACGCCGGAGCTGGTCGCCGAGCACTGCGGGATCCCCGCCGAGGCCATCCGTGAGCTCGCCCGCGACCTCGCGACCGCGTCCGCCGCCGTGGTGTACGGCCGGATCGGTACGTCGACCGTCGAATTCGGTTCCGTCGGAAGCTGGCTCGTCGACGTCATCAACGTGCTCACCGGGAACCTGGACCGAGCCGGGGGAGCCATGTTCCCCCAGTCACCCATCGCGCAGGCCCCCCGTCCGCCGAAACCGGGTCGCGGGTTCCGCACCGGACGGTGGCACAGCCGGGTCTCCGGTCACCCGGAGGTGCTGTCCGAACTACCCGCCGCCGCGCTGTCGGAGGAACTCGAGACACCCGGTGAGGGACAAGCCAAGGCGGTCATCACAATTGCGGGCAACCCGGTGCTGTCGGCCCCGGACGGTGACCGGCTGAGCCGGGCGCTCGAAGGGATCGGGTTCATGTTGAGCGTGGATCCGTACCTCAACGAGACGACGTGCCACGCCGACGTCATCCTCCCGCCGCCACCTCCGTCGCGCAGCGCCCACTTCGACGTCGCGCTCAGCAGCACCCCGGTGCGGAACAACGCGCGGTATTCGCCGCCCGCGGTGCCACTCCCGCCCGGCCGTCCCGACGAACCGGAGATCCTGTCCCGGCTGGCGCTGATCCTCTACGGCATGGGGCCTTTCGCCGATCCCGCCCTCGTCGACGAACAGGTCATCGGCATGACGTTGGCCAAGGAGGTCGCCGACCCCGACTCACCCGTGGCGGGCCGCAATCCCGAGGAGCTGACCGCGATGCTGCCGCGGGGCCGTGGCTACGAACGGCGGCTCGACATGATGCTGCGGCTCGGCCCGTACGGCGACGGCTTCGGCGCCAATCCCGGTGGGCTCACCCTCGAACGGCTCAAGGACGCTCCGCACGGAATCGACTTCGGTCCGCTGCAGCCGCGGCTGCCCGAGGTGTTGAGGACCCCGTCCGGGCGGATAGAGCTCGCGCCGGAGCCGCTGGTCGCGGACGTCGCCAGGTTGAAGGCCTCGCTGACCCGCGGCGCCGATGGCTTCGTGCTCATCGGCCGCCGCCATCTGCGGTCGAACAACAGCTGGATGCACAACGTCCCCGCGCTGGGAGGCGGCTCGAACACCTGCACCCTGCAGATCCACCCCGCCGACGCCGCCGAACTCGGGATCACCGACAGAGCGCGCATCAAGGGTCCGGGCGGTGAGTTGGAAGCGCCCGTCGAGCTGACCGAGGCGATCCGCCGCGGCGTCGTCTCGCTACCGCACGGCTGGGGTCATGACCGGCGCGGCACCAAACAGGCTGTGGCGGCCGGGCGGCCAGGGGTGAACGTCAACCAACTCAACGACGGGACGTCGCTCGATCCATTGTCGGGAACCGCAGTGCTGAACGGGATTCCAGTCCAGGTCGCTGCGGCGGGAATGGATTCAGCCTGAGCGGCGTCAGCCGAGCTCCCACACCACCGTCACCGAGAACCCGACGGTCTGCTGGCCCGGCTGTAGCGGCACCGGGGGGGCGGCCATGGCGTCGAACCGCGGCATCGGCGTAGGGGGCGGCGGGGTGCTGGTGCCCGCCTCGGAGATCGAGATGACCTTGCCGAGCTTGAGGCCCGACAGGTCGGCGTACTGCTGGGCGCGGTCCTTGGCATCGCTGAACGCGCGTGCCCTGGCGTCCTTCACCAGCTGCGAGTCGTCGTCGATCGAGAAGCTGACCGAGTTGATCCGGGTGGCGTTGCCGCCCGTGGTCTGAATCGCGTTGATCGTCGGCGATGCGGCCTCGATCTTGCGGATCTTCACCTCGATCGAGTTGCTGGCCTGATAGCCGGTGATCACCGAGTTGTCGCCGTACTGCGGCTGCAGGTTGACCTGCTTGGTGCTGACGTCCTTGCGGTCGATGCCCTGCGCAGCGACTGCGTCGATCACCGCGGCCATGCGTTCGTTGGTCTGGTTCATCGCCGCGGTGGCGTCGGATGCGATGGACTCGATCGCGGCGTTCACCGTCACCGTGTCGGGGGTGCCCTCAACTTTGCCCTCGCCCACGACCGTCACTTGTCTTGGCACCGGACCGTCGGGTCCGGCGACCGGCCCGGCGGGCGTCGAGTCGCACGCCGCGAGCCCCGCCACGGTCAGTCCCGCCGCGGCGAGAACGAGGAGTCGGGTCGGCATCTTCGCCCACGCGCGGATCGGCATACAGGCACCCTACAGATGACGTTCGAGCTGATCTTGGAATGCTGGTCGGCGGTATTCAAGTGCCGTGGTTGGTGATTGGTCGCGGCTGCCCGAGGTGACCAAGGGGCGCCTGCCCACCGTGCGTCAGTGCGCCGTCAATCCCTCGAGGAACTCCAGCAGCGCCTGATTGACCTCGTCGGGCCGCTCCTGCAGCACCCAGTGGCCGGCGCCCTCGATGATCACCTCGTGGTACGGCCCGGTGACGACGTCGGCGACGCGATCTCGGGGGGTGAAGCTCAGCGCGGGGTCGGCGCTGCCCGCCACGAACAGCGTCGGCACGTCGATGGTGGAAGCCGGCGTCGACGCCGTGAGCTCCCAGTTGCGGTCGAAGTTGCGGTACCAGTTCAGCGCTCCGGTGAACCCGGTGCGCTCGAACTCCCCGACGAAGTAGTCGAGTTCGTCCTGGCTCAGCCAGGCCGGCCTGGCGTCGGGCTCGGGTAGCCGGTCGATGAAACCCTCTGGCCCGGGCGTGGACATGGTGAGAAACGCTTCGGCGTCAGCCTCTGGTGACGTCCCGCCGAAGAGCCGGCGCATGGTCCTCGCCGGGTCGCCGCCGAGCTCGGCGTCCGCCGGGCCGACCTCCTGGAAGTACAGCATGTAGAAGAAGTGATCCCCGAATGCCTGCCGCCACAACTGCGTCGGCGGAGCGGGCGGCCTGGGCACCGGTGGCGCGCTCAGCGCCGCCACGGCCAATACCCGGTCCGGGTAGAACAGCGGGAAGTTCGTCGAGACGACGGATCCCCAGTCGTGACCGAAGATGACGGCCCGCTCGGCACCGACGTCGTCGAGCAGGCCCGCGATGTCACCCGTCAGGGCGACGATGTCGTAGGACGCGACCGCGCTGGGCGCCGACGAGCCGCCGTACCCTCGCTGGTCGGGAGCCACCACGTGGTAGCCGGCGTCGGCCAGGGCCGGGACCTGATGGCGCCAGGACAGCGCCAGTTCGGGAAATCCGTGTGCGAGCACCACGACGGGTGCCCCGCGATCTCCCGCCTCGATCACCCTCAGCCGCATTCCGTTGGTGTCTACGAACCGCTCTGTCGGAGTGCCCACTTGCTCAGCCAAGCACAGCGCGTCGACCGTGCAGGAACTGGTGGAGGTCGGAGCCTGGCGGATCGGGCCGGGCACCGTTGGACTTCGTCGGTGATTCCCTCCGGCAAGCCGCCGGGAACTATTGAACGTTGACCTAGCGGTAACCTGAACTAACCAGCAGCGCAGATCGGAAGGGAGCTGGCTCCAGTGGGGCCGATGCTCGAATGAATCGAAAGAACGTCGTCCGCACCCTCACCGCCATCGCGGTCGTGTTGCTGCTCGGTTGGTCCTTCTTCTACTTCAGCGACGACACGCGCGGCTACAAGCCCGTCGATACGTCCGTCGCGATGACGCAGATCAACGCCGACAACGTCAACAGCGCGCAGATCGACGACCGCGAACAACAGGTCCGGCTCGATCTCAAGACCGGCAACGGTGACACCGAGAACAGCGACAAGATCATCACCAAGTACCCGACGGGGTACGGGGTCGACCTGTTCAACGCGTTGACCGCCAAGAACGCCAAGACCAACACCGTCGTCAACCAGGGCAGCGTCGTCGGATCGCTGCTCATCTACATGCTTCCGCTGCTGCTGCTCGTCGGGTTGTTCGTGATGTTCTCCCGGATGCAGACCGGCGGCCGGATGGGCTTCGGCTTCGGCAAGTCCAAGGCCAAGCAGCTGAACAAGGACCTGCCCAAGACCACGTTCGCCGACGTCGCAGGCGTCGACGAGGCGGTCGAGGAGCTCTACGAGATCAAGGACTTCCTGCAGAACCCGACGCGGTACCAGGCGCTCGGCGCCAAGATTCCCAAGGGCGTGTTGCTCTACGGACCGCCCGGTACCGGCAAGACCCTGCTGGCGCGCGCCGTGGCCGGTGAGGCCGGGGTTCCGTTCTTCACTATCTCGGGCTCGGACTTCGTCGAGATGTTCGTCGGCGTGGGTGCGTCGCGCGTGCGGGACATGTTCGAGCAGGCCAAGCAGAACAGCCCGTGCATCATCTTCGTCGACGAGATCGACGCCGTCGGCCGCCAGCGCGGCGCAGGCCTCGGCGGCGGGCACGACGAGCGTGAACAGACGCTGAACCAGCTACTCGTCGAGATGGACGGCTTCGGTGACCGTCAGGGCGTCATCCTCATCGCGGCCACCAACCGCCCCGACATTCTCGATCCCGCCCTGCTGCGGCCCGGCCGGTTCGACCGGCAGATCCCGGTATCCAATCCCGACATCGCGGGCCGGCGCGCGGTGCTACGCGTGCACTCGGAGGGCAAGCCCATCGCACCCGACGCCGACCTCGACGGGCTCGCGAAGCGCACCGTCGGCATGTCGGGTGCCGACCTGGCCAACGTCATCAACGAGGCCGCGCTGCTGACCGCCCGCGAGAACGGCACCGTCATCACCGGGGCGGCACTCGAGGAAGCCGTCGACCGCGTCGTCGGCGGTCCGCGCCGCAAGGGCCGCATCATCAGCGAACTCGAGAAGAAGATCACCGCGTATCACGAAGGCGGCCACACGCTGGCGGCCTGGGCGATGCCCGACATCGAGCCGATCTACAAGGTGACGATCCTGGCGCGCGGCCGCACGGGCGGTCACGCCGTCGCCGTCCCCGAGGATGACAAGGGGCTGATGACCCGCTCGGAGATGATCGCCCGGCTGGTGTTCGCGATGGGCGGACGCGCGGCGGAGGAGCTCGTCTTCCGCGAGCCCACCACCGGCGCCGTCTCGGACATCGAGCAGGCCACCAAGATTGCCCGCGCGATGGTGACGGAGTACGGCATGAGCTCCAAGCTCGGCGCCGTGCGGTACGGCACCGAGCACGGTGATCCCTTCCTCGGCCGGTCGATGGGGACACAGCCGGACTACAGCCACGAAGTCGCGCAGATCATCGACGACGAGGTGCGCAAGCTCATCGAGGCCGCCCACACCGAGGCGTGGGAGGTACTGACCGAGTACCGCGACGTGCTCGACACGCTGGCAGGTGAGTTGCTGGAGAAGGAGACTCTGCACCGCGTCGAGCTCGAGGCCATCTTCGGCGACGTGAAGAAGCGTCCGCGGTTGACGATTTTCGACGACTTCGGTGGCCGCGTGCCGTCGGACAAGCCGCCGATCAAGACCCCGGGTGAACTCGCCATCGAGCGCGGCGAACCGTGGCCACCCCCTGTGCCCGAGCCTGCGTTCAAGCTCGCGATCGCCGAGGCCAGCAAGGCCGCCCAAGTCGAAGCGCAGAAGAACGGCACCAACGGGTCCGCCAACGGCTCACCCGTCAACGGGACTGCGAACGTGCCCGGCAACGGGTCAACCCCCAACGGCCCCACGCAACCGGACTACGGCGCCCCGGCCGGTTGGCACGCTCCGGGTTGGCCACCCTCGCAGCCCGGCCAGTACCCGCCCCCGCCGCAGCAGCAGGGTCACTACGGCCAGTACCCGCCGCCCGGACCCGGCTACCCTCCGCCGTACGGATGGGCGCCGCCGCCGCCACCACCGCCACAACCCGGCCACTACCCGCCGTACCAGCAGCATCCGCAGCCCGGCGCGCCCGTCCCTCAGGGCGGTGCACCCGCACCGTCCCCGCACGACGACGAACAGGGCCGCGACGACCGGTCCAACACGCCACCTCCCGGCTGACGAGAACGGAGTCCCCGATAGATGACGCGGCAGCTTGATTCAGCCACGTTCACTCCTTCCGTATTCGACCAGCCTCGAGCTGAAGCTGCGGTGCGCGAGTTGCTGATCGCGGTCGGGGAGGACCCGGAACGGCACGGTCTGCTGGACACCCCGGCGCGCGTCGCCCGGGCGTACCGGGAGATGTTCGCCGGGCTGTACGAGAATCCCGACGACGTGCTCAACACCACCTTCGACGAGCAACACGACGAAATGATCCTCGTCAAGGACATTCCGATGTACTCGACGTGCGAGCATCACCTCGTCGCCTTCCACGGCGTCGCGCACGTCGGCTACATCCCTGGGGTGGACGGCCGGGTCACGGGTCTGTCGAAGTTGGCCAGGGTGGTGGACCTCTACGCCAAGCGGCCGCAGGTCCAGGAGCGGCTGACCGCGCAGATCGCGGACGCCATGATGCGAAAGCTCGATCCGCGCGGGGCCATCGTGGTCATCGAGGCCGAACACCTCTGCATGGCGATGCGCGGCATTCGCAAGCCCGGTGCCACCACCACCACGTCGGCGGTGCGCGGACAGTTCAAGACGGACAAGGCATCGCGGTCCGAGGCGCTGGATCTGATCCTGCGGAAGTGAGCCCGACGCACACGCAGGTGATGGGGGTCGTCAACGTCACCGACGACTCCTTCTCCGACGGGGGGTTGTTCCTCGAGCCCGACAGGGCAGTCGACCATGGGCTCGCGTTGGCCGCCGACGGTGCCGACATCATCGACGTCGGCGGCGAATCGACCCGACCCGGCGCCACCCGAATCGACGCGGCGATCGAGACCAGCCGCGTCCGCCCCGTCGTCAAAGCCCTTGCCGCCCAGGGACTCCTAGTGAGCATCGACACGATGCACGCCCGAGTCGCCAGCGCGGCGTTGGAAGACGGCGCCAGGATCGTCAACGACGTGTCGGGTGGCCGAGCCGATCCGGACATGGCACGCGTGGTCGCCGAGGCGGGCGTGCCGTGGGTGTTGATGCACTGGCGCTCGGTGGGCGCCGACCGTCCGCACGAAGTACCCGCGTACGCCGACGTGGTCGCAGACGTTCGAGCCGAACTGCTCGCAAGCGTCGACGCCGCGGTGGCGGCCGGCGTCGATCCGGCCAAGCTGATCATCGATCCCGGGCTCGGATTCGCGAAGTCGGCCGCTCACAACTGGGCGCTGTTGCACGCTCTGGGCGAGTTCGTCGCCACCGGCATCCCGGTGCTCGTCGGCGCCTCGCGCAAGCGGTTCCTCGGCACGTTGCTCGCGGATTCCGACGGCGCACCGCGGCAGCCGGACGGTCGGGAGACCGCCACCGCGGTGATCTCGGCGCTCGCCGCACAGGTCGGAGCGTGGGGCGTGCGGGTCCACGACGTACGCGCATCGGTCGACGCGCTGAAGGTGGTCCTGGCCTGGGGGTCGCCGGCTGGGCAGGAGCGAAGCGACTCGGAAGATGGGCGAGGCTAGCTGATGACTGATCGAATCGAATTGCGCGGCTTGACCGTTCGTGGCCATCACGGAGTCTTCGAACACGAGCGTACCAATGGCCAGGACTTCGTCGTCGACATCACGGTGTGGATCGATCTGGCAGCCGCGGCGGCCAGCGACGAGCTCGCCGACACGCTTGACTACGGCGCGTTGGCGCAACGCGCGGCCGACGTGATCGCAGGTGAGCCGCGCAACCTCATCGAGACGGTGGCCGCCGAGCTCGCCGAGGGTGTGATGACCGACGAACGGGTGCATGCCGTCGAGGTGGTGCTGCACAAGCCGAACGCGCCGATTCCCTTGGCGTTCAACGACGTAGCGGTGGTGGCCCGACGGTCCCGGCGCGGAGGGCGCGGCGCGCCGTGACGACGGTGGTGCTGTCGATCGGGTCCAACATGGGCGACCGGCTGGCCCATCTCCAGTCGGTCGTCGACGGCCTCGGTGCGGCGGTGCGTGCGGTATCGCCCGTCTACGAGACGGACCCGTGGGGTGGTGTCGATCAGAGTCCGTTCCTCAACGCCGTGCTGCTGGCCGACGACCCGGCCGTCGATGCGCGTGGCTGGCTGCACCGCGGTCAGGAGCTCGAACGCGCCGCGGACCGGGTGCGCAAAGAGCATTGGGGGCCAAGGACACTCGACGTCGACGTGATCTCCTGTCAAGACGGCGGCGCCGAGGTGGAGAGCCACGACGCCGAGCTCACGCTGCCGCACCCACACGCCCATCAGCGGGCGTTCGTGTTGATCCCCTGGGTGGCAGCCGATCCCGCCGCGACTCTGCTGGCCGGCGCGGAGCGGCGCCCGGTCGCGGCACTGATCGCCGAACTCGATCCCGCCGAACTCGACGGCGTGCGACCCACCGACCTGGTGTTGGCGACCTGATGGGACCGACCCGCAAGAGAGATCTCATGGCCGCGACGGTCGTGGTGGCTGTCGTCGGCTACATCCTGGTGACCGGGCTCTACAAGTGGTTCCCACCGATCACCCTCTGGACCGGAATATCGCTGCTCGTCGTGGCGGCCGCGGAGTTCGGGTGGGCGTTCTACGTTCGATCGAAGATCAACGACGGAGAGATCGGGGCTGGGCCCGGCTGGTTGCACCCGCTGTCGGTGGCCCGTTCGGTGATGGTGGCGAAGGCGTCGGCCTGGGTGGGCGCAGTGGTGCTCGGCTGGTGGGTCGGCGTGCTCGCCTTCGTCATTCCCCGGCGCGGCTCGCTCCGCGTCGCGAGCGAGGACACCCCTGGCGCGGTGGTGGCCGCGATCAGTGCGCTGGCACTGGTCATCGCTGCGCTCTGGCTACAGCATTGCTGCAAGTCTCCGGAGGAGCCGCCGGACAACCCCGACGGCGTGCCGGAGTAGCTGATGCCATACCTGACCTGCCGAATCGCCGAACCGGTCGACACGCTAGGTGACCTGTGACAGGTACAGTCAGCCCATGACCGAACCGACCCGCGGGGTGCGCCAGAGGCGCAGCAGCCGCAGGCCGGGTTGGGTGTTGCTGACGGCGTTGCTGGTGCTGGCGATCGTCGCGAGCTCCGCGCTGGTGTTCACCAACGAGGTGGAACTTCTCAAGCTTGCGGTCATCATCGCGTTGTGGGCCGCGGTGGTGGCTGCGTTCATCTCGTTCATCTACCGACGGCAGGCCGACCTCGACCAGGCGCGGGCGCGCGACCTGAAACTCGTCTACGACCTTCAACTGGATCGGGAGATCTCCGCACGCCGTGAATACGAGTTGTCCGTCGAAGCTCAACTGCGCCGCGAGCTGACGTCCGAGTTGCGGGCCCAGTCCTCCGACGAGGTCGCCAGCCTGCGCGCCGAACTTGCTGCGCTGCGGGCCAACCTCGAGATTCTGTTCGACACCGACCTACAGCATCGGCCTGCGCTGGAGACCGAGCGCACCGCCGTGCACACGTTTGGCCGGGTGATCAGCAGCAGGATCGACGCAGAGGACCGCGAGGACTCCGAACCCAACACCGAAGAGAGCCCGATCATCGATGTGCCCGAGGAGCCCCAACCCCCGGAGGACGGCTGGTCGCCCACCCCGGAGCCCGGTGGCGCCCACCGCAGGGCCTCGGAGCGGCAACAGGCCGAAGCCGGCTGGCGTCCCGCCGAGCCGCCGCCGCCTCCTCCGCGGCAGAGCACCCCACTGGCCGCCCCGGAGGTGCGATTGCCGTGGCCGCCCCCCGAGCCTGCGCCTGTGCCGACTCCTCCGGCGGCGTCGACCCCCCCTCCGCCGCCTCCGCCGCCAGTCGCGACGCCGCCGCCCGCATGGCAGCAACCGGAGCGCCCGGCCAGATACGCGCCGGCCAATCCCGACTGGGAGCCAGCCCCTGCCGACGGCGAGTTCATTCCGGCGGGCGAGCCTGGAAGCAACTGGGACTCTCCGTCGGTGGACAACGGGTCGGTCGCGACCCCGCCGCCCGCCGAACCGACCGTCGCACCGCCCACCTCCCCGGCCATGGTGCCTCCGCCCGCCGAGGTGCGCCGCGCCAGGCACACGTCGTCCGACCCCAGCGGCGACGAAGCCCGGCGGCGCGCCAGGCACTGGGCAACCGAGGCCGACGACCCGGGCCGGCCCACGCCGACTCTCGCCACTCCACCGCAGCCACCCGCCTCGGCGCCTCCAGTCCCCCAGCCGCCGAGTGCACAGCACCGCGGAGCGGACGACCGCGACCCGGGAGCGGGTCCTGAAGCCCAGGAGCGAAGCGACCCGGGAACAGGTCCCGAAGCAGAGCAGCGAAGCGACCCCGAAACGGGCGACGAAGGGCAGCCCGACGACTCAGCAACCCGTTCCGGCCAGCACGAAGGGGGCCAGCCGGTGTCCGAATTGCTGGCACGTTTGCAGGTCGGCTCCGCGAGCGGCGGCCGTCGCCGCCGCCGCGAGGATTGAGTTAGTCTCATGGCGACTGTCCGGTACCCGCGATATGGGACTGGAACGAATGAAAACTCATGACGTCAGCGAGGTCGTCTAAATGGGGACCCCCACCGGACTGCGTCCGGCCAGGCTCGGTATTGGAATC
>Ga0105248_10008355_pt1 | contig 11373 bp, 11 predicted proteins | sample KBSS34metaG_FD_81524 | JGI IMG/M metagenome (GOLD analysis project Ga0105248, IMG submission 81524) | Switchgrass rhizosphere microbial communities from Kellogg Biological Station, Michigan, USA - KBS S3-4 metaG | ecosystem: Host-associated > Plants > Roots > Rhizosphere > Soil | place...
AGGTTTCAAAAGTCAAAGGCTTCCCAGGGTGTTGAGACCCTGGGAAGTCCGAGGAGAGATAGCCGTCAGAGATTAGTTAGATCTCGCAACCGGATACTTATAGTGCTTCTGGGCCCACTCGGTGGTCCAAACGATCGGCTCGACATAAGTGTTCTTGTCTACGCCGAGGATCATGCCCTCGTTGACCTGGGCCATCGCGCCCAAGAAAATGCGGCGATCATTTTCCATCTTGACCCGCATTTCTGAGGAAGGCTTATAGAGTTCGCGAACCCGCGCCACCGTCGCAGGGTCATTCACCCAAGCTCCGGCGCCGTGGTCACCCTTCGGGATTTTCTGACCGCCTTCATCAAGCCAGTCCCTGAGGTCGTTGTTGCTGCGTTTCATCCCATCGCTGTGGCAGCCAGCGCAACTCTGCACGCCCAAGCGCTGATCGGTGACAGCACCGATTCTACCGGTGCCGGTCAGATTGGCATTCGTCCTGTCGCCTACGTACTTTTGAATTCTCGGATCGCGAACGATCTGAGTGAACGCATCGACGCGGCGCTGCGCCCAAGCGCCGAATATTGCATATGCCTGAAGTCCGTTGGGCAGACTCCAGATCACTTCCTCCGCTGACGCCTGGCCGCCTGCAGCTCCGGTGTACTTACCATCGGCGTAGCTGCCAAGCGGTAACATAGCCACGTAGGTAAGGTCTTCCGGCGTAGTGCCGCCTTGCTCCTTAATAAATTTCGGGATCGGTTGCTGCCACATCGGCATGGTGACCTTTCCTGCGGCATACTGTTTGACGATATCGGGATCGCCCGCCGTGAAGATGTCGAAAGTCTGCCGAGAGTAGCCGTGCGGTGTCTGCGCACGATAATAGAAACGCCCATCGATGGTAATGGCTCGCTGCGTCACCATGTAGTCGTACGAGTCCATACCCTTCGATTTATCGACGCCCAGCTCTTGTTCGAACATCCAGAAGTACCCCGGAACCGCCAGGATGGCGTTGTAAACGTCCGGACGAGTGAGCGTATAGGTCAGTTGGGCCGCTTCTACAAATTTGAGGTCTGCTGGGTCGACGTATTCCTGTTTATTGCCCGCGATTTTCCTGGATCCGACGAATCCGTCGATATTTGGCGGGGAAGATTTTTCGGAAGTCGCAGCTTCCACGTTCCCCCTGAGGACCCGGGCCCAAGCCAGCCGGGCAAACTTCTCGTCACGCGTAACTTCTGGCTTCAGCTTGTTCTGTTGTACCAGGAAGTTCTCGAATACCGGGGGTGGCGTCTTGCCATTCCGATCCACTTTTCCATTGGCAAAGCCGATGTCATCGTCGGATAGGGTATTAAAGAGCTCGAACTCCGGGTCTGAGGTGTCAATGAGCGTGTATCCCCAGTAGTCTCTGATGTCGAACTTGTAGAGGATACCCTTTCCATTCACATCCACCGGGTTCACAATTTTCGGAGCCCATCGAGCCGCGCCATTCAAGGCCTTGGATAGACCTGCGCGAGCGTGATTTAGATTCTGAGCACTTACACCCGCATTGTGGAGTTCATGGAACGAAGTGTACTTAATGAACTCTTGCGTCGCGGCCGGGGTCTTAGCTTTGTCAGCCTCGATCCACGCCAGAATCTGATCCTGGGTAATCTTCTCAGAAACCGGGAGGGTGCGGGGAACGCTGGGGATCATGTCGGCAACCTGGTCACGCCATGCGGTAACCGCCGCCAACATTTTCTGGCCGGCTACGCCGCAGTTTTCAGCAAAGCAATTGTGGCGGTCGATGACCATGCGAACGACGAACTTGGACTCTGTGGGCTCGCGGAAGTTGACGCGCGTCAGCGCATACTCATGAGCCAACTTCACGTCGACATCGGCGTGCAACGGAGCCTGCGCTCCACTTCCGGTCTTGTTCTCCGTGCTATGGCACCCCGAGCAGTTTTCGCGAAGCAGGGGATAAAGAGTGGTTTCGAATGCTTTCAGAGACCGCGCTTTGTCAAAACCCATCTCCTTTGTATAGAGGGTAGCTTCTACGTTGGTTCCACCGCGCCCGTTAGAAAGCTCCGAATACCCGACAACCTTCGGGTCTGCGGTAGCGCCAACGACAGCCAGCAGGATAAGTCCACAGAGTGCTGCAGAAGTGATGAGGGTACGATTTGTCACTTTTTGCTTCCCTTTCTTGGGGTTACTGCAAGTCGTACATACACGTTTACCGACCGGTAGCATAATACTACCGTCATTCGACAGAGTCAAGCGGCCTGGCGCAGCGGGGGCTGTAAGCGGAGGGGTGCCCGAGATTGTCAAAGTAGAAGCCCGTCGATGTGATATCTTTGGCCTGAAGAAAACTGCAGAAAGGACGCCCCGAATTATGGATCGAAGGAATGCGTTCGATGATCCACGGGGTCTGCCGAACCTCCTTCACAGGTATGTGCCCGGCGCGCTCGTAATCCTGTTGAGTTGCTGTACATTGTCAGCGCAGCCCGTGGAGGATCCCCAAGCTCTCTACAAACGGGGGACCGACTACTGGTATGGGACCGGAGTTCCGCAGGATTACGTGGAAGCCGCCAACTGGTTTCGCAAAGCCGCGGAGCGAGGATACATCGAAGCCCAGTATCGGCTGGGACAGATGCTGGCCATCGGTCAGGGCATTCGGCAAGACAACGCCGAGGCGACGAACTGGTATCGCAAGGCGGCCGAACAGGGTGACGCGCGAGCGCAGTACAACCTGGGAACGATGTATCTCTTCGGTAAAGGCATCGCAACGGATTACGCGGAAGCGGTGAAATGGTTCCGCAAGGCGGCAGATCAGGGATTCATGGAAGCGCAATACAACTTGGGTGTGTCCTATCACGACGGGCAGGGTGTCGCCCAAGACTTCCACGAGGCGCTGACGTGGTTCACCAAGGCGGCAGAGCAGGGATACTCCGCGGCGCAGTTCATGCTGGGCTCGATGTATTCGGACGGCCAGGGCGTTCCCAAGGACCCGTCACAGGCGCTCACTTGGTTTCGCAAATCCGCGGACCAGGAATACCCTCCGGCGGAATTCAATGTGGGAATGCTGTACGCGGTTGGAAGCGGCGTGCAGCGCGATTTGGACCAAGCAGTGGACTGGTATCGCAAAGCAGCCGCAGGGGGGCTGCCCCAGGCTCAAAACGCACTGAGGATTGTAGCCGGCACGGGGTTGCCGGCGGCCCAACATGCGCTCGGGATGACCTATGAGAACGGCTGGGGGAGTGTGAAGATCGAACCCGAGGCGGTGTACTGGTATCGAAAGGCCGCCGAGCAGGCGTATCCACCCGCGGAGTACGATCTGGGGCGGATGCTGGCTGATGGGCGGGGTGTGCGGAAGAATGACACCGAGGCGGAAGCGTGGTTCCGGCGCGCCGCCGAACACGGAATACGAGAAGCGCAAACACGGCTGGAAACTCTCGGCGCGCCCACGGCGCCGCTTAGATAGCCGTTTACACGAATCCTGGAGGATCGGACGGGCCAATCTAAGGTACTAATATACTCGACACAGACAACGGAGCCAGGACCCCGCCCGTGCAACGATAAATCATGGACCCTGCCGAGTTTGTGAAAGCAATTAAGCTTTACGCCTGTGACTTATCCGTGGACGGCACGGCAAAGAACCTCTTACGGCCATCGGGAAGGCGTCCTCATCCTGATCTGCTTAAACTTTCTGCCTGGTTCAAGCAGCTCCCCGCTGACGACCAGATCACTGTCCTTGACGTCGCACGTGAGGCAGCGGAAAATGCGATCTTTGGGGTGTTTTGCATCCTTGATGGCGTTCGGGCGATTGAGAACGGCACCGGCAAAGGTGGGTTTGAGATTCACTATGTTAAGGGCGATGAGAAGGTGTTGTTGAACGCCACGAATGGTGAGATGCTCCACGATATCTTTCAGGGCCTGCGGAGCAAATAGCAGCGAGTGCGAAGTCGGTGGGTCAAGTATGTAGTACCCAATTTAAAATGCGGCTCTCTTGCAGTTCGTTAGTCGTTCCGCTAGTCTGCGGCGTCGCTCTGGGCGTGCTCGCTGCCGACCGGACCTTTACTTCCTATGCGAGCGTGAAACCGGTTTTGGATCAGCCGGGCGACCTGCTGCCGGCTGAGCTTCGAAACCCAAATGAGGCCAGGTGGAGCGCCTGGAGCCAACAGCAGGACAAAGCCATTCGAGCGCGTCTTCAGCAGGGCGATCTCGACTCCATGGTGAATCTTCTGTTATACGGGACCTCCTTCACCAAACAGCCGCGGATCAAGGTCGAAGCCTTCACCGAGGCTTCGAAGGCCGGGATCCTACGGGCCCGGGTGGATGATTTGGTGGCGGGTCTGAGGAGTCCCGGAGACAACGAGCGTCTCATTTTTCTGAATGGACTTCTACGAAGCCAGGGAATCAATCCGAGTTCTCCAGGCGAGACCGGCGTGTTCCTCTACAACAACCTCGGGCGAGTCCTGCAGGAGGTTGCGACCTTGGCAAAGCGCGACGAGGAGGCCAAGCGCCTCGTCAAACCTGATGCGGCTCCCGATCCAACGGCGATTTTTAACTGGCGGCCGGGGCTGTTCCGCGATCGTGGGGTTTCCCTCGATACCGGCATTTTTCCCAATTTCTCCATCGAACAGGCCTTGCGCGATCTTAAAAATCGCGGTGTGCTGCGCGAAGGCCAGGTAGCTCGCGTGGCCGTGATCGGGCCAGGCCTGGACTTTAGCGACAAGAACGAGCAAGCTAGCTTCGACTATTATCCGCAGCAGACTCTGCAACCGTTTGCGTTGTACGATTCGCTGATTCGGCTGGGGCTGGCGAGAGCCAACGCCGTATCCATGTCGATTTTCGACATCAGCCCGAGAGTGATCGATCACATCCAGCGCGCCCGCGAACGCGCGCAGAAGAATACGGGTTATGTCATCCAGTTGCCCCGCGAGGTTGCGCCTCCGTGGCCGGCCGATCTCATCGCTTTTTGGCGTTCGCTGGGCGACCGAATAGGAGCCGAGATTGCGCCGATCGCTCCTCCCAATGTCTTCCAAGGCTTGGAAACGCGAGCAGTGCGAATCCGTCCGGACGTAGTGCTCGCCTGTCAGCCGGTGGACCTCAATATCGTTCTCGAACGCATCAATCTGGCCGAGGCGGACCGATTCGACCTGATGGTGGGCACCAATATTTTTATTTATTACGACGCGTTCGAGCGGTCGCTAGCGCTCGAAAACGCCGGCGCCATGCTGAAGCGCGGAGGCCTCCTGCTGACCAATGACCGGCTGCCTGAGGTTCCTGGCGGGTCGATGCAGCAGGCTGGCGTGATCGAAGTGCAGTACAATCGCGACGCTGTGGGTTGGTATCGGAAGCAATAGCAAAAGAGGACACCACTATCCGCGACGGGTTAGCGGCTCTTACCGCCTTTAGGAGTTGCGGGCGGCTTCGGCAGTTTCAGCTTCGGAGCTGCTTTTGCCTCTAGGTCGAGAACGCTCTTGGACGCTTGATATACCGCGTCCAGAAACTCGGCAGATTCATACTCAGTATCGGTGACGAGCCGACCGGGAAGTTCTTGGAGCGGTACCAGAATATCCTTCTCCCCATGCAGCCAGACGCAGGAGAAGTGAAGCGCATAGATGCGAAGCAGGCGCATGTGGGATTGCTTCACATATGCAGCACGGCGACGACGCAAGACGCGGACAGAGTCGAGCAATTGGCCCATCGATGCTCCCTGAAGAAAACGTGTGTGGCGGTGGCGTCCGTTTTCCATACCGACCTCAAGCGCTGCGATGGCCGACTGATATTGAACGAAATACATCCAACTCATCCGCTTTGCCTGGCGTGCCAGGTTCTTGATGGGACGGCGGCTGATGGCCAAGTTGAAGACGGGCAGAGATTGGATGAATTTGGCTTCGAATAGTTCTGTCGGAACTTGCCTCAGGAGATCGTGATCCTGTCTCAATTCCAGAAAGTGCTGCAAGGCCCGGCCAGCGCGCCGGTGAGATTCTTTTGGTGGAGGCGGAAGGATAGGCATGCATCACCTGGTGAGATAGGTTTGGTCCCAACGGCTGTTGGGAATATACCGGGTGAGCAGGTCCGCGTACGGCAGAGTCGTGGTCTCCGGCGCCACCGTATCGGGATCGGCTACCGTCACAAACTTCCCTGCAGCAGTTTGAGCGCATCCGATAATGGCGATGAAATGCGCAACAGGACCGGGGCTGAGAATGCGGCATCCGATCGCACGGCCACTCTGGATCTGCGCCTGAACGTTGGCAAACGGCAGCGGTCCGGCAAACGCCTGGGCGAGGTGATTGATGCGCAGCAGAGAAGCACGCAAATCGAAAGGAATGTTACAGGAGGGAGAAGATCCGTCTGTGCAGCAATCTGCTCCTGTGAGAATGGCGTTGAGAAAAGTAGTGACCACGGTGCATTGCCGCCATGTAGGATCGTGGTTGAAGATCGCTACGCTAGCGGAAACCGCCGCCCAGCACCAGTTCGTCTGCTCCTGCTTTTGCATCTGAAAAGGTAGATCAGGCATGGCGGTCAAGGTTTAGTAAAGGTCACTGCAAATCCCCAGCGAGTTGTGTAGGACGTTGCGATCTGGGGCGCGTTAACGTCGGAAGGAACCACGTCGTTTACATGAAAGCCACCGGCCAATGCTGTCGACTTCCCTATCTCCGCACCACCGCTGAAGAAGATGGTTCGGAAAAGGCTGATGCTCGGACCGAGGAGAAACTCGGGGCTTGACCCGCCGGACGCCTGGCTGCGAACGTTTACTCCGACTCCGAAGCTCGTGTGGAAGGCCACGACGTTGTTTGGCTCCCATAACCGCGCGTGGACTATCGCCATGGGGAGAGGATGGATTGAGGGATCGCTTAAGATACCGAATCGATTCGTTGAGGTGGTAGCGGGGGCAGTGGGACTGCTCTTCACGATTGCGAATTCGGTATTGGGAATTCCGCTGAATACCGCACCCGCGCTAATTGCGAAACGTGAACCGCATTGGACTACGAGGATGTTGTCCTTCGTGCTGGGTGTCATCGCCTGGAGATCGAAAGTAGGAAGCCTGTCCGTGAGGATCAGCTTTAGCGCCACCTGCCGGTTCTTGTTGAAGAGGGCTGGGCATCCAATTTCGAATTGCCGAACAAAGCTATCGGCCGTGAGAGCGTCAGCCGTGTTTTTCCAAAAAGTCGCAACCCCCAACTTCTTCGCAATCGTTGCCGCACGCTCTCCATCGGAGCTGAATTGGCCGGCGTCGGTTTGTAGTTGTGCCAACGTTGCCAGGGATTGCTTATATTCCGAGTCACGGCACTTCGTATCCCAATCGCTCCAACCGAGCTTGACGATGTTGGCGGGGGTGCAAAAATCGGCAGTCACTGTGTCCGTATTCGCCGGATGGTTTAAGGGAAGTGCATTGAGTTTGATTTGGAGGCTGCGCAGTGCATCGAGAAGTTGATCGCTGTTCGCCCAGGACAATTGCACTGTGAGCGCATCGTTTAAAGCCTTTTGGAACGCGTCGGAGCGAACCAGAGAGAGGACCCCACTCGATCCGAAATTGGTGAAGGTCATATCCGACTGGCTAACCAGGTCTTTCAACGTGCGCAGAGCCGCGTCAAGGGCGGCTGCCGCGGTACGATTGCTCCCCTGAAGGCTCGCAAACTGGAGATTTATCGCGTTCAAGGCCCTTTGGTGCTGGCGAAATTCCGCTTCGAGCGACTGAGCAGGGGGCTCCGGGGCACCGCTCCCGGGCGTAAAGGAGGACGGGAAGATACTACCCAGGTTTGGTCCGTTCGTATCCGTAGTTGCAGATCCGAATTCGGCGCCGTAGCGCAATGCATTGATCGAGACTTCGGCGCAAACAGGCCCCTCGACGTTTTCACCGGACGAATTCAGGAGTATGGTCTTTTTTTCCAGCTTTGGCTTGCACCGGAACAACGTGCTACCAGCGGGATTGTTTTGCCCATAAGCGGCAATTGCAAACACTGCCGCAGTGAACAGAAATCCTTTCGAGCGAAGTCGATTCATTGGCATTCCCTTTGTGCTAGATTGTGATGCCAGTAACGCCTGCGTTAACGATCAACTATAGCAATCTACGCTGGCTCGCTACAGGGCTGGATTGAGTCGGACGCGCAGTCCTTTGTTTCACTCGAGGATTTCTGGTGCCTGAATGCCGCACCCGAGAAATTCAATCCGACAAGTGTACAAGATTGGGAACGAGCTGCTGCGATCTGGGCCGCGTTTACCAACATCGAGAACGCCTCGGAAACGACGATGACAACACCGACACGCCTGCTCACTTCCGCAGGATCTTGTCCATGGCCTTTCCTTTGGCCAGTTCATCCACCAGCTTGTCCAGGTAACGGATCTGTTGCATGAGCTTATCCTCGATCTCCTCCACCCGATAACCGCAGATCACACCCGTAATCTTGGAGACGTTCGGGTTGATCCGTGGTGCCCGGGCGAAGAAAGTCTCGAAGTCGACCTTCTTGTCGATCTGCTGTTGCAGCGTCCGTTCATCGTAGCCCGTTAGCCAGTGGATGATGGCATTCACCTCCTCCTTCGTACGACCCTTCTTCTCCGCCTTGGTGATGTAATGCGGGTAGACACTCGCGAACGCCATTCTGAATACTCTCGTGTTGTCCATGGCCTCGTTATTCCTCGAAGTTTAGCGCTTTCGTTGGGAGCGCGATCAGCGCTCTGAACCAGGAGCGACAGCCTCTATTAGGCCTGCGTGTGATAGCGAAGATAGACCATTCCATTAGCAAAACGCGCTCGGCTAGGAGATCCAGCCTTACGCATACGTTGCTGGGCAGGACCCGCTTGCCGCCGCCAAGCATAGTAGGCACAACGAGCAGTTGATACTCGTCGACGAGCCCGGCCTGGATCACATGGGCGGCGAGGGCGGGACCACCACGTCTTGTACATCTTGCGTCCATACAGATATACGCCGATGAGGCGAAGAAGATCGCTGATGAGAGCAAATCCCTCCTCGTCCGGCGCCGACCAATCGAGGTTGCCGGTTTCATCCGCGATAAAGCCATCCAGCGACGTAGGCGTAAGGTAAATCCATCGTGCAAAGAGGCAATCCGAGGAAGTCGTCGACTCGTTGATTGGCTGTCCGGCAGCTAGCTTACTCCACGGCTCTATAAAGACGTTCGTCCAGAGGGCTGCCGGCGATCGGCGCGAGGCTGTTCCGGTATTCCTTCGTGTGAGTCGCCGCCGCATGCGTCTCGATTGCTTTCGTAGTCTGCCATTCTTCGATAACCGTGAAATGATTCGCCCGCATCGCGTGCTGTAAGACATCGAACCGGAGATTGCCTTCTTCTTGCCGGCTGGCTGCAGACAGCTTGCGAAGGATATCCGCGGCATTTGTCCCCTGGCCGCCGATATCGACGTGCGTGATCACGAATTCTCTGCGGCTGCTTCCGTCCTTTGGAGCCGTGCTCAACGACAGAGTCTTGTAAGGTCGCTGGTCGTAGTCGCTCAGCCTCATCGAGTCGATCTTGGTTCGGAAGCCCTTGGCGTTCGCCGATGCTGCGTGCTTGTCAAGGTCTTGGTTGTTAGTCCACGTTTCGATGATGCAGAAGTGTGCGGGGCGTCCGGCCTGCTCGAAGAACTCAATGCGCTGGAATCCCTCGTCTTTGCGGCTTGCATCTCTGTACTGCTTGATTGCAGTGATCGCAGCGGTTCTGGATGCCGGTGCGATATCAACGTAAGCGACAGAATAGGCGGTACTATCCGGCGGCGTCTGCGCGCCGAGAAGAACCGTGCTGATCAGTAATGGGAGCAGTCGTTGCATTTGTGTTCCTTTCGAGCTACTCGCATGGAGGATTTGCGGACGGCAGGCTCATCCCGCCGTCCTCTGCTCTTTAGAAACGCAACGTGCTAGAAGCGGAAGCGGGCGACCATCTGGCCTGTCCGCACCCCGCCGCCGATGGCGAGCGTTGACTCAACGCCGTAACCCGAAGCGTACGCGGCACCGGGGGTGCAGGCGCCCGTGGGGCCGCTGACTCCCGATAAGAAGCAAGTCGTCGGGGTAAGCGGAGTCCCCGAGCTTGGGGCGGGAAGCACCGTGCGGTTAAAGATGTTCACAAATTCCGCCCGAACGCTGAAGCTCATCGACTCGCGAATCCTGAACGTGCGTCCCACGTTGAAGTTCTCCGTCGGACGCCGCTGACCCCGGAAGTCGTTGTAATACGCCGGGGAGGTTCCATATGTGCCACCGGGAGGAGCCACCCACGCGTCCTTATTCAGCACCAGGGTCTTGGTCGGATCAAAGCAGTGGCAGTTGAGATCCTGAAGAAACAGCGGTACATCGGGGACACGATTCAAATACGACGCAGTCGAGAACGTTTGGTTGGCCAACTGGTTTGTCGCGGACGGAACCACGATCGGCGTCCCGCTGGAGTAAGTGAGAAGGGCTCCCATTTGCCAGTCGCTCAGCACGTACTTCAGGATCTTGTTGCCGACCCACGGAGCCCTGGGCACCGTATAGCTAATGTTGAAATTGCTGACCAGTGGCCGGTCCAAGCCCGAGAGGTACTTGTTTGAATCCCGATTGAAAATATCGTTCATTTGTCCCTCAATGCCCCTATTGAGGGTCTTTGACCAGGTAAAGTTATAGTTGAGATCCAGGCCGTGCGACAAGCGTTTGATCACCTTGACCTGCAAGGAGTTGTACCAGTTAGCTCCCAGCGGGGCCCACAGCGGCGTCGGCGCGTTCGTGAATTGCGGGAACGGCCGCAGCGACTGCGCTACCGTCGAAGTAAGCGGGAAACCCGCATACGGCAGCTTGCCCTGGAAAGGGCCGGCAGCCGCACTGCCGACTTGAGCGGCCAGGATGTTCCGGGCCGCCAAGGTGGTGATGTCGAGCCCGTATACATTTAGTAGGGTCTGCGGGCTGAGTGCGTTATAGTTGACCACCCCGGAGGACGGTAACCACGCCCCTCGGTTCCCCACGTAGGCACCCTCCACCACCAGACCCCGGCCGAACTCGCGCTGCACGCCGAAGCTCCATTGATACGACTTGCTTGGGTACCCGGCGTTCTTGTCTATCCAGACACTTGGCGCTGTTCCGGGTGTTCCCGGAACGAGCACAACCGGGAAGTTGCTGGGATTAAAGTTGGGCCACGCAATCTGAGAATATGTTAGCGGAATGCCGCCGCGCAAGCCTCCAGGCAAGGGCGACTGGGCGAAAGCACTTGAAGGCACGTTGTTCACCGATGTGACAGCGCGAGTCTGTATGCCGTTGTCGGGCGTAGTGCCGATCAGGAGGGACGCTCCTCCGCGGAGCACGGTTTTCGGAGTTAACTGATAGGCAATTCCCAGCCGCGGCCCAAATCCAAGTTTGTAGCTATTGAAAAAGTTATTGTCGCAACCGCAGGTCGCCCCATAGGTGACGCCCCCGGGATGTCCACCAGCTTGCGTATTGGC
>Ga0105248_10008356_pt1 | contig 11372 bp, 9 predicted proteins | sample KBSS34metaG_FD_81524 | JGI IMG/M metagenome (GOLD analysis project Ga0105248, IMG submission 81524) | Switchgrass rhizosphere microbial communities from Kellogg Biological Station, Michigan, USA - KBS S3-4 metaG | ecosystem: Host-associated > Plants > Roots > Rhizosphere > Soil | place...
CGCTCGGCGGCGCCCAGAAGCTCGCGCCTGTGTTGCGCTCGCCTGTGACGATGTGGCTGGCGATCGGCTATCTGGCGTTCGCCTTCGGCGTCACCATGACCTGGTATTTCCCGCGGCTCGGCTTCCTCATGCCGCACTGGCTCGGCGAATGGATGTACCCGATCGATAAGACCAATCTCGACGTGCTGCGCTTTGCGCATTTCCTGGCGCTGGCGGCGTTGACGGTGCGCTTCATTCCGCGCGATTGGCCGGCGCTGCAGTCGCTCTGGCTGCGGCCGGCGATCCGGTGCGGACAGCATTCGCTCGAGATCTTCTGCCTCGGCGTGTTCCTGGCGTTCGCGGCGCATTTCGTCATGGTCGAGTTCTACGGCGGACCCGCGATGCAGGTGGCGATGAGCATGGCCGGCATCCTCATTATGGTTGGCACAGCGGTGGTGATCTCGTGGTACAAGGGAGTCGAGGGCCGCGGCTCGGGAACGCCGAAGCGGCCGCCGGATGCCGACCTTGCCGGAGGTGAGGCATGAAGACGTGGACCGCCCTGGGGCGAGCGGTCGCAACGGGTGCGATCTTGTTGTGCGGTGCGGTAGCGCGCGGCGAAGCCGCCGACATGTGCGCCGTGCCGGGCTATCTGCTGTTCGGCGATAGCCTTTTGAACCGCGTCAACGCTGCGGTCACTAAAGAGAAGGAACTCAGAATCGTCGCGCTCGGCGGCGTATCGTCGACGTTGCCAGGTCCGGACGGCCCCAGTTTCGCGTACCCCGCGCGTCTGGAAGCTGCGCTCACGCGGCGGTTGCCGGGCGTGAAAGTGACGGTGACTATGCTGACCAAGACGCGGCAAACCGCCGCGGAAATGGCTGAAAGCATTGGTAAATTATTGCTCGACCAGCGGCCGAGTTTGGTGATATGGCAAACCGGAACATATGACGCGGTGCACGGCACCGATCCCGAAGAATTCCGCTCCGCGGTCTCTGACGGTGTCGAAAAATTGCACGCAGGTGGAGCGGACGTCGTCTTGGTAAACATGCAATACAGCCCGCGCACGGAATCCATTGTTGCTCTTGGCGCCTATGCCGACGGTATCCGTTGGGTGTCGCGCGAGCGCGAGGTGCCGGTGTTCGATCGGCTGGCCATCATGCGCCACTGGTACGACGCCGGACAGTTCGATCTCTACAAGGCGACCAAGGACATGAAGACGGCCAAGAGCGTGCATGATTGTCTTGGCCGGGCACTCGCCTCCACCATCATCGACGCGGCGCATCTGGAAGCGCGGCAAGAGGCTGCGCCCCAGTGACATCCCTTCCATATTTTTTTCGATCAGCCACAGCGCTGACCTTCGCCGCTGCGGTGGCAACGGCCGCGCTGGTGTCCGCGCGCGCCGAAACTGCGGCGCTCCCCGCCGCAGCGTCCTGCAGCGCGCCCGCTGATCTCGTCCGCTTGGTCAATCCGCTGAAGCGCGTGGCGCAGCGGGTCGCCGCCGGCCAACCGCTGACCATCGTCGCGATTGGCTCGTCGTCGACCGCCGGAGCGGGCGCAAGCTCGCCGGCAATGAACTATCCGAGCCGGCTCGCCGTCGAGTTGCAGGCGATGTATCCGAGACTGTCCGTCACCGTGATCAATCGCGGTGTCAACGGCGAAGAGTCCCACGACATGCTGGCGCGCTTCGATCGCGATGTGTTCGCGCAGAATCCCGATCTGGTGCTGTGGCAGGTCGGCAGCAATTCCGTGCTGCGCGATCGTCCGCTGGGCGAGGCCAACACCTCGCTGCGCGACGGCCTCAAGCGGCTGCGCGAGGCGGGCATGGACGTGGTGCTGATCAATCCGCAATACGCGCCGAAGGTGATCACCAAGCACGATGTCGATGGCATGGTCGATCTGATCCACCTCACGGCCAAGGAAACCAACGTCGACCTGTTCGAGCGGTTCGCCGTGATGCGCTATTGGCGGCTGACCGAAGACATTCCGTTCAGCACCTTCATCTCGCCGGACGAGCTGCACATGAACGACTGGAGCTATGGCTGCATCGCCAAGCTTCTCGCTGGCGCGATCCATGAGGCCGCGGGCCGCTCGACGGTCACCGCCACCGTGCGCGGCCGGCAGTAAACCCTCCGCGGTCATTCCGGGGCGCCGCGAAGCGGCGAGCCCGGAATCCAAAAACCAGAAAATCCCGATGTTCTGGATTCCGGGCTCGCGCCTTCGGCGCGCCCCGGAATGACGTCCTGGAGTTTTCAGCGGTCGGTCAAACCGCCTTCAACGCCGTCGTCACGTCGTCGATCAGGTCGTCGGCATGCTCCAGCCCGCACGACAGGCGGACCATGCCGTCGCTGATGCCGAGATCGGCGCGCTGCTGCGGCTTGAGCCGCTGGTGCGTGGTCGTCGCCGGATGGGTGATCAGGCTCTTGGCATCGCCGAGGTTGTTGGAGATGCGCACGAGCTTGAGCCCGTCCTGGAAGGCGAAGGCGCCCTTCTTGCCACCGGCGACCTCGAACGCCACGAGCGTCGAGCCGCCGCGCATCTGCTTTTTCACCACCGCGGCCTGCGGATGGTCCGGCCTGCCGGGATAGATCAGCCGCGACACCTTTGGATGCTTGGCCAGCGCGTCGGCGACCTTGCCCGCGGTGTCGGTCTGTGCGCGGACCCGTACCGCCAGGGTCTCCAGGCGTTTCAGCATGACCCAGGCGTTGAACGGTGACATCGACGGTCCGGTCTGGCGGATAAAGGTGTGGACGTGGTCGGTGATGAACTTTTCCGAGCCCAGGATCACGCCGCCGAGACAGCGGCCCTGGCCGTCGATGTGCTTGGTCGTGGAATAGACCACGCAGTCGGCGCCGAGCTCGAGCGGACTTTGCCATAGCGGCGTCGAGAATACGTTGTCGACGACGAGCGTCGCCCCGGCCGCATGCGCGATCTTAGCGATCTCCGCGATGTCGAGCACCTCGAGATTGGGATTGGTCGGCGTTTCCAGGAAGCAGGTCTTGGTGTTCGGCCGCATCGCGGCGCGCCAAGCGTCGAGATCGAAGCCGTCGACGATCGTCGAGGTGACGCCGTAGCGCGGCAGGTAGTCCTCCATGACGTAGAGGCAGGAGCCGAAGATCGCCTTCGACGCCACGATATGGTCGCCGGCCTTGACCTGACCCATCATCGCGAGCGTGACCGCGGCCATCCCGGTCGCGGTGGCGCGCGCGGCCTCGGCGCCTTCGAACTCGGCGATGCGCTGCTCGAACATCGACACGGTCGGATTGGCGAACCGCGAATACTGGTAGCCGTGGTCTTCGCCCTTGAAGCGGGCCTCCGCCTGCGCGGAATTGTCGTAGACGTAGCCCTGAGTGAGGAACAGCGCCTCCGACGTCTCGCCGAACTGCGAGCGCAGGATGCCGGACTGGACCAGGCGGGTTTCAGGGCGATATTTGTGCGCGGACGCTGACATACGTGGGCCTCTCTGTCGGCTTTGGGCCAACAAAAAACCGGCCGAGGAAAAAATCCTGGCCGGGCACACATGTCCCCGGCCTTTTAGCTACTTATTTTACGTGGCTAGCAAGCCGGCCGGCTCAAATGACCACGAGATAGATGTGGTCATACGATTGCACCGACTTCCCGTCAAGGCACCTAAAAGGCTACCTAGTCCCGGCATCAGGACGAGGAAGCGGGGATGACGACAAAGGGCATCCTGCCCGATCATAGGATCGCGGAGCTGGCGAAAAGCCGTGGGATTCGTCCCGCGCGCGACTTCGCGCCCGATCAGATTCAGCCGGCGAGCCTCGACCTCAGGCTCGGCAAGGTGGCCTATCGCGTCCGCGCCAGCTTTCTGCCCGGACCGCAGACCACGGTCGCCGAACGCATCGACGAGCTCAAGCTGCACGAGTTCGCGCTGACCCAAGGCGCGGTGCTGGAAACGAACTGCGTCTACATCGTGCCGCTGCTCGAAAGCCTGGCCCTGCCGGACGATGTCGCGGCCGCCGCCAATCCGAAAAGCTCGACCGGCCGGCTCGACGTGTTCACCCGCGTCATCGCCGACCGCACCCGCGGGTTCGATCGTATCGAGGCCGGCTATCACGGTCCGCTCTACGCCGAGATCAGCCCGAAGACCTTTCCGGTTCTGGTGCGTGAGGGCTCGCGGCTGTCGCAGATCCGCTTCCGCCGCGGCCATGCCCAGCTCGACATGACGGCGCTCCGCGCCCTGCACGATCGCGAGCGCTTGACCGACGACAGCGCAGCCGACGTCGGCGACGGCATCGCGGTCGGCGTTGATCTGGCGGGGCTCGGCCCGGACGGTTTGGTCGGCTATCGCGCCAAGCGCCACACCGGCGTGATCGACGTCGAGCGGCGCGGCGGCTACGACCTCGCCGATTTCTGGGAGCCAATGGCGGCGCGCAAGGACAAGAGCCTGATCCTCGATCCCGACGAATTCTACATCCTGGCCTCCAAGGAAGCCGTGCAGGTGCCGCCGGACTACGCCGCCGAGATGGTGCCGTTCGATCCGCTGGTCGGCGAATTCCGCGTGCACTACGCCGGCTTCTTCGATCCGGGCTTTGGCTACGAGGGCGCCGGCGGGCGCGGCGCCCGCGCGGTGCTCGAGGTGCGCTCGCGCGAGGTGCCGTTCATCCTGGAGCACGGCCAGATCGTCGGCCGTCTCGTTTACGAGAGCATGCTGGCGCGACCGACCACGCTCTACGGCATGGGCATCGGCTCGAACTACCAGGCCCAGGGCCTGAAGCTGTCGAAGCACTTTCGGGTGTAGGTCCCGGGTCCGTTTATTTCCATCAGCCGTCATCCCATATTTCGCCGTCATCGCCCGCGAAGGCGGGCGATCCAGTACTCATCGATACCGCTGTGATTACTGGATGCCCGCCTTCGCGGGGCATGACAGGCTCGTTGCAAAAGCCGGCGCTGTAACGGTGGCGAGGACGGCGCCAGCTCCATTGCGGCCAACTCCGTTTTGAACGCCTCACAACCACGTAGGCAGCGCCCGGCCGTTCCGCTAAGCTTTCGGCGACAACAAGAAAAAGTCCCGCGTTTCGGGGGCCGTAAGCCCACCACGAACGTCCGGACCGAACGCCAGCACAATGTGACGGCCGTAAGCCGTCGAGGGAGGCGAGACATGGCTAAGCTGAATATCAACGGCAAGGTCCGCGACGTGCGCGTCGAGGATGACACACCGCTGTTGTGGGTCATCCGCGAGCACGTCGGCCTGACCGGCACGAAATACGGCTGCGGCGTAGCCCAATGCGGCGCCTGCTCGGTGCACATCAACGGCGAAGTGATGCGCTCGTGCTCGATCCCGGTCGGCAGCGTCAAGGCCAGCGACAAGATCGTCACCATCGAGGGCCTTTCGGCGAACGCCTCGCACCCGGTGCAGAAGGCCTGGGCCACGGTCGACGTGCCGCAGTGCGGCTACTGCCAGTCCGGCCAGATCATGGCTGCGGCGGCGCTGTTGAAGAAGAATCCGCGGCCGACCGACAAGGACATCGACGAGGCGATGACCAACATCTGCCGCTGCGGCACCTATCAGCGCATCCGCGAAGCGGTCCACGTGGCAGCCGGTGGTGCGACCACCGGCAGCAAGTCGTAGGGAGGGTGCCATGAGAAAAATGACATTCGGCAAAGGCAAGCAGCTCTCGCGGCGCAAGTTCATCGTCGGCTCGGCGGCGGTCGCCGGCGGCGGCCTCGCTCTCGGACTGAACGTGCCGTTCGCGCAGGCGCAGAACGGCGCGGCGGCGAACGAGGTCAACATCTGGGTTGCAATCAAACCTGACGACACCTGCGTGATCCGCATCGCCCGCTCCGAGATGGGGCAGGGCACGCTCACCGGCCTGGCGCAACTCGTCGCCGAAGAGCTCGAGTGCGACTGGAGCAAGGTGACGACCGAAGGCGTCACGCCCGGGCGCAACCTTGCCAGCAAGCGCGCCTGGGGCGAGATGGGCACCGGCGGCAGCCGCGGCATCCGCACCTCGCAGGACTACGTGCGGCGTGGTGGAGCTGCGGCGCGCATCATGCTGCTGCAGGCCGCGGCCGACCAATGGAAGGTGCCGGTCGCCGAGCTCACCGTGTCGAAGGGCATCGTCAGCCACGCGGCGAGCAAGCGGAAAACGAGCTACGGCAAGCTCGCGGCGTTGGCGTCGAAGGTGACGCCGCCGGATCCGAAGGCGATCAAGCTCAAGGATCCGAAGGACTGGACGATTGCCGGCAAGCCGCTGAAGCGGCTCGACACCGCCGACAAGCTGAACGGCAGCAAGATCTTCGCGATCGACCTCAAGCTGCCGGACATGCTGTGCGCCGCCATCAAGGACTGCCCGGTTTTCGGCGGCAAGGTGACGAGCTTCGACGAGAGCAAGATCGCCGGCATGCCCGGCGTGAAGAAAGTGGTGAAGGTCAAGGACACCGGCGTAGCCGTGGTGGCCGACACCTGGTGGCGCGCCAAGAAGGCGCTCGACGCGCTGCCCATCGTTTGGGACGAGGCCGGCAACGGCAACGTCTCGAGCGCGAGCATCGCCGAGCAGCTCAAGGAGGGCCTGACGTCGGCCGCGACCAACGGCGAGCGCAAGGAAGGCGGCGACGCGCTGAAGGCGATCGACGAGGCGGCCAAGAAGGTCGAGGCGGTTTATTCCACGCCGTTCCTCGCCCACGCCTGCATGGAGATGATGAACGCCACCGTGAAGCTCTCGGCCGACAAGGCCGAGTGCTGGGTGGCTTCGCAGAACCTCGAGGCGTCGCTCGCGGCGCTGTCGGAGGCCTCGGGCGTTCCGCTCGCCAAGTGCGAAATCCACCGCCACGACCCAGGCGGCGGTTTCGGCCGGCGCGGCGGCACGCAGGACTACGTGCATCAAGCCGTCGCGGTCGCCAAGGAATTCCCCGGCGTTCCGGTCAAGCTGATCTGGAGCCGCGAGGAGGACCAGGCCCACGACTTCTATCGGCCGATCTCGCAGTGCAAGCTGTCCGCCGGCCTCGACGCCGACGGCAAGCTCACCGCCCTGCACGTCCGCGTGTCCGGGCAATCGATCAACGCCACCCTCAATCCGAAAGGCATCGAGGGCGGCAAGGACATGCGCCAGCTTCAGGGCTACTACGCCGAGCCTGGCGACGCGCAGCTCGGCTACACCGTGCCGAATCTGTTGATCGAGTACGCGATGCGCAACACCCACGTGCCGGTCGGGCCGTGGCGCGGCGTCAACACCAACCAGAACGCCGTCTACATGGAATGCTTCATGGACGAGGTGGCGAAGGCGGCGGGGAAGGACCCGCTCGCGTTCCGTCGCGCGCTCATGGAAAAATATCCAAAGCACCTCGCCGTGCTCAACGCCACCGCCGAGAAGGGCGACTGGGGCAAACCGCTGCCGGCCGGCGTGCATCGCGGCATCGCGCAGTTCATGGGCTACGGCAGCTATTCCGCCGCCGTAGCCGAGGTGTCGGTGAGCGACAAAGGCAAGCTCAAGGTGCACCGCCTGGTGCTCGGGCTGAACTGCGGCCACGCGGTCAATCCGAGCCAGATCGAGGCGCAGGTCCAGGGCTCGGTGGCCTATGGACTGTCCGCCACGCTCTACGGCGAGATGAAGGTCGAGAAGGGCCGCATGACCAACCTGAACTTCGACAGCTACGAGATCATGCGCCTCGCCGAATTCCCCAAGGTCGAGACGGTGATCGTGCCGACCCACGACTTCTGGGGCGGTGTCGGCGAGCCGACGATCTGCGTTGCCGCGCCCGCGGTGCTGAACGCGGTCTTTGCCGCGACCGGCAAGCCGATGCGCAGCCTGCCGCTGAAGAACGTCAAGCTCGTCTGACGCGCGACTGAAAACGGCGGCCGCTCCGAGGTGAAGATCCTCGGGGCGGCCGCAGCCTTATTGGCCGATCCTCCTCGCCACCTAAATTGTCTTCATGGCGTTGAGAGGTGATAGCCCCTGGGTCGCGCCCGCGAAGCACCGTCTCAGCGGCTACGTTAAGTAACAGATCCGACAAATCTTTTTGTGTTCAATCCGGGACTGTTCAAAATTGAACAGATGGCCCATCTGTGTGCTGCGTCAAAAAAATTATTGCCGACGCGCACGGTCGGATTAAAATATTTGGAGCGACAGGAATGGGAAAGGCACCGTGGCTAAAGCGAAAAGGAATGAGCGCCCTTTCAACGTCGATACATTTCTTTCCACCACCAACGGCAATAGACGGTTGATGGAGTTTCGGAAGGGCCAACAACTTTTCAATCAGGGCGACCCGGCGAATTCCGTTTTCTACCTTCAAGAAGGCAGGATAAAAATCTGCGTGATTTCCAAGCGCGGAAAGGAAGCCGTCGTAGCAATCCACGGAAAGGATGATTTTTTCGGCGAAGGCTGCCTGACGGGCCAACCCGTGCGCTTGGCGACGGCGGTGGCGATGACCAAATGCAGCGTCTTGCGGATAGAAAAGCAGGTCATCGAGCGGGTGCTCCTCGACGAACCGAGATTTGCCGAGAGGTTCATTGCTTATATTTTGCGCCGGAATGCACGTGTTGAAGAAGATTTGGTCGATCAGCTTTTCAATTCGAGCGAGAAGCGTCTGGCCAGATTGCTCCTGCTCATGGCGAATTTCGGCAAGCCGGGAAAACCCGAGCCGATCATAGCGAAGGTCAGCCAAGCGACGCTCGCGGAAATGGTGGGCACCACGCGGTCGCGCATCAACGCCTTCATGAACAAATTTCGAGAACTCGGTTTCATTGAGTACAACGGCGACATGAAGGTCAATTACTCGCTGATGAACATGCTTCTGCACGAGACGCCGGAAATCAAAAGAAACGGCGATAACGGCAAATAATTTTTGCGCGCGAAGTGAAGCCTCCCCGAAAGCAAGAGGGATGCCGTGGCGCGACTGTGCGCGGCCGCGGCGCCTGATGGTTTCCATCGTGTTTAACGATCCGTGAACGCCCGGCTTTTCAGTACTTGCTTTACCAATAGTTGACATGTTCAAGGCCACATTCATGTCGGATGCGCCAAGCGGCGCCAGTCTGCGTCAAAGCTCAGTGTGAAAGTGGTTGCCGATGAAAGCCGCGCGTATCCTCATTCTTGGTGTTGCCCTCGCCGCCGGTGGCGTTGCCGCCTACCTCGTCACATCGGAAGAGCCGCCGCCCGCCCCGCCGCCGGTGGCCGCAGCCCCGACCGATGAGGTGCTGGTCGCCAGCAGCGATATCGGCATAGGCCAGGCGGTTTCAGCGCAGACCTTGCGCTGGCAGGCTTGGCCGTCCACAGCCACCGCATCGCCCAATTTCATTCTGAAGAAACAACGGCCGAACGGCATGGAGCAGCTGATCGGATCGATCGCGCGCACGCCGTTTGCCAACGGCGAGCCGATCCGCGAGGACAAGCTGATCAAGGGCAACGGCGGCTATCTCGCGGCGGTGTTGCCGGCGGGAATGCGGGCCATCTCCACGCCGATCTCGCCCGAGACCGGGGCTGGCGGCTTCATCCTGCCGAACGACCGGGTCGACGTGGTTCTCATCCGCGCCCAAAAAACCTCCACGGGCCAAGAACTTTATACTTCCGAGACCATCCTGACGAACGTCCGGGTTCTAGCGATTGATCAGACGGTGGAGGAAAAGAACGGGCAGCGCGTGGTCGTCGGCAAAATCGCGACACTCGCGCTGAACGCCCGGAATGCCGAGACGCTGGTGCTTGCCACGCGGCTGGGCACGATGGCGCTCGCGCTTCGCAGCATGGCTGACGGCAAAGGGGCCGATGTGGAAGAGGCCGAGAGCCCGGGCCTCGCCCGCGCCGGAATCAGCGTGGTGCGCTACGGCTTGTCGACCACCAACATGCGGTAGGATCGACGCCGGATAACGGTTAATTAACCGTTCCAAACGCCCGACCAATCCTGCGGTCGTTCATACCGGTTCTTAATGGCGTCGGCGTAGGGTCCGTCCTCAGGGCGGCCGCCAATTAAGAACAGTCAGATCGTATGAGTGGAGTTCCGTCACGCGTTGTCACGATGCTTGTCGCGGTTGCCGCGATTTTGAGCATGACCGTTGTGGCGTACTCGCACCCCCACGTTCTCCCCACCGTCCGCACCGATCTGAAATTCAATCCGGCGGGGCAGGTCACCGCGATCCAGTACACCTGGCTGTACGACCAGGCCTATTCGACGTTCGCCGGGCGTGACATCGATACCGACAAGGACGGTACGATTTCAGAGAGCGAACTCGCCGCCTTTGCCAAGAGCCAGATCGATGCGCTCGCCGAGCGCAGCTTCTTCACCACGGTGACAACGGCAGCCGGCGGTTTCGAATTGGGTCCGCCGGAATCCTACGCCGTGGAAAAACAGGCCGACGGGCGCCTGCAGCTCAGCTTCACGATTCCGCTCAAGACCACGCCTGCGGTCGATAAGCAGCTCACGGTCGAGCTCTACGATCCCGATTTCTTCGCTTATTTCACCATGCCTGCTGATGGGGTGCGTCTGGTCGGCGCGCCGCAGGGCTGTGCACCGGTGGTGACCGGACCGCAGCCGATCGATCTGCGGAATACCCGGATCATTCCGGCCGTGTTCTGGGAAGCACTCAATGGGTCGAAGACAGCGGGGCTGCAATTCGTCAACAGGATCGCAGTGACATGTCCGTAGTCATCCACGAGGTCGAGACGCGCGGCGTCCGCTTGCCGAATTCTTTGCTGGCGAGATTGGCCGTGGCCGGGATGGCGACCGCCGTCGTTGGCCTCGGTCTTGCCGTGCTGGGCTATCTGGTGTTTGCGACCGGCCTCGTCGCGGCGCCGGCGCCGCGCAATCCGTTCGCGACCGGCAGCGCCGGATTTGCCATGGCCACGTCGGGCATCGGCGGGGTCATTCTGACCATTCAGGCGCACTTCTATGCCGCGTTGACCGCCGCCGTTCAGGCGCTGAAGACCGATGGCGTCGGGCTGATGTCGCTGGCGACCATCGGGTTCTTGTACGGCATCTTCCACGCCGCCGGCCCCGGTCACGGCAAAGCCGTGATCTCCGGATACATCATCGCCAGCAAAGGCTCGATCTCGCATGGTCTCGCGCTCAGCCTCGCGGCGGCGCTGCTGCAGGCCGTGGTCGCCATCAGCGTAGTCGGCGTATTCGCTGTCCTGCTCGAAGCCACCGCGACGACGATCAATGCGGCCGCCCGCAACATCGAGCTCGCGAGCTTTGCTGCCGTGGCGGCAATGGGCGCGATCCTGCTTTGGACCAAGTCAGGAGAGTTCGTGCGTCTGGCCGCGGCCATCCGCAGCGGCACGATCCCGAGCGACGACGACGCCACGTTTCAACCGGCATTGCGGCGGGGCGGCGTCGGACATTGGCGCGTCTTTACCGGTGTCGTGCTGGCCGCCGGGATCCGGCCCTGTTCGGGCGCGATCATCCTGCTGGTGTTTTCGCTGTCGCAAGGCCTGTTCGCCGCCGGCGTC
>Ga0105248_10008360_pt1 | contig 11370 bp, 10 predicted proteins | sample KBSS34metaG_FD_81524 | JGI IMG/M metagenome (GOLD analysis project Ga0105248, IMG submission 81524) | Switchgrass rhizosphere microbial communities from Kellogg Biological Station, Michigan, USA - KBS S3-4 metaG | ecosystem: Host-associated > Plants > Roots > Rhizosphere > Soil | place...
AATGCTTGGACCATCGTTGGCCACAAGATCCTGGATCCAGGGAAAAAATTTGTCGGGGTTCAATGCCTTGTCGGTGCGCAAAGCGACCGACTGCATGTCCTCATCGTGATAGTGCTTGAGACCGTTGCCATGATGATGGTGATGGGCGCCATGATCATGATCGCCATGATCGTGATGATGATCGTGGTCATGGTCTTCCCCTTGCAGAAAATCGGGCTCGATCGTCAGAATGCGATCAAGATCGAAGGCGTTACGGCCGAGCACTTCACTGATGTCTATCTTTGCGCGTTCCGTGCGATGGAGCCGCGCATAAGGATTCAACCCGCGGATGCGCGCTTCCAACTCCCGCAATTCCTCCGGCGCCACCAGATCGGTCTTGTTCAGCAGGATCACGTCGGCAAAGGCAATCTGGTTCTTGGCCTCGGGCGCGTCCTTCAGTCGGTCAGAGAGCCATTTGGCATCGGCGACAGTGACAACAGCGTCCAATCTGGTTTTGGCGCCCACAGCCTCATCCATGAAGAAAGTCTGCGCCACGGGCGCGGGATCAGCGAGGCCCGTGGTTTCGACGATAATGGCGTCGAATTTGCCCTTTCGCCGCATCAGCCCGTCGATGATGCGCACGAGGTCGCCGCGCACCGTGCAGCAGATGCAGCCGTTGTTCATCTCGAACACTTCCTCATCGGCATTGACCACGAGTTCATTGTCGATGCCGATTTCGCCGAATTCGTTGACGATGACGGCAAATTTCTTGCCATGCGGCTCGGAGAGGATGCGGTTGAGCAACGTGGTTTTCCCGGCGCCGAGGTAACCGGTGAGCACGGTGACGGGTATTTTGGCGGACGAGTCAGGGATGGGCATGAACTGCAGCTCCGTTCCGGACATATATAGGGATTTCGGGACAACGCAAAAGGATGCCGCGTACCTCGAACCGGCGGCAAATTGGCTTTACCAAAGCCCGGTGAGACCGATCTAGCTTTGCAGCACGGTCACATGTGTGCCCACCGGGACGCGATTATAGAGGTCGATGATGTCCTGGTTGAACAGACGGATGCAGCCGCTCGAAACGGCCTGGCCGATGCTCTCGGGCTCGGTGGTGCCGTGCAGGCGGAAGAACGTGTCGTGGCCGTCGCGGTACAGATAGAGCGCACGGGCGCCCAGTGGGTTGTCGGGGCCGCCATCAATTCCGCCGGCATAACGCCGATAGCGCGGCATCGCGGCCATCATATGGGCCGTTGGAGTCCAGTGCGGCCATTTCTCCTTGCGACCGATGACCGCGCTGCCACGGAAATTCGTCCCCTCGGTCCGGCCGACCCCGACTGCGTAGCGCACCGCCTTTCCGTTCGCCTCAACCAGATAGAGCCGGCGCTGCGGCACGTTGACGACGATGCTGCCCGGCTTCTCCTTGCCGCGCCAGGCAACCTCAGTACGCATGAGATTTGGATCGAGCGTCGTGACGTCGATCGCCGGCGTGGTGAAGCCACCATCGCTCACCACGCCATAGTTGGCGCCGGCACAGCCGGCCAGCACAAGCGGCAGACCGACGATAACCGCACGCCGGGTCAGTACCTGGCCGGACTCAACAACATTTTGCTTGGCGGAGAGATTTTGAACGGCGCGCTTGTCCATGCTGCACTCGTGGGGCGAAGGCCCTGTCCGTAGCGCAGTGCCGGCCCTTCGTGCAACTGAATAGGCTAGTCAATTTCGTGCTGGAAGCTATGCTTGGCTGCAACGATAAAAGCGTTCAGGCCGGGACGGAACTCATGACCTATGCAACCGATTTCCCGTCGATCAAGGAACAGGTGTCGCCACAGGAATGGCAGGCACGGGTCGAGCTCGCCGCGTGTTATCGGCTGATCGACAAGTATGAGATGACAGATCTCATCTATAACCACATCACGGCCCGTGTGCCGGGCGAAGAAGACGTGGTGCTGCTGAACCTTTATGGGCTCCTGTACAAGGAAATTACCGCCTCGAGCCTGGTGAAGATCCATGTCGATGGCGAGATCATCTGGAAGCCCGACACCGACTATGACATCAACAAGTCCGGCTACGTGATCCACGGCGCGATCCACAAGGCGCGTCCGGACGTCGCCTGTGTGCTGCATACGCACACCCGCGCCGGGATGGCAGTCGCCGCAATGAAATGCGGCCTGCTGCCGCTCTCCCAGACCGCAATCCGTTTTGTCGGACACGTCGGCTATCACGACTATGAGGGGCCCGCCGTCGAACTCGACGAGCGTGAACGGCTCGTGCGCGACCTTGGCCCGCACGATGCGCTGATCATGCGCAACCACGGGCTGCTCACCTGCGGCGAAACAATTCAGCAGGCGTTCAACACGATGTATCAGCTCGAACTGTCGTGCCGCTCACAGGTGGATGCGATGGCGGCCCGCACTGAATTGACCATGCCGGGCGAGAACGTGCTCGCTCACACCGCGCACATGTATCAGCCGGGCACGCGGCGGCCATACGGTATCCTCGAATGGCCGGCGATGCTGCGCCGGCTCGATGCCGAGCAGAAGCAAACCGACTATCCGCCCTATTGGCACTGAACTCTTTAGAGACCCAGAGGATAACATGCCGAAAATTCCATCACGATGGATGTTTGCCGCAGCCCTGCTGCTGGCGCTCACACCTCTGGCGCTCGCGGCCGACTATCCGGACCGGCCGGTGCGTCTGATCATTCCGTTCCCGCCTGGCGGCAGCAACGACGTCGTCGGCCGCCTGGTCGCGCAGCAACTCACTGCGAAGCTGGGACAGCAGGTCTACGTCGATAACCGCGGCGGCGCCGGCGGCACGATCGGAACCGAAGCCTGTGCGACCGCCGCGCCGGATGGCTACACGATTTGCGTGATATCGATCGCGCACGCGGTTAACCCGGCGCTCTACACGCTCAAATACGATCCGATCAAATCGTTTACACCGATCTCGATTTTCGCGACCGGCCCGAACGTTCTGGTGGTCAACCCGACGTCACCGATCAAATCGGTAAAGGACCTGCTCGCGCTGGCCAAAGAAAAACCGGGCGAGCTCAATTATGCATCGGCTGGCGTCGGCAGCTTCCAGCACCTTGGCGCCGAGCTGTTCAAGCTGCAGGCGAAGGTCAATCTCGTGCACGTGCCGTACAAAGGCGGCGGGCCTGCGATGCAGGACGTGATCGCCGGACACGTGAAGATCATGTTCTCCTCGCTGGTGCAGACCACGCCCTTCATCAAGTCGGGACAGCTGATCGCGCTCGGAACCGGAGGCGCCAAGCGCAGCCCGGTTCTGCCGGACGTTCCGACGATCGCGGAGGCCGGTGTGCCCGGCTATACGGCGGACAACTGGTGGGGCCTCGCCGCGCCCGCGGGCCTGCCCAAGCCCATTGCCGACAAGCTCTACACGGCGACGCAAGCGGCACTCAAATCGCCCGAGCTGCAAGCCGCTTTCGACCGCGAGGGTGCCGCCACCGTCGAGATGACCCCGGCGCAATTCGCGGACTACATCAAGACAGAAATCGACAAATGGGGGCATGTGGTCAAAGAGGGCAATATCCACGCGCAGTGACCCGGCGAAGGCGCCCGGCAAGCGCCATGTAAGCCTTTTTAAAACCTGAAGTTTTTTAAGGCAGGGCTGGGACGGGCTGACTTTACCTTAGCTTTACGGCGCACCCTTATGGTGCGACGGCGCGTTGGGGGCGACCCACGGCAGTCAGTGAAAGGTGGCGGGAAGAATCCCGCCCAAGACAAGAAATGTCGCAGGCCGCGTCCGTTATCGACGAACTCGAAACCGTCCTCGCCGCAGGCTCCAGCGATCGGCGCCGCACAGAAATCCTCAGGCGGGTGACCGATCTCTTTCTTGGCAATGCCGAGAGTTTCGATGCCGAGCAGGTCGGCGTCTTTGACGACGTGCTTGCGCACCTGGTCAAGCAGGTGGAAACCGACGCGCTCGCCGAACTTGGGACCAAACTTGCCCCAATCGATAACGCGCCCAGTGGCATCATCCATACTCTGGCGCGTCACGACGAGATCACAGTTGCCGGACCTGTCCTCGCCCAATCGCCGCAACTCACCGACAGCGACCTGGTCGAAATTGCCGGGGCCAGGAGCCAGGGCCACCTGGGCGCAATTTCCGAACGTAAGCGTATTGCCGCTGCGGTCACCGACATTTTGATCCAGCGCGGCGACACCACTGTCGTTCGCAAATTGTCGGAAAATCAGGGAGCGACTTTTTCGGACGGCGGCTACGTGACACTGGCCGAGCGCGCAGAGACTGACGAGCGGCTCGCGGAGAATCTCGGCGTGCGGCGGGATATGCCGCCGCAATTGCTGCAGGATCTCGTGTTGAAAGCGACCGAGACTGTGCGCGCGCGTCTGCTCGTGGTCATTCCGCCCGAGCGTCAGGCCGCTATCCAGCGTGTTCTCTCCGCAGTATCGGACAAGGTACTGCGCAAGGCCACGGCGCCCCGTGACTTCAGTCATGCGGTCGTACTCATCGATAAATTGCAAGGCAGCGGTCGACTCAATGAATCGGCAATCGCGGGATTTGCCGAGGCCGGCCAGTACGAAGAAATGATCGCCGGCCTCGCCCGGATTTGCGCGACTCCCGTCGAATTGATCGAACGGCTGATGCAAAATGCGCGTTATGACGGCGTCCTTGTCGCCTGCAAAGCTGCTGAACTGCGTTGGCCGACATTCAACGCGATCCTGAAGGCGCGGTTCGGTCTTTACGAGGGGCCATCGATCGACACCACACAGGCTCGGTCCGATTTTCTCAAACTTTCGGTCGCGACGGCGCAGCGGATGTTGCGCTTCTGGCTCGTTCGCGGCGTGGCGAAGGCCGACCCCTGACGCCGGTATTCGTGAGGTCAGGCGCTACAGACCGTCTTGCGATTCGAAATGTTATAATGTTACATTATATAGGACAGATCTGAACGAGCTGGAAACATGGGTTTTTCTGCATGAAAGCCGTTGCCAAAGCCGTTGCCAAAACCCTTGCCTTGGGCCTCGCGCTCATTCTTGTTCCGGCTCTCGCCCAAGGCACTCCGGCACACGCCGAAGACCGGATTGCGGTGGTGGCGGCGGAAAATTTCTACGGCGATATTGCCCGTCAGATCGGCGGAGATCGTGTTTCCGTCATCAGCATCATGAACAATCCGGATCAGGATCCACATTTGTTCGAAACGACACCTGCCATTGTCCGCCAACTTGCGGGCGCACAGGTCGTCATCCTCAACGGCGCAAATTACGACCCGTGGATGGACAAGCTCCTCGCCGCGGCGCCTCGCCCCAGCCGCACGGTGATCAGCGCAGCGCAGCTCACCGGTCGCAAGCCGGGTGACAATCCGCATCTGTGGTATGACCCCGTCACAATGCCCGCTGTGGCGACAGCGCTCGCCGAAGCGCTTGCCAAAGCCGACAACACGCACGCATCAGATTATGCCGCGCGGCTAAAGACAGCACTCGTGTCGCTCGAGCGCATCGCGCAGCGCGTTGCGCAGTTGAAGGTCAAACACGCCGGGACCGTTGTAACGGCTACCGAGCCGGTATTCGGTCCGATGGCACAGGCGCTTGGTCTGACGATGCGCAATGAGCGCTTTCAGCTTGCCATGATGAATGACACGGAGCCGAGCGCGCGTGACGTGGCTGCGTTCGAGAAGGATCTCAAAGAGCGCAAAGTAAAGGTATTGATCTACAACAGCCAGGTGTCCGAGAAGCTGACCGAGCGGCTGCGTGATATCGCCGGCAAGTCAAAAGTGCCGGTCATTGGCGTTACCGAAACGATGCCACCAAATGTCCCGTTCCAGGATTGGGTGCTCGGCGAATTGGACGCGCTCGACAAGGCCTTGAGCGGACCGAACTCGTGAGCGTCGTAACGCTGGATCACGTCACACTGCGCCTCGGCAATCGCGCCGTACTGTCGGATGTAAGCTTCGGTATTGAAGCGGGCGAGTTCATTGGTGTGCTCGGCCCAAACGGCGCCGGCAAGACCACGCTGATGCGCGCCATCCTAGGGCTACTTTTGCCTGAGGGCGGCAGTGTGAAGGTTTTCGGCCACATACCCCATCGCGGCAATCCGGCGATCGGCTACCTTCCGCAATTGCGCACAGTTCTGCCTGACTTGAGAGTGCGCGGCCGCGATTTCATCGCAAGCTCGCTCAACGGCGAGCGCTGGGGCTTACCCTCGTTCAGCCAACATGACCGCGGCATGATCGAGGAAACCCTTGATGCGGTCGGCGCCCGCGATCTTGCCGCTCGGCCACTGTCCGAAATGTCAGGCGGGGAGAGGCAGCGGCTGTTGCTGGCACAGGCGCTGATCGGTGCGCCGAAGTTATTGTTGCTGGATGAGCCGTTGATCAGCCTCGACGCACGCCATCAGGAAGTCGTCATCGATGTGGTGCGCAAGGTCTGCCGCGAGCGGAAGATCACCGTGCTGTTCAGCGCGCACGAGCTCAATCAGCTGCTCGGCACGCTCGACCGCGTGCTCTATCTCGGCAACGGCCAGGCGGTTCTCGGCACCGTTGATGAAGTGGTGACGGCGCCGGTGCTGTCGCGGCTTTATGGCACCGACATCCAGGTACTGCGCGCGGCTGGCCATATCTTCGTGATGTCGCGCGGCCGCGACGTCGAGCGCACCGATCACTTGCACGACCACCATCATCACGGCCACGAGCACGGCCACCATCATCACCATTGATATGTTCGCCTACGAATTCATGACCAACGCCTTCGCTGCCGCCGGGATTGTTGCGGTGGTATCCGGTCTCGTCGGCTATTTCCTGGTGATGCGCGGCCAGACTTTCGCCGGCCACGCGCTATCCCATATTGGATTCGCCGGCGCGACCGGCGCCGGTTTGATCGGGCTGGCGCCGCTGTGGGGCCTGCTCGCCTTTACGCTTGCCGCAGGCATCGTGATGGGCGCGCTCAGCGAGCGTATCAGCAACCGCGACGTCGCGATCGGCGTTGTTCTGGCGCTGGCACTCGGTTTCGGATTGTTGTTTTTGCACTATTACACCTCGTTCGCGACGCAAGCGACCGCGCTGCTGTTCGGTAACGTTTTGGCGGTCGACCACACCATGATCGCGACGCTGGCCATGCTCGGTGTGATCACACTGGCTGCGCTCGCCGCCATCATGCGGCCCCTGATCTTCGCCAGCCTGCAGCCCGAATTGGCGGAAGCCAAAGGCGTGCCGCTACGCTTCGTCTCCACCGCATTCCTCGCGATCGTGGCAGTCGCCGTATCGGCATGCGCGCAGATCGTCGGCGTGCTGCTGGTGTTCACGCTGATGGTCGGACCGCCAGCCGCGGCACAGCGTGTGACCACCGGATTGTGGAGCGGGCTGTTCGTCTCGGCAGCCCTCGCACTTGCCGAAGCCTGGCTCGGTCTCACGATGGCCTTCTATACCGACTGGCCGGTGAGCTTCTGCATCGCCTTGTTGAGCGCCCTCGCCTATTTCGCCACGCTGTCCGCAGGCACGTCACACGCCCACGCCGCGGGCTGAAAACAAACGGCTCCGCCGAAGCGGAGCCGTTGCAACATTCGGCGCGCCGCTAGCCTCACATCTTGGCGCCCTGCTCCTTGAAGTATTTCACCGCGCCCGGATGCCACGGGATCGGCGAATTGGCCATGACCTGGTTGTCGACCGTGAAGCTCTGCGCGTCCTTGTGCACGGCGACGAGATCGGCCTTCTTGTCGATGATCAGCTTGACGATGCTGTAGGCGTCCTGGTCGGACATCTTGTCGTTGGTAACGAGAATATTCCACACCGCGGAAACCTGGTTGTCCTTGTCCTGACCCGGATAGGTGCCGGCCTTGATGACGGCGGTGGAATAGAGATTGTCGTACTTGGCGTTCATCTTGGCGACGACGTCAGAGTGATCGATCATTTTGATTTTCGTGCCTGGCGTGGCGGCAAGATCAGTCACGCCGGCGGTCGGCAAGCCGCCGACCCAGAAGAACGCGTCGATCTTGTGGTCCTTGATCGCGTTCACCGACTCGGCGACCGACAGGCGCTCGCGCTTCATGTCCTTGTCTTTGTCGAGCCCGGCCGCTTCAATGACGCGAAATGCCATCACTTCGGTGGCGCTGCCAGGTGCGCCCGTCGACACGCGCTTGCCCTTGAGGTCCGCAAGCGTGTTGACGCCGGTGCCTTCAATGGTGACCACGTGCATGATGTTGGGATAGAGCACCATCAGCGTGCGCAGCGGCACCTTGGTGCCTTTGAACTTGTCGACGCCATTGAACGCATCGAGCGCGGCGTCGGCCATCGAGAAGGCGAGCTCGCTCTGCCCGGAATTGATCAGCTTGAGATTGTCGACCGAGCCGCCTGTGACCTGCGCAGTCGCCTGCATGTTCGGAAAAGTCTTCGAGATCAGGTTCGCGAGCGCGCCGCCGATCGGATAATAGACCCCGCCAGTGCCGCCGGTGCCGATCGCGATCGCCCGCTGCTGGGCGAGCGCGCCGCCCAACGCCAGTGACGCAGCCGTCACCGCCGCGAAGGCCAGTACGAATCCTCGTTTCATTGTTTTCCTCCCTACGTATTCTTGACGCACTTATGGAACCCGGGCTGGCGCGGGCTCCCGGCTAAACCATTGCCATAGCAACAAACCGACGCCGAGCGCGAGACCAAAAGGCGCCGGATGGGGAATGTCCAGGCCGCTGATGCCTTCCAGCATGGCCTCGAGCAAACTTGGGAACACCAGCAGCAGCCCGGTCAGCAAAAACAGGCCGCGCTCGACCGGCGTCGTGTGCCGGATCGCCCAGTTTTGCGCTGCGACCGAGAGTGCGCCGAGCCCGGCACCGGTCACCGCCGTAATCCAGATGATGTCGTAGACCGAGCCGCCCTTGGGGATCTTGAGCAGCAGGCCTATGCCCAGCGGATCGAGCACGAACACAAACGGCACCAGGAATGCGGGCAGCGTGTATTTCCACGCTTGCATCGTTGTCTTGTAGGGATCACCGCCGGTGATTGCCGCGGCCGCGAATGGCGAGAGCGCGGTGGGCGGGGAAACTTCCGACAGCACCGCATAGTAGAAGATGAACATATGCGCGGCGAAATCGGGCACGCCCAGTTTGATCAACGCGGGCGCCGCGATGACGGCGCATATGATGTAGGAGGCCGTCACCGGAACAGCGAGACCGATGATCCAGACGACGAGGGCCGTGTAGATCGCCGTCATCAGCAGGCTGCCGCCGGCGAAGTCGATCACGATGGATGAGAATTTCAGCCCGAGACCGGTCAGCGTGACAACGCCGACGATGATGCCCGCGGCGGCGCAGGTCGTCGCGGCGCTGAGCACGCCAATCGAGCCGTCGGCGAGAGCCGCGGTGAGCTTCTTGCTCGACGGCACGGCGCGTTGGCCCGCACCTGTGAGGCCGAGAATTGCCAGCACGCCGATCGTAACCAGGATCAGCAGCGGGAAATACGTCTGCACGAACTGTGCCGGCGCCGAAGTGCCCACGCCCGGGATGAGACCGACCACGGCGCTGACAGCCAGAATTGCGAGCAGTGGAAGCAACAATTGTCGTGGCCCCAAGGCCGTCTCCGGCGCAAGCGCGCTCATCGTGAAGGCCAGCAAGGTGGAATAAAACACCGACAGCATCGGTGAATAGCCGACCACCATGAAGACGACGACGGCAACCAGCGAGACGAAATGGAATCCGTAGCGCCGGGTCATCTGCCAGATCGTCATGTCCTGCTTGAACACGACCTCTTGCGCGCCGAAACGCATCGCGTCGAGCTCGACCATGAACAAGAGCGAGAGGTAATAGAGACAGGTCGGAATCGTCGCCATCCAGATGACGTCGAGATAACCGATCTTCAGAAACTCTGCGATCAGGAAGGCGGCGGCGCCCAGCACGGGCGGCGAAATAATTGCGCCAAGTCCACCCGCCGCAAGCAGTCCGCCGGCGGCATCCTGCTGGAAGCCCGCTTTCTTCAGCATCGGCCACGCCACCGTGCCGATCATCACGGTCGTCGCAACGCCGGAACCGGACGGCCCACCGAGCAGGAACGAAGATGCGACCACAGCACGGCCGGCGCTTGACGGTTTGCCGCCCATCACCGCAAGCGAGAAGTCGATGAAAAACTTGCCTGCGCCGGAATGTTGCAGGATCGCGCCGTAGATCGTGAACATGATGATCAGCGTGGCTGAAACGTCGACCGCGACGCCGAAAATCCCTTCGAGAGTGATGAACAGATGGCCGACAAGGCGCGCAATGTCGAAGCCGCGGTGCGTCCACGGCGGCGGCAGATAAGGTCCGAACATCGCGTACGCGATGAACAGAATCGCCACGATCGGCATGATCGGCCCGGTTGTCCGGCGCGCCGCTTCAAGCACGAGCACAATGAAAATGCCGCCGAGAATGACATCCCAGCGATCGGGAACCGCGGCGCGATCGAGAAAATCGTCCCCGCCGGAGAGCGCGTAGACAATGATACCGATGCCGGCCAGCGCCGGGATGACGTCGAACCACTGCACATGGTTGCGGAAACGCGCGGCGAGCGGAAACAGAAGAAAGCTCAGCAACAGCACGAACGCGACGTGGATGTAGCGCAGTTCTTGCGTCGGGACGATGTCGTAGGCGGCATAGAGATGGAACAGCGTCATCACGACGGCGATGCCGGTCACCGCAACGCCAACCCAGCCGGCGAGGCGATTGGCGGCACCTTCTTCCTGCTGGACGTATTCCTCGGCCTTGCGCAGCTGCTCTTCGGAAATGACCTGCGGGTCCACGCCCGCTTTTACTTCTTCCGCCATTCGTCCCCTCGCCTGCTGGCGGTTTTGAGCCCGCCTTGCAGGCCAAGCTAGCATGCAGGGCAGTCAGAGGAATACCCGGGAAAACGACACCAATCGCGCTTTACGGACGGCCGAGCAGCATCGCCAGTGCGGCCGCCATGAACGGCAGCGGCAGTGAGACGGTCGCCCGGAGCCAGACCACGCGCGGCGGCATCATCGGCACTTCCCAGATGATCAGCCGGTGAATTGCGTACAAGGCCCAGGCCGTCGAATACGCGATGACCTGAGGCGCGCCGGCACCACTTTTGAGCGCGGCGGCGCCAATCGAAAAGCCAACCACAGGACCACCCGGAGTCAGCGCTCCACCGAGCGTGGCGATGACAATGCCAAGAAAACCGGATTCCGGTCCAAGCCATGGCGCTATCCATTCATTTGGCAGCGCCTCGGCCACGAAGCCGGAACCGATGACGCCGATTCCGATCCGCGGCAGCAGCAGGATGAACTCCATGATGCCCGCGCGCGTGCCATGATTGAGCAGCACGCGTCCTCGCATTGCGGCGATGAATGCCAGAACACCGACCACCAGCCACAACAGGATGTTGATGGCGAGCGTCATTTGATGCCGCTGCGATATTCGAACCCGGCGCGCACT
>Ga0105248_10008361_pt1 | contig 11367 bp, 9 predicted proteins | sample KBSS34metaG_FD_81524 | JGI IMG/M metagenome (GOLD analysis project Ga0105248, IMG submission 81524) | Switchgrass rhizosphere microbial communities from Kellogg Biological Station, Michigan, USA - KBS S3-4 metaG | ecosystem: Host-associated > Plants > Roots > Rhizosphere > Soil | place...
TATTCCACTTTCTTACGGCCTCAGCCGACCGGGCTGCCTACACAGCCCTGTTGGCCCGGACGGTTCCAGTGGGCGGACACCTGATCATCGCGACGTTTGCGCTCGATGGGCCGGAAAAATGCAGCGGACTGGAAGTCCGGCGTTACGACGGCCAGAAGCTCTCCTCGGAGTTGGGGCCACGGTTCGATCTTTTAAGGAGCGTGCCGGAACTGCACTTGACTCCGTGGGGTGGACGGCAATCGTTTCAGTACAGCCTGTTTAAGCGTGTCTGACGGGCCAGGGTGTTGCCGGGCAATCCGGCAGAGCTCTGGGTAGACCAAGGGGATGAGACCCGCTAGCGCCTCAAAGATGCGTGCCGAGGTAATGCCGACCGGTCCGACATGCTGTCACTTGGTACTATAACCCGCCACCCATAGATATGGTCGCCGTAATCCATAAGTCCGGTTCTTGAAAGTTTCGATTAATAACGAGAAACGCGCTTCTGGAAAGTTTAGCGTGCACTTGGATGAAAAACGCTGAAACCGTACATGTGCCCCATCGCTCCGGCGCCCCGCGTTACTGTCGGCTGCCCGCACTGACGGACCACAAAGCAGAACGGCCCACAGACCGAAGACCATGGGCCGTTACGCGCGTAGAGAGCGCGTAACTATCTGCTATACGATCTAAACTAAAAACACATACTGCAATGATTGAAGTCGTCCGATCTTTTGGCGAACGGACTAAGAGGGTTCCGTGCGAACGTTCCGACCGGCCTCGTCCGGATGACCAAATTGTCGACCTCTTCCTGAAGGTCTGGGAGGACGGTAGATACGCTCACAATCTCGAATGGCTCCGGCAAGACCTTCCGAATGTTGAAGTGATCGCCACGGATGCGCAGGGGGTTCGCATTGCCATTGAGCACACTCGTCTTTACGCTTACGAGGATCACAAGGATCAAGAGATAGCGCTGCGACCTGTAGCAGAAATATTAGAGGCCGAACCCCAGTTGCAGAATCTTGGCCGACACTTTGATATTCGCTTTCAGGGTCATTTTTTAGGTAAGTTGCTCCGACGATCCCAGAACATCGTGACAAGTCAACTCCACAAGTGGGCTATAGAGACACTCCCGACGCTGAAGGAAAGTGATCGCACGTACGCGTTCGAGGTACCGATTTTGGTGTCTGCTCACAAGAAGCCCAAGATTCAAGTGCACGTTGATGTTTCAGAACCGATTGGAGGGATTAGATCGGTACGCGTCGGAGGATATCTTCCGACCGAACCGGAGCGTTTTGTTCCGATTGTTCGAAAAGCTCTAGAGGACAAACTGGAGAAACTCACGAAGAGCGACGCTGACCTTCGGGCGCTGTTATTGGAGCTGCCTATCATCAACGAGACACCGTCGAATGTTATCGACATACTGACCCAACTTGAAGCGGAGTTTCCGAAGCTAGAAAAAGTCAATTATTACGTTGTCGCGAACACCATCGCCTACGAAAGTGAGGGCTACCTTCTGTATTGGGTGTGGGATCGGTCGATTCAGGACTGGTCGGAAATCCTACAACCTGTACTCGCCCCTTAAAAGATCATAACGCCCCCGCCCTCTTCCGCGTAGAAACCAGCACCGCGCTCTCATCCGCGTCAGATGCTTCTTCCCAGATCCGCTCGCCCCACGGATCAGCCCACCGCATCGCGTCTTCTACTGATTCCATGGTTTCGATGGCATGGTGCACGCGCAACCCTGGAAAGTTGAAGGCGAATCCGTAGCAACACGTCTCAGGATCGAAGTAGATCCGGCCGATAGGAACCGGCCGCGGGGGAAGGGTGCCGGTGGTGCGCTCGCCTACAGGGTAGCGCGCCGATCTTGCACAAGTAAAAGTGTCAGCTAAAAATCCCGCAAAATTTCCACGAATCCGCTACCCCCGCAGTAGTCGCAAGGCACCCGCTTCTGGCTCTCCCCGCACTTAGGGCAGGGGATGTAAAGGATTTTCTTTGGTTTAGGATCTTCGCTGCTGGGTGGGGGAGATTCAGGATCGTCCGGCGTCACGCTCAAATATTTTAGCCACCAGCCATAGCCACATGGAATATACCGCCTCCGCCTCCGGCGTAAGCATCACCTTATTCCGGTTGGGGTTTACGCCCATACCTGATTTGTTCGGAAATCAGAACAACAATTATCCAGCAGGGAGCGGATCCACGGACCCGCGAAGGCCATCGCCGAAGGTGCGCCGGACCGCATTCCGCGCCCCACAGCACCGCCGCCCTACCGCCGGCCCAATCCCACCTCACCTGTGCCTAACGCGTCCTGGGGCGCGGGCTTTCGGATGTGAAACTCTTGAAAGCTTCCACCCAATATTCCACCCAACAAGCGGAACGAAGCGTCGATTTCGTGTTGTAAAATCGCACCAAATGCCAATAAAATCGCTGTTTTCACTAAGTAACCGTTTGCCTCCGGAACAACAGGTCAGAGATTCAAATCCTCTCAGGCCGGTCACTTTAGGGCCCCGGATTCCTCTAAGTAGGAGGGGCCTTTTCCTTTTGTGGGCAGGTCTCGGTTGGGAGTCTGGTGTATGAGGGGAGGCCCGAGTTTTTAGACATTGGAGCAGTTAGCGGACTCATATGACGGCGGAACGGAATGATAATCCGTAATATCGGAAGGTGTCTGGGTCCGCGGTCGTCATCCACCCTCACAATTTCTTCGAGCAGATCGCAAAAACGTAATCGTCGTAAAATGTTCGTAGCGCCTAGCAAGGCCAGGCGAAAGCCGGATTCCCTGTCCGGTTGGCGGCAATCCACCCCAGGGATTCGCAGAGGGAGCGATGACAAACCCGCCCGATTTAACAGAAGCCACGAAGCGCAAGCTGTCCATCAAATGGGATGACCTGCTCGCTGAGGCGCGCCTCACAGGGGAACATCTCGAATGGCACACCAAGGCGCCCAAGTTCGGTCATGTAAAGGTCATGATGGACGGTGTCGATACGGGCCAGCGACTTTCGATTCCGGTGAAGACAGACCATATTGGAGTTGATCCCTCAGTGAGTGTCGCGAAGGGTCGGTTCCGAGATCTTGCTCAAGAGTACTGGTTAATTTGGCAAGAAAGCGGCACTGGTTGGGAGATTTGCAAAACCTGGCTCGAGGACGTTAAACGACAAGTCTTGGGGGAACTCGCCTCCCTTTGGAAGGGCCGGTCAGATGCCATTGATCGCTGGTACGTAAGAGTATGCGGACCGGCTATTGAAGACTCCCTCACGAAATCTGTGGACGAGCGGGTTAAAGAAGCTCGTTCGGTGGAGTTGCGACGACTGGAGCGCAGTCCATCGATACCACCTATCGCGACTGCTGATCCGATCTCTGATGATACGCCGGAAGGGGAAGCCAAGGAGACACCCCTGACTGGTCAGCGAGCCACCCCGGAGATGATCGAGACCGGCGAGATTCTTGAGGCCATTAGCGATTTCGGCTCCTTGAATCGAGTCGCTCCGGACGACCCCAGCTACGAAATATGGAAAGACTTCTACGTTGCGATCCACAAAATCAGTGCGCGGTTCACCTCGAATCAGGCTCGCCAAGCACTGGAACGAAAGCCCCTCGATCTGAATGAGTTTTCAGTACAGGCGGTCGATCTTTTCAAGAAGGCTGCTGAAACTCAGATCAGTCTGGTGACGAATCTTGACTCGGTCGGCGGCTGCGAATGCGAACTCAAAAAAATGATGGCTGGCGTTTTGGAAATTTATGAATGGTTCCTCGGCGAGTTCAGTCAGGACCGAGCGGCCAGCATGCTCCTTGCGGACCTTCGGCTGAACCTCTTGGGATTGCTGGCGAACGCCAAGGTGAGAGCCTTGGAGAAATCGGAGACGTTCGAGCGGGAGGCCGTGCCAGTTGAGTCTATTTTCGAGCAAGCGCAAGGGAAGGCGATCGTGGATCTCTTGCTGCGTGTCGTGGAGAGGCAAAATATCACTATTGAGGGTTGGGCGCAGAGCCATAGAATCGGCCGGACAACCGTTTTTGATTGGAAGGCAGCACGCCTGGCCGGCAAGTCTTCAAAGGGCAAAGTCAGCGACCCTAAGTGCGCTGAAATCGAAAAGGCGATCGAAGAAGATGCGGAGACACTCGGACTAGTACCCGGACGCGCCGCGCGGACCGACCCGGACTAACTCGGACTCGTCCGAGTGGCCGGCCCATGAGATTCTGCCGGCGTAATGCAGCGTAATGCAGGTTCTGATTTAGAGCTTCGGCGACGTTTCGTCTCGGAAGTTGAACTTGAGCAAATTACCGGAATATCTCGACGTACCTGGCAGAAGCACCGTCTTGTCAATCGAGGTCCATCCTATTACAGGATTCACGGGTCCATACGCTATGAACTTGAAGAGGTTCTTGCTTGGATCAAAACCCATGCCGTGTCCCCTACCGGTCCAACTGCTCATTCTCACGGAGGCGCCGTATGAAGCGCCGATCCGCTCCTCCACTGTCAGCACCGGCCTTGACCGCCGCCCGAACTGCCGAAAGGGAACGGGGCGGCAATGTAACCGATCAGTTGGCGTGCAAAGTCATGGGCTGGCGACTGGCTCCGGACCGATATATCAAGCCCAACCGGAGTTGGGAGCCCCGTTGGCGCTTTCGGCCGCTTGAACGGATGGCTGACGCCAACCGCCTTCTGGAACAGACAGTTCCGCAGGAATACGCGATGGGTGCTTCCAAAAACGGCGGCTTCTGGGCGAGAGTCCGCATCGCGGGTGTCACCGGAGAAGCCCGCGAGTCATCTCAAGCGCGGGCATTAACTCTCGCCATAGCTCGTGCGATTGGCATTGACGTGGAGGAGAAATGAGCAATAAGCGAACCTCTGCGCTGAAATCCGTCAGTGAGGTCATCGCCGACGCAGACCTGCCCGATTTAGCGGCAACGCCCACGGGACCAACTCACGCACTCACGGATCTCACCGAATTGCCGAGCGTCTGGGGACTGGAAGCGAGGCTCGATTGGTGCGTGGCGGACATGATCGCCCAAGGCAGCATTACGCTGATCTGCTCTGAGAGCGGCGTAGGGAAGACTTGGCTCGGCTACTACATTGCCGGCTGCGTGGCGAATGGCAGGCCCGTCGCGAGCCGAGAGATTCGCCAATCGAAAGTCCTTTATGTAGACGGCGAAAATCCACTCTACGTCGTGAAGCAGCGCCTCCACGATCTCGGAATCCAGGAAACTTCGGAGCTTCACATCTGGGGCGGTTGGTGCGCCAAGTCGCCGGAAGGCCCAGAAAGCCAGCTGATCACCGACTTCGCTATCCGCCATAAGCCCCTCATCATCTTCGATTCGTTGATCGAGTTCCATCCAGGGTCGGAACAGTCCTCCACCGAAACGCGTGCATTCATGCGTTACTTCCGGATCCTGGCCAATTTCGGTGCAACGATTATAGTTCTCCACCACAGCGGCAAAGCTGAGACGGCCAAGATCTACCGCGGATCGTCCGACATCAAGGCAGCCGTCGATACCGCATACCAGTTGGAGAGTGCGGTCAAGGATTCCAATCGACTTGGACGACTCTCGTTGAAATGCTTTAAAGGCCGCCTTGTCCCAGGTCAGAATTTCGGATTGCAGTTCCGGGAGCGTGAGGGGTTCGTCTCCTGCGAGGCACCTCCTGCGACGAAAACCATCACGGAGTTCATTACGGAAATTCTACGGGCAAACCCGAACAGCAACCAGTCCGAAATTGTTCGGCAGGCGCGAGCAAGGGGTTCAAGACGAGGCGACATTGAGCTGTGCCTGAAGGACGGCGATTGGAGCCGGAGGCCTGGCCCCAAGAATTCTACTCTATTTGATCTGCCGGAGAACGAGCGAGACGGCGATGAAACACATTGAGGTCAACCGATCTCTGTTTCCCAGTTTCCCGTTCCTAAGGCGCGGGAAACTGGGAGACTGGCTCCAGCCCACTGAAAACGAATTACTTCGAGTTTCCCGGCGCGTTGCGGAGTCTTGTGACTAAAACCAGTGACGACAACCGGCCGAAAGCGTTGCCCCGTACCACCAGCGATTGCAGTTTGTACGTGCCCGTTGCCCGCCAATACGAACCCGAGCCGGCTGCATTGGAACAGCTGGTAGGTGTGCTCTACGAGCTACTGACGGACACGGCTATTACAGAATCCGCCACCGCGACAGCGTGCCCGCAGCCCACTTGCTTTTCGGGCGCACGCGAGTGAGGAATGTGTGGAATGGCCGTCGGCGTCTACGTTCGAGTTTCGACCGAAGAACAGCGAGAGCGGCAATCCATTGTTACGCAGCGCGAGTTCGGCAGTCGCTATTGTGATCTGCACGAACTGCCCATCCATGAAACCTACGCCGATGACGGGGTCTCCGGGACTGTGGCGCTGGAGTCACGCCCGGGTGGGATTCGTCTGCTGGAAGCGGCCCGGCAACATAAATTTGATCAGCTACTTGTCTACAAGCTGGACCGGCTCGGCCGCGACACACGCCTGATTCTGAATGCGGTAGCGGAGTTGGAAAAGCACGGCGTCCGCGTGAGCAGCATGACCGAGGAGTTCGATACTGCCACCGCAACGGGACGGCTGATGCTTACCATGCTTTCCGGCTTCGCCGCACACGAGCGCGAACTGATCCGGGAGCGGTCCGTGGAGGGCACAAAGCGGCTTGCAGAAGCTGGTGCCTGGCTAGGAGGGATAGTCCCATACGGCTACCGAAAGCGCGGAGATCGAGGGCAGAGCCGAATTGTAGTCAGCGACGAACCGCTTCCTGGCCCTGAGTTGAGCGAAGCAGAAGTTGTCCGGACAATCTACCGGGTGTATGGGAGTGAGAAGAAGTCGTGCCAGAAGATTGTGGACCATCTGAATCGCACCGGTATTCCCTGCGGCTCAGCGGAGAATGATGCCGGTACCGGCAAGCGGACCAGGCGAACAGCTCCGATTTGGCGTCCAGCCTACATCCGGAACATGATCGTCAACCAAACCTACATGGGCCAGCACCTTTACGGGAAACGAAGCACGAGCCGAAGCCGAAAGGTAATCGTCCGGGAAGTGCCAGCAATCGTATCCGAGGAAGTGTGGCAGGCCGCCCAGCAAACGCTCCGCTCCAATCGCACCAACTGTAAACGGAACACCAAGCGGACTTACTTACTCCGCGGCTTGATCAAGTGCGGCCTCTGCGGGCTGACGTTCTCCGGCATACCGACGAAGCCGCCGCAAAGAGACCACTACTATCGCTGCAACGGGCGCCAGGCGGCCCGGGGGCTGTACGGACTCTCCGGCAGGAAGTGCCCCGCCAAGAGCCTGAACGGCGATTATGTAGAGCGGTTGGTGTGGGCGGACATCGAATCCTTCCTGCGCAACCCGGGCGAGATATTGGAGCGCCTGCGGGAGCGCGTTGCCTTGCAAGATGGCGAGCGGCAGCGCCTGCAGAAAGCCCTGGACGAGCTCACTGACCGTCTGCGACAGAAAGCCGGCGAGCGGGACCGGGTTTTGGGACTGTTCCGCCGTGGTCGAATTGATGATGCGACGCTTGACCAGCAACTCGATCAAATAAACACAGAAACTTTCCGCCTGCACGCCGAAATAGAAGCGGCGACTCATGCCCTATCGGCAGGAGACCGTGCGGCCCAACTTCAATCGGCTGAGGAGTTGCTTGCAACCCTGCGTAAGCGGCTAGACGGCCTGGTAGCTCCAGACCTCAAGCGCCGAATCATTGAAATTCTGGTTGAGAGAATCCAGGCGGACACGGTGGAGCGCTGGGGAGTCCAACAAAGCGAAGTCATCATTACCTATCGCTTCAGCACACCGGATGAACCTGCGGCGCTCGTTCTGCCACGATCCTACCGCTTAGGTAACCGGAATCGGGCGCCGGAACACTTAAACACCGTCGGAGACCACTTGCTGCGTCGCCGCCTAATGCTAAAGTTGCTGCAGAAACAGGTGGCGAAGCAGCTAGGCGTCGATGAGGCGAGTGTTTACAACTGGGAAAATAATCGGAGCAAGCCTGGGCTGGTATACATGCCGGCCATCATCCGATTCCTCGGCTACAATCCACTTCCGCCTGTAGATGGGTGGGCCGATGGTTTGGTGCAGCGTCGGACGATCCTTGGGCTCTCGCAGAAGGAGTCTGCAAAGCGCCTTGGCGTGGATCCTGGTACACTCGCCCGCTGGGAGCGGGGCGAGCGAGAGCCAACGGGCAAGTTCGCAGCGCGCGTGTCACACTTCCTGTCTGCAAAGGAAGCGACGAAGGTGCTTATCCGCGTGACCTCTAAACCTCAGAATCCTAGTCGGGCAATATCGGTTTCGACAACACACCCGTAGCTATTGGGATCGTACTCAAAATACCGACTGCCAGAAGTGCCCAGCCTGCCCCTCTTCGTTGATCCTCATTGAGCCGACCCGAAAGCAGCAAACCAAGGCCGGCGCCAAGCGCAACGCGAGTTCCAGCGATCAACATGATCTCGGGCAAAGTAAGCTCTCTCTTTGTTAAGGCCATACAATCCTAGATTCGCATGAATACCGAATACACGCGCTCGGCGCTCTGTCTTCAGCCTGCCCTCATTTGTCATACGAATGGGCACGGATTGAGTGCCCCGATCAGCAAGAAACTCGCCGGGAATGTCAGCGTCATAGAACTGCGCGCCAGCGACACCGCGCGTTCCTCCAACGGCTGCCGCAACAATTCTAAAACGTTGCGCGCAAACTCCGGCAATTCGTCCAGGAACAAAACCCCGTGATGCGCCAAGCTCACTTCGCCCGGCCGCGGAATGCCCGAGCCACCTCCCAGCAATCCGGCATCCGACACCGTATGATGCGGCGCTCGAAACGGCCGCACGCTAAGAAATCCCACACCCTTCGGCAGCGTCCCCGCCACGCTGTGGATCTGTGTGGTCTCGATGGCCTCCTGAAAAGTGAGCGGCGGCAGAATCCCCGGGAAGCGTTTCGCAAGCATCGTCTTGCCCGATCCGGGAGGACCAATCATAAGTACGTTGTGAGAACCGGCCGCCGCAACTTCTAAGGCGCGCTTGGCAGTGTTCTGCCCGCGCACATCCTTAAAATCCGACCCGCTCACCGCTATCGCCGCGCCACCCGCCGCCAACGCCCGTGTCACCGGTTGAAACTTGTCCGACTGTTGTAGGAACGCCACGACCTCCGCCAGATGTTGCAACGCGAACACGCGTACGCCGCCAGCCATCGCCGCCTCTGCCCCGTTCTCCGCCGGCACCACCAGATTCCGCAGCCCCATCTTCTGCGCCGCCACCGCAATCGACAACGCGCCGCGCACCGGCCGCAGGGTGCCATCGAGCGACAGCTCGCCCACGAACAAGTGATCGTCGGGCGGCGTCACCACGCCCATCGCGCCCAGAATCCCCAGCGCCATCGGCAGATCGAACCCCGCGCCCTCTTTTTTCACGTTGGCCGGCGCCAGATTAATCGTGACGGATTTATTGGGATACCCAAACCCTGAATTCAGCAGCGCGCTCTTGATGCGCTCGCGGCTCTCCCGCACCGCCACGTCGGGCATGCCGACGGTAATGAAATCGCGCCCCGCCCCCGGGTACATGTCCACCTCGACATCGATAAAATGCGCGTCAATGCCAAATACAGCAGCTGAGCGAGTCCGCGAAAGCGCCATCAAACACTAGTGGCGCGCGGGCCCGATTCCTCGCAACTTATATAATCGCCTTGAGGGGAAAATGTGTAGAAACATCAAGACGCTATTCAACTTCGACCCACCGGTCACCGAGGACGAGGTTCGAGCCGCCTCGCTGCAGTTCGTAAGGAAAATCAGCGGCCTGAACAAGCCCTCCAGGGCAAATGAGGCTATATTCCAAGCGGCAGTAGATGAAATCGCCGCCATCTCCACCCGCCTGCTGCATTCGCTCCAAACCACCGCCCCGCCCAAGAATCGCGAAGAGGAAGCGCTGAAAGCCAAAGCCCGCGCCGCGGAGAGGTTCGGGACTCCCTAGAACAGCTTGATCCGCCAAAACGGCTTGCATCCCCCGTGGCATCCGTGGCATCTGCAATATAGGGTGAATCCATGGGCGCGGCTCTCACGCTAGGAATCCGTAGCCAGCTTGCCGAGCGCCGCTCACGCCTGGACCAGCTTGTAAGCGAAGTAGAAGACCCGCGAGACCTGGTGCGTCTGCTGGATCAAGTCGACCGCGCCCTCGACCGTCTGGCACTCCCCAGCTTCGGCGAATGCGCCGTATGCAACGGGCACTTCGACGACCAGGAGCTGCTCGACAACCCCCTGGCCACCTATTGCCTGTGCGATCTTTCGGACGCGCAACAGAGAATGCTGGAGCGGGACCTGGAACTCGCCTGGCGGATCCAGGCCTCTTTGCTGCCGCCCGCGAGCCTCTCCGCCGCCGGCTGGGACGCGCATTATCGCTATCAGCCGCTCGGCACCATCGGCGGCGATTACTGCGATCTGTTGCCGCAAAGCGCCGGCGCAGCCGACTACCTGTATTTCCTGATGGGCGACGTCGCCGGCAAAGGCGTGGCGGCCGCCCTCCTGATGTCCCACCTAAGCGCGACCGTGCGAAGCTTGGTCCGCGCCGGTGCGGGCTTGGATGAGCTGATGCTCGAAGCCAACCGCACGCTGCGCAAATATTCGCCCGAGGCGCATTACATGACGCTGGTAGGCGGACGAGCCCGCTCCGACGGCCGCGTGGAGATTCTCAACGCCGGACACACTGCGCCCATCGTGATTCGAGAGAACCGCTCCGAAACCATTTCATCCACCGCCCCGCCCATCGGCCTGTTCGATCGCATACCTGACAGCGACGCGAGCCTAGACGGGCCGCATGTGGTGGAACTGGCGCTCGACCCCGGCGACACCATTCTGCTCTACACCGATGGTCTCACCGAAGCCAGCAACACCCTGGACCAAGACTACGGCTCCGAGCGGCTGCAGCAGCTAGGCGCCCGTTTGCGCGGCTCCGATCCCGCAACGCTGGTGATGGAATGCCTGAAAGACTTGAAAGTGTTTCTCAACGGCGTCCCACGCTCCGATGACCTGGCGGTAATGGCCCTTCGCCGCAAGTAAGTCCGCCCCGCAGGTCGTAAGCCTACGCCCGCTGCTCTTCCACAGACCGCTCCGCCATCTCCCCGATAATCGGCAGCCGGTAATGCTCCGAGTGGCTCACCTTCACGATCATCACAATCCACGCCGCCAGTACCAGCAAATGCAGCAACCCGCCCAGCGGACTGAACGCGTGCCCCATCCCCAGCATGCCGAAGCGCAGCGCCGGCGAAACTACCCAATCCACAATCAGCCATGCCACGAACAGGTACAGCCCCTGGAATGCGTGAAACCGTACCTCGCGCGCATCCGGCGTGTCGCGCTTGTAGCGCCTGCTGGCCAGAACGATGATCGCCGCGATCCAACCCAGCCACGGGATGTAGCACAACA
>Ga0105248_10008370_pt1 | contig 11361 bp, 9 predicted proteins | sample KBSS34metaG_FD_81524 | JGI IMG/M metagenome (GOLD analysis project Ga0105248, IMG submission 81524) | Switchgrass rhizosphere microbial communities from Kellogg Biological Station, Michigan, USA - KBS S3-4 metaG | ecosystem: Host-associated > Plants > Roots > Rhizosphere > Soil | place...
CCTTGAAGGTCGTGTTCGGATTGGCGATCAGGAACAGATTCTGGTTGGGGATGACGATCAGCGTATCGACATGCTTCTGCAATTCTTCGATGCCGGCATCGGCCGACCGCGAGCGGCGATTGCCCTCGAAGCTGAACGGCTTGGTCACGACGCCGACGGTCAGGATGCCGCGATCGCGAGCCGCCTTGGCGATGACCGGAGCCGCACCGGTGCCGGTACCGCCGCCCATGCCGGCCGCGATGAAACACATATGCGAGCCTTCGAGCGCCTTTTCGAGCTGCTCCATCGTCTCTTCGGCGGCGGCGCGGCCGATCTCGGGACGGGAGCCGGCGCCAAGGCCCTGCGTGATCTTGAGGCCCAGCTGGATCCGCCGTTCGGCCGGCGACGCGTTCAGCGCCTGCGCGTCGGTGTTCGCGACGATAAAGTCCACGCCCTGCACATCGGATGCAATCATGTTGGCAATGGCGTTCCCGCCAGCGCCACCAACCCCTATCACACTGATTCGAGGCTTCAATTCATCAACCTGAGGCCGCATGAACTCGATCGTCATAAGCTTTCTCCCCGGCGGCCATACATGGCGACGCACTTCATGTTGCGAGATTGCCCTAACCGATTCACCGAATCACGCGAAAAGTTTACAAAGGGCGAAATTAAAAAGGTTAACGAACCGTTTCTGTCCTTCTTCGGGACATTTTGGTTGAGGAGCGAGCCGGCGCCGCGTATTTCAGCTCTGCCGAAACACAAAACCCCTCAATATCCGCTCCGAAATGCTGCGAACATGCGCTGCACAAAATTGGTCGGCGCGGCGCGGTGAACGGTTTGCTGATCCACCGCGATCTGACGCAGATCGATCGGATTGGTGGCGGCAATCTGGGCGAGGCCTGCCAAAGTGGCGAAAGCCGGGCCGCTATGGGCATCCGGCAAACCGATCAGGCCACGCGGACGGCCGACGCGAACCGTGCGACCGAGCACGCCCTGCGCATAATCGGCAATCCCCTTCAGTTCGGCGCCGCCGCCGGTGAGCACGACCTGACGCCCGACGGGGCCGACATAGCCGAGCTCGGACAACGCCTTCGATACCGCGTCCATCCAGTGATCGAGCCGCAGGCGAATGACCTGGATCAGCTGCGCGCGGCTGATGCGGGGCGGATCGACGCCGTCCTCGCTGTCTTCGCGGGTGCCGATATCGATCATCTCATGATTGTCGCGCGGCGAATTCTGCGCCGAACCATGGAAGCATTTCAGCCGCTCCGCCTGTGCGCGGCGCACGCTGAACGCAGAAGCGATGTCGTCGGTGATATCAGCGCCGCCCATCGGCAGCGAGGTCAGACCGACCAGCAGGCCCCCGCAGAACAGCGACACATTCGTAACCCCCGCGCCCATTTCAACCAGGGCGATACCCATTTCCCGATCTTCCTCGGTGAGGCAGGACGCGCCGGTGGCAAGCGGCGATGCGACGATCGACTTCACGCCGAGATGCGCGGAGCGGACGCAGAGTGCGAGGTTGCGGACGGGGGACGGTTCGGCCGCGATCACATGGATCTCAACGCCAAGCCGGTTGGCATGCAGACCGAGCGGATTCTTGACGCCGGTCAGCCCGTCCAGCGTATAGAGCGTCGGCTGCGCATGCAGCACCATCCGCCCCTCCGGGCTCAGTGAACGACGACCCTGTTTGAGCAAATCGTCGATATCCTGCTGCTCGACCTGCACGCTGCCCAGATCGACTTCGACCGAGGCGACATCGCTGACTAGACCGCCGGCCGAGAAACTGACCCAGACATGATCGATATTGGTGCGCGCGATCGTTTCCGCCTGCTCGACGGCTTCGCGGATGGCCGCCTCGGTCGCCTCCATGTCGGCGATATAACCGCGGCGGACCCCCCGGCTCTCGCGCTGCCCGGTGCCGAGCACCTCCAGTTCGCCGCCTTCGCCGGCGCGGGCGATCAGCGCCGACACTTTCGACGATCCGATATCGATCGCGGTGATCAGCGAGTCGTTCCGAGCTTGAGCCATCGTCGATCCCTTTCGTTTCCAGCTATCCCACACACGTTCGTTCGATTCTGTCATGTCGCGGCCTTCGCGACCAGCGCCGCCGGCGATTCGATCTTGCTGCCGGGTTCGCGGGACACGCGGACGACAGTCTTGGTCGGATCGCGCATGTCGAAACTGACCAGCCCCTTGCCGAGCAGGCGTGCGCGGCGATCTTCGATCGCGAAATAGGACAGGGCCTTGGCGGCTTCGGCATCGCCTTCGGGAAGCATCAGCTTTTCGCCCGACTGGAAGATGATGTCCCAGCGGCGATCGCCCTGCCAGCTGGCGGCGGTAATCAGCGGCTTGAGCGAGGGCGCGCCATCGAGCAGCGCCGCCAGCGCGGTGGCCTTGGTATTGGCCCCCGGCCCCACCACCACCGGCAGATCCGGCATGGCGCGATCGTCCACCGGCGCGATCACGACGCCATCCTTGTCGATCAGCGCCAGCCGGTGCTCATATTGCCAGATCGCCGTCGGCCGGCGCTCGACAATATCGACGACCAGCGTGTCGGGCAGCCGGCGGGAGACGCGGGCGTCGGCGATCCAGCCGAGCTTCATCAGTTCCGCGCGCGTGCCGGTAAGGTCGACCAAGGGCATCGCCCGCGATTTCTGGCTCATCGCGATATCATAGACGACGTCGCGATCGGCCTGGTGACGGTTGAGAATCTCGACATTACGCACCGCGAAACCGGCGTGGCCGACCGCCTCCGCCGTTGCGGCGGCCACCATCTGCGGCAGTCCCATCGCAAACAGGCCGACGACAAAACCGGCGGCGATCGCGCCGCCCAGCAACCAGTTCGCACCGCGCCGCAGCGTTTCGCGCTGGATCGGGATCAGCGCGATCGCGCGATCGAACATATTCGGCCGGCGCTTGGCGGCCGGCCGCTTGGCCATCGCCGGCTCGGCGCGCTTGCGGCGATCGCTGGTGGCGCCGGCGCGGATGCGAACGCGCTCGCTCACATCGCCTCCTCGATGATCGCCTGGACGAGATCGGCATAACTCATCCCAATATGGCGGGCCTGTTCAGGCACTAAACTGAGCGGCGTCATCCCCGGTTGGGTATTGACCTCCAGCAGGTAGAGGCCAGTCTCGCCGTGCTCGTCATCCCAGCGGAAATCGGATCGCGACGCCCCCTTGCAGCCGAGCAGCCGATGGGAATCCAGCGCCATCTGCATCGCGACCGCGGCGATATCGTCTGGAATGTCAGCCGGGCAGATATGCGTGGTCAGGCCATCGGTATATTTGGCCTCATAATCATAGAAGCCGCTCGACGGCACCAGTTCGGTCACGCCCAGCGCCTTATCGCCTAGCACCGCGACGGTGAGTTCGCGGCCGCGGATGAAGGGTTCGGCAAGCAAAGTATCGAACACCTGCCATGGCCCATGCGCATCGCGTGCGATCGGATGGCCGTAATTCCCGCTATCGGTGACGATCGCTACACCGACCGACGACCCCTCGTTGACCGGTTTCAGCACATAGGGCCGGGGCATCGGATCGGCTTCGTACAGGCTCTCGCTTTTCACGATTACGCCGACGGGCATACGGATGCCGTGCGGGACGAGCGCCTGCTTGGTCAATTCCTTGTCGATCGCGATGACCGAAGTGACCATGCCGCTATGGGTATATTTGATGCCCATCAGATCGAGCATGCCCTGCACCGTGCCATCCTCGCCGGGCGTGCCGTGCAGCGCATTGAACACGATATCGGGCTTTGCTTCGGCCAGCCGCGCCGCGACGTCGCGATCCATGTCGATGCGGGTCACCTTATGGCCAAGCGATTCCAGCGCATCGGCGACACCGTTGCCGCTGGTGAGAGAAACCTCGCGCTCGGATGACCAGCCGCCCATCAGGACGACGACGTGCAGGGGCGTGATCATGCTGTCCCCACCCGCTGAATTTCCCATTCGAGCTCGATCCCCGACTGCGCCTTCACGCGCGCCCTTACCTGCTCGCCCAACGCCTCGATGTCCGCCGACGAAGCAGAGCCGAGGTTCAGCAGGAAGTTGCAATGCTTTTCCGAAACCTGCGCATCGCCGATCCGCAGGCCCCGGCAGCCCGCAGCATCGACCAGCTGCCAAGCCTTATCGCCTTCGGGATTCTTGAACGTCGACCCGCCGGTGCGGCTACGCAAGGGCTGGCTGGCTTCGCGTTCGGCGGCGATGCGGTCCATCTCCGCGCCGATCGCGGCCTTGTCGCCCGGCGTACCGGCGAACAGCGCCTCCACCACCACCGTCCCTTCGGGCAATTCCGAATGGCGGTAGCTGTAGCCCAGCCTTGCGGCGGGCCAGGTTTCAATGCGGCCATCGCGCAGCACGACGGTCACTTCGATCAAGATGTCGGATACGTCCCGGCCATAAGCCCCGGCGTTCATCCGCACCGCACCGCCGACCGTGCCGGGGATGCCACGCAGAAATTCGAGCCCGGCGATACCGGCGTCCCGCGCGGCGCTGGCAACCGTGATGCCCATCGCCGCGCCGCCGGCGCGAACCCGGTTGCCCGGCTCGATCGTCACCTTGGCGAAGCCTTTGGGCAAACGGATCGTAACGCCCCGCAGGCCGCCGTCCCGGACGATCAGGTTGGAGCCGACCCCGACTGGAAACAGCGGTATCGCCGGATCGATCCCGGCCATGAAGTCGGCCAGATCCTGACGATCGGCCGGGCGAAACAGCCATTCGGCCGCGCCGCCGGTCCGGAACCATATGAAGTCGGCAAGGCTCGCCCCCGCTTCGATCACGCCGCGCACCAACGGCAGGGCGGGCGCGGAGGCGGGAGCGGCCCGGCTCATCCGTTGCGGACCTTGCCGATATTTTCGGCCAGCGCCGCCGCCCATTTGGTAATGTCGCCCGCGCCGAGGCAGATGACCATGTCATCCGGACGCAGGACATCGGCCAGCGTTTCGGCGAGCGCATCCGGACCAGCGATCACCTGCGCGGCGCGATGGCCGCGCTGCTTGAGCCCGGCGACGAGCGCGGCCGCGTCGACGCCGTCGATCGGGGCCTCGCCCGCCGGATAGACGGGCGCGACATAAACGATATCGGCATCGTTGAACGCCGTCTGGAAATCGGCCATCAAATCGCGCAGCCGCGTGAAACGGTGCGGCTGAACGACGGCGATCACTCTTGCGCCAGCCCCTTCGCGCGCGGCAGCCAGCACGGCGCGGATTTCGACCGGGTGATGGCCATAATCGTCGATGATGGTCGCACCATCGACTTCGCCGACCTTCGTAAAGCGGCGTTTGACGCCGCCGAATTTGGCGAAGCCATTGGCAAGGATCGCATCCGAAATGCCCATTTCCAGCGCGACGCCAATCGCGGCCAGCGCATTCTGGACATTGTGGCGGCCCGGCATCGGCAAGGTGATGCCTTCGATTCGGCGGGTCGATCCGTCGCGCGCGCGGATCACCGCGTCGAAACGGTTGCCGCCCGGCATGGGCGTCACCGCATCGCCGCGCACATCGGCCTGAGCCGAAAAACCATAGGTAACCACCTTGCGATCGCGCACGCGCGGAATGATCGCCTGCACTTCGGGATGATCGATGCACAACAGGGCGGCGCCATAGAAGGGGACATTCTCGACGAATTCGACGAAGCTGTCCTTCACCTTCTCGAAAGAGCCATAATGGTCGAGATGCTCGGGATCGATATTGGTGACGACCGCGATCGTGCCGTCGAGCCGCAGGAAGCTGCCATCGCTCTCATCCGCTTCGACCACCATCCAGTCGGATGCGCCGAGCCGGGCGTTGGAGCCATAGCTGTTGATGATGCCGCCGTTGATCACCGTCGGATCGACGCCGCCGGCATCGAGCAGCGCCGCGACCATCGACGTCGTCGTGGTCTTGCCGTGCGTGCCGGCTATCGCGACGGTTGACTTCAGCCGCATCAGTTCGGCGAGCATTTCCGCGCGGCGCACGACCGGCACGCGCCTTTCGAGCGCGAGTTCGACTTCCGGATTGCCGCGCTTGATCGCGGTCGAGGTGACGACGACCACCGCATCACCCAGATTTTCGGCCTTGTGGCCGATCATAACCTTGATGCCCTTTTCGCGCAGTCCCTCGATCACATAGCCTTCGGCCACGTCGGAACCCTGCACCTTATAGCCAAGATTGTGCATCACTTCGGCGATACCGGACATGCCGATGCCGCCGATGCCGATGAAGTGGATCGTACCGATGTCGATTGCGACACCCTTCATGCGAATGCGCCTTTCAACGGACGAAGCTCCAGATTTTCCACAGGGATGGGGTCCATGATCGGCTGGCAGCCGATGCTTTCGACGAGATCGGCCAGATCTTCCGCGGCATTGGGACGACCGACGCCATAGGATCGCTTCGCCGCGTTCAGCAATGCCTTGGATCGAGCGCAAGTTTCTGCATCTGCTTGGCGAGTTCGACGGCGGTGAAGCGTGTCTGCGGGATCGCCCGCGCGCCGCCGACCGAGGCCAGCTCTTTGGCGTTGGCGGTCTGATGATCATCGGCTGCGGACGGCAGCGGGATCAGAATGGCGGGGCGACCCGCGACCGTCAGATCGGCGATCGTCGAGGCGCCTGCCCGCGCGATCACCAGATGCGCCCAGGCCAGCCGTTCCGGCAGATCGGTGAAATAGGTCGCCAGATCGGCGGGGATGCCGAGCACCTTATATTTGCTGCGGACGGTCTCGATATCCTCGGGCCGGCATTGCTGCGTCACCTGCAGACGACGGCGAAAAGTGAGAGGCAACAGGGCCAGGCCGTCCGGCACGACATCGGACAGGATGCCCGCGCCCTGACTGCCGCCGGTGACGAGCACGCGGAAGATGCCGTCATCCGAAATTTCGGGAAACGGATGGGTGCGAATCTCGCGGACGACATCGCGCACCGGATTGCCGACGAGATGCGTCTTTGGCCGATAGCGCGGGTTGAGCCGCTGGACATCCGGATAGGCGGTGGCGATGCCCGTCACCTTGCGGGCGACCAGCCGGTTGACGCGGCCGAGCACCGCATTCTGTTCGTGGATCAGCGTCGGCACGCGATCCTTGAATGCGGCCCGCAGCGCCGGCAGCGCGGGATAGCCGCCAAAGCCGACAACCGCGGCGGGATCGAACGTCTCGTAAAGGCGGCGCGACATGTTGGTGCCGGCGCGGATATCCTGCCATGCCTTCCACCAGCCGCGCGGCCCGCCCGTCATCCGGCCGGCCGGAATGATATGCGTCTGCACGCCATCGAACAGGCCCGGAATGCGTGCACCGCGCTCATCGGTGATCAACGCGACGCGATGGCCGCGCCGGATCAGCTCGGCGGCCAGCGCATGCGCCGGCACCATATGGCCACCGGTTCCCCCCGCCGCGACGACGAAATGACGGATCACACTCATCGGCCGTTCCAGCGCACGGTGTAGCTCGCTTCCTTGAGGTGCGGATTTTCGCGGGTGAAGGCGAGCAGCAACCCGAAGCCGATCGACAAGGCGATCATCGATGATCCGCCATAGCTGATGAACGGCAGGGTCATCCCCTTGGAAGGGGCAAGGCCGACATTGACCATCATGTTGATCAAGGCCTGCAAGCCGAACTGGGAAACAAGGCCCGCCGACGCGAGCAGCAGGAAGTCGTCCTCCTCACGCAGCAGCCGGACGCAGACGCGCGCGACGATCGCCAGATAGAGGCAGGCGATCGCGAAACAGGCGATCAGGCCGAATTCCTCGCCGATCACCGAAAAGATATAATCGGTGTGCGGCTCCGGCAGCGTGAACTTCTGCGTGCCGGCGCCCGGCCCCGTTCCCAGCAGCCCGCCATTGGTCAAGGTCGCGTGGGCGCGGTCCATCTGATAGGTGTCGCCCTGCTTGAACAGGAATTTGTCGATCCGCTCGCGTGCGACCGAATAGAAGAAATAAGCGGTGACGATCAGGCCCATGCCGCTGCCCGCCAGCATGCCGAGCATCTTCATCGACGCGCCCGACAGCATCAGCAGCACGATCCACACCGACAGGAAGATCACCGTCTGGCCGAAATCCGGCTGCATCATCAGCAGCACCGCGACAAGTCCGACGATGCCGAGCGACATCAGGGTGAACGGCAGGCCGGGGTTTTTCGCGCGCAACGAAAACAGCCAGGCGATGCTGACCGCAAACAACGGTTTAAGGAACTCCGACGGCTGTATCTTGGCCGGTCCTAGCGCAATCCAGCGCGTGGCGCCGTTGGCGGAGCTCCCGATCAGCGGCACCAGAGCCAGCAATACCAGGAAAATAGCTGCGCCGGTCAGCGCCATGCGGCGCGCCATAAGCTGCGGCATCATCGACACGCCGATCATGATCGGAACGGCGATGATCGTCCAGGCCAGCTGCGCCCAGAAATAATGGCGCGCGGCCACCGTCACCGCGCCACCGGAATAGCGGACGCCGGCGGCGGGCGAGGCAGCCGCCACAGCGATCAGACCGACGCCGATCAGGATTGTGACGAGCAGCAACAGCACCCGATCGATTTCCCAGAACCAGCGCGCGACGGGCGTGTTCTTCCCCCGGCCGAAGCGCGACCGCTTCGCCACCGCGCGCTTCTTCGGAATCGGCTGATCGAGTTGTGCCACCGCCCCTAGCATAGCCCAAGCCCTTTCACTGCGATACGGAATGCGTCGCCGCGTGCTTCATAATCGCTAAATTGATCGAAGGACGCGCAGGCCGGCGAGAGCATGACGACCTCGCCCGGTTTCGCGGCGGCGGCCGCATCCTTCACGGCTTGCGCCAGCGTGCCGCTTTCCGTCACCGTCTTGCCTGCTTCGCGCAGGATGCGGGCGAACATCGGCCCGGCCGTGCCGATCGTGTAAGCGGCGCGGACATGATCGAAATGCGGCGCGCAATCGTCGAGATCGTCGCTCTTCGGCTGGCCGCCCAATATCCAGTGCACCGCAGGATAAGCAGCCAGCGCCGGTGCCGTCGCGGTCGCATTGGTCGCCTTGCTGTCGTTGACGAACAGCACGCCGCCCCTCTCGGCGATCCGTTCCATGCGGTGCGGCAGGCTGGAGTAGGTCCTCAATGCTTGGCTGATGGTTTCATCGGCAATGCCCAACGCACTTGCTGCGAGAATCGCAGATATGGCGTTCTGGGCATTGTGCGGGCCCTGCAAACTCGGCCAATCTGGCTGCGTACTTAGATGATCGCGGGACGCCGTGTGACCGTTTTCATCGAATGGCCCCCACAAATCATAAGGATCGACAACGTTATCGTCGTAGTTCGTCCAAATTTCACGCTCACCCGATTCCGTAAGCTCACGATACAATTTTTGCCCGAACTCGGTATGCCAGTTGAACACGCCGATATGAGATGGGTCTTGCATTTCAAACAGGCGAAGCTTCGAAGCCACATAACCCTCAAAGCCATTATAACGATCGAGATGATCGGGCGTGATGTTGGTCAGTACCGCGACATCGCAATCGAGGCTGAAGGTCAGGTCGATCTGATAGCTTGATAGTTCGAGCACATAGACGCCGCCCGCCGGCAGCGGATCGCGACCCATGATCGGCAGGCCGATATTGCCGCCCATCAAGCTGGGGATATCGGCCGTCTGAAGAATATGATGGATCAGGGCGGTGGTCGTCGATTTGCCGTTGGTGCCGGTGATGCCGACCACCTTGTGGGGTGGGAGATCGGGGCGGGCCTGCGCGAACAGTTCGATGTCGCCGATGATGGGGACGCCGAACTTTGCCGCGTGCGCTGAGATCGGGTGTTTGTTGAGGGGCACGCCCGGCGACACGACGACGCCGGCAAAGCCGGTGAGGTCGGTTTCCAGAGGATCGGCCAGAACCAAATCCTCCCCGGAACGGGGAGGGGGACCATCCGCAGGATGGTGGAGGGGCAGCTTCGAGGGTTGCGTGTCGCTCGAGGCTACCCCTCCACCGGCTACGCCGGTCCCCCTCCCCGTTCCGGGGAGGATTTTTGCACGAGCTGCCTCATTACTATCCCACGCCACCACCGTCGCACCCGAGGCTAGCAGCGCATCGACCGTTGCCAGCCCCGAGCGCGCCAGGCCCAGGACGGCATATGTCTTTCCGGCGAAGGCGCTGCCCTGGATCACCGCAGCTTCAGGGTGGCGAGGCCGGCCAGCGCGAGCACGAAGCTGATGATCCAGAATCGGATCACCACCGTCGGCTCGCTCCAGCCGAGCTGTTCGAAATGATGGTGGATCGGCGCCATGCGGAAGATGCGCCGGCCGGTGCGCTTGTAGAAGAACACCTGCAGCACGACCGAGACGGTCTCCATCACGAACAGGCCGCCGACGATGGCCAGCACGATCTCATGGTGCGCGACCACGGATATCGTGCCGAGCGCCCCGCCGAGGGCAAGACTGCCGGTATCGCCCATGAACACGGCGGCCGGCGGCGCGTTGAACCACAGGAAGGCAAGCCCGCCACCGATGATCGCGGCGGTCAGGATCGTCAGGTCGCCCGCGCCGGCGACATGGGGAATGCCAAGATAATGGGCGAATTTGGCGTTGCCGACCAGATAGGTGATCACGAAGAAGGCGAGGCTGGCGATCACCACCGGCATGATCGCGAGGCCATCGAGCCCGTCGGTCAGGTTCACGGCATTGCCGAACGCCACGATCACGAAGGCGGCGAACAGGATGTAGAACGGCCCGAGGTTGATCACCGCGCCGTTATAAAAGGGCACGTAGAGCTCGGTGCCGTTGCCCGACAGGATCAGCCAGCTTGCGGCGCCCGCGATCGCGAATTCGAACAGCAGGCGGACACGGCCCGAAACGCCCTTGTGGCTGCGCTTCTTGACCTTGTCATAATCGTCCATGAACCCGATCAGCCCAAAGCCCAGCGTCACGAAGATGCAGGCCCAGGTGTAGCGGTTCGAAAGGTCCATCCACAGCAGCAGCGAGGCGGTGACCGCGATCAGGATCATCAGCCCGCCCATGGTGGGCGTGCCGACCTTCTTGAGGTGCGTCTGCGGGCCATCGGCGCGGATCGGCTGGCCCTTGCCCTGCTTGTCGCGCAGCAGCCCGATGAATTTCGGCCCGATGATCAGGCCCAGGAACAGGGCCGTCATCGCCGCCGCTCCGGCGCGGAACGTGATGTAGCGGATAAGGTTCAACAACCCGGGAAACCCGAGATGTTCGGCAATCAGGTAGAGCATGTGGTCCTTCCGCCCCCCAGTTCCCCCGAGCGAAGCCGCTCGACGACACGGGAAAGCCCGATCGCGTTCGATCCCTTGATCAATATGACGTCGCCGGGCGCGATCAGCCCCGGAAGGGCCGCAAGCGCCGAATCGGCGTCGGCCACATGGGCGAATTCGATCCGCCCCTCAAGCCTGTTTGCAAGCGCGCTCATCTCCGATCCGACGAGCAGCGCGAAATCGACGTTC
>Ga0105248_10008375_pt1 | contig 11354 bp, 9 predicted proteins | sample KBSS34metaG_FD_81524 | JGI IMG/M metagenome (GOLD analysis project Ga0105248, IMG submission 81524) | Switchgrass rhizosphere microbial communities from Kellogg Biological Station, Michigan, USA - KBS S3-4 metaG | ecosystem: Host-associated > Plants > Roots > Rhizosphere > Soil | place...
AACGCCACGAATAGGCGGCTGAGATCCAGACGCCAGACGTATTCGAACAAGATCACCGACATGGCGCCTAACAGGCATTGCCGGAAGGCGTCGCGCAGGATCTCCCGGGGATCGGCGAAATCGATGCGATCGTAGGTTTCCCACCAGGCGCCGGTGGCTACCCACACCACCATCGACCAGATAAGCAGGAATGCGGCCACGGCCCGCGAGATGTAGAAATCGTTTTCGAGATTGAGGCGCGCTCGCAGCCAGTAGGCGACCGAGAACGCAAGTGTGATCAGGACGACGTCGGCCGTCCCGAAGAGAATTCTGGTTCTATGACGCTGACCGCGGAACACTAAGATCAGAATACCTAGTGGGACCGCCCGCGCGCGCCACCAGCATGATTTGGTACCCCATCAGTCCAGGCATCAGAACCGTGAAGACCCGCAAAACCCGATGAATCGCTCTGGATAGCAAGCTGGTGGGCGAAATCCCCAACGCCAAGTCCACCGGCATACTTGTCATGCGCTCTTCCACGATCCGATAGCCGTGATCTTCCAGGAGGTTGCGAGCCGTACGCCGCGTGAACCAGCGTAAATGGGTTTTGTCCATGATTCCGCGCTCTTGATAGTCGAATTTGCCAAAAAGCAGCTTCAGCCGCACCGTAATATTCGCGATGTTCGGCAAAGAAACGACCAGCAGTCCATTGCTCTTCAGCGCCGCCTTGCATTCCGTCAGCAGACGGCTCGGGTCTTTCAGGTGCTCGATTACGTCCAGCAGCAAAACCCGGTCAAACGTCCCTGCCCCAGCCTGTGAAATAATCTTCGCGATTCCTTCTTCCAGATCCGCTTGAAAATAGTGCTCCACCGACGGCAGGACTTGGTCCGGAGGAAGCGCATCGATGCCGGTCACGCGATTACCGTTCCGCATTAGCTCCGCCGCCAGAAAGCCTTTCCCACAGCCGATGTCGAGAACCGCGTTGCCCGACCCCGCCAGCGAGATCGCGAAAGTATGGCTGGAGTTTTCCGATCGTTTGAGCGGATAGTGAACGAAATACTCTTCGAACTCCGGGTAGCACGCTACCGACTGAATGGATTGCCGGTAATGCCAAATGGCGCGCGTCACGTTGCGGGCGTATGTCATTCCGTTGACGTAGCAAATCTCATTACCGTAATACGTCGGAATGGGAACTTCCACAATTGAGAAATGCTGATGCTGCAGTTTGATGATGATTTCCGTGTCGAAATGGAAATCGTCCGTCATGCGAGAGAAATCAATCTGTCGGAGTGCGCGCAGATTGTAGGCGCGATAGCCGCTGTGAAATTCGCTCAAATGCATTCCGAGAAACGCATTCTCGAAGATGGTGAGAATCCGGTTCCCGGCGAATTTGTAGAGCGGCATTCCGCCCCTCAGCGGACCGCCGTACTTCCTCATCATCCGCGATCCTAAAACAGCGTCGGCTTCACCTCGGACGATCGGACGATACAAATGCGACAAGATCTCCGGCGCGTACTGGCCGTCGCCATGCAGCAGCACGACAATATCGAAGCCCCGATCGATGAAATATCGATATGCGGCTTTCTGGTTGCCGCCATAGCCCAGGTTTTTCGGATGTTTCAGGACGGTCAGTTTGGGAAGATCCAGCAGCGTTTTCATCCCAAAGGCCAGTTCGTATGTATAGTCTGCGCTGGCATCGTCGAAAATCAGGACCTCTTCGACGTTCTTCCAGACGTTGGGCGTGATCCGCTTTAAAACCTTGGCGAGTGTGCCTACGGCGTTGTAGGTGACGATCAGAATGCCGATCCGCTCGCCTTGGCAGTCGGCCGAGGCCGAATCGTCCTGAAATTGATTGAGCCGAAAAACCGCCGCAGGCTCATACGGCAGAGTCTCCAGGCCCGGATGTGCGGACACAGACTTCCAAAGTACTTCTAAAGTTGGAAGCTATCGGGGCGGATAACCCTGATGGCCTTGCCTATGGATCGGGACTACCGAACTTCGACCTTGGATACTGAACCGTCGCTGAGGCGAACGACGCCGAAGGTCGTGTCGCGCGCTTGGTAGCGGAAAATCTCGACCAGGTGTCCGTCGTCGTACATGGTGATGCGCGAAGAAGGCGGGCCCAGCTTCAGCACCTCGGTGCGGGTAGTCCCGCTGGCCAGGGCCTGCAGATCTTCCGGCGTCGCATGCGGCGGCGGCGGGGGCGGTAGAACCGGAATCGGCTGAATGTACGATGTCGACGCAGCAGCGGGGGCAGGAGGCGGCGGCGGAACTACCGCGGCCCGGCGGACCGGAGGCGGAGGCGGCGGCACCAGCGAGTGATCCTTGACCACCCCACCCGAACCTACCTGCAAAATCGCCCCCTGGGTTGCCCTTTGTGTCGCTCCTTGGACTGTCCCCTGGGTCGCCCCTGGTGGCACCTTTTGAGCCGCCGTCGCAGGAGCATTTCCGGTCTTGGCAGCTTTCTTGGCGGTGGCGCCGACGTTTTGGAAAACGTTAGTGATACCGTCGCTGACTTTCTTTCCGGCCACTCCGCCCACAGAACCACCCGCGATGGCCGCGGTCGCTTCGGTGAAAGCCTGCGACCAGGCCGATCCAGTCAACACCAGGACAACCAACACACTCCGCATACACTCTCCTCTGGCCTAATCCTAAATCGTCAGGAGCAGTACTACCAGAAGGCTTTCCCCTTAGTTTTCAATAGAGAAACACTAACACCACTTGACAGTGGGGCTTCTTGGAGTATTCTGTAACTGGATGAACGCGCTGGCCCATTCCGATCTCGCCACCAGCAACCTGTACATCGAACAGGATTATGGGCTTTATTCAGACCGGGACCATGAAACCTGGAGCCGTCTCTACTCGCGTTTAATGCCGCGATGGGAGCAATTCGCGAATGAACGCTTTCAGGCTGGCATCGGATCGCTGTGTTTGCCTACGGATCGAATTCCTCGCCTGGACGAAGTGAACCGGTTCCTGTCGCCCCTCACTGGGTTCCGTGCCCGAGCGGTCGCCGGCTACGTTCCGGCGTTTTTGTTTTTCGACAGCCTCCGCAATCGCGAATTTCCCACCACCATCACCATTCGCCCCGCAGACCGCCTGGATTACTTGCCCGAACCCGACATTTTCCACGACATCTCCGGCCATGTGCCCATGCATACCGATCCGCATTTCGCGGAAACGCTGGTTCGGTTCGGAGAATGCGCACACACGGCCGCGGCCCTGGTTTCTGAAATCCGAGATCCCGCCGAGCGTGTTCGCACCCTGACCAGTATCTTCCGCGCGATGGCCAGGTTTTTCTGGTTTACGATCGAGTTCGGCCTGATGCAGTCGCGTAATGGACTTCGAGTCTATGGCAGCGGACTGCTCAGCTCCTTCGGCGAAATCGAACATGCCGTCTGCGCACCCGACGTAGAGCGCCGTCCCATGCAGATTGAGGCCGCGATCCACCAGACATTCGAGATCGACCACTACCAGCCGCTGCTGTTTATCGTGGATTCTTTCGATCATCTCTATAGCCTGGTAGACGAGCTGGAGCACAGGATGAAAGCCGGCAAGCTAAACCATGTCGCGCCGGGCGAGCCTGTGGTCAATGAGATAGACCTGCAAAGCTTTCTGGACGCTACTTTGGCTTGAGCAGCGGCCTGAACAGCAGCAGGTCCAGACTGAACGTCACGCGCATGGCCTCCACAGGCTGCGATCGCATCGGCCGGTAAATCGACAGCAACACGTCGCGTACAGCGTCCTCATCCAGCTCGGCGGTTGTAGTCACCGTGCGCCGATCCAGCAGCGTGAAATCGTTTGTGAACGTTTCCACGGTTCGAGCAATGCGATCGCGACCTTCCCTGCCCTCTGGACTGCGCAACTCGATCAAATCCTCCGCCGATGGGATCGCGACCAGCAGACGTCCGTCCTCGCGCAAAACGCGCCGGAATTCGCCCGCATTCATCCGCGCCGTAATCGATAGAACAATCGAAAACGAACGGTCCGCATAAGGAACGAATCGATCGGCGTTGGCCACGATCCACTGATGCTCGGGATAGCGTTTTGCAGCAGCCTTCACAGCGGGAATCGAAATATCCACGCCGTGCGCCTCGAATCCGATACGACCAGCCAGAGTGCCCAGGTAGAAGCCGTCGCCGCATCCGGCATCGAGAACAACGTCAGTTTGGGTTGGACAGACGATTTCGGCGATGGCCTCCAGCAGCGGTCCGGTCACGCCGCGATCGTGCAATCGCCGTCGCGCCGCTACCGCGGCCGCCGTGTCGCCTGGATCCTTGGATCGCTTGTCCTGCGGCTGGAGCAGGTTGACGTATCCGCTGGCAGCCGCATCGAACGAATGACCTTGCGGGCACACCAGCCGTTTCTCCTCGCGCACGAGCCCCTGGTGGCAATCGCGAACCGGACAGAGGAGCATTTGTCGAGTGTAACGTTATAGGATTGTCGGGGAGGTTCCTCGATGCCGAAATCTTCGCGCCGTCAATTCCTAGGTACCAGTGCAGCAGCGGCCAGCGCTTTAGGCGCCGGGCCTGCCTCGAGTGTCCTGTCCGGCCAGAACCGCGCGACGCTCGACAGCGACGAAACTCTGGCGTTGATCAACGGCAGGATCCACACCATGGATGCCGCCGACACCATCGCGACGTCCGTCACAATTCGAAACGGGCGGTTCGTGGCATTGAATGCCGCACCCTCAGCGGGACCAAACGTTCGCGTCATCGACCTCGGCGGACGCACTGTCGTGCCGGGGTTGGTCGAGCCGCATATCCATATCGTGAGTCTGGGCAACCGTCCCGGCTATCACACGATTCTCGAAAACACGACATCGATTCGCGAGATCCAGGAAGCGTTGGCCGCCCGCCGCAAGAACGTACCAGAAGGTACATGGATTACGTCGATGGGCGGCTGGCATCCCAACCAGTGGGCGGAGCATCGCCATCCCACACTTGCGGAACTAGACGCGGCGGTTCCCGATCGCCCTGTACTGTTGTACGAGCGCTTCACAGGTCCTTGCGCCACCAACAGCTTGGGAAAAGCTTTCTTCGATGCCGTGGACGCCGCACCGCCGGTGCATCCCGATATCAAGAAAATCAACGTTTCGCCCACGGGCGCCATCGCCGGCGCCGGGCCGGCGGGTAATCCGTCGGCTTCCGCACTATTCCTTCTGCGCCGCGTGCAGACCTTCGCGGACAAGAAACGCAGCACCCTGGACGCGATGCAATACTCGGCCAGCGTCGGGCTCACCGCGCATCTGGACCAAGTGTTATTCCCGACGCCCGGGCCCCTTCATCCAAGCCAGATCCTTTCGAATCTCGACCAGTACCGCATGTACGATCCCTGGCTCGAGCTGCATCGCGAAGGCAAGAATATCATTCGCCTGCAGATGAATTTTCTACAGAATCAGAACGACCCGAATCTGCCCGAGCTAAAAGAGCGTCTACGCAACCAGTTCCAGTTTTTTGGCGACGACATGACGCGCACCGGCGCCATTGGCGAATGGGCCGCCCCCCTGGCAAGCGGAGCAGTATGGCGGGAGGCGCAGCGTCTGGTCGCCCAAGCCGGCTGGCGCAACGAAAACGCCGTGCAGAATCTCGCCGGTCTCCGCCAAGTGGTCGAGGCTTACGAAGCGGTCAACAAGGAATTCGACATCACCCAGCATCGATGGGTGGTGCATCACGTCCCGGAAGTGAATGCCGATCTCCTGAACCGCCTGAAGGCGCTCGGGTGCGGCGTGGAGATGGGAGCATTCCGCTGGGTGACATCGTCGGATCCGAAAGTCGTCACCGGTCCCTCGTTCCGGACGATCATCGATCATGGCATCCAAGTGGGCATTCACGGCGATGGCGTGCACATCGCGCCATTGAATCCGTGGCTGCACATCTACTACGCGACCACCGGCGTCAACTCCTTCGGCGACCAAGTCAATCCCGGTCAGCAATTGACACGCACTGAAGCGTTGCGATTGTTCACCCGGAATAATAGCTGGTTCCTGCGGATGGAAGATAAGATCGGATCGATCGAGCCCACGAAATTGGCCGACCTCGCCGTGCTGGACCGCGACTATTTCGCGGTGCCCGACGCGCAAATCAAACAGATCCGTTCAGTACTGACGATCGTAAACGGGAAGATCGTTCACCAAACGTTATAATCCGGGCATGAACTGGAAGCGGCTGATGCTGCTCGTTGTCGCATGCGTCACTGCTTCGGCACAAGCTAAGATTCCGATCATTCTCGATACCGACATCGGCGATTCCATCGACGATGCCATGGCTCTTGCCTTTGCCCTTCGCTCGCCCGAGCTGGACGTCCGCGCCGTCACCACCGTGATCGATGACGTCGAAAGCAAGACTCGCCTGGCCTGGAAGATGCTCGGAATCTTCAATCGCCGCGATATCGCCCTTGCCATGGGCGCTACCGAACCGTTGCTCGATCCGGTGATGGCTACCTCCTCCAAGGAATTCGAGGTCCTTACTCGCAACGACACGATTCCCGATTCTGCCCGGCGCCGCGCAGTGGATCTCATCGTCGATACCCTGCTCCAGTCGCAGCAGAAAATCACCCTGGTAGCGATCGGCCCGCTCACCAACATCGCGCTCGCGCTCAAAGCCGATCCGCGCATCAAGAACAACATCGAACGGATCGTAATCATGGGCGGGGCGTATTTCACCAATAAAGCCGAGTACAACTTCAAGCGCGATCGCACCGCCGCCGAAATCGTGTTCCAGACCGGCGTTCCGATCACGGCCGTCGGTCTGGATGTGACCTCACAAGGCAAGCTGCGCGAAAAGGATCTGGACCAGTTGCGACTGGCCACCGATCCAGCAGGGCAGTTCGTAGTCCGATTGCTGGATTTAGCTGAAGAAGAAACGCACGAGGCCCATCCCATTCTGCACGACCCCTTGGCGATTGCCGCTATTTTCCGCCCTGACCTGGTGGATTTCCAGCCTGGAACCGTGAACATACCGCTCTCAGGCGGAGGTCAAGCCGTATTCAAGCCGCAGGCAACGTCAAAGACAAAAGTAGGCTCAAAAGTGAACGCAGCAGCCTTCCTGGACCTGTTCACAGAACGCATGTCAAGAGGATCGGGCGGGCTGAGATAATATAGTTTGGTGCAGCCAGACACCGCTCTCCAACTCGCCACCTCCCAACTCGCCCGCGTCCGCGCAGAAATCGGAAAAATAATTGTAGGACAGCAGGACGTCGTGGACGGCGTACTCATTTGCCTGCTGGCCGGCGGTCATGTGCTGCTCGAAGGCGTACCGGGCCTGGGCAAGACCACTTTGCTCCGGACTCTTTCCAAGGTGATGCACCTGAAGTATTCGCGCATCCAGTTCACGCCCGACCTGATGCCGGCCGACATCGTCGGCAGCATGATTATCGATAGCGACGCCGGAGCGAAGGCTCTGCGCTTCTCGCCCGGTCCGATTTTTGCGCACCTGGTGCTGGCGGACGAGATCAATCGAGCTACCCCCAAGACCCAGTCCGCTCTGCTCGAGGCCATGCAGGAGCACACCGTCACCAGCGGAACGCAAACCATGGAGCTGGAACCTCCGTTTCTTGTGATGGCGACCCAGAATCCTATCGAGATGGAGGGCACGTATCCGCTTCCGGAAGCCCAGCTTGACCGCTTCCTGATGAAGATCTTGGTCCGCTACCCGTCGCGCTCCGACCTCAGCACCATCGTCGATCGCACCATTCAGAAAGACGAGATCGAAATCGGTCCGGTGTTAACACGTGAGGAGATTTTGGGCTTGCGCGAAGTATGCCATCACGTCCTGGTCGCCCCGCACGTACAGGATCATGCGATCAATCTGGTGATGGCTACGCAGCCAGGACAGCCCGAAGCGCACGAACTATCCAACAAATTCATTCGCTATGGAAGTTCGCCGCGCGGCGCGCAGGCGCTGGTGGAATGCGGTCAGGTTCTCGCGCTGATGAAGGGACGCCTGCATCTATCGATTGAGGATGTGAACGCCGTTGCGCCCGCCGTCCTGCGCCACCGCATCATTCTGAACTTCGACGCGCATGCGGAAGGACAGACCGCCGAAACTATCCTTGCCAAAGTAATTCCCAGTGTCGCTGCAGCGGTTCCCTCACGTGCCTGAACCGCTTCTCGATAATCGAATTCTCGAACGCCTGGAGCGCCTCACCATCCAATGGCAGAATTCACTGCCCGGACTGGTCGGCGGTCATAATACCTCGCGCTTTGCCGGAGGCGGACAGGAATTCCTGGATCATCGCCAGTTCCATCACGGCGACGATCTGCGCGCCGTCAACTGGCGGGCATTTCTACGGCTCGACCGGCTTTTTCTGAAGATGTTCCAGCTGGAGCCGCGCATTCCCGTGCGCATTCTGGTGGACGTCAGCAAGTCCATGGAGACGGGAGCGAGCTCCAAATTCGATTACGCGCGCAAGCTTGCGGCTGCCTTGTGTTACGTGGGCCTGGTTCGGCTGGACTCCATCTGTCTGCAGCCCTTCAGCGGCAAATTGCACGACGCCTTCATCGCCAGCGGCGGGCGTCACCGCTTTCAGCCCGCGATGAATTTTCTTGCGGGTCTCCAGCCGTCCGGGCAAACCAATTTCCTGGAATGCTCGCGGCAGTTCTGCTCGAAATATCCGCAGCGCGGGCTGGCGCTAGTGATCTCCGATTTTCTGGATGATCGCGATTGCGAGAAGCCCATCCAGTATCTGGCCGACTTCGGCCACGAGTTGATCCTGATGCAGGTGTGGGCCGATGAAGATCGCGAACCGCCCTGGGAAGGCGAGCTGGAGCTGGAAGACGCCGAAACGGGGCAGAAAGTGGAGCTGGCCTTTGACCGGGACGCGCGCGCGCAATACACCGCCGCGTTCGACGCGCACGCGGCCCACATCCGCAACGTCGCCGAGCGGAATAGCGGCCGGTACGTGGGGATGTCTACTTCTGCTCCCATTGAGCAAGCTATCTTTGGTCCGCTAGTGAAGAGTGGTGCGGTAGCATAAACGTCACGAAGGCAGTATGAATTTTCTCAACCTCGGTCTCGGCGAGCTGCTCGGACTGGTCGGCGCAATCTCCGCCGGCGTGGTCGCACTCTACCTGCTCGACCGTTCCAAGCGCCGCCAGATCGTAGCCACACTCCGCTTCTGGACCGCAGCCGACGTCCGCACGGAGCTCAAGCATCGCCGCCGCATCCAGCAGCCGTGGAGCCTGTTGCTGCAGCTGATCAGCCTGGCGCTGCTGCTCACAGCCATCGCCGGACCGCAGCTCGGTATCTTCGACGCCACAGGCAGCGATCATGTGATCGTGCTCGACACGTCGGCCTGGATGGGATCACGCTCCGGGCAGGGCGTCCTTATGGATCAGGCGAAGGCTAATGCTCGCGCGTATTTGCGGAGCATCCCCCGACGAGACCGTGTGATGCTGGTGCGGGCCGACGCGCTTGCCACGCCCGCTACAGCATTTGAATCCAGCCGCGGCGTTCTCGATAGCGCCATTCAACAATCGCAGGCCGGAGCTTCGGCTTTGAACTTATCACAGGCGCTGGAATTTGCGGAGCGCGCGCAAAAACTGCAATCGCAGCGCCCCGGCGAAGTGGTCTTCATCGGCGCGGGACGCGTGATAGAAGAGGAAGCTGCGCTGTCTACGCTCCCCGCTAACCTTCGCGTCATATCTACCAACTCGACGCTGGAGAACGTAGGACTACGCAAGATCGGGTTGCGGCGATCGCCATCCGCGCCCGACACCTGGGACGTGTTCGTGGCCGTTCGGAATTACGGCGTGCGTCCTCAGAGTGTGGACTTGGGTTTGCAATTCTCCAAATCTCCAGCCGGCTCGCGCAGGTTGACTCTGCAGCCTGGCGCAGAGGAACAGGCGACATTTTCTTACGCCGCCAAGTCCGGCGGATTTCTCGAAGCTCGCTTGAATGTTCGCGATGCCTTTCCGCAGGATGACCGAGCAGTAGTGGAGTTGCCTGCTGAAGCTACCTCGCGTGTTGTGGTGTATTCCGGTGAACCTCAGTTGCTGCGTCCGCTATTTTTAGCCAATCCGCAGGTGGAAGCGGTGTTTGAATCGCCGGCCAAATTTGATCCGGCCGTGAAAGCCGACGTGGTGGTGCTGGATCGCTTCGCACCGACCACCGCTCCGCGCACTGCGTCCATATATATCCAGCCGCCCGCCTCCGGATCGCCCATCCCGGTGCGCGCCACCAAAACCGGAGTGCGGCTCGATACGTGGCATCCCGAGACGACTTTGGGCGCCGGCTTGCGCACGCGAGATGTCACGCTGGAATCCGCCGAAATGTTTTCACCGGCCGCGGGAGATATTGTAGTCGCCGAGACCACCGAAGGCCCGGTGATCGTTGCTCACGCGGCCGAACCTAAACAGGTGCTGATCGGCTTCCATCCCGGCCGCGGCTCCATGAAATACGAACTGGCGACGCCGTTGCTGATCGCCAATATTCTGCGCTGGATGGTGCCGGGCGCATTCCGCCGCTGGGAATTTCAGGCTGGCACCGTCGGCACGGTAAATGTGCCGGTGGAGGCGAATTCCAAACCCCAAGATATCAAAGTGCTGGACGAAGCCAACCGTTCCCTGCCCTTCACAGTAGAAGATAAAAACCTGCGCTTCTTTTCGGGAGCACCCGGCACCGTGCGCGTCCAGATGGGCGATCGTGAAATGGTCTATTCGCTCACACTGCCCGACGTCGGCGACGCTGTGTGGCGCGTCCCGGCTAGCGTGCACAAAGGCGTTCCTCGCGCCGTGCTGGGCGATGCCGCTCCCCGTGATCTGTGGCCTTGGCTTGCTATATTGGGCGGCCTGGGGCTGCTCGCCGACTGGCTGCTTTACGGACGTAGCCGCGCGTTCCGATTGCGGGCCGCGGGCGCCATGGCACCGCAGTGGAAAAAGATGACCCAGTGGAGAAAGGCGTCATGACTTTCGACCGCGCTTGGGTCCTAATGCTTCTGTGGCTGCCCGCCGCATGGATGCTATTCGAGTGGCGTCGCACTTCCCGCAAGCTTGGCCTGACGCTCAAAGCTCTTTCACTCGCGGCGATTCTGCTTGCGCTGGCCGAGCCGCGCATGATCCTGCAGGAAACCAAGGTCGCCCTGGCCGTCCTGGTCGATACGTCCGCCAGCTCTTCCCCGTCCGACCTTGAGCGTGCTTCTCAACTGGCTCGCACGATGAGTGGAGCGCAGGGCCGACACTGGATGCACGTCGTGCCTTTCGCACGGTCTACTCGAAATCTATCGCCCGCCGAACAGCAGACCACACTTCGGCTGGCATCGACCTCGGGCGAAGCCGGCCGCGCCACCGATCTGGAAGCCGCGATCAGGGAAGCGATTGCGTCATTGCCCGCGGGCATGGTCCCGCGTGTCGCCCTGATCTCAGACGGCAAGGAGAA
>Ga0105248_10008376_pt1 | contig 11353 bp, 6 predicted proteins | sample KBSS34metaG_FD_81524 | JGI IMG/M metagenome (GOLD analysis project Ga0105248, IMG submission 81524) | Switchgrass rhizosphere microbial communities from Kellogg Biological Station, Michigan, USA - KBS S3-4 metaG | ecosystem: Host-associated > Plants > Roots > Rhizosphere > Soil | place...
ACCCTCTGCGCATCCATGCCGGCTTTCTCGAGAAGCTTGTCCAGCAGGCCGCGGCTTCCCGAGCCGGGTTCGCGATTCACAAACTTTAGGTTCTTCCGCGCCAGATCCTCGATCTTGCGCACGCTCTTGGGATTTCCAGCGGCGATGACCAGTCCTTCCTCCCAGCGCGCGAACGTGACTACGCTGAAATCCTCACCAGGAAATTGTTTGCGGATGTAGGGTAGATTGAATTCTCCGGTCTTCGGATCTTCCAGATGCGAGCCGGCGATATGAACCTTGCCTTCGCTGAGCCAGGTAAGCGCCAGTTTGCTGGAGGCAGCGGCGGAGACCACTTCCACACCGCTGATCTTCTCCACCATTTTCGACAGAAGCCCGGTGGCGGGATCGCACCCCGCCAGTACCAGCCGCTTCTGCGCCGCTTCCTCTTTGGCAAACACAACCAGGTCTGCACGTCCGTTCGTCCGGCCGGCGCGCTGAATGATGCCGTCCGCCTCCGGCATGTAATACGGAGAGGCGCTCACGGGCACGCTGACCCAGCGCGTTCCTATCTGACAAATACGAACGGGCTGGCCTTTCGCGGGAGTCTCCGCGCTCAGCAGTTCGGTGGCAAGAGATGCGGGCGATTTCTGGACGCCCTCATGCAGCGAGAAGAGCTCGTCGACCGTCACCTCCAATTCGCGCGCCAAGTTGAGAGCAACTTCAGTGTTGGGAACGTAGGTCTCAGCCTCGATCGCGTAAATCGTCTGGCGGCTCACGCCCACCCGGCGCGCGAGATCCGAAGCGCCCACACCTCTGCTCTTGCGAACTTGAGCGAGGCGATTTTCGACGTGTGGCTTCAAGGCAGTTACTTCCTGAGCTGAACGACTTCGAATTTCGTCAGCATGCGAATCGACCGTGCCGCCGGTTTATCTTTCGGGACCACTAGCCGGAATCGCCCTTGTGGGCCGGACAGCGCCTTACCGCCCGCAGTATCGGCCAACAAAATCTCGTTGTCGATGAACGAGGGATCGAGTTCGCCAAGCGAGAACACCACTTGATAGCCATCCTGGGCTTGGGCAAGCACATAGCCGGCCAGCGCTTTGCCACGAAGCTGGTTGCCTTGCGGCACGCCGGCCATTTTCAGCACCTCGTAAAGCCAAACGCCTTCATAAACCGTCTCCATTCCATTGTTCGACCCATGAACGCTCGCCCGCGGCATTTTCGCGAGATCGTCGACGGACAGGGTCAACTGCCGTTTCACGTCTCCTGCGACCTGGATCGTGGGCGGCCCGACCTGCGCTGCGACGAGACCGGCCGCGAGCAACCCGAAAACCAGAGAGCGTCGTGTATACATGACTACCTCACATTGTAGGCTGTGACTTTTACTAGAAGTGGAGTTTGCCTACAAACTCGAAGTCCCGGGGATTGCCCGCACTGGTGATAGAACCGAAGGCTGCTGACGTAGGCCGGCAACACGAACCGCTAGGATCGTTTAACGGAGTCGTATTGCTGACGTTGAATACCTCCGCGCGGAATTCGAGCGCGATCTGCTCGGTCACGCGGAAAGTCTTGCCAATCATCAGATCCGCATTTTGCAGTCCCGGCCCACGCACTGGATTGCGCGTAGCGTTTCCGATCGTGAATGCTGCCGGTGAGACAAACGCGCTGGTGTCGAACCACTGCGCGACGCTTCGCACGGCGGGCGTGTTTGGGTTCGCAATCAGGTTCGGTCGTTGAACACCGAACCCGAGGCTGGAAAGTGTATTGGTTGCCAGCGAGACGGTGACCATGTCGCCTGCCTGCACGCGAACCAATCCGGCAATCTCCCAGCCGGATATTTTCCACAGGCGCGGGATCCGATACACCCAACCCGCCGAGAAGACGTGGGGAATGTCGCCGTTCGAAAGCGATCGTTCCCCGCGCAGGTTGTTGGCGTCCGCCACCCCGGTGTTAGCAACAGGTCCTGTGAAGATAGTGTTAGAGAACACGCTCGACGCGTCGTCGATCAGTTTGGAGAACGTGTACGCCCCGGTGAAGGTCAAGCCGTGGCCGAATCTTTTTTCGACCTTGGCTTGTAAGGCGTTGTAGCTGGAGTTGCCGATGTTATTCCGGAACAGCACGACGTTGGTGAATCGTGGATAAGGGCGCAGCAACTGCTGTTGTGCGACAGTGGCGGCGCCGATCGATGAGGACGCAGGTATGGTGCCAAAGAATGGGTTAGGGACTTTGGTGTTGAGCGCCGACCCTAACGAAAGTAAGGTATCCGGCAATTGATTGATATTCGGATCGGGTATGCCCAGGTGGGTGTTCTTCGACCCCAAATAGCCGATCTCGAAGTTCAGATTTGAACCCAGCGTCTTTTGTATCGTGAAATTCCATTGCTGCGAATAGCCCGAACGAGTGTTGCGGTCGGTGCTAAAGACGCCTTGGCCCAAGCCGGAATTCGGATTCGGAGCGGTCACCGTTACGGTAGGCCCGGTCGCCAGAACGAACGCGGGATGAATATTGTCTTGTGATTGCTGACTCACGGTTTGCACAAACGGAAATTGCGGGAAGGTAAACGGAGTGGTGATGCCGCTCTGTTCGAACCAGATCATGCCGTAGCCGGCGCGCACCACCGTGGAATCGCCGAAACGGTATGCCAGGCCAGCGCGCGGACCGAAATCGCAGCAATCCAAATTGCGCCCGGTGTTCGGGAAATCCAGCACTTGGGTTTGCAGGTTGAACACAGCGCCTTGGTTGTTCACTTCGGTCGAGGGAGAGTTCAGGGTGTAGCGCGTCCCCAAATTGAGTTCCAGGCGGTTACTGACGCGCCATTCATCGCCGACGAAGAACTCGGCGATGTGTGCACGCTCTTGTAACGCTTGCTTCTGAATATCGATGGAAAAAGCGTTAACCTGGCCCAGCAGTAATGAAGCCACGGCGTTGCCGGTGCCGGACGTGTTGAAGGTGAACGCTCCGGTTGGATTCGGTGGATTCACGACATCCAGCGCCTCGTGCCGTATGTCTACGCCAAATTTGATGGTGTGCCGGCCGCGCACCATCGAGAAGGTATCCAGATACTCCGTGACGGAAGTCGTAAAGTCGCTATTGGCGCCATTACTCGGTCCGATTTGCTGAAATCCTGCCAGCAAAATCGTAGGCAGCACCGAGGAGAATGAGTTTGACGGCAACCCGGGCACAGTAATGTCGCCGTTTTGAAGCGCCGTTTGGTTCAGGCTTCGCCGCGTATACCCGAAGCGCGCCTGGTTGAGGGTCGTAGGGGAAACCGTCCAATCGTATTCGCTGGAGATACCGTCGGCATGCGTGATCGCGTGCCCGGTGACGCCCGACGCAATGGTTCCACTACCTTCGGGCAGGGGCGTTACCGGCGTGTCGTCGTCCTGAAAATGCGAGTATCGCGCGAATACGCGGTGCCGCTCACTGATGTTGTGGTCGATGCGCCCGTCAAACTGGTCCTGGTTATCCGGCTCGACAGCAGTGCGAACGAAGTTATTGGCCGAGCCCGGCAGGTTGGCATGCGGATAGTGGGCTAGAATCTGCTTGGCGATGGGATCGAACTGGGTTTGTGGAATCGTGTTGTTCTGGAAATTAGTTTGGAAATTGCTGGCTGGGTCCTTGATCGCGGTAGTAAAGACTCCGCTGCGCTGCGCATCTGTCGGCACGGTGCTGAAGCGGGTAATGCCGGTCCGCAGGCGCGTGCCTTGCCAATCCGCAAAATAAAATGTCTTGTTCTTTTGGATGGGGCCGCCCACCGCCAGGCCGTACTGATTGCGGCGGAACTCGGGATTCGGCCCCGGCTGCGCGAAAAAGTTCCGCGCGTTCAAATCCTCGTTGCGGAAGAACTCAAACGCGGTTCCATGAAACTGATTCCCGCCGGATTTGCCGATCACCATAATCGTGCCCCCGTTGGAGCGCCCGTACTCCGGAGAATAGGCGTTGATGTTCAGTTTGAATTCTTCGATGCCATCAATGATCGGATAGTATGCAACCTGGCCTGGTTCCGGTTGCAGAATACTGATGCCATCATATAAATACTCGTTGGTCCGCGGACGGCTGCCGTTGATGCGCGGAAGCAGGTTACCGCCGCCGGGGAGCGCCACGCCCGGCGAAAGCGCCACCATGGGAATGAAATTGCGGCCGTCGAGCGGCAGATTCACGATCTTAGTCTGATCGACGGAGTATGTCACCGCTCCGCTCACAGCTTGCAGCAGCGGAGCTTGTGCAATCACTTCCACGGAATCATTGGCCCGCCCCACCAGCAATTTCGGACTCAGTTGGGTCTGATCGCCGATTCGCAGCGTCACGCCCGATTGGTGTAAGGTGCGGAAGCCCTTGGCCTCTACCGTGAGTGTGTAGGTTCCAGCCGGAAGCCCCAGCAGGTGATATTCGCCGCGCTCATTGGAAATCGCCGGATACCGCAGTTGTGTGTTCTGAGACTCCGCTTCTACCTTGGCCGCGGGAACCGGAAGGCCCGTAGGATCTTGAATCGTGCCGAACAACTCCGCGCGTCCGGCTTGTCCGAAACAAACAGCCGATGCCAGCAACAAACCGCCGGAGGAAAATAACAGCCGCTTTCTGAATCTAGACATAGTGTTGCGCAAGAAGAACACCGTTATGTTAACACGACTCCTGAACCGTCTGTAAGGTGCACGATACAGCGTATAATTAGCGCTACAGGTTCAATGTTCTTTCGACGTATCCATTGGTTTCTCGGGGCGCTCGCGCTACTGGGATCTTGCGATGCACGGCACGGCCTGGAGTCCATGAATCGTGGCCTAACAATCGCCGCCGCCGCCAATTTGACGGACGTTTTCAGTGAAGTGGCCCGGGCCTTCAAAGCACGAACGGGTGTCGATGTGATCTTCAGCTACGGCGCCACGGCTCAACTCGCTCAGCAGATCGACAACGGCGCCCCTTTCGATCTCTTCGCCGCCGCGGATACGAAACACGTGGATGATCTGGTTTTGACCCGGAAGCTGGTGGCCGACAGCCGGCGAGTGTACGCCCTGGGTCGACTCGCCTTGTGGATTCCAAGTGCGGAGCAAAATGAGTTTCGCGAGTGGAAGGACCTAGGCACGGCCAAGATCCGCTTCATCGCCATCGCCCAACCGGAACTGGCGCCGTACGGCTTCGCGGCTGTGGAGGCTCTCAAGAACGCCGGCCTTTGGGACCGCGTGCAGCCAAAAGTTGTTTATGCAAATAGCGTGAACATGGCCAAGCAACTGGCGGCGTCGGGCAATACCGAAGCTGCCTTCACGGCTTATTCACTAGTTCTGCACGAGCGGGGAACGGTCTTGCAGGTGGACCCGCATCTTTACCATCCCCTCGATCAAGCCATGGCAATCGTCGCTTCGTCGGCAAGAATGGAAGAGGCCAGGAAGTTTCAGGCGTTCCTTCTGGGGGCCGAGGGCCGGGCGATTCTCGCCAAAAGCGGATACTCGGCACCATGAACGTGCAGAATTCGCTCCGACTCTTTTCGCCCCAATTTTTATAGGGGTTCCAGCACACACTTCATCAAGCTCTGTGTCCAGGCACAGGGTCAAATTCCACGTCCAGAAAGGACTAGGTGTGGTTTTTGGGGGCCAGGTAGCGAAGCCTAGACACGTGAAACAATTTTAAAAAAATCGAAATTGGATTTCGGTCATCGATCCAACAGGGAGATGAGGAAGTCGCCGGTTAGCCCCGGTGGACGTCCCGCCTATTCCGGTAGCGTGCAGAGGCAATTGGCATGGGAATCCGCAACCTGATTCTTGTGGGATTGGGCGAGCTTTTGCTAGGGTGCTTGACGCTGGCTATCCTGGCTCTGTTTCGCGGGAGTGCGAACTGCCCTTACTGCCTTTCCCCCAGGGTCCGAGCTTCCTGGCCCACAGTCGGGGATAGACTCCTCTACCTGATCTACCTAAGGCCCTATCGCTGCCACGCATGTCGGAATCGCTTCCATGCAATGAAACGTAGGCGAGTTGTCACTTCTGTTCACGCGCACTCACTCTCCACCGACAAGAGGGCCAGAGCGGCTGGGGGGTTGGCCCGTGAAGCGACGATTGTGATCGAAACCGACGTACGGGACTAGAGAGAGCGGCGTAATTCAAAGGCATGGTAAAGCATAACCTCTTCCTTGATGTCCCCCAACCAGCGCAAGGGTGAGAAGTGCGGTACTGTGTCCTCGGACACGGGGCTTTTTTACCCGAGTCGCAGCGCCAGACAAACCTAGCGTCATCGGCGGTCACGTTCGATCAGTGTTTAGGCTTGGGATTCAACTTCGTGTAGCCGCACTTTTTGTTCTTCCTGTAACCAACTGAGTTTGAGCGATTCCTTTATCAAGCGCTCGTCGTAGGCCCGCCTCAGGAAGGCTCGGAGGATGTACTTGTACCATGCTCATGCTAGAGTAGGTGGAGTGACCCCCTTCAGGTACTGTCGCTCCTTCGTGAATCGTTCGATGAAGTTATCGAGCCGAGGAACAGAGGAAAGCGTGCAAACATCTGTTGATTCATTGTAAGTCATTCATTTATCGGGCCGTGGCGCAGCCTGGCTAGCGCGCTTGCTTGGGGTGCAAGAGGTCCCGGGTTCAAATCCCGGCGGCCCGACCAGCCTTACCATCGCGATGACCCAATCTCCTGGCGAAACGGCCCGCCGCACGGCTTACACTACTGGGGAGCAGGTATTCTCCAGCCGGATCGGCGAAGATCAAATTTCTATCCCAGCGATAAGCGGAGCCGACCAGCGCCCGCTTCTGGTCCTGTTCAATCGAAGGGCGCTGCTTCACCGAGCTGGACGTCGCAGGCCCCCTGCGCAAATCTGACAGGTCACCTGGATCTCGCCACAACTCGGCATTAAGCCGACGAACGGCCCGCAGGGAAGTGCCCTATTGGATGATCGACTGATTCACCTATTTGAATTCGGCAAGCAGACACGCTAATACTTCAGCGCAAGCACACTGCAGTTGCCAATCTGTTGCCGAGTCCTCAAAACTCCACCAGGCTGACAAAACGGCCTGCGCTGCACCCCAGCCGAGCATTCGATCTTTGGCAAAGCCAAGTTCCTCGTGCAACACCTCTACACGCCGGCGCTGTACCTCAGGATTCGTATACAGTCGTGGATCGGGATTGCGCAGCAGCGCTCCGACCTCATATGCCCGTTCACCCGCCAGGCCCTTGGGATCGATCGCGAGCCAGGGCCTCCGGCGAGCGGCCAAGATATTGAATTGATGCAGGTCGCCGTGGAGCAGCGCAGACGGCTCCGCTGAAGAGAGCAGGTCGCGGAATAATCCCTCGGCAAGGCCGACGAGATTCGCGGGAAGCGGACCCGTTCCGCCGTCGAACCTCTTCCGCAGCTTGGCTAAATCTCCTGCCCATGCCGCCGCCGTCGGAAAGCGCGGGTCCGGCGGCAACGGCTTCCACAAATCCCGCATCACTTGCGCCGCGGCGCGAGTGGCCTGCTCATCGTCTGCCAGCGAAGCAAGCGTATAGCCGGGCTCGATCCGCTCCAGCAACATCATTCCGCGATGTTCGTCGGAATCCAACAAGCGAACCGCAGCCGTACCCGCGTATAACTCCAAGACCCGAATCTGCCGCGCCAGCTCGGGATTTGGTACGCCGAGTTTCAAAACGACAGATTGACCCTCTGGAGTCTGTGCTGGTGCAACGTAATTGAAGGAAAGCGCATAGGGCGGTCCGGCTTTAATCTTCCAGCGAGCTTCGCACTCGGCGATTAGACTTGGCAGAGTGTCCAACCATACGGCACCGTTCGCGAAAGCGCCCGACACTCGTTTTTTAAACGGCTCTGGAAGTTCAGTGCCGGGCGTCACTTCAAAACAATAGCTTGAGCGATAACTGGACTTGCCGGGAAGGACCGGCCGTGTGATTGATCATTCCGAAGCCGGGTCCCGTGAGAATGTTCGCCGGCAATCCGAAATTGACAATGTTGAACATGTTGAAGAATTCTGCCCGAAATTGCAGTTTTGCGGTTTCGCCGTGCAAGGCTGTCTCCTTCATCAGCGAGACGTCGAAGTTGCGAAAAGCAGGTCCTCGAAAGGTGTTGCGGCCGAGGGTTCCGAAGCGCCCCTGGTTCGGTCCGGTCCCGCCCGCGACGTTGATGGGGATCGAAAAATAAGAAGCGTTACCGGCGCCCAGCCCGAAATAGTCGGTGGTCACGGCATGACTGGTAGAAAGGCTGGGCTGGCCGATTTGATCTGGCCGGTCGCCGCCACTCGAACCGGCTCCAGTTTGCTGGACGCCAGAGTACACCGTAAAGGGGCTTCCGCTGGTCAGGGTGATCACGCCGAAAGCATTCCAGCCCGAGGCAATGGCGTGAATCCATCTCCGCGCCGGCAGCCAGCGACCAAACGGTAAGACCTGCACCACGCTCGCCGTCACCACGTGCCGTACATCAAACGTGGAGGGGCCCTTCTCGCTGCGCGTGGAATAGGGATCTTGCGGGGCAGCGGATTGCCGCGTGCCGTTGGTAAGACCCTGCAACTGGCCGACAATAGCACTCGCGTCGTCGAGCGATTTGGAAAATGTGTAATTGGCCTGAAAACCAACGCCGAAGCGGGGCGAAGTCTTCTGAACGCCAGTCTGCAGCGAATGATAGGTGGAGTGGGACCGGTTGGAGATGATTTGCTCGGGACCGAAGCCGCCGGTGATGGTTCCCGAGGCGTCGAATTTCGTGTACGGGGCGAAGCCTGCTTCGGCTCCTCCATAAGCATTCGGAAAGGCGATGGCGGGCAAGCGGACGCCGACAGTTGCCACATAGGATGCAGTCACTTTTACGTCTCCCAAATCCTGGTCGAATCCAGTCGAATACGCACCGGTGTATCCATTGCGAAAGTTGGTATCGACTCCATTGACTGCAATCGCATGCACCACGTGACCCGGGGTAATCGCGGCCAGATCATTCTCGAAGCGCTGGAGATCCCATTCTGTATTGGGAGCGACATCGGTGGTACGGCCGGTTGCAAACAGCGGCTGGCCATTCGCCGCGTACAACTCCGGCAGAGGAAATGTTCCCGCGATGCCCTGAAAGTTGAGGGGCGCTCCCCGGCCTGCCGTCATGAATAACGTAAGTTCGAACGGGTTGGTGCTGGTAATGAAATTGGTCTGATAGATATTGGGCAAGAGGGTAACAATGGCGCCCGAAGCGCGCCACAGCGTGTGTTTGCTGACGCGCCATTCGATGCCCGCGCGCGGACCCAGGCCGCTCCAATCCGTGTGAAAGGCCGGCTGCAGATTCACCAGCATGGCTTGGCGCAGGGCGACACCGGACCCGACGAACTGTGGACCCGACGCCCGTCCCGTGGGTTCGCGCAGAGGAGTGTTCACTTCGTAGCGCAGGCCGTAGGTAATGACCAGGCGGTCTGTCGCTTTCCAGGTGTCTTGAAAAAAAGCGTTATAGGATTCACGCCGGATTCCGGTGAGTCCCAGCTGCTGGTCTTGCGGAAACATGGGCGGCGAAACGCTTCGTGCGAAAGAAAAAGGGCTGGCAGTCAGGAAACTTGACAGGCTATCGGGCAACGGATCGCCGACGTTGATATTATGCGCGCCGCTCGCCGAACGTATCGCCACGGGCGAATACGATGTGCCGCCTCCGAACGAGTACAGCCCGTTAGGAGAGAGTCCAAACACCGCCGTATCGCGATTGGCGCGCACCTCAAAGCCGGCTCTGAAGGAGTGCCGATGGTGCGCGTACGTGATCGTCTGGCGCGCTTGAAAGAGGTTCGCCCAGTCGCCGGTGACGTTACCAGCGGTGAGGTTGAGGGGCTCATACAGGCCGTCGGCGAAATCGAGTCCGGCTTGAGTCTGATTCAACGCGCGGAAAATCGGTGCGCTGCGCTCATATCCGAGAGTGGATTCCAGCACCAGTTGCGGTGAAACCGTGCGCGTATAAACCAAGCCCGCGTTGCGCTGGCGGTCGCGGAAATGGACTCCATAGCTCGGGTCGATGGCAGCTTGACTCGGATTGGTCAGGGGACCGTTGATGTTATCCAGATTGAAGCGCAGAAATAGCTGATCTTTCTCAGTGATCCGATGATCCAGCCGCAGCGAGAACTGATCGGTATTGGTGATCACTTTCGATGATGTTGCATACGTGCGGGTTCCATACGGACCGGCCGGATCGTTGGGCAGCGGATAATGGGCCAGCAGGGCGGCGATCTGCGGATTCACCGGCACAAACAGCGTATCGCCGGGAAACGCGGTTGTGTCCACGCCCTGGCGCTCCGCAGCAGTGGGGACAGAAACAACCTGCGTGGTGCTGAGCATTTGCCGGAAACCTTGATACTGGGCAAAGTAGAAGGTCCGCCCGCGGCCGTTGTAGAGACCTGGCAGCACCACGGGCCCTCCGTTGGTAACTCCGAATTCATTGCGCTGGAAAGGCGGAATGTGCCCGGGATCGCCAGGCGGTCCGCGATCGAAATAGTTGGGCGCGTCAAAGGCCGCATTGCGAACGAACTCAAAAAGAGCCCCGTGGATCTGGTTGGTCCCGGATTTGGTGATGACGTTGGTGAAGCTGGCCGCGCCGTGACCGATGTCCGCCGGGATTGCGCCGGAATCGGAGCGGATTTCCTCGATCGCATCCACGTTGAAGTTGGAGAAGGTCGCTCCGCCCAGTTCGGGATCGCTGGTATCGATTCCATCCATGGCGAAGACGGCGGCGGTACCGCGCTGTCCGTTTACCGCGAACTGCGCCGTGAAATTCGCGGCTCCATTGGTATCAGTCTGCGCTCCGGAAGCCAGCAATAGGAGCTGGCTGAAATCTCTTTTATTGAGCGGTAGGCCGGAGACCTTCTGGCTAGACAAGCGTTGCGCCGCGCCTGCTGCCGCGGCATCTTCCACTTGCACTACCAAGTGATCTGCCGTTACCAGTTGAAGCGAAAGCGAAAGCTCCAGCGGGTCTCCTGCTGGAATATCTATGCGCGCCGCCGCGCTGCGTTCCTCGGTTCCAACGCTTACCGAATAGGCTCCCTCGACGAGACCGACAAAGGTGAATTTTCCATCAGTATCGGTTGCCGCGGTGGCCAAGGTCTGTTGGTTGCGATGCAGTGCCACCGTCTTTTGAGCCAGTGGATGACCCTTATCGTCGCGTAAAACGCCGGACCAGGTAGCCCCGGATACGCAGGCGCACGCTGAGAGCAGAAGCAGGGCGGCCTTTACAAATGGGAACATTCCGGCGGTAGCTAGGGCTGCTTAGGATTAACCCGCCACACATTTTGTTGCTCGTGGTTGGTGATCCAGACCGAACCCAACCCTGCGCGGAGCGAGTCGCCACCGGGTCCCGTCCATTGCTGCACCACCTTGTTGGTGTTTACGTCGATCCGCATCAAAGGAACCTGATCCATCGTGACCCATACGGAGCCCTCGCCCGCCGCGATATCGCC
>Ga0105248_10008377_pt1 | contig 11353 bp, 4 predicted proteins | sample KBSS34metaG_FD_81524 | JGI IMG/M metagenome (GOLD analysis project Ga0105248, IMG submission 81524) | Switchgrass rhizosphere microbial communities from Kellogg Biological Station, Michigan, USA - KBS S3-4 metaG | ecosystem: Host-associated > Plants > Roots > Rhizosphere > Soil | place...
CGCGCCGCCCGCGTCGACGCCCGCGGTCGCCGCCTGAATCGAGAAGCCGTCGCTCGCGGCGAGCTCCGATTCGGGAATCACGCCCGTTTCGTCCACCCCGTACACCGCGACGACCTCGAGACGAGCGACTGGCGCGCTCACGGTCGGAACTCGCCATGCATAGTTACCGACGTTCGGAATGTCCTGTGCCTCGACGTTCCACGTGGCGCCGTTGTCGAACGAGGACAGCAGCGTCACTGACGTGGCTCCATCGGCGACGTCCCACGTCACGGGAACGATCGCTCCGGCTACCAGCTGATCGCCGGCCTTCGGCGCGTGGATCTTCGGGGCCTTGACCTTGATGTAGTCGGTGCCGCTGAACGCCTGTCCGGCGATCGTTCCCGTCACGGTGACGGGCACGTTCTCACCGGCCGTCAGCGTCGGTTTCATGTCCGAGCGCAGGAACTTCACCTTGAGCCGGCTGTCATGGTCCTCGAGCTTCGCGGGATACTCGGTCGAGACCGCGACGACGCCGTTCAGTCGGATCGAGGGCACGTCGATCTGGGACGCGAGGTACGGACCGGGCGGCTGCAGATAGCCGGTGGCCCACTTGCCCTTCGAGTTGAGGTCCACGTCGTGAGGCTTCAGGTCGAATGTGATCTGCAGGGCGAACGTGGCGGTGACCGACTTGTCGCGGTCCATGATCACCGTCACCGGCGATGCGTCTCCACTCGCATCGCCGCTCCAACCGCTGAACACCCAGCCGGGCGCGGGCAACGCCGTCAGCTCCACGCTGCTGCCGTAAGCGTAGCGATCCTGCGTCGGTGAGCGCGCTACGGTGCCACTGCCGTGCACGTCGATCGTCAGCAGCTGTGTATCGATCGCGAACGTCGCGGCGATCGTGTGGTCCGCGGTCACGTTGTCGAACGTGTAGCCGCCGACGGCGCCGACGGACGCTCCGTCCACCTGTACGTCGTCCATGTGGTAATGAGGCTCCGCGGTGATCGCGAAGCTCTGGTCGCTCCCGACATCGAGCTTCACCGTGCCCGCCGGCGAGATCGAGCCATTCGGTCCGGCCGTGGCCGTGATCGTGCGGATCTCGCGCCACACGTCGGTGATTGGAGTCTCCGCCGCAGCGTCGCCGAACGGCGCGAGGCCGAGCGCATCGCAGATCGTGCGCAGGACGGTGTAGTGCGTCATCAGCCGTGGCGAGACGAAACCCTTCTTGACCGAATCGCCGGCGAACACGGTGAGGATGTGATTCAGCGAGTGGGAGTCGTCCTCGTCCCACGTCAGGATCACGAGCCCGCTGGTTCCGACCGCACTCCTCATGGCCGGCAGGTTGGCGGCCAACCACTGATCCCCGGTCAGCACGTCACAGTCGTGGGTGTTGTCGCAGTTGTTGGGGATCACGAACGCCAGGTTGGGCAACGTGTGCGCGTCGATGTCGCTCTGGAGATCGCCGTAGGGGCGCTCGTTCAGATGATTCAGGTTGTTGAAGCTCGCCCACGGGTCGTGCTTCCGTGTGTAGAGCGAGCCATTCGCGGTGCAGCCCGCGTACCCCGCCGCGGGAAGATTCTCCGAATACGCGCGCCACGTGAGCCCCGCGGCTTCACACGCGTGCCCCAGGTTCTCGGCGCTGTAGGGCGACCCGAACGGCGGGCAGTTGTCGTTGGTGACGCTCAGCGTGCTACCGGCCCATAGCGCGAGGTAATTGGGCTGGGATGGGTGACGGATGGCGTACGAGCCCGAGAACGAGCCGGCGTCCGCGACCAGGCTCTGGGTGTACGGCCCGGTGAGCGCGTTGCTGTATTCCTTGTTCTCCATGATCACGACGATGATGTGGTCGAGGTGAGGAACTGGTCGCGCCTCGGTTCGGACGGCGGCCGTGAGGAACACCGCGCAGGATGCGGCAACAATGACGGCGGGACGGGCAAGGTGCGGGCGCATGGAATTCTCGGGGCGGGCAGGCGGCGGGCGGATGGGGCCGAAAGGCACTAAAGGCTAGCAGCCACGTACGCTGCCATCAATGCGAAGTCCGCGGGGCACGCTTCGTGCGCCCCGCGGACCTCGATCAACGGACGTTTACTGTAGCGCGACCACCCGCGTGTGCCACTGCTTCGACGGCGTCGTCAGCCGCACGAAGTAGACGCCGTTCTTGACCACGTTCCCGCTCAGATCGCGGCCATTCCAGATCGCGACGTGCGGGCCCGCCGCCATCGCGCCGCTGACGAGCGTCTGAACCTGGCGACCCGCCACGTCGAACAGCTCGAGGCGAACGTCGCACGCGCGCGCGAGCCCGAAACGAATCGTCGAGAGCCCACGGAACGGATTGGGACTTGGCGTGGCGAGGAAGTCCACCGCGATCGGATCCCCGACTCCGGTGGCGCTGGCACTGCCGGTGGTCGGCACGGTGAGCGTGCTCGCCGCGCCCCAGTTGCCGCTCGCGTCGCGTGCGCGGAGCCAGAGCTGGAGGTTGCCCGTCGACAGGTTGTTCGTCGCGAGTGCGGCCGACGCCTGCACACTCATGCTGCCGAACGCGCCGGTCATCGCGGTGCCGCCGCCCGCGGGCGCCGGTAGCGGGCCGGCGGAGTACTCGGCGGCGGCGATGGTGCCGCCACCCGTCTCGGCGTCGGTGAACGTCGCGGTGAGCGTCGCGGGCTGGCCGCGTCGGACCGGCAGCGGGCTGCACGCCGCGCTGCCCGCCACGAGCACGGGACCGCGCGTATCACCACTCGGGCGCGCGAGCGCGAACGGGCCGCTCATCACGGCGGTGGCGGAAAGCGCCGGCGAGCCGTCGTCGGTCATGCGAACGCGCAGCATCACGTTCGTGGAATTCGGAGTCGGCGCGCCACCCAGTGACGCGGCGAGGTCCCAGATGCAGCCCGAGTCGGCGCACACGGCCGTGAGCGCGGGCGCCCACGACGCTCCGCCATCGAGCGAGTAGTCCATCGAGTGGCTGCTGATGGCGCGACCGACATCGGCGCGTATCGAATACCGGATGGACAGGTAATCGCCCGTCACGACGGCGCCGGGCGCGGGCGCGGTGATGTGGACCTCGGGTGGACTGTGCCCCAGCAGATAGGAAACGGCATCGCGCATCGCGCCGGTGCGCGCGTCGACGCTCGCGGTGGAAGTGCTCGCCATGCCGCGCCACTCGTAGAACATGCCGACGAGCCGCGATTTCTGCCCGCCCCAGACGCCGAGCCCACTCGTGCCCTTCGCGGAGTTGCTCTCCCAGTGCATGCCGATGTTCTTGCCTTTGAGATAGTTCTCGGTCCAGTCGCCGCTCCACACGCCGTCCGTCCCGGGCGCGGCTCCGATAGCGTCGCCCGCGTCGGGGTAGAGGTAGAAGCCGGGGCAAGGAACCGGAGTCGTGAACGCGCCCGAGACGGGGCTGCCCGCGACGCCGGTCAGAGTGTCGGCATTCAAATTGTCGGCGAAGTAGCGCGTCTTGAGGCCGCTCTCGATCCACGCTTCGCGCTCCGGGGTGTAGGAAGGCGCGCCGGCGTCGGACAGCCCCCAGCCGATGTCGTGTCCGGTCACGAGCAGCCGGCCGCCGAAGTTGAGCAGTGAATCGATCGCCGCGCGCTGCGCGTCGCTGAACGGCGGATAGTTGTCGGGGCCGACCTGCCACATCACAGCCTGGTAGCTGCGCAGTCCCGCCGACGTGTTGCCGACCAGTGGAGGATCGTTGCCGGCGGCCGCGAGCACATCGACGTTCCAGCCGAGCGCGGCGAATGCGTTGGCCCAGGTGTCGAGCACCGACGTGCTCGGATCGTCCATGAGCAGCGCGATCGATCCTGCTCGGTTCGTCGTGAACGCGCGATGGAGGCCACCCAGGCTGTCGACACTGACCGCGCCGACGGGTGTCGTGGATTCGACGTCGTAGCGATAGGTCGTCGAGGCGTGCAGGCCGGTGACCAGCACGCTGTGCTGCGTCGAGTAACCGCTCGCCGTCGCGACCGATGCGAGGGCGCCCGTCCCGAACCGAATGGTCGAGGACGCGGCCACGTCGGTCGTCCAGGTGATCGTGGCCTGCGTGGCGCCGGCGGCAGCATGCACGTTCGTGATCGTTGCAGCCTGCACGTTGACGCGCGCGGTGCTCACCACCTGAACGGGTGGGGACGCTCCCGTGTAGGTGGCCGTCACGAGGTCGCCTGAGCTGACGGCGAGCACGCCGTCACCCGTCTGTGCGAGCACCGGAGCGATCGGAATGGAGCCATGGAACACGCCGTTGCTCCCCGTCAGGATCACGTTCTGCCCCAGCGGCTCGGTGCTCGACGTCACCTGTGCCGTCAGCGGACCGGTGGCGTCGGTGTCGATCACCTCGATCTGCAATGTGTCCTTGAGACCGTACTGGAACCGGTCGAGCGCGATCGCGCCGGCAGGGCCACCTACGCCACCCGTGATGCACAGCGCGAACGGCTGCGGCCCCTGGACGACGTGATGTCCCTCGACGCGGACCGTCCACAGCCCGGCGCCGGGAGCTGCAAGCCGTACGAGCTCCTCGACGTTCAGCGAGTCGCGCGTACCGCCGGCCGCCGAGTTGTAGTTGAGCAGGTAGTTGCCGCGGTAGGTCGAGCCATTGTGCGTCACCACCAGATCCAGGTCGTTGACGATCGCCACTTGCGAGGCAGGAGTCGCGGGCGGATCGGTCCAGCACAACGCGATCTTGAGCGGCCGGCTCGGATCCATGACCTGCACCTGGTACTCCACGAACTGCTGGTCCGACAGGCCATCGCGGCTGTCCACGAGCTGGGTGCGGCTCGAATCGCCGGGGAAGTAGAGCACGTCGTCGAGCGTGAGCCGGCCGTAACCGATCGAGTTGTCGGGCACACGGAAGCTGGTGATGTCGTTGCGCCCGGAGTTCACCGCGATGGCACGCATCAGAGCGGCCGAAGGCACGATGGCATTGGCCGCAATCGGAGCCCCGGTCGGATACCAGCCCTGCGTCAGGTACTGACGCACCAGGGCCATCGCTCCAGCGACCGCGGGCGTTGCCATCGAGGTGCCGGAATACGTGCCATACGTGTAGCGCGTGTTCCCGACCGAGGAGGTGACGAGGTCGCCCGGTCCCATCACCGTGGGCTTCCTGCGGCCGTCACGCGTCGGCCCACGACTCGAGAACGACGCCCACGTGTTCTCGGCGGTGCCGTTGCCCACGGCGCCGACGGTCAGAAGGTTCTTGGCGGTTCCCGGCGCCTCGATCGAGCTGAACACGCCGTAGTTGCCGGCCGCGAAGGCGATCAGGTAGTCCGGGTGGTTCCAGACGAACTGGTCGGTCTGCATCGACGCCAGCGTGTAGTAGCCGACGTTGACAGTGGAGCCCCAGGAGTTGGACGAGATGCGGGCCGCCCCAGCCAGGTTGCCGGTGTAGGAGGGTTGGTACAGATCGTTGAGGTCATCGGGCGTGTAAACACCGCCGTCGTTCTTGCCCGCGTCCACGAAGTAGAGCCGCGCGTCCCTGGCCATTCCCAACCAGCGCGCGGCCGAGAACGGGCTCGGGTCGCCCACGATGGTGCCGGACGTGTGCGTGCCGTGGTAGTAGGCATTGGGGTCGTCGCCGAACACCGCGTCGCTGACGGCGGGCTTGTACGCGATGATCTTGCGGTGGGTCGGGTAATCGCCCCATCCGTTGATCGCTTGGGTCGAATCATTGAACATCTCGTGATTCGTGCGAATGCCGCTGTCGGAGATCATCACGATCTGGCCCTGACCGCGAAGGCCATGGTCTGTCACCGGGCGCGAGTTCTCGACGCCTGATTGAACCACCCACTGCGCTTTGTCGTTCTTGAACGAGAACTTGTCCGTGGGCTCGATCCACGCCACGTCGGTGAGTGCGGCGGCGTCCGCGAGCTTGGAGGGGTCGATCCCGAAGCGCACGAGGTGGTTCAGCTCGCTGCGGTGCGACGCGAGGTTGGTCGCGCCCAGCGCGTGCAGCGACGCAACGACCTTGTCGCCGTCACCGTCCATGAACAGGAGCGCCGTCACCTCGACGCGGCTCGTCGAGGACAGATCGAGCGTCGGGCTCAGCTTGTACGCGGGCTCGAAGGGGGCGACGAACGGTTGGCCGGCCGCCTTCTGCAGTCGTGCGTTCGCCTCCGCGTTCATGCGCACGAGGTAGCCGCCCGAGATGGGCGCGACGATCTCGCCCCCAACGCTCTTGATCCGCGCGCGGTCGGCATCGGGTGCGTCGTCCGCGAACTGAACCAGGTAGGCCTGAGGCGCGCTGGCGCTGACGGGCACGGGGCGCAGCTGTTTGAGCGCTGCCGGAACCACCGGAGCCGGGCCACCCGGCACCAGCTTGTATCCCGCGGCCAACTCGATCGGACGTCGGGCCCCGAGGCCGAGTGCCGCGACGCGCTCGGGCAGCCTGCCCGTCGCGCTCGGGTGCAGACCCCACGCCGAACCCGCTCGATTCGCGAACCGAGGCACGACCATCAGATCGCGCACCTCGCTCCCGTGCATCACACCCGTGCGCGCGTCCGTCCATACCACCGCCCACCACAACTTCGTATCCGTGCGGTCGACGACACCGAGCGATTGCAGCGCGATCGGTTGAGCGCGGTACGACACCACGGTCCACGCGGGGCCGGTCGGCAACGACGACCAGCCGGCAGGTTCGAACGGGAAGTGGGCGACGACCACGCGCACGTTCGTGATGCCCGTTCCCGGCGTGATCTCGAAGCGTGCGGTCGCCTCGTCGATGCGGGCACCCGCGGGCGGCAGGAGCGGCGTGGGCACGATCGCGCCTGATCCGGCGAGCTGGGGGCGGGTGCGCGCGGACGCGCCACGGACGGGCAGTGCGACGAGCACGAGGAACAGCAGGATGGGCAGAGCGTGCCGACTGAAACGAGACAACGGGCCCTCTCTTTCGCAGGGGTGTCGGGCCGAGGTCGGGGAGAGGCCGGGCGGCGGACGACGATCGAGGTGACGCTAGCGGTAGATCGTGACTGCGTCAACGATTTTCTCTCAGAGTCATCGCATTATGTAATATGTTGTGAACGGCATAGTTAAGCATAAACTGATAGACCTGAGACTTCTCTGAGATTACTGTTGCACACGACTGTCAAGCCGGCGTATGGTGTCACCCGCTGGGCGCCGAGCGTCGGCGCCGACGGTGTTGCCCCACCCCTCGCGAGGCGTTCCGTGCTCGTTCATCGCTCAAGCCTCATTGCCGCCGCATCCGCCTTGCTGCTCTCGATGGCTTCCGCCGTCGGCGCCGAGGTGCTCTGGGATCAGTCGAACTGGAACACCATCAACGATGGTTCCGTCGACGAGTCGGCCAACTCGTGCAGCCAGGTCAGCGGGAACACGAAGGTACACATTGCGAACGACGTGCACTTCGACACCTCCGTGCACATCACGACCGTCCGGATCTACGAGACGGACGGCAACGTCCAGGCCGCGACGCAGGCGCTGCTCTGGATCGCTCCCAAGACGGGCCCCTTGCCCACCGCGAGCAGCGACCAGCTCGAGGCCGCGCCGGCCACCGTGGTGTCCATCGCATCGGTGACCGAGACGAACGGCGCCTTCCACTGCCAGCGCGTGTCGGCCACCGGGTTGGATATCGAGCTTCCGGCCGGTGACTACTGGGTGTCGCTCACGCCGAAGCACAATCTCGGCATCTTCCCGTACACCGTCCACCTCTACACGTCGGGCCCGGTGATCGGCGATCCGTCGCCGGCCATCGTGGCGTGCACGGTGAACTCGAACTGGGTCTACCCGCTCGACCCGAACCGGCCCGACTACTCCATGAAGATCGAAGGCGAATTCCACGTGCCGACGGCGCCGTTGCCGACCGGGCTGCGGGACGAAGTCCCCTCGCCGTAGATCGCGCTGGGCTGCACACGTCGAACGCACGACACACGCCGCATCAACCGTCGGGTCCTCGTCCCGCGCACTCGCGACTCAGGGAGAGTGGTGACATGAAGAAGGCTGTCGCAATCCTGGCCACGGGGATCACGCTCCTGGCATCCGCGGCTCACGCCGCAGTGACGTTCGATTACATCTTCGACAACGGCTATCCGCTCTCGGTATCGAACGACGGGTCGGTGATCGCCGGCAACAATCTCGCGTACACGTCATTCCGCTGGACGCAAGCCACGGGTGTGGTGTCGCTCGGGCGCCCGCAGACGAGTGGCGGCGGAGCACCCGGTATCTCGGCGAACGGCACCCGAATCGCCTATGGCATCGGGTCCCTCGACAGCTCCTATACGACGCCGGGGCTATGGAAGCTGGGCATCGGCTGGCAGGAGCTCATGCCACCGACGCCACCGAGCGGTGGCACCCAGGACGGCAGCTACGGAAGCGCCTGGGACATCTCCGGTGACGGGAACACGGTGGTCGGTCTCTACAATCGACCGGACCACGGCAATCGAGCTCACGCGTTCAAATGGACACAGGCCACCGGTGCCGTCGATCTGGGTGGAACGATCACGGGCCAGGCGAGCCGCGCCAACGGCGTCAACTACGATGGCTCGGTCATCGCCGGCTGGATCGAGACGCCGTACGGCCCATGGCAGCCCGCGGCCTGGGTGAACGGCTCGATGGTGACGCTCTGCGATTGCGACGGGTTCAACAGCATCGCAGGGTGCGGCGAGGCCAGGGCGACGTCTTCGAACGGCGATATCATCGTCGGCTTCTCGAGCGATCCGGACAGCCACCAGCGCGCGGCGTCGATGTGGAGACGCACCGATGGCGTGTTCGGCCCGGTGGAGATCTTGGGCTGGGTCGACGGCACCCAGGCCGAGTACGGGAACAACATCCCGTATGCGGTGAGCGACGACGGCAACACCGTCGTCGGTTATTGCACGTTCGACGGATCGCCGTTCTCGACGACCGGCTTCGTCTGGACTCCCGGTACCGGTGTCATCGACGTCAACCAGTACCTCGCGGACAACGGCGTGCTGGTGGATCCCAACTTCACGATCCAGGGCCTGACCGCGATGACTCCCGACGGCACCAAGATGTTCGGCTACGGCCAGATGTTGACGCCGCCGTACACGCGCAAGGCATTCCGGATCACGGTATCCAGCGTCGCCGCGGCGCCGCCCGCGGCGAGGGTCGCGCGCATCGAGCTGTCCGCACCCAGCCCCAATCCGTCATCGTCGGCGACGCGCATGCAGCTCGCGCTCCCGGCCGCGGGGGCGGTCGATCTGTCGGTGTACGACGCCAGCGGGCGCCGTGTCGCCACACTGCTCCACTCGGTTCTACCCGCGGGCCGGCGTTCGGTCCAGTGGGATGGCCGCGATGCAGCCGGACGACGGGCCACGCCGGGCATCTACTTCGCTCAGCTCGTCACGCCGCAAGGCTCGGCGGTGCAGCGCATCGTCCGGATGGACTGATCCATGACTCCGCTCGTCTCGGCCGAGCTGACCCGGCCCAACCTCACCCAGATCGAAGCGATCGGCGCCGTACTGCGGCGGACCATCGCTCCGGTGCTCGAGGCGGTGGCAGGGGTGAGCCCGCGGCCGACGCGCATCTCGCGTGCGATCGGTCTCGACAAGAGCCTGGCGAGCCGGCTGGTGCGCGCGGTGCAGTCGTCGTCCGATCTCGATCTCATGCACCTCGTGCCCTCGCCCGTGGGATTGCGCATCTTTGCCGACCTGTCGCGCCGTTATGCCGACCCCGCCTCGATCTCGAATCTCTTGGGGGCGACCGAGCGGTTCGAGGTGTTGCTCGACTCCGTGCCCGGCGGACGCGCCTCGATCGACGCGCAGATCTCCGACTCGTCGCACGTGGCGCTGCTCAAGCGCGAGCACATCGCCAAGCAGGCGTCGTTCAAGTCGATGTCGTTCCTGCTCGGCCATTTCTGCGACGTGCTCACGACCACGCTGTTCCTCGTGCCCTCGGCCAACGGGCGCCGCGTCGACGCAATCGAGATCCAGCGCCGGATCGGCCTCAGGCGCCTGCGTCCGAGCACGCCGCTGGTACTGATGAGCCTGTGGGGCGATCCCGACGATGCGGTGAGCGAGAACGACATCAGCGTCGATACGCTCGACGGGCAACGATCGAGCGACCCGGCGAGCTTCCTCCTGTCCGCCTTCTGCACGCAGCCGCTGCCGGAGCTCGAGGTGATGCGCGAGGGCGAGATGACGGCGCTGGTGCTCGCCGGCGACCCGTCGCTCAACGCGCCCTCGCAGCTGACCTCGGCGATGCGGTTCCGCAACGCCTGGCCGCTCGAGCCCGAAAGCCGGATCCAGTCCTTGCGCGGCTATGTGCTCCACACGCCCTGCCGGCAGATCGTGCGCGACGTGTACATCGCCGAGTCGATCTATCCCGACGCGACTCCGCAGGTGTCGTTCGTGCTGCCCGGCCCGCGCCCCGCCATGCGCACTCCGCGCGAAGACGGCCGCCGCCACTACTCGGAGGTCGACCTCGCGCGATCGATCGAGCAGCGTCCGGTCGGCCCGCAGTTCTACGACATTCCGGATGTCGTCAATCACTCCGCCGTGGTGCGACATGTGCTCGAACGCACCGGGCACGGCCTGACGCCCTTCAGGGGCTGGCGAATGGCGATGACGTATCCCGTGTCCCTGGTCGAGATGGTCTGGTCACTGACACACCCCTCGCAACTCCATAGATGATGCCCATGCTCACCTCACCCACGCGGAGTAATGCGATGAAGACGCTGCCCCGTCTCACACGACTGACTGCAGTACTGGCACTCGCGAGCACGCTCGCGTTGGCGGCGAACGCACTCGCCGCGACCGTGACGAGTGTCGCGACCGGCCTGTGGAACAATCCCGCCACGTGGGACACCGGAGTGCCGGCGTCGACGGACGACGTGGTCATCGGCGCGGGGACCACGGTAGACATCAACACGACGCCGCTCACCATGAACAGCCTCACGGTGAACGGCACGCTCGAGTACGACGCCACATTGCGCGCGGTCACGGTCACCACCAACGTCTACATCGCGCCGAGCGGCATCCTGCAAACGAACCCGGCGGGCGCTCAGACCGGTCACACGCTGTCGGTTGGCGGCAACCTGACGAACGACGGCACGCTCGATCTGAGCACGTCGGCGAACACGTCCGGCGCCCGGCTCACGTTCACCGGCGCGGGCAGCGCCACGTTCGGCGGCGCCGGCACGACGACGGATCTCCGCACGCTCACGATCAACAAGGGCACCTCGCCTGCGAACATCCTCGAGATCACCACGGCGGCGCTGTCCGTACAGGGCACGGTCGTCGACGGCACTCCGATGGCGTTCCTGACGATCACGAACGGCACGCTCAAGATCTCGGGCAACTTCACCCTCACGGGTCGGCTGTTCACCGCCGCCGGCCACTCGATTCCGGCTGCGGGCGGATTCTGGCTCAACAACCCGAACGTCACGGTGAGCGGGCAAAACGGCTCGCCGAGC
>Ga0105248_10008378_pt1 | contig 11351 bp, 4 predicted proteins | sample KBSS34metaG_FD_81524 | JGI IMG/M metagenome (GOLD analysis project Ga0105248, IMG submission 81524) | Switchgrass rhizosphere microbial communities from Kellogg Biological Station, Michigan, USA - KBS S3-4 metaG | ecosystem: Host-associated > Plants > Roots > Rhizosphere > Soil | place...
AAGGGCCGCAGCCTGGGCGCGATGTCGCCGCGGCGGAACTGAAAAGGCCGGTCGAAAGGCTCGCCTGCCAGGCGCGCGACAGTCTGGCGGACGGTGTTGGTGCCGGCGGTGGGCGGAGCCGCCTGCGACGGACCGGCTGATCCTTGCCCCGCCGCCTGACCGGCCATCGCCAACACCGGCGCTGCCGCCGCGCCGGCCAAGAATCGCCTTCGGCTCGCGCCGTGCTTCGGGGCCATGCTGTCCTCCGTCTTCATTTGTCTGAGTTTTATGCGGGCAACCTAGCGTGCCTCAAAAGCCCTGTACAGGACCGGCTGCATCGCGACAATTACCCGGCGCGGAAGGGCTTTCAAGAGCCTGTCGGCGATACCGCCGGCTGCGCCGCCGTCTTCGCCTTGGATGCGTTTCCCAGCACCAGCGTCAGGGCGCCGGCAAGCTCATCGCGGACAACCGGCTTCTGCAGGACCGGCACCAAGGTGAAGCGGGGATCCAGGCTGCGCGGCGCATAGCCGGTGACAAAAAGAAAGGGCACACGCTGCTCGGTCAAAAGCTCCGCCAGCGGGTAAACGATTTCGCCATTCAAATTCATGTCCAGGATGGCGCCCTCAAACCGCTCGCTGGTGGCGGCGCTGATAGCCTCGGACAGCCGGCTGATCGGCTCGGTCGGGCAATAGCCGATCGTCTTCAACAAGTCCTGCATGAACAGGCCCACCACCAATTCATCCTCCACCAGAAGAAGGCGGGCATCCCCGTTGGCCGGCAATGTTTTCGCATCCCGCGCCGCCCCGTTCACATCGTGTGGCGCACTGTGTGGATTGTCCGGATGCCGCAGCTCGAGGGTGAAATGGAGTCCACCTGGAAGCCAATTGAATTGCGTGCGCCCCCTGCGGCTGCCGCCCAGGCTGGATATGATCTTGGTGCCGAAGCCAAGTTTGGTGGGCGCAACGACGCTCGGCCCCCCGGTCTCGGTCCAAGTCAGGAAAACCGTTCCGTCTGTTGATGACCAGCTGACATCCACCTTGCCGGCCTCCACCGACAGCGAGCCATATTTGGCCGCATTGGTGGCAAGTTCGTGGACCGCCATCGCCAGCAGTTGGGCCTGCTCGGGCACCAGCACCAGCGACGGCCCCACTGCCGTCACGCGATGGGGGTTTTCGCCCTGGTAGGGCGCCAATTCCTCCTGCACCAGACTTCGGATATCGGCGCCCTCCCATCGCGACTGGGACAGCAATTCATGCGTCTGGGCAAGCGCGCCGATGCGCCCCTCGACGGATAAGGCATAGTCCTCAATGGTGTCGCGCTTGGCCATGCGGACAATGGCCTGCACCACCGCCAGCGTGTTCTTGGCGCGGTGATCCACCTCGCGCGCCAACAACGCTTGGCGGGTGTCCGCCTCCTTGCGTTCGGTGATGTCCGTCGTCACCCCGCTGACGCGAACCGGGGAACCCGAAGCGTCGAAAGAGGCCACCGCCGCCACTGTGCACCAGCGTATCTCTCCGTTGGCCCGTACAATGCGGAATTCCAGTTCGCAGGTCGCATTGTCCGGGCTGAGATTTTCGAGCCGGCTGCGTATTTTCCCGAGGTCGTCGGGGTGGATACCTTTTTTCACATTGTCGGAAGTCGGGACGAATATCGCGTGATCCACCCCGAAAATGCGGCTCTGGCCCTCGTCCCAGAACCAGCTGCCCGAAACAAGATTGAAATCCCAGGAGCCCATATTGCCGGCCACCAGCGCCAGGCCGCGTCCCTGCTCGCTCTGCCGCAAGCGGTCGGCCGAAAGCGCCAGGGCTTCCGTGCGTTCCGCCACCCGGCGTTCCAGCTCGTCATTGAGCTTCTGCAGGTCCCTGGTCTTGCGGAACAATTCCGCAAAGACGCGAACCTTGGCCTTGAGCAGCTCCGGCACCACCGGCACCGAAAGATAGTCCACCGCGCCCGCCGCATAGCCCCTGAGATAATCGCTTTCGGTCAGGTGAATGGCGGAAATGAAGATGATCGCGGTTTTCTGGAAGCGGGGATGCTCCCGGATCATTTCCGCGAGCTCAAAGCCGTCCAATTCCGGCATGCAGACATCGACAAGGATGACGGCAACCTCGGACTTGAGCAGATAGGCCAGGGCCTCTTTCGCCGAGGAAACCGGGACAAGATTCTCGTCCAGCTCCGCCAGCATGACTTCATAGCTCAGCAGTTTGCCGGGCTGGTCGTCCACCAGCAGGATGTTGACGCGGTCTTTGCCTTCCAGGGGACTTTCCATGTTGTTTTTCACGCGCGCTCAGCGATGCAGCCACATGCGCAACGCGGACAAAAGCTGTTCGGTGTTGACGGGCTTGGCGAGATAGTCCGAAGCGCCGGCTTCCAGGCACTTTTCCCGGTCCCCCTTCATGGCTTTCGCGGTCAGGGCGATGATCGGCAGGCGCCTGAAGTCCGGCTCTTCCCGGATGCGCGAAATGGTCTGGTAGCCGTCCATCACCGGCATCATGATGTCCATCAGCACGATGGCCAGCTCGGGCGTGGAATGGACCAGTTCAATCGCCTCCATGCCCGTGGTGGCGGTCAAGACGCGCATGCCCCGACGCTCCAAGGCGCTGCTCAGCGCGAAGATATTGCGCGCATCGTCATCGACCAGAAGGACGGTCTTGCCGACAAGGTCCTCGTCGGAACTGGTCAGTTTCTCCAACATCAGCTGTTTTTCGCGCGGCAGGTCGGTCACATTGCGATGCAGGAAGAGTGCGGTTTCGTCCAGCAGCCTTTCAGGAGATTCCACCCCCTTCACCACGATGCTGCGCGCCACCGCATGCAATTCCGCTTCCTCTTGTGCGGTCAATTCACGGCCGGTGAAGACAATGACTGGAACGTCGGACATGGCCGGATCTGCGCTCATTCGCTCCAGCAATTCAAAGCCGGAAATGTCGGGAAGGCGCAGGTCGAGCACGACACAGTCCGCCGACACGTCCCGCAACGTTTTCAGGGCCGCCGCGCCAGTGTCCACCGAAAGGATTTCGATGTCATTGTGGTCCAGCAAGGCGGAAATGCTGAGCTGCTCGGCGGGATTGTCTTCCACAACCAATAGCCGCTTACGCCTGGGCTGGACATAGGCTTTTATCTTGGACAGCGCGATGCGCACGCCTTCGGCGGATGTCGGCTTGGGAACAAAAGAGAACGCGCCTCGCGCCAGGGCATGCTGCTTGTCCTCGTCCAGGGTGACGATCTGCACCGGAATGTGCCTGGTCTTGGCGTTCTTCTTCAATTGGCTCATCACCGTCCAGCCCAGCATGTCGGGCAGGAAAATATCGAGCGACACGGCGACCGGCATGTATTCCTCCGCCAGGTCCAGGGCTTCCTCGCCCCTACTGGCGATGATGACCTTGAATCCCTCTTCATGCGCCAGGTCCATCAGGATGCGCGCATAGTGCGGATCATCCTCCACGACCAGAAGCAGCATGTCGTCGGGTGAAAGCTGGGCACGGTCATCCGCTACCTGTTCGACCACCCGTTCCGAGAGAACCGGCGCGGCGGCCGGCATCGTCGTCCGCATCACGGTTGCCGCCCCCACATAGCGCACCGGCAGGAACAGCTTGAACGTGCTGCCGACGCCGGGCGTGCTTCTGAGATGGATTTCGCCGCCTAGCAGGTTGGAAAGCTCGCGGCTGATCGCCAGGCCCAGGCCGGTGCCGCCATATTTGCGGCTGGTTGAGGCATCCGCCTGCTGGAACGCTTCGAAAATCAACTTCTGCTTTTCCGCCGGGATGCCGATGCCGGTGTCGGACACTTCAAACACCACAACACTGGCGGCCTGTTCCAACACGGGGTGGCCGGTGTTCCACCCTTCGGTCACGGCCTTGACGGACAGCGCGACCTGCCCCTGGGCGGTGAATTTGAAGGCATTGGACAACAGGTTCTTGAGAACCTGCTGCAACCGCTTGGAGTCGGTCAGCATGGTGCGCCCGAGTTTGGGATCGAGCATCACGCTGAATCCCAACTGGCGCGCTTCGGCTTCGTGCCGGAAGGGCCGGGCGACCGCTTCGATGACATTGGCGAAGCTGATCTCTTCGGCCTCCACGGTCACGGTGCCGGATTCGATCTTGGACAGGTCCAGGATGTCGCTGATGAGATTGAGCAGGTCTGTGCCGGCGCCATGAATGGTGCGGGCGAAATCGACCTGCTTCAAGGTCAGGTTCTGATCCGGATTATCGGCCAACTGCTGACCCAGGATCAGAATGCTGTTGAGCGGCGTGCGCAGCTCGTGGCTCATATTGGCCAGGAATTCGGATTTGTATTTGGAGGTCAGGGCCAGTTCGCTGGCCTTTTCCTCCAGGGCGCGGCGGGCCTGTTCGATTTCCTGGTTCTTGCGTTCAACTTCCACATTCTGCTCGGCAAGCTCGCGCGCCTTGAGTTCCAGCTGTTCGTTGGTCTGCTGCAACTCTTTCTGTTGGGTCTGCAACTCGCCGGCCAGCTGCTGGGACTGTGTGAGAAGTCCCTCGGTCTGCATCTTCGCCTCGATGCTGTTGAGGACGATACCGATATTGGCGGTGAGCTGTTCGAGAAAGGCGACTTCCAGGCCGGTGAATTCCGACAAGGACGACAGTTCGATCACCGCCTTGACCTGGTTCTCGAACAGGACCGGCAGGACGATGATGTTCTTGGGCGTGACCTTGAGCAGCGCCGAGCTGATCGGAACCGCGCTTTCCACGCTGGTGATCAGCTTGGCGGTCTTGTCCGCCGCGCACTGGCCGACCAGCCCTTCGCCCATCCGGAAAATCGCGGGATAACCGTCGGTCTGGTGACCGGCATAGGAGGAGACCAGCTTCAGCACCGGTTGCTCGGCTTCCACCTGGTAGATCACGCCCATCTGGGCATTCACCAGCGGCGTCAGTTCATTCAGCAGCATCTTGCCGACGGTTACCAGGTCGCGCTGGCCCTGCAGCATGTTGGTGAATTTGGCCAGGTTGGTCTTGAGCCAGTCCTGTTCGGTGTTGCGCTCGGTGGTGAGGCGCAGATTGTCGATCATGGTGTTGATATTGTCTTTGAGCTCAGCCACCTCGCCGCGCGCATCCACCTGGATCGAGCGGGTCAGGTCGCCTTTGGTCACGGCCGTCGCCACTTCCGCGATGGCGCGGACCTGGGTGGTGAGGTTGGCCGCCAGCAGGTTCACGTTACCGGTCAGGTCCTTCCAGGTACCGGCTGCGCCCGGCACATTGGCCTGGCCGCCCAGCCGTCCCTCCACACCGACTTCACGCGCCACCGACGTCACCTGGTCGGCGAAGGTCGCCAAAGTGGCCGTCATATTATTGATGGTTTCCGCCAGCGCCGCCACCTCGCCCTTAGACTTGACGGTGAGGTTTTGCTTCAGCTCGCCATCGGCCACCGCGGTCACCACCTTCACAATACCGCGCACTTGTTCGGTCAGGTTGGCCGCCATCACGTTCACGGTGTCGGTCAAGTCCTTCCAGGTGCCGGCCACACCGGGCACCTGAGCCTGGCCGCCCAGCTTGCCTTCGGTGCCCACTTCGCGGGCCACGCGCGTCACTTCCGAAGCAAAGGCATTGAGCTGGTCCACCATGGTGTTGATGGTGTTCTTCAGCTCCAGGATTTCGCCTTTCACGTCCACCGTGATCTTGCGGGACAGGTCGCCGCGCGCCACTGCGGTGGTGACTTCGGCGATATTGCGCACCTGTCCGGTGAGGTTACCGGCCATGGAATTCACGCTGTCGGTCAAGTCCTTCCAAGTGCCGTCCACGCCGGGCACCACCGCCTGGCCGCCCAGCCGTCCGTCAGTGCCCACTTCACGGGCAACGCGCGTCACTTCGGCGGCGAAGGAGCGCAGCTGTTCCACCATGGTGTTCAGCGTTTCCTTCAGCAGCAGGATTTCGCCGCGCACGTCCACGGTGATCTTTTTGGACAGGTCGCCGCCCGCGATGGCGGTCGCCACTTCGGCGATGTTGCGCACCTGAGCGGTAAGATTGGACGCCATGAAGTTGACGTTGTCGGTCAAGTCCTTCCAGGTGCCCGCCACACCAGGCACCTGAGCCTGGCCGCCCAGCTTGCCTTCGGTGCCCACTTCGCGGGCCACGCGCGTCACTTCGGCGGCAAACGCGTTGAGCTGGTCCACCATGGTGTTGATGGTATTCTTCAGCTCCAGGATTTCGCCCTTTACGTCCACCGTGATCTTGCGCGACAGGTCACCGCGCGCCACCGCGGTGGTGACTTCCGCGATATTGCGGACCTGGGTGGTCAGGTTCGCCGCCAACAGGTTGACGTTGTCGGTCAAGTCTTTCCAGGTGCCGGCCACGCCAGGTACGTTGGCCTGGCCGCCCAACCGCCCTTCGGTGCCCACTTCACGCGCCACGCGCGTCACTTCGCCGGCAAACCGGTTGAGCTGGTCCACCATGGTGTTCAGCGTTTCCTTCAATTGAAGGATTTCGCCACGCACGTCCACCGTGATCTTGCGCGACAGGTCGCCGCCGGCGATGGCGGTTGCGACTTCGGCAATATTGCGCACCTGCGCCGTCAGGTTACCCGCCATGGAGTTCACGGAGTCGGTCAAATCCTTCCAGGTGCCGGCCACGCCGGGCACTTCCGCCTGCCCCCCCAGCTTGCCGTCGGTGCCCACTTCGCGCGCCACGCGTGTCACTTCGGACGCGAAGGAGTTGAGCTGGTCCACCATCGTATTGATGGTTTCCTTCAGCTGCAGGATTTCGCCGCTGACATTCACGGTGATCTTTTTCGACAAGTCGCCCTGGGCCACCGCCGTCGCCACTTCGGCGATGTTGCGCACCTGGTTGGTGAGGTTTGATGCCATCGAATTCACGGAATCGGTCAAATCGTTCCAGGTGCCGGCCACACCGCGCACCACCGCCTGGCCGCCCAGCTTGCCCTCGGTACCGACCTCGCGCGCCACGCGCGTCACTTCCGAGGCAAAGGCGTTGAGCTGATCGACCGTGGTGTTGATGGTTTCCTTCAGCTTGAGGATTTCGCCCTTCACATCGACGGTGATCTTCTTGGACAAGTCGCCATTGGCGATTGCGGTGGACACTTCCGCGATATTGCGCACCTGGGTCGTCAGGTTGGCGGCAAGGAGGTTCACGTTATCGGTCAGGTCCTTCCAGGTGCCGGCCACGCCCGGCACGTTGGCCTGGCCGCCCAAGCGCCCTTCGGTACCCACTTCGCGCGCAACACGGGTGACCTCGCCCGCAAAGGCATTGAGTTGGTCCACCATCGTATTGAGGGTTTCTTTGAGCTGTAGAATTTCACCGCTGACATTGACGGTGATCTTCTTGGACAGGTCGCCGCTGGCAATGGCGGTCGCGACGTCGGCGATGTTGCGTACCTGGGCCGTCAGGTTGGAGGCCATGAAGTTCACATTGTCGGTCAGGTCCTTCCAGGTACCCGCCACACCCGGCACCTGGGCCTGGCCGCCCAGCTTGCCTTCGGTGCCCACCTCGCGCGCCACGCGCGTCACTTCCGAGGCAAACGCATTGAGCTGGTCCACCATGGTGTTGATGGTGTCTTTCAGTTCCAGGATTTCGCCCTGCACGCTGACGGTAATCTTGCGCGACAGATCGCCGCGCGCCACCGCCGTAGTCACCTGGGCGATGTTGCGCACCTGGTCGGTAAGATTACCGCACATCGCGTTCACCGAGTCGGTCAAGTCCTTCCAGGTGCCGGCCACACCGGGCACGAGCGCCTGGCCGCCCAACTTTCCTTCGGTGCCGACTTCACGGGCCACGCGCGTCACTTCGGACGCGAAGGAGCGCAACTGGTCCACCATGGTATTGATGGCTTCCTTGAGTTGAAGAATCTCGCCGCGCACGTCCACGGTGATCTTCTTGGAAAGATCGCCGTTGGCCACCGCGATGGTCACCTCGGCGATGGAGCGCACCTGGCCGGTCAAGTTGGAGGCCATGGAGTTGACGCTTTCGGTCAAATCCTTCCACACGCCGGTCACTTCGCTGACCTGGGCTTGGCCGCCCAGCTTGCCTTCGGTGCCGACTTCGCGCGCCACACGCGTCACCTCCGAGGTGAACACGCTCAGCTGCTTGATCATGGTGTTGACGATGGTGGCGGAGCGCAGGAATTCGCCTTTCAGCGGCCGGCCGTCGACATCCAAATTCACCGTCTGCAGCAGGTCGCCCTTGGCCACGGCGGCGATGGCGCGGGTGACTTCGGCGGTCGGCCACAACAGATCGTCAATCAAGGTGTTGACCGAGGCTTCCATTTCGCCCCAGGCACCCCGATTGGTCCCCAACCTCACGCGCTGGCGGGTCTTGCCTTCCTTGCCCACCACTTCGCCGACCCGTTCCAGTTGCTGGGCCATGCGCTGGTTGGTCGAAACGATTTCATTAAAGGTGTCGGCGATCTTTCCGCCGATGCCGGTCCGGCTGGCCGGCAGGCGGACCGAAAAATCCCCGCCCTGCATGGCTTGCAGGGCTTCCAGCAGTTCTTCCATGGCCAGCGGCGAAAGCGCCGCCTCGGCGGCATGGCCGTTGGCTTTGGGCGCAGGTGGGATCGTCTCCCGAACCGATGCCTCGGAAGGCTCGCTATGCTCTTGCCTCATGACTACGCCCCTGTTGCGGGGCGAACGGGATCGCTCGTCGCGATGCCACGCCTGTCAGCCCCCGATTTCGACCCATGAAAGTCTCACTGAAATCATCAGTGAAATCCACTGGAACTCCCATGGAACTTTGCTCCCCTAGCCGCAACGCATAAGGGAGAAACCGGTTCCTTGAAGTTGGAGGGGTATCCATAAATTTTTGAAAGGCAGGTTGCGGCAACCCACCCCCTTCAACCCGTTAAGGCCCGGGCCAGGGAATATTAAGGTGTTCAAGGTGTTGACGATGCCGGTTGGAAGCAGCGGGCGGCGCTAACCGATCCCCCAGTAAACCGGCCGGCTGGGAACAAACTCCACCGGCACTTCATCGACAAAGGTGGCGATCCACTCGGCGCAGTATTTCATGCCGAGATCGACGGACGCCGCTTCGCCCAAAAGGATCAGACCTTTTTTCTCACCGGCCGCGATCATGTCCTGGGCATATTCCACCGCTTCCCATTCGCGGGCATACCCGGTGACCAGGACATCGATAGGCGTGTTCAGAAGCTGGATCGCCGGCATTTGCGCCGCGGTGCCCCAAAGGGCGGCGACATTGCGCACAGCCAGCTTGGGATCGCCAACCACGCGTATGGTGGGATCGTTCAATCGCGTTTGCAGGTCGCGCGCCAGATCGAGCAAGGTCGTTTGGGGCAACCGAAACAGCGAGGCGTTGCCGGCAACCTGATAGGACGCCCAGCCCAAGGCCGCCGCCATGCCTGTGGCCATGCCGTCCGGCACGCGGTCGCGCCAATGGTCATGCCAGTTGAAGCAGACGAGATTGTGCGCGCGGATGAAGTCCCGTTTTTCCAGGAACAGGCTGTCGCCTTCCAGGTGGTCGAAACTGTCATTGCCGGACCAGAAGGCGGGGTCATAGGCCAGGATCAGGTTCCGGCCGCCCGCCGCAGCCCGTTTCAGGCACTCCAGACTGGCGATGGCCATGGTGGCGATGCCTGTTATCGGGGTGGTGGGGTCGCCCGCCGAGACATGATCGATCGTCTGCGAACGGTTCGGCGCGCCCGACTTTTCCAGGATGCGGGCGATCAGCTGCAGTGCGGTAATGGGCCCGGTACGTTCCGCCATGGCTCAAATCCTGGTGTTGATTTCGAACACGGGCCTGGACGGATTCCAGTAAGGCTCGATCAGGGGAAGAAAGCGTACCGGCACCTCCTTCACCAACTGCGCCAGCCAATCGGCACAAGCGTCCATGCCCCATTGCTCGGACAGCACGTGGCCCAGGAGGACCAGGCCCTTTTTGCGGCCGGCACCGGCCAGATCCTGGGCATAGGCCACCAGGTCCCAATCCTGGGCCTCGCCGACCACCAGCACATCGGCATCGCCCTTCAAGAAAGTGATGCCGGGAAAATTGCTGCTAAAGCCCCAACTGGTCACGACCTTGCGGACGGCCAGCGCGGGGTCGCCCACCGCTCGCAAGGTGCGGTCCTTCAGCCGGGACTGAAAAGACCGCATCAATCCGGCGAGGGTTGTGGCGGGAAGGTTATATTGCCGGCCGTTGGTTGTATCGCGATAGCCGGTCCATCCCATCTTGCGAGCCATGCCGTCATTGATGCCGTCGACCGGCCGCTTGGCATGCCAGTGGTCGTGAAAGTGATAGACGATAAGACCGTGCGCCTGGATAAAGGCGAGCTTCTTCTTGTACAGCGGATCATCCTGGAGCTGGTCCAGCCGATCCTGGTGGGACCAGTAGGTCGGTTCATGGGTGATGACCAGATTCAGGTTCTGCGCGGCCGCCGCTTTCAGGGCATCAAAGGTCGCCATCATGGTGGTGGCGATGCCGCGCACCGGCATATCGGCAGAGCCCGCGATAAAGCGGTCCACGCCGCCCTCGCGCCACTCGGTTCCGATATTGACCCGCATGCGCGCCAGGACATCGGCGGCCGTAAGCGCCTTGGTCTGCCCGAACGCCGGACTGATGATTGGCGTGGCGACCGCCATGGCCGCGCTGGTTCCCGACGCCAGCACGGCTCTGCGGCTGAACGTTCGCCCAGGCATGGAAATCCTCCCCGTATTTTGCCGACACGCTAGCATTGCCAAGACGCGCCGCGGAAATGGAATGCTTTGCGAACCGCAAAATAGTCCGGGTCATTCCCAAAAGCAGGATTTGAGGCTCTAATCCCTCTCAAGGCGGTTGGAGCGGCGGCCCCATCCCCATCAGAACAGCGGCGGGAGCCCCCATGTTTTCACCCCAACACGCCTTGCCGTTGGCCGGCGCATTCCTTCTTCTGCTGGCCACCGGGCTATGCGCCCAGGCGCCCGCCGATGACCGGACGGCGATCGCGGCGGCCTCCGCTGCAGAACGGGCGCGGGAGATGAGCCTGCTGGGCATCGCCGAACTGCAACCGCCCGCCACCGCCTATGACATCGGCAAACCCGGCAACGCCAATTACGACGAAGCCAAAGCCAATCCTTATCCCAAGCTGCCGCCTCTGCTGGTCTTGAAGGACGCAACACCGGTCCGCAACGCCGCGCAGTGGCAAAAGCGCCGGGCCGAGATCAAGGCCCTGTTCGACGAGAACGTCTATGGCAAATACCCGGCGCACATTCCCGCCGTGACGTGGAAGGTGACAGGCACCGACCAGCTCACGGTCCAGGGCGTGCCTGCCCTGGTCAAGCATGTGATGGGCCATGTCGACAATTCGGCCTATCCGGCAATCACCATCGATATCCAGCTGGACGTGGTGACCCCGCAAGCCATGCATGGCCACAAAGTCCCCGTCATCATCGGCGGCGGTTCGATACGTCCTCGGCCGAC
>Ga0105248_10008380_pt1 | contig 11350 bp, 8 predicted proteins | sample KBSS34metaG_FD_81524 | JGI IMG/M metagenome (GOLD analysis project Ga0105248, IMG submission 81524) | Switchgrass rhizosphere microbial communities from Kellogg Biological Station, Michigan, USA - KBS S3-4 metaG | ecosystem: Host-associated > Plants > Roots > Rhizosphere > Soil | place...
CGGAGAGCAAAGTCAGCGCCGACAGGCGCTTGCCGGGGGGCTGCGCCATGATCTCCAGCCCGGCCTCGAGCGGATCGTCCGACTCGATCAGCTCGAGATGCGCCTGGCCGCCCTCGAACAGGGTCGTGAACAGGCTGCGAAAGTGGCGGTCGACCTCCTGGAAGGCGGCGAGCAGGCGGGCGCGGCCTTCGCGGTTGAGGCTGCCGATCGAGCCGCGCAGCCGGGTGACGGCCTCGGCCAGCTCGTCGCGCTGGGCGGCCTGCGTGCCCCGCTCGGAATCGAGCTCCGCCAACTCCTGCTCGGCGACGAGGTTCACCGGGCCGATCCGCTCGCGATCAAGGCTCAGCCGCTCGAAGCGTTGCTGCTCGTCGGCCACCGCCCCGACATCGGCGGAATCGAAGCCGATATTCTGCGGTAGCACCGGCGCCGGGCACTGGAAGCGCTCGCCGGAGAGGCGCCCCATCTCCAGCCGCCGCTGATCGTGGTTCTCATGATGGGCGATGGCGGTGGCGCGCGCCTCACGGGTGCTGGCGGCGTCCTCATTGGCGGCGGCCAGCACCGCCTCGGCCTCGCGCAGCACGCCCTCGATGCGTCGTTCGGCGGCGGCGGTGTCGCCCACCCCCTCGGACGCCTTGCGGGCCTCGGCATCGGCCGCCTCGATCCGCTCGCCCAGCGTGCGCGGCGCGGCGGCGAGTACGGTGGCCTCTTCCTCGGCGGCGGTGGAGCGGGCGGCCATCTCTTCGATGCGGCGCGCGGCATCGCCCGCCCGTGCCCGCCAGCCCTCGGCCTCGGCGCGAGCCGCCACCGAGCGATCCCGGTCCGTCGCCAGCCCGCGATCGAGCGCGGCGAGATCGAGGCGATACTGCCCCGCTGCCGTCCGCGCCGCATCGGTCGCGACACGCTGCGCGGCGACGGCACGGGTGGTCGCGGCACCGTCGGGCAGGCGCGCGACCGCATCGGCGGCCTGATCCCGCTCGGCGGCAGCGGCATCGCGCTCGGTCGCCGCCCGCGCCGCGCGCTCGGCCAGTTCGGCGCGGCGGGATTCGATCCGTTCGATGGCGACGCGCGCGCGATCCTCGCTGAGCGCGGCATCGCGCGCCCGGCGCTCCGCAGCGGCCAGCGTAGCCCGCGCCGCCTGCCCGTCCTGCTGCGCCACCTGAAGCCCGGCGACGGCGGCCTGCACCGCCGCATCCGCCGCCGCCAGCGCGGCGCGGGCAGGCGGGATCTGCCCTTCGATCTCGGTCAGGCGATTGCGGCGGATCAGCCCCTCGGCGGCGGCCGCGCCCTGATCCTCGGCGACGAAGCCGTCCCAACGCCGCATCCGCCCGTCCCGCGTGACGAGGCGCTTACCGAGGCCCAGCGCCCGCCCGTCATCCGCATCCACCACCACGACCTGCGCCAGCCGCCGCGCCAGCTCCACCGGCGCCTCGACATGATCGGCGAGCGCCGTCCAGCCCGTGGGCAACGGTGCATCCCCCGCCGCCTCCGCGCCCGCCCAGCGCAACGCCCCGGCGCCCCCGACGGGGGCCTCCAGATCGTCACCCAGCGCCGCCGCCAGCGCACGCTCATAGCCCTGCGCCGCGCGCACCCGATCGATGGCGCGAGGCTCCTTGCTGTCCCGCCTCGCCAGCGAGCGGGTGAGTGCCGACGCCTCCGATTCCAGCGAGGCAAGCTGCGCCCGCGCCGCAGCGGACGCCGTCTGCGCCTCATCCCGCGAGGCCGCCGCCGCGACCCGCGCCTCCTCGGCGGCCTGGATGGCTTTCGTCGCCCGAGCCGCCTCGGCCTCGGCCTCGATGCGCGTCGCGGCGGCGGTAGCCAACGCCGCCTCATGCTGCACGCCATCGCCGACATCGCCCAGATCGCGGGCCACGCGCGCCACCTCCGCCTCGGCCCGATCGAGCCGCTGCCGCGCCGCCGCCAGCGCCGCCTGCACCACCCGCGCCTCGGCCTGCTCCGCCGCCTCGGCCGCCAGCGCCTGCGCCAGACCCACTTCGGCATCGCGCAGCGCCGTCTCGCTCTCGCCGAGCCGCGCCGCCAGCGCCGGGCGCATCGCCTCCGCTTCGGCCACGCGGGCGGAGAGCGTCTCCGCCTCCTGCGTCAGCCGGGCGATGGCGGCGGCGGCATCCTCGGCCAGCGCCCCCTCGCGCGCACGATCCCGCTCCAGCGTCTCGCGGAGCTTCGCGATCTCGGCGATGCGGCGTTCGAGCGCGCTCCGCTCCGCCTTCAGCGTTTCCAGCCGGTGCCCCGCCGTCGCCGCCACGTCCCGCGCGGATTGCGCGGCCGAGCGCGCCGCCGCGAGGCCCTGCGCCGCCTGCGAGGCCGCCTCGGTCGCCCGGCGCTGGTGATCGGCCGCAGCAGCAACCTTGGCCTCGGCTGCCTCCGCCTCGCGCTTCGCTGCCGCCGTCGCGTCGGAGGCTTCCCGCCAGCGCGCGTAGATCAGCCGCCCCTCGGCAACGCGGATATCGGCGGAGATGAGCCGGTAGCGCTCCGCGGCCCGCGCCTGCCGCCTGAGCGCGGTCGCCCGCGCCTCCATGTCGCCGAGCAGCGTATCCAGTCGTTCCAGATTGGCTTCGGTGGCGCGCAGCTTCTGCTCGGCATCCTTGCGGCGCACATGGAGCCCGGCGATGCCCGCCGCTTCCTCCAGCATGGCGCGCCGATCGGTGGGCTTGGCGGCGATGATCGCGCCGATACGGCCCTGGCTCACCAGCGCGGGGCTGTGCGCGCCGGTGGCGGCATCGGCGAAGAGGAGCGCGACGTCCTTCTGCCGCACGTCGCGCCCATCAATGCGATAGGCCGATCCCGCGCCCCGCTCGATGCGGCGGACGATCTCGGTTTCCTGCGCGGCAGGGCCGAGGTCCATCCGCTCGATCAGCATCGAGACCTCGGCGAAATCCCGCGCCGGCCGCTGGGCGGTGCCGGCGAAGATCACATCCTCCATGCCGCCGCCGCGCAGCGACTTGGCGGAGGCCTCGCCCATCACCCAGCGTATGGCTTCGAGCAGGTTGGACTTGCCGCAGCCATTGGGGCCGACGATGCCCGTCAGCCCCGGCTCGATCACCAGCTCAGCCGGATCGACGAAACTCTTGAAGCCCGAAAGCTTGAGCCGCCGAATCCGCATGACTGCCCCCTGCCCCCGGCCGCGACTTAGCTGCCGACGGCAGTCTTCAGCGCAGGCTCCAGCGTATCCCAGGTGTAGGCATTGGCGACCGGCGTGCCGTTGATGATGAAGGCGGGCGTACCGGTGATGTTGTACTGCTTGGTGCCGGCATCCATGTGCGCGCCGAGCGCATCGACCGCCTTCTCGTCGGCGAGGCAGGCGCGGCCCTTCGCCTCGGGCACGCCGCGCTGGCCAACGAACTGCAGATAGCCGAGCTGATCCGCCCACATCGGCGCCTGCTGGGTCGGCGTCTTGCCGGCGATCGCCGCGGTGAAGCTCTGCGGCAGGGTCTCCAGCTTAGGCAGCGTGTTCACCTGATCGGCGAACATCTGTTCCAGGATCGGGAAGAAGGTGCGCGCGCCATTGCACTGGCCGAGCAGGATGGCGGCGATATCCGGCGCGTGGATCGCGTAATCGCGGAACTCGTAGCTCACCTTGCCGGTGGCGATATACTTGCTCTTGAGCGCCGGCACGCCTTCTTCGGTGAACTTCCCGCAGTGCGGGCAGGTGCGCGAGCCATATTCAATCAGCTTCACGGGCGCGTTCGGATTGCCCATCAGGAAGCCGCCGTCGGGTGTTGCCGTCACCTGCTCCGCCCAGCCGCCGGCCGGCGCGGGCGTGATCGGGCCACTGGCGGCAGCCGTTGCCGTGCCGTTGGCCGAAGAGCTGTCGTCGGCCTTCTTGCCGCAGCCGGCGAGCGTCAGCGCCGCGACGGCAAGGCCGGTCAGAAGGATACGGGGATGAATCGTCATGATGCGCGATGCTCCTGTGGGATCAGCTCTTGAGGGCGGCCTGAATCTTCGGTTCCAGCGTGGCCCAGGTAAAGACGTCGGTCTGCACGGCGTCGTTGATGAAGAAGCCGGGCGTGCCCGCGATCTTGCGGACGTTCCACGCATCGTTGGTAGTGCGCTCCAGCACCGCCTGCGTATCCTTGTCCTGCATGCAGTGATCGATCGCCGCCGCCGCCACACCATGCTGGGCGAGGATGGCGGAGAGGCCGGCCTCGTCGACCAGCTTGTCGATCGCCTTCGCCTTGTTATCGCCGTTCAGTTCGTCGCGATGGTCGGTGATCCACGCGGCGGCCTTGGTCTCCCAGTCATTCTGGGCGGCCATCACATCTTCCACCGCGCCGAAATAGCCACGCGGGGCGACGCAGCGCGTGCCGAGCGCCGCCACCAGATCGAGCGCATCGCGGAGCGCCGAACGCAGCTCCACGCTCACCTGCCCCGAGCGGACATATTTGGTGGTGAGCGGGCCATAAGCCTCACCGGCGAAGACCGCGCAGTGCGGGCAGGTGAAGGAGAAATATTCCACCAGCTTCACCTTCGCGTTCGGATTGCCCATGCGGATGCCGCCATCGGGCGTCGTCGCGACAACCTGCGTCCAATCCTGTGTGGCGGGCGCGGTGCGATGCGGCGTGGCGGCCATCACCGGTGCCGCCACGGCGGAGAGGGCAAGCAGGAAAGCAAATACAGGCTTCATTCGGAAGGCTCCGGCAGGCGCGGTGCGCCAGTGGTGAAGGAGAGGCCCTCGGCCAGCGACTCCAGCACGGCGCGCAGCTCGGGATCGCCGACCGCGCGCAGGCTGTCGCCCAGCGCCACGGGTGTGAGGGAGGGCGGCGCGGGCGGCTTGGGCCGGGCGCGGCGCGGCTGGGCGGCACCCTGCCGTATCTGCACGCGCGCCACCGCCGGATAGCCGAAGAAGCGGTTCACCCGCTCGATCAGCATCGGCGCGACATGCTGCATCATCGGGGCGTGCGCACCCTCGACCGAGAGGGTCAGCACCCCATCCGAACGCTGGCCCGCCGGGAAGCGGATCGATTCGGGCGAGGAGACATCAGCGTAGCGCTTGCCGACGATCTCCGGCCAGCGACTCACCACGGAGGACTGCACGAAGCCGAAGCGGCGGAAGGACGCGCCGCCCACCGCGGGCAGCAGCTCGGAGAGGGCACGCACACGCTCGTGGCGCGGCGCTTCCGCCGGCGCCTTGGCCTTGCTCCGAGACGGCTTCCTGCCCGCCGACGCTCCTGAAGTCCGTTCCGTCATCCGTCTCCCCATGCCATAGGCGCCCCATGCCCGTCGATATGCCCTCCACACAGGCCCGTGCGCTGCTCGATTGGTATGATGCCCATGCCCGCACCCTACCGTGGCGCACGCCGCCGGGCGCGGCGACCCGGCCCGATCCCTATCGCGTCTGGCTGAGCGAGGTGATGCTCCAGCAGACGACGGTGGCGGCGGTCGGCCCCTATTTCGCGAAGTTCACGACTCGCTGGCCCACCGTGGAAGCGCTCGCCGCCGCCGACGAGGCGGAGCTGATGGCCGCCTGGGCGGGCCTTGGCTACTATGCCCGCGCCCGCAACCTCGTCGCCTGCGCCCGCGCCGTGGCCGGCGAGCATGGCGGCCGCTTCCCGGATACGGAGGAGGGCCTGCGCGCGCTCCCCGGCGTTGGCGCCTATACCGCCGCCGCCATCGCGGCCATCGCCTTCGGCCGCCGCGCGGTGGTGGTGGACGCCAATGTCGAGCGGGTGGTGAGCCGCCTGTTCGCCATCGCCGAGCCGCTGCCCGCCTCCCGCCCCCGCATCCGCGCGCTGACCGACAGCATCACGCCCGAGAAGCGCGCCGGTGATTTCACGCAGGCGATGATGGATCTGGGCGCCACCATATGCACATCGCGCAACCCGCGCTGCCTGCTCTGCCCGCTCAGCGCGGGCTGCGCCGCGCAGGCCGGGGGAGCGCCGGACGGCTATCCGGTGAAGGCGGCGAAGAAGCCCCGGCCCCAGAAGCGTGGCATCGCCTACTGGCTCGAATCGGAAGGCACGGTGCTGCTCGTCCGCCGGCCGGGCAAGGGCATGCTGGGCGGCATGCGCGCGCTGCCCGGCGGGGACTGGGGCGAGACGGCGGAAGCCGCGCCACCGGCCGTCGCGAACTGGCGACTGCTCGGCTCGGTGACGCATGTTTTCACCCATTTCTCGCTTGTGCTCGATGTGATGGCCGGCCACCTGCCGGGCCGTCCGGATGAGGGCGAGTGGTGGCCGGTCGATCGCATCGACGAGGCGGGCCTCCCCACGCTCTACAGCCGTGCCGCAGCCCTTGGCCGTGCCCATTCGATCGAGGCCCCCGTATGATGACGATCACCCCCGGCTTCACCGGCTCCCCCCTCGACCGGCTCGATCAGGCCCGCCACGACGAGGCGCTGGTCGCCGCGATGCGCACCGATCCGGAAGCGCTGCTGCTGATGCTGGACGGGCTGCATCCGCTCGGCGCCGAGGAGGGCACGCTCGGCTGGGCGCCGCTCGCCGCCGTGCAGGTCGAGGTGGAGCTGGCGCTGCTCGGCCGGCTGGAGGGGCGCCCGCGCTTCGTGGCGCTGACGCCGGGCGTCTCCGCCTTCAAGCGCAGCCCGGAGCTGTTCGCCGCGATCACCGCGCTGCCGCCCGAGGAGGCCGGCACCTATGCGGCCGCGCGCAGCCTGGTGGACTGGCACGCACGCCACGGCTTCTGCTCCAACTGCGGCCACGCCACCGCGCCGATCCGCGCCGGCTGGGGCCGCCATTGCTCCAACTGCGAGGCCCAGCATTTCCCACGCGTGGACCCGGTGGTCATCATGCTCGCCCAGCATGGCACCGGCGAGGCGGCGCGCGTGCTGGTGGGCCGCCAGCCCACCTTCCCGCCCGGCCGCTATTCGGCGCTGGCCGGCTTTCTGGAGCCAGGCGAATCGATCGAGGAGGCGGTGGTCCGCGAGCTTGCTGAGGAAGCCGGCGTGCGGGTGCATTCGGTGCGCTACATCGCCTCGCAGCCCTGGCCCTTCCCCTCCCAACTCATGATCGCCTGCGTGGCGATGGCAGACGATGACCGGCTGGCGATCGACACCGCCGAACTGGAAGACGCCCGCTGGGTGGACCGCGCCGGCGTTACCGCCGCGCTGGCCGGCGAGGAAGGCGCGCCCTTCGTCCCGCCGCCGCCCTATGCGATCGCCCGCACGCTGTTCCACCACTGGCTGGCGGAAACGGCGGCCTGAGAGTTCGGGCTAGGGCTGGGGCCAGTCAACGCCCTGACTGGTTCCTGAAAATCCAGCGTTCGCACTGGGCGAAGTCGAAGTGCGTGCCATAAGCGCGGCGCCTGCCGCACATCCTTGGCCAAGCTCAGGATGAACGGGGGGATGACGTGATTCGCCATCCGGGACCTACCCGCTCAAAGCTCGCGGCTGCGCGCCCGGCGGTAGGTGCCGAGAATCCGCACCCAGCGCGAGTAGAAGGCCAGTTCCTCCAACGCGCGGGCTACGCCGGCATCTTCGGGATGGCCCTCGATGTCCGCGTAGAATTCGGTCGCCTGGAAGGCGCCGCCGCGCTGGTAGCTCTCCAGCTTGGTCATGTTGATGCCGTTGGTCGCAAAGCCGCCCAGCGCCTTGAAGAGGGCGGCGGGGACGTTCTTCACCGCGAACATCAGCGTCGTCATGTGGGGGCCGGGGCCAACCTCCTCCGGCGCCTCCAGCGCCAGCGCGACGAAACGGGTGGTATTGTCCGCCTCGTCCGCGATTCCTTCCGCCAGCACCGGCAGGCCGTAAAGATCGGCCGCGAGCCGGGGCGCGATCGCCGCGACATGGGCGGGCGCCCCCATCTCCACCACGGCAGCGGCGGCGGCGGCGGTATCGGGGAAGGGAATCGCGCGGATACCCCGACCGCGCAGCCAGTGGCGACATTGGCCCAGCGCCTGCGGGTGGCTCATCGCCTCCCCCACATCGCTGAGCGAACCCGCGCCGAGCAGGCAGTGGCGGATGGAGAGGAAATGCTCGCCGATGATGACGAGCCCGCTTTCCGGCAGCAGGAAGTGCATGTCCGCCACGCGCCCGTGCAGCGAATTCTCGATCGGGATCAGCGCGCGCGCCGCCCGCCCTTCACGCACCGCGTCGATCGCATCCTCGAATCCGAAGCAGGGCAGCGGCAGCGCATCGGGGAAAGCCTCCTCCACCGCGATGTGCGAATTGGCGCCCGGCGCGCCCTGAAAGGCGACGGCGCGCTCCGGATCGGCGGCGGCGGCGGCCACCATCTGCTCGACAAGGGCGGCGGCGGGGGCGGGATAGGTCTGCATCGGCCCCGTGCGATGGCCCAGTATCGACGAAGCCGCAAGCGCGCTTGCGCAGGCCGTTTCGCGATTCTAGGTTGCCCACCAACACAAGGCCTGTCCGTAATGGACAAGAAGTCATCGTGAACGGTGCGACTAGGGGGGAGCGTCGGGGCATGGAAGACCGCAGCAACACCATCATCGGCTGGGTGCTTTTCGCCGGGATCAGCGCGCTGGGTCTTTCCGTTGTCACCGGCGAATATTTTCACGCCGAGCGCCCGGAGAAGATGGGCTACAAGGTGGAAGGCGTGGTGGAGGAAGCCGGCGACGGCGCGGCCCCTGCCGAGCAGCCGATCGAGGCCTATCTGGCCAAGGCCGATCCCGCCAAGGGCGCCGACGTCTTCAAGAAGTGCGGCGCCTGCCATTCGGACCAGAAGAGCGGCCCCAACCAGATCGGCCCGCAGCTCTGGGACGTGGTGGGCCGCCCCCGCGCCAGCGAGGCGGGCTTCGCTTACTCCGATGCCCTGAAGGGCAAGACGGGCGCGTGGGATTGGGATTCGCTCGGCGCCTGGCTGAAGAGCCCGCGCACCTTCGCCCCCGGCACGAAGATGACATTCGCCGGCCTCTCCGATCCGCAGGAACGCGCGGACGTAATCGCCTATCTCAATACCCAGAGCGACGCGCCCAAGCCCTTGCCCAAGGCACCGGCCGCAGCACCCGTGGCCGCTGCGGCGCCGGGAGCGGATGGCGCCAAGAAGCCGGAAACAGCCGCCGCCGAAACGGCACCGGGCAAGGGTGCGCCCACCGCAGCCACTCCGCAGAAGAATTAGGTCGGGAGATCGGGGACGGAGTGGCCGTGGCGAGGGAATGGGCGTGCATTCCGGCCTGAGCGTGCCAGCGACGTCAGTGAAATTCCAGTTCGGAGAGCAGGCATGTTGCTTTCAGCGCTTTTAGCAGCAGGAATTTTCGCAGCACCAACACCGCCCCAACACATACCGAACCGGGCAGAAGCGTTTATCAAAAATAAGCTCAAACTGGTACATTACAAAGCCACATCGGCCGATTTAAACGGTGATGATCATCCAGAGATCATCGTATATGCCGACGAGCCAAAATACTGTGGCAGCGGTGGTTGTAATCTTTATATCCTGGCGCCGCAGCACCGAACTTACCGCGTTTTGACCAAATTGACTGTCTCCCGCCTGCCAATCCAAGTGCTTTCAACATCGTCGCACGGTTGGAGCGATCTGGGAGTGCAGGTAGCAGGCGGCGGAATTGAGCCGCCTTACGAGGCTCGCCTGCGGTTCGACGGTCAATCATATCCTCGCAACCCGACCGCGCCTCCTGCCACGCGAGTTGGGAAAGTTAGAGGGCGGGTCATACTCGAATGACCGGCCGCACGCTCTGCGGCTTGATGGCGTCACTGCGCGCCGTCCATCACTCCGCCGCTGAGCGCTGCGCCTCCACCGCGTAATAGTCGCACACGATCTTCCATGCTTCCTCCGCCGTCTCGACGAAGCGGAAGAGTTCCAGATCCTGCGGGTTGATCACGCCATAATCGGCGAGCGCCTGCCAGTTGACCACCGTCTCCCAGAATTCGCGGCCGAACAGCAGGATGGGCAGCGGCGCCGTCTTGCCGGTCTGCACCAGCGTCAGCAGTTCGAAGAATTCGTCGAACGTGCCGAAACCACCCGGGAACACCGCCACCGCCCGCGCATGGAGCAGGAAGTGCATCTTGCGCAGCGCGAAATAGTGGAAGCGCAGCGACAGATGCGGGGTCACATAAGGGTTGGGCGCCTGCTCGTGCGGCAGCACGATGTTGAGCCCGATCGTATCGGCGCCCACATCGTGCGCGCCCCGGTTCGCCGCTTCCATGATGGAAGGGCCGCCGCCGGAGCAGACGACGAACTGGCGCTTGCCATCCTCATCGGGCTTCACCTGGCTGGCGAGCCGGGCCAGCTTGCGCGCCTCGTCGTAATAATGGGCGACGGAGGCGAGCCGATCGGCCACGCGCTTCTGCTCGGGCGTCCGCGCGGCCTCCACCATCATCGGCACCCGTTCCGGCTCGGGAATGCGGGCAGAGCCGTAGAACACGAAGGTGGAGGCGATGTTCGCCTCCGCGATCGTCACCTGCGTCTTCAGCAGTTCGAGCTGAAAGCGCACCGGGCGCAGATCGTCGCGCAGCAGGAATTCATCGTCCTGGAAGGCGAGGCGATAGGAGGGATCCTGCGTCTGCGGCGTGATCGTCGCGATATCGCGGGCGACCTGTGCCTCATCCCTCGCCGGGGAGAAGATGCGCTTGGGAACACCGGCCCTGTCGCCGGCCGGGGTACGGTTACGATCGCTCATGGGCCGGGCTTAGCCCTCCTTGGCGGCGGTGGAAAGGCGGGAGCAGAGCCTGTTTGAGAAAGCGCCTTCCGGCGCTTTGCCGCACCGGCCCGCTCCCCCACCCGGCCACCCATAGAATACTGCCGTTGGGTGGCCGGGTGGGGGAGCGGGCGGAGGGACCGAAGGTTCCACCGATGCGTAGCATCGGTGGAATGGCCCCGGAGGGCGGTGCCGCTTGGGAAATGCGCTCTTCCGCGCATTTCCCAAGAGACTCTCAGCGGCAATAGGTGCCGGCGCCCATATCGAAGTGGAGATGATCACGGTGGAGCGCGTTCGCATCCGGCCCCAGCACCACATGGAAGCGCCGGCAGCCCGCATCATGCACCGCGCGCAGGAAGTTGCGGGCATAGGCGTCCGGCCCGTTCCAGTCCGCCAGCACGGTGATCCGCCGCCCGTCGGCCAGCACGAAGCCGGAGATATCCACCGCGTTGGACAAGCCGTGCTCCGAAAGCCGCCCGCCCTTCATATTGTTGACGGGGCGGCAGCTATAGGTTCCGAAGCTCTCGATCTTCACCACCGGCGAGGAAAGCCAGGCCATCGCCGCCTTCTGCGCCGCATCTCGCGTCCAGCGGGTGAAGGCGTCGGCGAGCGGGCAGGTCATCGCGCCAAGATTGGTGACGGGCATGCCGATATCGGAAAGCTTCACCGTATCGAGCGCCGACCAGCCGCCGCCGAACGTCCGGTCCGGCAGCACCGAGTAGCGGGCGCCATCCGCCGTCAGCCGGCCGAGGCACTGCCGCCGCGCGGC
>Ga0105248_10008381_pt1 | contig 11349 bp, 9 predicted proteins | sample KBSS34metaG_FD_81524 | JGI IMG/M metagenome (GOLD analysis project Ga0105248, IMG submission 81524) | Switchgrass rhizosphere microbial communities from Kellogg Biological Station, Michigan, USA - KBS S3-4 metaG | ecosystem: Host-associated > Plants > Roots > Rhizosphere > Soil | place...
CATACCAGCAGGTGATGGGGATGCAGTTCTAGGGCCGCCCATAAGTAGGCAGGCGCGGCGTAACGGCAGCGAACGATGAAACACAGGATTCCGGGGAGCCATGGCAGCGGGTGCACAGTTGGACAAGACTACTCCCAATCCGGCAGACCGGCCGGCAGGCTCTCCACGTCAGCCAGGTCTAGGTAAGGCGGGCGAGTACTGGCAGCGAGGGGTAGTGCAATGGGAGCAGTTAGCACCTCGGCAGAGAAGTTGGACAATCCTCGCCACATCCCTGGTTGTAGCCACTCTGGCGGCACTTATCTGGTATGCGGCGCGCACCGACTGGCGGACACTCTATGCGGGACTCGATCCAGAGGACTCGCGACAGATGAGCCTGGTGTTGACACAGGCTCAGATTCCCTATGATTTGTCTGCCAACGGAACCACGATTCGTGTGCCAGTCGGACAACTGGATAAGGCACGTCTCGCGACAGCTGCGAAGGGCGGCCCGCGCAGCGGCAGGATGGGCTTTGAGCTATTCGACAAGCCGAATTGGGTGGGCTCCGAGTTTGATGAGCAGGTGAACTACCAGCGTGCGCTAGAAGGGGAACTTGAACACACAATCGCCTCTCTTGCCGATGTACAGTCGGCACGCGTCCACCTGGTCATGCCACACGAGTCTCTTTTTCGCGAACAGGAGCGCCCAGCAAAGGCCGCCGTTGTACTGACCCTGCGCCATCGCAGCCTTGCCGATGGAGAGGACGAGGCAATTCGCAATATGGTCGCTTCTGCAGTTGACGGCCTTTCACCTGCACAGGTTTCGCTTATCGATGCCAGCGGGCATTTGCCACTTGCTCAGAAGTCCGAGGAAGCGCAGCGGCTGGCCCTCGAGCAGGGGCTTGAGGCTAAGCTCATTGAAACACTGGAACCGGTGACAGGCCCGGGCAATGTGCGGGCTTCTGTCACAGTGGACTATGACCCGACGGCGACCGATACGACGGAAGAGACCTACGATCCTAACCAAACTGTGACTCTTTCCATGCAGCGGACGGAGCAGGCATCAGGACCGCAGGCGGTTCCCGCCGGTGTTCCAGGCACCGCTACCAATGCTCCCAACGCTCAGCCAGCGCCCGTTTATCCGCAACAGGTGACGCTGCCGCAAAATGCCAAATCTGAGAATGCCACGTATGCAGCTTCGCATAAAGTAAGGCACATTACCCAAGGCCCGGGACATATTCGCAGGCTGACTGCAGCGGTAATTGTGAACGATCGCATTTCCGGTGGCGGTCAAGGGCAGAAGTCCAAGCAGACAATTTGGCAGCCGCGCACGGCAGACGAATTACGAATGCTAAATGCGCTGGCACAGGCCGCAGTTGGTTTTGATTCATCGCGGGGAGATGTCGTCACAGTGCAGGATCTTGCCTTTGACGAAAACCGTTCGTTGGTAACGCCTTCATTGGCCGGGCAGGCGCTTGGATCGCTCGAACGCTCGCCGGTTCTGGTCAAGTACATGACGATTCTGGCTGGATTGACTCTGTTGATTCTTCTGGTGATTCGTCCTGTGGTCGGGCGGGCCAGAACTCCTGCCAAAGTAGCCACGAAGCCTGCACCAGAACTAGCGGCGCCTTTAACGCAAGCAATGCTGCCTGATGCCGAACCCGCTATTCCCAATGCTGAGAGGCAGCGTTCGCAACAGGTCTTCGATCAAGTCACGGAGCAGTTGAAACGCGACCCGGCACAGAGTTCCCGGTTGATTCAGAGCTGGATTCACTCCGACTAAGGTGAAAGTTTTATTGAATCGGGAGAGATGACGTTGGCAGAGCCAGGACAGGATGGAGCGCAGCGCAGGTTGATCGCGCAGATGCCAGGAACGCGCAAAGCAGCGATCTTGCTGGTGGCTGTTGGCGAGGAGATCGCAAAAGAGATATTACGTGCGTTGCCTGAGGCGGATGTGCAGCGGATCACCGAAGAATTGGCCGATCTGCGTACTGTCCCCCCAGAAGTGTCGATCGAAGTGATTGGAGAGTTCTGGGAACTGCTCGAGTCGCACCACATCATGATGCATGGGGGACTGGATTTTGCCACAAGGCTGCTCAACGAGACATTCGGCAAGCAACGCGCGGACGATTTGCTGATGCTTGTGCGACGCGCCCAGGAGGCCAGCCAAGGCAACCTAGGCAAGCTGCAGAAGACCGATCCTCAGCAACTCGGAAAACTGCTCGATTCGGAACATCCCCAGACCATCGCTTTGGTGCTGGCCCATCTTGACCCACGGCGTGCCTCACAGGTGCTCGACAACCTGAGCGAAGACCACAAAGTTGTCTCCATCCAGCGGCTGGCGGAGATGCGCCAGTTCTCGCCTGAGATGGCCCAGAAAGTGGCGTTGATTCTGCACCGGCGTCTGGAAAATGTAGGCGATACCAAGCGCAAGAGCTACTCCGGATTCAAGGCTGTGGCTGATCTGCTGAATCGTGTCAATGCGGAAGAGGCCAAGCGGATACTTGAAACCATCGAGGATGGCCAGCCGGAGTTGGCACTCAGCATCCGCAATCTGATGTTTACCTTCGAAGACCTGGTCACGGTGCCGGCGCAATCGATTCGCGAGATTGTCTCTGGTGTGGACAAGCGCCAGTTGGCGCTGGCACTACGTGGTGCCAATGAGGAACTGCGTGCGCAAGTCTTCAAGGCAATGAGTTCTCGTGCTGTTGAGATGCTAAAGGAAGACATGGAAGTGATGGGTCCGGTGCGTTCTCGCGAGGTAGCCGCGGCGCAGCAAGAGATTCTGACCCTGGCGCGGCGTCTCGAGAGCGACGGCAAGGTGATTCTCAAGATGGAGACCGGTGACGAGATGATGGCCTAGCAAGCTGAAGGAGAAACGATGCAAGGTTTGGCACCGATGATCGAGAGCTTTGAGTATCCTGAGATGCCATGGAGCCCCGAGCGCGACGGGCTGCCCGAGGCGGAGTTGAGCGCTCGCTTCGCGAAGATTTTCCCTACAGGTCATGCTTCCCAAGGACCGCACAACGATCATTGTGAGCCTGCTTCGGGTGTTGCCTCTGTGCCTGGAGAGGAACAACATGTCCACGAACTCGCAGAGGCATGCCGGATTGCAGAAGAGCGTGGCCGTCGTGAAGGGATCGACCTAGGCGTTGCTCGGGCACTGCATCAGGCTCGCGAAGAGGCGCTGCGTCAGTTGCAGGGCGAGCGAACCCGTTTATTGGATCAGGGGCGGGCGCTGGCGGCGAGTTTTGCTGACTCGCGCGACGGGTATCTGCACGAGTTCGAGCACGAGTCGGTGCGGCTGGCGTTGGCTATCGCTGCCCGGATTCTTCGCCGCGAGGCCCATATCGATCCACTACTACTGACAGGAGCCGTGCGGGTGGCGTTGGGACAGTTAGCGGAGTCAACGGCAGTCCGGCTCCGCGTGCCTGAGCCAGATGCCGCGATGTGGCAGGAGGCACTCCGGGTAATTCCCGGTCTCACGATGCGTCCTGAGGTAGTGGCAGATGCAGAGATGTCGTTGGGCGAGTGCCGTATAGAAACGGAATTGGGTAACGCCGACCTCGGTCTATGGGCCCAATTGAAAGAGATCGAGCGAGGCTTTTTCGACCGGGTTGGAGAGTTCCCCGGAAGTGGGGGAGCACAACGTTCCGAGTCAGACGGCAAGGGTGATTTCACAGAGGCTCGGCGATGAGTGCGGTTAACGAACCAGTTGCTGGCCATCTCGACTTTTACCGGAGGCGACTTATGCGCAGCCAGCCCTGGCGCTGGCGTGGGCAAGTGTTGCAGGCAACCGGACAAACCATCGAGTCGCGAGGACCGACATCTTCTGTGGGCGAGTGCTGTGAGATCGTCGATAGGCAGGGAGTAGCACATCTTGCCGAGGTGATCGGCTTTCGCGGCTTCACGGTGCTGTCGATGCCGGTCAACGCTCCGGAGGGGATTCGCTTTGGGGATGTGGTCGAGGGGCTGGGGACGCCGCCCGAAATCGAAGTTGGTCCGGCGCTGATGGGTCGAGTTCTGGATGCTCTGGGAAACCCCATAGACGGCGGTAGAAGACCGGCAGTAACGGCATCTCTGGCGCTTGACGGCCCTGTACGAAAGCCCCTTGCACGGGTCCCGATTCGCAGCCCACTCGGTACGGGGATTCGAGTCCTGGATGCACTGTTGACCGTGGGCCGGGGACAACGTGTGGGAATCTTTGGCGGCTCAGGTGTCGGTAAGAGCACCCTGATAGGCATGATGACACGCAATACTGAGGCGGATGTCACTATCGTAGGACTGGTTGGCGAACGTGGGCGGGAGGTAGGCGAATTTCTAGAAGAGGCACTCGGCGAGGAGGGAAGACAGCGCTCTGTCGTACTGGTTTCAACCTCCGATCAGTCACCGCTCATGCGCATCCGAGCGGCATTGGCGGCAACTACGATGGCTGAATACTTTGCGGCGCAGGGCAAGCATGTGCTGCTGGTGCTCGATTCTTTGACCCGCTTTGCCATGGCAGCGCGCGAGATTGGACTGGCCGCAGGAGAGCCGGCAACAGCCAAAGGCTATACCCCAAGCGTTTTTACCCGATTGGCCAAGCTACTAGAGCGGGCAGGGAACTTTGAGACCGGATCGATCACTGCTTTCTATACCGTCTTGATGGAGGGCGACGATCAGCAGGATCCGTTAGTCGACGCGGTACGCTCCCTGCTCGATGGTCACGTCGTACTATCACGTGCATTAGCCTCCGAGGGTTGGTATCCTCCAGTCGAAATACTGGATTCGGTGAGCCGTCTGATGCCCTCAGTAGCTGGTACCGAGCATCGCGAAGCAGCGGCCTTGATCAGGCGATTACTTGCGGCCTATCAGCGCAGTGAAGATCTGGTGCGTATTGGAGCGTATAAGGCTGGTGCCGATGAGGATCTGGATCGGGCTCTCCGAGCTCGCCCTCTGCTGCGCGAATTTCTTGCCCAGGATTCAGGGGAAAGGATGCGTTTTTCTGATTGCCTAGAGCGGCTTGCATCTCTTGTGGCAGAGATTTAAGGGGAGTTTTATGTCGGGCAAAAAAGCCTTTCTACGTCTCATGCGACTTCGCGAACTTGAGGAAGAGCAGAGCCGACAGGTACTGGAGCTAAGCGTAGGCCGTCATCGTGAAATTCAAGGTGAACTGGCGCAGGCAACTTCGCGGCAGGCCGAGAGCAGAGCACAGTTCGTTGCCTCCGCTGGGGAGGCAGACACATCAGGGCGCTGTGGGGCAATGCTAGAGATGAGTTTTGCGGCACAACAACAGCATCAAGCTCAGTTAGCGCTTCAGGCAGCAGACCTGGCAGTGGCCACGCAACGTGCTGAATTTCTAGTGCGCCGCACAGAGCGCCGCCAGGTGGAGACGCTACTTCGCCAGCAGCGGTCGCTGCTAGAGATCGAAACCCGCCGCCGAGCACAGCAGATACTGGATGATTGGTACGGACGCAAGCAGTTACAAGACTCTGGCGCAGCAGCGAGTGGCCCGGAAGAGTGAGTGAAATCCAAACTGCTGAGTTGTATCTTTCCCATGAAATCCGCTTAACCCATAGCATTCCTGTTTGGTCCTCGATCTGCTTCACACAAGGTATGACTTCATCCGTCCTCATGGATGTGCCGACTGCGACAGTTGCGACGCTCGCCAGTATGGGAGGTGCGCCTACCGCAGTCCAACCACAAGATGGTCTCTCGCAGTTGCGGGCACAATGGAGCACAGAGTTTCATGTTCGCGCGGGATTGGTAGCGGAGAGTGGGGGATCGCTGCGCCCTGGAGTTCTTGCTGTTCCAGATGCGAAGGGTATTCGATCAAAGCCGGAGGACGAGAGTCCATTGCAGCTACCCCGTAACAGTACAGCACGCTCCGTGGTGTCGAGGCCTGGAGCGTCGATGAAATTGGCGAATTCGATATCAAAGAATACGCGACAGGGATTAACTGGTGGCGTGACCGTTGCAACTGCGCAACATGTCGCAGGGACAAATTCGCAGAACGCCTTGTTGCTTCAATCGAGCATAACGACGCCTCTTCCGCCAACAGTTCTGTTATCTGCAATTGAATCGACTCCGGAACTGTTCGGCAAACCGTTGACTATATCAAGTCCTCCAACTCACTCTGATCATTCTGATCGTGAAAATTCAGCACCGATCAAAACTGACAAAGTGGCAGGCATGGGCACTGTCGATACTGGATACATCGCGTTACGAGGCCGGGAGATAGGACCTGAAACTTCGGAGGCATCCATTGCCCCAAAGACCACGACTGGACTATTTGTAGCGATCATTCCACAAAATCGATCCTATAACCTCGTCTCGCAAATCGTGGGAGCCTTGCCTGAATCTTTGCCACTGTCAAACCAACAGCCCACACAACGGGAAGACTTAGGCAGACATGCCGTTGTTGATCGGGCTCCCACGATAGTGCCGCAATTGTCGGCGCCTGTATGGGATGTTGGGAAGGGAACTGCCTCGGTACTACCTGAGCAGGGTTCCGCATGGTTGCTTGTTCAAACTGCTGCATCGCGATCAACTCAGGATGCGACGATTCAATCAGGAATAACTGGGCATCCAACAAGCATTCAACACGAGAATGAGCAAACCTTTGTACCGCAATGGATTATGCCATCCGGTTCAGGGAGTACCCCTACAGGAGAGACGTATCTCCCCTCTCTTAATTTAGGACAGGGCATGGGAGCGGTACGGCCCGACCAGTCACTGGTCGACGGGATGCCGACTTCAGCGATAGACCTTCCAATGGTGTCTAACAAGACTGGATTGCAAATAGCCAATCTAGCCGAAGGAATTTTTCAATCCTACAGATCATCTCCAACCAGCGTCTCTGAATTAGCTTCAGAACGCATCGGTGTCGTCGATATCAACCCAATTGGTTCCTCTGGGCAGCTTCGCTCTTCCGAGTTTAAGGTTGTCGGGAATGATCGGCGTGATGCGAACGGGGTTGCAGGGTCAAATCATCTTTCGGAGGTCTCTATCCTGGTCTTTCCGGGACGGCAACAGAACGAAACCATCCAACCCCGAGGCGCAACGGTTGTCTCACCAGAAATCACAGGTTCCCAAACCAAGGCCGGAAATGTTGTCCTGATCGAGAACAACTCTTCATTGCCACGAGTTCAGTCTGAACTGAAGTCAGGCCAGCCAGTCTCAGTAACTGTAGAGACGGTTCAGCCGACATCCGATGCATCGACTTACTTAGCAATGGCAAGAACAACTCCGCTTTTGGATCAAGAATCCCGTGTCGCGCCTGAGGCTGGAATCGTAAAGCATGCGGTCTTGCAGCCAATCACCGAAAACAGTCTTGCTATACCATTGTCAGCCGTCAGTCGTGTGCCTGAAGCTCCTCAGATAGCGAAGACTCCGTTGGGTCAGCAGCTCTCCGTGCTCCTGCAGCCGGGATCACTCAGCCCAATCGCCAGACTGAAAGAAACTATTTCATCCCATGATGGAACCGCTACAGCGGTTTCCAATGTGACACAGGCCTCAATGCATGTTTTCGCACCAGAGAAGACAGAGGTTTTGCCTTTCGATCACTCACGGCCGGCTTTGAGAATAAGCGGAGTTGCCGAGGCTATGGTTCCAGAATCACCGGCCGGGGGAATGAGTCTGGCCCACACTAGCTCGGAACAAAGTGCAGGTACCTCACCGGTGGTATCGCAGGCTCCGATGCTTTCGCCGCATTTCTCATGGGCGGATGGCTTAGAAGCTGCCCGCAACCCTTTTCATGCCATCGATAGCGGAATGGAACTGGCTGGTTTGAGCGGCGGTTCGCTGGCACGAAATACAGCGGGTCCACACAGTCTCGAGGTCGGATACCAGGACCCTTCTTTGGGCTATTTGGAACTACGCGCACATATGGCAGGCAATGGGGTTCATGCCTCTCTGACAGCAGAGTCCACCTCTTCAGCAGCCTTGCTGGAGGGCCATATGGGTCCACTCTCCGGCTGGCTTCAAGAGCGGCATACGACGGTTGAGAGTCTCACCATTTTTGCTCCTCGGGGAGATAACCCCTTTGGTGGCCAGACTGACGGGCAAGGGGGGAGACACTCCGGCGGACAGATGACGGAGGGATCCGGCGGCTCAGACTCCCGACATTCCGGGAATACACCCGGCTCAAAAGCCGAGGTCGGTGCAGCACAACATCACCTGGTAACAGCTACTTCCTTATCATTGGGCTCGGGACTGGAATGGGGTGCAGTGGGCACGTTACGCGGGGAGCGCATCTCGTTGATAGCGTAGCTCGATGGTGAGCAGAAGCTAGGAGAACTCGGCGAATTCTAGAAAGGAGTACTGGAGATGAGCAGCATCTGGAATAGTTCAGGATCGGGGGCAAATCCCTTTGCTGTCAATAGCACTACACCCACTCCTGGGGGCGGTGCAGTGGCAAGGCTTTTCTCGACAGGTAAGGGAAATACTCCGGGCTCGTTGCAATCGCCTTTGAAACCGTCCAACAACTCCGGTCAACTGGGGCTTAGCCCTGCGGCGACTGCAGCAGCCAGTAGCTCCGGCACCTCAGGCACCTCAACCGACTCTCAGGCGGCGATTACAGCCAATGACTTTCTTACTCTGCTGGTCACCGAGATGCAGAACCAAGACCCTACTGCTCAGACGGATCCGAATGCCTATGTGGACCAGCTGGTGCAGATCAACAGCCTTGAGCAGTTGATCGCTATGAACCAGAATCTCGCGCTGGTCCTGGGAACGGTGACTTCGCCTGTGCCCACTGGTGGAGCAGCACCAACCGCCGGCACTGCGTCAGTCGGTACGGCCTCATCTGCAACTCAGTCCTCGATGCACCCGACCGTGGCTGGCGCTCGTTTACCGCAGAGCTCAGTGCCAGGAGATATAGGCGCTGCATCGCGTTCCGTCGCCCGGTCGCTCGACGGCCATGTCCCTCAGACGCAGCGCGGTCACGCTATTCGCGATTTTCCTATGCATTGATCTTACGTGGTCAAACACGAACGATTCCAGCAAACGGTCTGGCTCTTCGGAGACCTTTTCCGGCAACCATGAACGATTTTCAATCTGACTTTTGCAAACGAGGAGAAACCCATGGGTAGCTTTTACATTCCGCTCACCGGACTTGAGACCAATTCGACAGCGCTCAATACGATTGCCAACAACTTGGCCAACTTGAATACCACTGGGTACAAGTCCCAATCGACCCATTTTTCGGATACCTTCTATCAGGAACTGGGGCTTTCCGGAGGGGGAAACCAGATTCAATTGGGTTCGGGTGCGCGGACTGTTGCCATCGAAGCCGACCGCTCACAAGGGAGCATCGCTTCGACTGGGAACGCAACGGATGTGGCGATCAACGGCAATGGCTTCTTTGTGCTGAACAATGGCGGCAGTAATATCTATACCCGGGATGGCAACTTCGGTCTTGACTTCAACGGAAACCTGGTCACACAACAAGGCCTTGCAGTGATGGGCTACCCGGCCGTCGGAGGCGTGGTGAACAATAATTCACCACTGACCGGAATTCATATTCCCGTCGGACAGGTTGAACCGCCACAAGCCTCATCCAACTTCACGATGACGGCCAATCTCAATGCAACGGCTGCTGTAGGCACTGCCGTTCCGGGGCAGATCACCCTCTATGACTCACTGGGACACGCCCACGTAGCGACCATCACTTACACGAAAACGTCAAATAACAACTGGAACTACTCGATCGCTCTTCCGGCAGGCGAGGCGGCGGCGGCGGTCAACAACACTGGGACATTGACCTTCAACTCCAACGGTACCCTGACCGCGCCGGCGGCGAACGTAGCTGGAATCAGTTTTACCGGTCTGACTGACGGTGCATCCAATCTGACCTTCAACTGGAACATTTTGGGCTCGAATGGAACCCCTACACTAACCCAGGTTGACGCTGCTTCGGGGGTTTCCGCGACCTCGCAGGATGGCTACGCAAGCGGTCAGTACCAGGACTTCACAATTGCAGCCGACGGCACCGTCAATGTGACTTTTAGCAACGGGCAACATCTAGCGGTTGGCCAACTGGCTATGGCCAACGTGGCGAATCTTCAAGGATTACAGCAACTGGGTACCGGAGACTACGCGACAACGCTGGCTAGCGGTTCGGCAAATATCGGCGTCGCCAACGCCGGTGGATTGGGTAATTTCGAGGACTCGGCACTCGAGCAATCGAATGTGAATATCTCAGGAGAGTTCTCTCAATTAATCATCGCGCAACGGGCCTTCGAGGCGAACTCCAAGGCAGTCACCACCTTCGATACTCTCGCTCAGGAAACCATCAATATGATTCACTAGAGCTTTTTCGCTACATATGCAGACTGGCTAACATTTCACTGAGGTTAGCTGGCGCATACCAATAGAGACAAACCTTATCGTTATTTGCCTGACCTGGGAGTGAGAGTACCGTCTCCCAGGTCAGGCAAATGTCTATGAAGTGATAGTCGTTCCAACGTCGATCGAAGACAGACGTTTTGAGTGTGTCGTCTCAGGAAGTTATTAATGTCTCCTTAAGAATTTGTCCCAACTTCGGGCACCTACCTGCTATACCTCGTGCAGGAAAACGAAATATGGCGACGACGCAAGTTTCTCCGCAATCAGCTCTGCCACCACCCGTAGCCGGGCTTCCACCGCGTGATCATCTGGGGAATGCAGGAAATGGTATGACCTCGTTCGTTTTGCCCCATACGGGTGTCACGAATGTTCCTGGTATCGTAGCTTCCGCGGCTCCGCCATCGGAAGATTATCCGTCGGCTCATTTGGTTCGCTCTGCTAACAGCGCTGAGGCGGAAGCTGAAGAAGCATTCCTGCAGTTATCCCCGGCATTCGCCCGAATGCCTGTTGGACTGGTAGTTTCCGTACCAATTCGGGACTTCCGTGTGCGCAATTTGTTAGCCATGGCCTCTGGCACCGTAGTCGAAACACAGTGGGGATATGGAGAGGACTTGCCGCTTTCTTCTGGACCTGTGCAACTAGCTTGGACGGAGTTTGAGGTTGTAGATGCCCGGCTCGCTGTCCGCGTGACTCGGTTGGCCTGAAGCGGATACACCATTTGTCGCCAGTATGGCAGGGAGTGCTGAGATGTTTGGAAATCGCCATGCCGCAATCGACAGATGGCCTCACGAAGAATCACTTGGAGTAACCGGGTGGCTGCTCCGGCTCTGGCACAGCCGTGTTCGGCAAGCTGTGCGGCTCAGACTGGTCGAGCGCATTACTCTTGGACCGCGGCACTCGCTGGCGCTGGTTGAGGCTGATGGGGTGAGACTGCTGGTGGCAACCGCCGCGGAAGGGGCGTCGACCATCTACCCACTCGCCTCGCCTGTAGGTACAGACGAGGCAATCGGGGCCAAGTCCTCAGCGGCTCCGGAAAGAGACTCAGGA
>Ga0105248_10008382_pt1 | contig 11347 bp, 7 predicted proteins | sample KBSS34metaG_FD_81524 | JGI IMG/M metagenome (GOLD analysis project Ga0105248, IMG submission 81524) | Switchgrass rhizosphere microbial communities from Kellogg Biological Station, Michigan, USA - KBS S3-4 metaG | ecosystem: Host-associated > Plants > Roots > Rhizosphere > Soil | place...
CGCCGCCAGCAGCCCGCCCTCGAGGCGGGCGTTGACGGTGAGGTCCACGCCGTTCCAGTGCTCGTACTGGTCGCCGAAGTTCTTGGCGAGCGTCTCGTAATTGTCGACCACGCCGAACTTGTTCGGCTTTACGTCGTAGAGGCCGTTGATCGTGTAGCCGCCGCCCCCAGGCAGACGCGGATCTCGAGGGGCCACGATGCTGAACTCGTCGTAGTCGGCCGCGGTAAGGGCGCGGTTCTGCGTGACGCGCTGGAAGCCGTACCACCGCCGGAAGTAGCCGAAGTCCACGGCCACTCGCGGCAGGAGCTGATGTTGCACGCCGGACGAGAACTCCCAGTTGTACTCACGGGTCCCCCAGCCGAACCGTGTGTCCTCGTCGTACGCGGTCGCGGAGGCCGGCTGGCCGAAGTTGAGATTCGAGACCGTGCCGCAGAAGTCGCCGCCGCTCGAACGGAGATCCTGCGACTGGAGGTTCAGCAGGTTGCAGTCCGGTGTGAAGTTGCGGTTGGCATCGGTCCACGTCCGAGTGACGGCGTTGACGACGGCGGCGGGATTGCCGATGGGCCCGATGGCGAGCGGAAACTTGCTGAGACTCACCCGCAGCGCCGTCCTACCGTCGCCGAACAGGTCGTAGGCGAGGCTCGACCGGGGCGTCACGGTGTGGACGCTGTTGCCGATCGTCTCGGGGAAAGTCAAGTCGCGCGTGGGTGTCAACGGCGCAGGGCCGAGATACTGCTCGGGGTAGCCGCCCTTGAAGTGGTCGTACCGCACGCCCAGATTCAGCGTCATCCGCCGATAGGTCCAGCGATCCTGGAAGTACAGGCCCAGATCCGCCTTGACCAGCGTCGTGCCCCGCGTCGGGGTCCCGTGCATCGTCAACTGGTTCGGCACGCCGTTGTTGAACCGGTAGCTCGTGTTCGAGGAGTTCGTTTCGGCGGTGTTCTCCGTGCTGTTCCAGTTGTTCGTGAAGCCGACCTTCATCGCGTGGGCCCCGGTGACGCGCGATACCGCCAGCGACGTCAGCCAGATGTTCTGGGCATTCTTTCCGAAGACCGCGTTGGCGCCGCCGTCGCCACCCTTGCCGCGGTACCAGAGGCCGACGGATTGCTCGCTGACGGGAATCATGTCGCGCCACAGCGTCCCCTCGGCCGGCAACTGGTTGCCGAAACCTTCGCCGCGGTTGGAAAAGCGCGCCTCGAACAGCAGCTTGTTGGTGAGGGGCGACGTCCAGCCGATCTGACCCAAGCGGTTGATCGGGAAGCGGTAGTTGACGAACGATTCCGGCGAGACGCCGGCGCGCCCGTCGTCCCAGGTCCGCCACTGGTTGTCATAGAAGAACGAGATCTTGTGTTTCTGGGCTGCCTGCCACGTCAGGCGTACGTTGGCGCTATTGTGGCGCACGAAGAACACGCCCTGCTTCGAGGTGTCCGGATCGACCGTCCACTTGGTGGGATCGCCGGCGTTCCTGTTCTCGTAGACTCCCCCGACGTAGCTGCTACCCTCCTGCCAGCGGGCGGCGGCATAAAACCAGACCTTGTCCCTGGCGATCGGGCCGCCGACCGAGGGGTTCACGTCGTAGGCGCGCCGCGTCCGGTTCGGATTGAGCAGCCCGCGGTTCTCCAGGTCCTGCGTCAGGTTGTCGGCCTGCCACTTGTCGTTCACGTAGAAGGCAAACAAGCTGCCGCGGATGTCGTTGCTGCCTTCGCGCGGAATCAGGTCGACACGGATTCCGCCGAACGGCTGTTCCGCCGAACCCGAGCTGTAGTCGACGTTGACCTCCGCCGCGGCGCCCTGATTGGGCACGAAGTTCGTGACCGACGACGTCGCCAACGCATTGCCGATGCGAACGCCGTCGATCATCACGCGCGTGTCGGTGGCGCGGCCGCCGTGGATTTGCATCGACGCCGTCTGGAGGTTGGTGGTGCCTCCGACGTCCATCGCCGCCCCTCGTGCCGCCTGGGTGACCGTGACGCCGGGCACCAACACCACGCTGTTCATGTAACTGCGGCCGGCGGGAATCGCGTCGACGATCTCGCTGGTGAACACGCGCTGTTTGACCGACGCCTGCAGGTCGACCAGCGGCGACTGCCCGGTCACGGTAACCGTCTCCTCCAAAGTGCTGACCTTCAGTTCCGCGTTCACGGTGGCGGTGAACGACCCCGTCAGCTCGATACCCTCCTGCCGCACCGTGCCGAAGCTGGGCAGGGAGAACGTCACGGCGTAGGTGCCGGGGCGTAAGTCGACGATTCGATACTGCCCGGTCGCGTCGCTGGTCACCGACCGCACCTTCTCGATGAGGACTGGGCTGGCGGCCTCCACGGTAACGCCCGGCAGCACCGCGCCGGACGAATCGCGAACGGTACCCGTAATGGATCCTTGCGCGAACACCATCGAAGGAATCAGCAGGGCTGACAACGCCAGCGCGAACCCATGCACTCGCAACATGAACTCGTCTCCCTTCCCCCGTCAGCAGTAGTAGCCATCGCAACAGTGCGACAGGTCGTAGAAGTTCGGGTCGCAGCGGCGGGGCTCCGGGGGGAGCGGCCCGTTGATACTGCCGACCATGGTCCGGTGAATCGTGCAGTGGTAGTTCCCGCGTTCCGTTCTGAGTTCACGCTCCGAGCTGCCGCCCACCGCGATGTCCCCGAAATCCACGGACCCGTCATCCATCACGATGTGGTGGATCTCATTGGTGAAGTTCTTCAACATCACGTAGGAGCCTGTCGACACCTGGGCGGGATTGGGCGTATACGCAGAGTTGCCCTGGGAGCTCACGATGTTGATCGCCACCACCTTGCCGGCATCCGGGCCGGTCGGGGCTCCACCGCCGGCGCAGGCACACACGACCGAGGCGAGGGCGGTCACGGGCACGACGAGCCAGCCTCGCCACTTCGGCGGATGACATCTGGGCCACCGAGCTTCGTACGGTGATGCCGCAACGACAGCACCAAAGAGACTCCGCCTCATCGTGCTCTCCTCCGAAAGGTTCTTGATTGCCGCGAAACGGCCGTCTCGCAAGTCGCCAGAGGTTACAGACAGATTCCGTTGTCCCGGAATACCGCAAGCTGACTAGGGATGCCCCCAATTGGGGGAGATCAAGTGGAGAAGCAGGGTCACGACGCGGCCTGTGGCCGTCGTCATCATCGGCTGTTCCGACAACTCGTCGCCGCCCTCGACTGAAGTAGACTCCCGTCGTCGTGCGACGGAATGTCCTCGCGACTGCGATCGCCGTCGCCGCCCTCGTGGCGTCGGCGTCATCCCAACCCGGTACGACGGCGGAACAGTTCTGGCCCCAATGGCGCGGGCCCTACGCGAGCGGCGCCTCACGGACGGCCACACCCCCGACGGAATGGAGTGAGACCAGGAACGTTCGCTGGAAAATCGAGATTCCCGGCCGAGGCGCCGGTTCCCCGGTGGTGTGGGGCGATCGGATTTTCTTGCTGTCCGCCGTGCCCGTCGGCGTCGATGCCGCAGCTTCACACGAGCCGAGAGGGCATCTCCAGCCGCGAGGGGTGCATCGGTACATCGTTCTCGCGATCGACCGCCGCACCGGACGTGTCATGTGGGAACGGACGGCACGCGAAGAGCGACCGCGCGAACCGTCGATGAAGGACGGCACCTGGGCGTCGAGTTCGGCCATCACGGACGGTGAACGCGTCTACGCGTTCTTCGAATCGAGCGGGCTGTACACCTACGACATGGCAGGCAACCTGCTGTGGCAGAAACATTTCGGCGAAAAGAAGATGTATGCCGACGTGGGCGAATCGGGAAGCACCCCGGTTCTGCACGGCAACTATCTGGTGATCGCGTGGGATCATCAGGGCGCGTCGTTCGTGACGGCGCTGGACGCGCGGACCGGCCAGGACATCTGGCGAGCGAATCGCGAGGAAGTCGATTCGTGGAGCACGCCTCTCGTCGTCGAGCACGCCGGCCGCGCTCAGGTGGTGACGACCGGGCAGAACCGTATCAGAAGCTACGACCTGGAAAGCGGGAAGCTCGTGTGGCAGAGCGAAGGGTTGACGATGAACCCCATTCCGTCTCCCGTGGGCGCGGACGGGATGGTCTTCGCGATGAGCGGCCTTCAGGGTAATCGTCTGAGGGCCATCCGTCTCGCGGACGCCCAGGGCGACATCACGGGAAGCAAGGCCATCGCATGGGCCCTCGATCGCGACACACCGTATGTTCCGTCGCCTCTGCTGCACGACGGTTTTCTCTATGTCCTCAAGGGCAATGCGGGCATCCTATCGGTCTTCGACGCCAAGACAGGCACGCCGCATTATCAGGTGCAGCGCCTCCCCGGAATCACAGAGGTCTATGCGTCACCGGTCGCGGCGCAGAATCGCGTCTACGTCACGGGGCGAGAGGGAACGACACTGGTGATCCGGCATGGTGGGTCGTTTGCGGTCCTGGCAAGGAACACGCTGGACGACGGGTTCGATGCCTCGCCCGCACTGGTCGACGATCACATCTATCTTCGCGGATACCACTATCTGTACGATATCGCGGCGACGCGGTAAGCACTGACTGCTCCACAGGAGGACCACGATGAATCGCGCGTTCGCTGGAGTCTTCACTGGAGGAATCCTGACGCTGGCGGCGGTGTGGTTCGCGCCGTTGACGGAGGCTCAGTCACCGCTGCCGCCAGCCGTCGAGACACACATCGCCGCGGCCAAGGCCGCTGCCGGGACGGAGCACGCAGGCCTGTTCGCCGCCGCGTGCGATACGGCCCGGGACGTCATCGCCCAGGCCGCGCGCGGCGAGGGACCCCGGCCGCCGCGTACGACGGTCGATCCGGTGCCGCCTCGCGACACATGGCACGTCGAGCCCGTAAAGGTCTTCGACAACTTGTATTACGTGGGCCAGCGGAACGTGTCGGCCTGGGCGCTGACCACGTCCGACGGCATCATTCTGCTCGACGCGATCTGGGACTATTCGGTTGAGGACGAGGTCGTGGGTGGCCTCAAGAAGCTGGGACTCGATCCAGCGAACATCAAGTACGTCGTGGTCACGCACGGACACGGCGACCACGCGGGTGGGGCAAAGCTGCTACAGGAGCGCTACGGTAGTCGGCTCGTGATGTCGGCGGCCGATTACGATTGGGTGGAGCAATCCAACCTGCCGTGGAAACCGCGGCGCGACCTCGTCGCGACCGATGGGTACGCGCTGACGCTGGGCGACACCACAGTGAAGCTATACATCACGCCGGGCCACACCGAGGGAACGCTGTCGCCGATCTTCACGGTGCGGGACGCCGGGATGCCCCACGCGGTGGCGTTCTGGGGCGGCACGTTGTTCAACTTCGGCCCGATCAAGCCGCGGCTCGTCGGGTACGTCGCCGAAACGGAGCGTTTCAAACGTCTGGCGGCCGCCGCCAAGGCGGACATCATCCTGTCCAATCACACCGCTTACGACGGCAGCATGATGAAACTGCCTGCGGTGCGGAGCCGAAAGCCCGGCCAGCCGAATCCCTATGTCGTGGGGGCCGCGTCGGTGGCGAACTTCCTGACGGTGGCCGGCGAGTGCGCACAGGCGGCGATTGCCGGCATGCCGTGAGGCCTCACCGTCAGACTCCTGCACCAAGCATCTGACGAAGGAAGACGGTGGATATGCGGGTACCGTTGCTGCTTCTCTCGCTCGCGTCTGTCGCATCCGCGCAAACCGGTGAGCTGCGCGTGACGTGCTCGAACGTCATCAAGGCCGCCGTGGAACAACTGCTCCCGGCGTATCAACGCGAATCAGGCCAGCGGGTCTCCATCACGTACGGGGCGTCGGCGGAATTGAAGCGTTCGCTGGAGGCCGGGGCGTCTTTCGACGTCGCGCTGCTCACGACAGGGGTCATCGATGATTTGTCGCGCCAGGGAATCATCGCCGCCGCCTCACGTGCGAGCATCGCGCAGGCGAATCTCGCCGTTGGCGCCAGGGCAGGCTCGCCGACAGCCGACGTCACCACCGCGGATGGGATGCGCCGCCGCCTGCTCGACGCCGCATCCATCACGTATTCGCGCGATGGCGGCGGCGTGGCTGCCATCGAGCGCATGATCGACGCTCTTGGCCTCAAGGAACCGCTGAAGAACAAGACGTTTCCTCAAGCCACGGCCGGACGCGCCGGGGAAAGCGTCGCGGCGGGCGAATATGAATTGGCATTCGCGCCCCTGACCGAGATCGTCGCCGCCCCGGGGGCACAGGTGCTGGGCTTGTTCCCCAGGGAATTCCAGAGCCCCTTGGCCATCACCGCCGGTGTCAGCGCCAGAGCCTCCAGCCCGGCTGCCACTGCCTTCATCGACTTCCTCCGGACTCGCGCGGCCATGAAGATCATCGAAGCGACCGGCATGGCTCCCATCGAGAACAAATGACCTATAGAACGCTGCTGATCCTGTTGCTCTGCGCGCTCCCGGCGCGCGCGCAGATCGCCGTGTCCGCCAATGACGCGACCGAGATCCTGGTCGACGGCGTCCGCGTCATGGTCCCCAACGCCCCACCGGACACCGTGACACTCATCGACCTGGGCGTGCGTCCGCCCAAAGTGCTCGCGGAGCTGCCCGCACCGTCCAGCTGGTCCGGACCTCCGCAGATGATCGCCGTGACCCCGGACGAAGCCATCGCGCTGCTATCGAATTCACTCAAGGTGAATCCGGCGGACCCGGCAAAGACGATTCAGGACAACAAGATCTCCGTCATCGACCTCAAGTCTTCACCACCCGCCGTCATCCAGACGCTCGACGCCGGCCTCTTCCCGAACGGCATCGCGATCAACGCGGCTGGTACATTGGCATTGGTCACCAACCGCGGCGACAGCACCGTGTCGATCTATACGATCGCCGGAACGCGCGTCGCCTCGGCTGGAAGCATCGCCCTGCAAGACAAGGCCTGCGCCCCGAGCATGCCGGCGTTCACGCCGGACGGCTCCACGGTGTACGTGACCTGCACCGACACCCACAAACTCGCCATTCTGTCGGTGATGGGCACCGAGGTGCGCGACACCGGCCGCTCCGTCGTCGCCAATCTGCGCCCTGTCGGCATCGAGATCACGCCGAAAGGCGATCTGGCCATCGTCGCCAACATCGGCAACGGGCCCACCGGAGGAGCCGACACCCTGACCGTGGTCGACATCGCCTCTCCCAATCCTCGCGTCATCGATTCAGTGGCCGTAGGCCCCATTCCGGAAGGGCTGGCGCTGTCACCGAAGGGCGACTATGTCGCGGTGAGTCTGATCAACGGCACCAGTTTTCCGAGATCGTCGCCGTTTCATCACGACGCGAACATCCTCAAGATCCTGCGCCTCACCGGCTCTCATCTCACGCCGGTCGCAGAGGCGAACGTCAGCCCGTGGTGCCAGGGTGTCGCCTGGAGCAGCGACGAACGCACCGTCGTGATCCAGTGCATGATCGAAAAACAGATCGAGGTATTCGAGTTCGATGGCAAGAGGCTGATACGCAAGCCCTCGATCAAGATGTCTGGCGGCCCCGCCTCCATTCGAACCGCATGGCGACCGCTGAATCAGCCACGGTAGGAGCAAGACAACGTCAGCGCGTAGCCGGGAGGCCGACATGATTGGCAAATCGACCGTCGTCGCCGTCGTCATCGTCTGCTGCGGTCTCGCGGCGCACGCCCAGCAGGCAGGCACGGCGGAATCGCCGCGTCCTGAAGTCACCCCAGCCCAGGTGCAGCGCTGGATGACGGAGCTGTCGAACTGGGGGCGCTGGGGCAAGGACGATCAACTCGGGACGCTGAATCTCATCACCCCGCAGAAGCGCCAGCAGGCCCAGGCGCTGGCCAGGCGTGGGGTCGTCGTCTCGCTCGAGCAACGGGTGTCGCTCGTCGCCATGCCAGAGGCGACCAAACGCGACGGCCGCTCCCACGCCAGCTCGTTCTATGAGATCCGGTTCCGGACGTTTCCGGATCCGGACCTCGAGACGGGCAATCCCGGCTTCACCAGTGACATCAAGGAGTACCACGTCCACGGCCCCATGACGCACCTCGACGCCTTGTGCCATGCCAGCTACAAGGGCAAGTGGTACAACGGGTTCGTGCTGGCCGACGGGTACAGCGACCAGAAGGGATGCTCGAAGCTGGGCACCGAGGTGGTGAAACAGGGCATCGTGACGCGGGGCATCCTCGTCGACATGACCCGGCTGAAGAACCCGTCGCGGCCACCCGGCGCGCGCGCCTACGTCGAGGACCTCGAAGCCTGGGAGCGTCAGACCGGCCTGAAGGTCTCACCTGGCGACGCGCTGTTCGTCTACAACGCGCCGGCGCCGCGGGGCCAGGGCACCCGAACGGGACCCGGCGGCTCGATGGACATTTCGGTGCTGCCGTGGATGAAGGAGCGCGGCGTGTCCATCACCAGCTCCATCCGCTCGATCCCCGAAGACCTGCGCGCCAACCACGTCGTCTCGCTCGTGGCCATGGGCATGCCGCTGCTGGATGGTCCTCGGCTCGATGAGCTCGCGGAGACCGCCGCCCGGCTCAACCAGTGGGAGTTCCTGCTGGTCATCGCGGCGCCGGACGTGCCTGGCAGCAGCGGCGAACTGGTCAATCCCCTGGCAATGTTCTGAGCGCGGTCTGAGGGGGCCTGCATGAATCGATGGATTCGGTGCGCGGTGATGGTCACGGCCGGCAGCGCGTCCACCTGGTTCGGGTGGACTCCTCACGCCAACCTCGGCGCTCAGCAGGCGTCCGCAGCCCCGGAGCGGATTCCGATCGATGCGGACGACATCGCCGGGGTCGTAACCAGTGCGCGTGGCCCGGAAGCCGGCGTCTGGGTGATCGCCGAAACCAGCGACACACCGACGAAGCTTCGCAAGATCGTGGTGACCGACGACCAGGGGCGCTACCTGCTGCCGGACCTCCCGACCAAGGCCATCTTCAGCGTGTGGACGCGTGGGTACGGGCTGGTGGATTCCGAACGGGTGCGCGCCCGGCCGGGCCAGCAGCTGGCGCTGTCGGCCGTCGTGGCGCCTGATGCCCGATCCGCCGCGCGATTCTATCCGGCCAATTACTGGTATTCGCTGATCAGGATTCCCCCGGAATCGGAGTTTCCTGGTACCGGTGCCGGAGGCAACGGCATCGACCCGCAGATGAAGACGCAGCATCACTGGATCAGTCAGATCAAGGTGAACTGCAACGTCTGTCATCAAATGGGTAACCAGGCCACGCGCGAGATCCCGAAAGCCCTCGGGACCTTCGCGACGAGCGTCGACGCCTGGGACCGCCGGGTCCGGACCGGCCAGGACGGCGTCGACATGAGCAACGCGGTCAGCGCCTTGGGACGCGGTCGCGCCCTGCAGATGTTCGCGGACTGGAGCGACCGTATCAGCGCGGGCGAGTTGCCGCCGGCACCCCCACGGCCGCAGGGACTCGAACGGAACCTGGTGCTCACCCTGTGGGACTGGGGAGGCGCGGCAACGTTCGCCCACGACGAGCTGACGACGGACAAGCGCAACCCGACGGCCAATTCCTTCGGGCCCGTCTACGGCGTCGACTGGGGCAACGACGGGTTCCTCATCGTCGATCCGCTGGAACACACGACGACCGAGCTCCGCATTCCGGTGTTGGATCCAAAGACCCCGCCCGGCAAGCCGCAGTCGATGCCAGCGCCCTCGCCGTACTGGGGCGACAAGCTCTATTGGTACGATCCGGCGATCACCAACCACGCGGCGATGGACAGCAAGGGTCGCATCTGGATGTCCTCGCGTTTTCGCGTCCCCGAGAACCAGCCCGCCTTCTGCGCCAACCATCCGTCCGCGGCGCTGGCGCCGCAGCCTCGCAGTTTCCGGCAGGTGCAGTACTTCGACCCGCGCACGCGGCAGTTCAAGCAGGTCAACATCTGCTTCGACGTCCACCACGTGCAGTTCGCAAAGGACGCCGACGAGACGCTTTACGGGAACGGACCGTTCAGCGGCGCCATCGGGTGGGTCCGCACCCGCGTCCTCGACCAAACGGGCGACGAAGCGGCGGCCCAAGGCTGGTGCGTGCCGTACGTCGATATCAATCAGGACGGCAAGGTCGATCCGAAAGTCGACCTGGCCATTCAGACCAACGGAATCTACAGCGTGATCCCGCATCCCAGCGACGGCAGCGTCTGGGGTTCGGTGATCGGCCCCATGCCCGGGCGAATCGTCCGCGTCGACCCGAAATCCTGCGTGGGCGAATTCTACGAACCGCCGTTCGATCCGGCGTTGGAGACCGTCGGCTACTCGCCGCGGGGCATCGATGTGGACTCCAACGGCGTGATCTGGACGGCGCTGGCCGGAAGCGGCCACCTCGCCAGCTTCGACCGGCGCAAGTGCAGAGTGCTGTCGGGGCCAGGCGCCGCCGACGGCCAACATTGTCGGGAGGGGTGGACGCTCTATCGAGTACCCGGACCCGCCTTCAACGGCGTCCGCGGCAACATCGCGACCGACTTCCAGTACTACAACTTCATCGACCGCTACGACACGCTGGGTCTTGGGGCAGACACGCCATTGGCCAACGGCACCACCTCGGATTCGCTCCTGGTGCTGCGGCCGGACGGCACGTGGCTGCAACTACGTGTGCCGTATCCGCTCGGCTTCTTCTCGCGCGGCATGGACGGTCGCATCGACAACCCAAAGGCCGGATGGAAAGGCCGTGCCATCTACGCCGACTACGGACCCAACGCCATGTGGCACGTCGAGGGCGGCCTGGGAACGCGCAGCGCGGTCGTGAAGTTCCAGATCCGACCGACCCCACTGGCCAAGTAGGACCTCGAGCGGACCCATCCGCTTCAAGGGCAAGTCGTCAGTTCGGCGAGAGGGCGGGCCTGGCCGCAATCGTTCGAACCATCCCCGCAAACGAGTCGATGGCGCCGTGCACCGGGATGCTCCGATCGACGGGGAGACCTCGGCGTTTGATGTTGTCGAGGGAGTTCTGGCCCCACGGATGCTGCTCCCAGGTGTTGTCGTAGAGATCGGCCTGCAGCAGCAGGCGGTGCTTGGGGATATATCCGAACAGGTTGGTGCCCTCTCGCGGATTGTCCAGCAGGTGATACAACCGCAGCTCCATCGAGGAGTCCTTCAGCGTGAGCGTGTCGTCGACCAGCTGGAACGTCGGCGCCCTCGGATTGCGGGCCAGGTCGTCCGGCTCGATGGTCCACGGACGGACCAGCAGTTCGCGGAAGAACGGTTCGTTCAGCCGGTGCGTGATGATCGTGAGGCCTTCCGCCACGGCCACGCGCAAGCCGCCCGAATGATCGAAATGATGGTGACTGACGACCGCCTGCGTCAACGGTTTCGGGCTTAGAGCGCGGGCCGCCTTGATCACGGCCTTCGAGCGACTCTCGTTGAGTCCCGCCTCGAACAGCAGCAGATGGTCGTCGAACTCCACGACG